>JABAOH010060575.1_pt1 | contig 28539 bp, 16 predicted proteins | sample 7062181 | NCBI WGS metagenome assembly JABAOH01 (sample SAMN14538630, study PRJNA623070) | marine sediment metagenome | biome: marine biome [ENVO:00000428]; feature: marine pelagic biome [ENVO:01000023]; material: deep marine sediment [ENVO:00002113]; isolation source: pool of 5 deep marine...
CGGCCAACGGCTGAAACTGCGATCGTCTCTGGGTAGAATGCCGGGTATTCTATCAACCCGCTATCTTCTCCGTTGTTGCCGGCAGCGGCGACCATGGTTATTCCAGCTTGATAAGTTCTAATAATTGCCTCATGGAATGACTGATTTTCCTCAAGCGAGCCAAAACTCATGTTAATGACCTGAATCTGATTATCGATACACCAATCCAGGCCATCGATAATGTCAGAAAGCCACCCTACTCCTTTCTTGTTTAAAACCTTGACTGCGTACAAATGAATCTCAGGGCCGACTCCAATAACTCCAAAGTCATTATCTATCGCCGCAACTGTACCTGCTAAATGCGTGCCGTGACCGCCATCATCATCAGCGCTCTTATGCGGCTTAATGATGTTAATCCCTCCTTTTATGTTCCTCCAGAGGTCTGGATGATCAAAATCAATTCCTGTGTCCAGAATTGCTACTTTTATCATGGAGCCTGTAGTTGCCTCCCAAACCTCGTCAGCATAAATTCGTTGAATGCCCCAGGGGAGCTTTTCTGGCCATTTTGGAGGGGGATGAGGTCGTTTTTCCTTGGGTTCTGTTTTTTTTACAGCTGCATTTATGACTAAATCTTCGTCAATTCTTAAAACCTCACTTTTTCTTTTTAAAAGTTTATCTGTTCCTTGAGGCAGATAGACAGCGTGGCCATTAATTAGTTTCAAACGCTTAATCTTCTCTCCACCGAAATTCCTAAGCAATGCGTCCTGGTCAGCTTCTTGGCTATACCACTTCTTAAAGACTACAATTTTCCGGGGGTTATTTGAGGGGATTGCGTTACTCGACTGAGCAGAGAAAACCAAAATCAAAAGGAAGGCGAATATCTTGATTACCAAAGGCGATTCTCCTTTCACAATCCCCTCATTCAATGTCAATCTTTACATCCTGCCATGTGAATACAAGTAGTATGATACATGGTATCACTAAAAAATTTCTCTTCTCCTTGTGATCTTTGATTTTGCTTGGATGACTGTTTTTGTCTGCAGCTCTATCTTTTTGCCTCGGAGTTTTATTTATCCTTGTCTTGAGGCTTTTTCTGTGATGTTGAGTCTCCATTGCTCTTAGCTTTGGCCTTCTTTTTCCCTCTTACATCATAATCGTTGTCTTTATCTGGAACTATAGGTGTCCTAATTGATGAGCTGTAAAATAAAGCGAGGTCATATCCAAACGGAGACAAATTCCGGCCGATAAAAGAAAAAACAGCAGAAATCAAGGGAGAAGAATCTTTGGGATAATCAGAGGTTCTGGAAGAGGGCTTGGTTGCCGCATGTGTAGCTTCTGGGAAAGCCAAGAGAATTAAAGTCGCGCAGACCAAAATAGCCATGTTTTTCCTGAAGGAGCGTGTCCTTGCCCTAAACATAGCCTCCTCCTCAATTAAAATTCCTCCTTTTCCTTCACTTAAAGATAGTTGTCCTTCTCATTATTTTTGTCGTATAAATACCCAAAAAATTGGATAAAAATACGCTATTTAAAAAAATGTTATTTCCGCACTTCCTTTTATCTAATATAAATATGAGAAAATAGTACAAATATGTCAAGTCACACTCGACCATATCATAATGTTATCTCCAAAATAAGATTATGTATTTTACTGAAATTAAAAAAGTTATAAAAATGCTAAATTCAAGTTCCCCAGAGAATCTCATCTCTAAATTGAGCAAATTTGCATATTTTCTGAATAATTTATTGAAAATAAATAAATTAACTCACTCTACCATTAGAATCTATTTGACAAAAAAAACTGAAAAAAAATTGATTGAAAGCTGTTTTTTTACGGCTTTTGTGTAAAATATCGTAAAGTCAAATTTATGTGAGATTTACAAAACCTAATATTTTAGCTATCATATTTACAGCGCCGCTAAGGATTATGATGAAAATCATTCCTTACCTAACTAAATAACCTGTCCGGAAAAAGATAAATGAAAAATTTCACCAGACTGATTATAGTGACCCTGGTGTTTCTTCTCTCCCCTTGTCAAATTCTTTTATCCTTTCAAAACTATTCTTCTGTGGACCTGAGCTATGAATCAGAAGAAAAATATTCAGACTTGTTTAATCGTGGAGAAAATTTTAGGCTCCAAGGTGATTATGAAGAATCCTTCAAGTATTTTGAAAAATCATTGGATATAGCCCGAAAAAATAATGATAAGAAAGCAGAAATTGATTCACTGATCAAACTCGCCCTCCTTCATTGGAATACTGGATACGTTAGCAAATCCATTATAGCCTACCAAGAGGCTCTTTCTGTTGCCGAGAAAGCACAAATCGAGCAGAAAAAAAACGAAGTTTATGATTTCATCCAAATCTACGAATTCTACAAGGACGGCAGGGACGCTCGAGGAGAAGAAGATTATAAGAAATCCATAGAAAAATTCGAAAAAGCAATAGAACTGGCAAGAAAAATAGAAAGCCAGGAGCATGAATTGAAATGTCTCCACCAGCTGAGTTTTAATTATATGTCGCCGGATGAATTCGATACTTTTTTTTCCTTAAATTTAGATGCGCTGGAGATTGCCCGGAGAATAAGAAACAGGCATGAACAAGTAGCATGCCTGTTTAACATCGGTTATTACTACCGTAACAAAGACAATAACTATTCGCAGGCGTTGAAGCATTACGAAGAAGCCTTGGGTATCGCCAGAATTGTCAAAGACTATGAACGTGAATCAGAATGTTTGACGAACATCGGAGAAATTTACATTCAGTTGGGAAATTATGACAAAGCCCTGGAATACCAGAAGGATGTTTTAAAAATCGATAAAGATATTCTAAAAAAAGACACTTATGTTGCCAAAGACTTAATCAATATCGGTGTTACATATCGAAAAAAATATGCATTCCAATCTCAAGATAAAAATGACCTTGACAATGCTCTTGCCAATCATAAAGAAAGCCTAAGAATTGCAAAAAAAATTAAGGATTTGGAAACAGAAATAGAGGCCTTAACCAATATGGGTATGGCCTACATCGATTTAGAAAACTATCCTGAAGCTTTAAAATATTCTAAACTCGCCCTCAAAAAAGCAGAAATAGATCAGGATCTCGAAGAAATAGCTAATCTTTTAATCAACATCGCCAGAATCAACGCCCTGCAGGGAAATTACGATTTATCTCTTGAATACTTCCAACAAGCCATAGATACTGCTTCTCGTACTGCTAAAGAGAATATCCTCTGGGAAGCTTACTTTGAGATAGCGAATGCCTACATGGGAAAGGGTGCTTATGAAGAAGCTTTGGAGAACCTTAGAAAATCCATCTCCTTCATTGAAAATATCCGCTCCCGAATTCAACTGGAAGAGCTCAAGGCAAGCTACCTGGCTTCTGATAAAAGAATTGAAGCTTACCAAAATACTGTCAATTTATTATGTAAGCTCCACGATTCCGAGCCTGGAAAGCTTCATCATATCGAAGCTTTCGACTATTTAGAGAGGGCTAAAGCCAGAGCCTTTCTTGATAGGTTAGAGGTATCGAAAGTGAACATCTCACAAGGAGTTGATACCGATCTTCTCAGCCAGGAAGAAGATTTGATGAAAGAGATTTCCAGCCTAAACTTAAAACTCTTCACCCCTGGGCTTGGCAAGGAACAAGAAAAGAGTATCAACGAGCAGCTAAGGCTTAGCGAAGAGCAGGTGGAAGCCCTGAAGAGAAAAATAAGATTGTCAAGTCCCGCTTATGCAGATTTAAAATACCCCCAAATTATCACGCTCGAGCAAGCACAGAAACAAATGCTCGATAACAAGACCGCCTTCTTAGAATACTCCCTTGGCAAAGAAAATTCTTATGCATTTGTAATCACCAAAAGAAAGTTCAAGATTTTCCCTCTTCCTCCGGCAAAAAAGATCAAGGAGCAGGTTTCAGAATACTTAAAGGCCATTACAGATAAAGAAAACCATGATTTCAGTCTGGGATACGAGCTTTTTACTAATCTAATTCCTCAGGATTTAGATAAAGATATCAAAAAATTGATTATCATTCCAGACGACATCCTTCACTACATCCCTTTTGAAACGCTCATTTCCCAAAAAGATAAAAAAAGATGGCTGATTGAGGATTATAAAATTGCTTACACGCCTTCGATATCTTCGTTAAGAGAAATAATCCAGCATAAAAAACTAAGCGATATAAAACCGAAGAAAGACCTTCTTGCTTTTGGCGATCCCTTTTTTGGCTCTGATGAAGAAGTGGCCAGCGCAAGGGACAGCTCACAGACAATCCGCCCCGGTGGGGCTTTTAATGTTTCCAGGCTCGAGTTCAGCGGCATGGAGGTTGAAAGGATAGCTTCTCTTTTTAAGAAAGCAAGAATAGATGTTTTTAAAAGAAAAGAGGCATCAGAGAAGAAGCTTAAAGGCCTTAACCTCAAGGATTATAAAATCCTCCACTTGGCCACACACTGTCTTATAGACGATAAAAAACCAGACAGATCTTCAGTCGTTTTATCGATAGGAAACGCCCAGGAAGAGGATGAAATTCTTCAAATGCGAGAGGTATTCAATCTCAAACTTAGCTCTGATTTGGTTACGCTATCTTCTTGCCAAACAGGACTCGGAGAATTTATTAGAGGCGAGGGAATAGATGGTTTAAGCAGAGCCTTCTTCTATGCTGGAGCTTCCTCTGCCCTTATCAGTTTATGGGCGGTTCATGATCAGGCAACATCTCAATTTATGGAAAGATGCTATTTCCACCTTCGCTCTTCGAACTCAATCATGGATTCTTTACAAAAAACCAAGCAGGAGATGATAAACTCTGATATACTTTCTCATCCCTATTACTGGGCTGGATTCATAATCACGGGAAATTCTGACAAGGTTATTTATCCTTCTACCACAAAAAGGATTGTTCTCATCATTTTTCTTTTCTGCCTGGTGGTAGGAGTAAGCTTTCTGGTAATTTTTAAGAAGTTATTTAGGTCCTCCCCTTCTCTCTAAAAAACGGAAGGCAACCGCACTATTAAATTTAAATCTAGATTTTTACCAAGCGTTCTCCTTGAAAGGCAAAGGGTACGCGCGTGCTCTTGTAGAAATTTACTATCTTATTATCCGAATCAATATTCATCCGGCCTCCTGCTGTTGGAGAGATCTTTTTTTTGAAGTTGGCATCGAGGTCACCCTTTAAGGCCCGACCGAGGTGCACCTCGTATTTGCTCGCGTACCACGTACTCAACACAAGGTAGCGACCCTTTAATTTGGTCTTCCAAATCCTAGGTTTGTTCGCCTTCAGTTGTGCCAACATCTCAGATAACGGATTCCAGAGCCAGAGATTTTCATCGGTGAAAATGCGCTGATCGACGGCGCTGATTCTAAAATCGACGAAGCGATTATACTCGAGCCCACCACCGATCGTAAGGAAGGGAAGTTTAAGATTGCCACCTGCACCGACTTGCCTGCTACCTTCAATAACTTCAGGCATATCTGCTTCTACTAGCTCTGTTTGCCAAGACAAGTTGGGAACTTTGAGATGCTTTTTGAGTTTATCGTACTCCCTAAATGCGTCACCTTTCCGCTTAAGGATTAAGCCCGGTAAGTATCTTTCATTTGCAAAAAGGAGTAAATATAGTCCGTGTCTTTTCAGATACTGAGGAAACCTAATTGTTGCCATTTTGCTACCTCCAGGATCTTCTATAATCGGATAGGGCTTTGGCACCCATCAAAACAAGTAATAAAGGAAATTATTGGCTCTTTAATGCAGCCAACCTTTTCTTAGCATCCTCAACTTCTGGAAAACCAGGATCAGCATCTTTCCAGAGTTCGAGGAATTTTTCATACTGCTCGACGGCTTTTCCCTTCAGGCCTTTTTCCTCATACAACTTGGCTAGCCTATAATGATATTTAGGATGAATAAGAAATAGCTCCTGACTTTTTGGATCAAAAGTAATGAGCCGCTCGTATTCAGCAATGGCTTTGTCTATATCTCCCTTTTCCAGGTAAGCTCGGGCTAATACATCCTTAGGAGAGGGGAGGTTAAGGCGGAGAAAAACCAAAATGTGCATCCCGGGAGGTGTTACAAAAGATGATGCTTCCTCGCAGACCTTTATGGCCTTTTCAAACGAGCCTTCGGCAAGCAGCGCTTCCGCTGAGATTAAGCTGTAATGGAATATTGTCCAAACTTTAAAGCCATGGTTTACTTTAAGCAAAGTGGAGCTCGCTTCAGCAAGCCTGGACATCGCGGATTCATCTCGTCCTTGGTTCAAGTCCACTAATCCAATATCCAAGTCGCGCAATACTGTAAGAAATGGTTTGGATGCTGGATTGTTTTTAATAAGATAATCATACCAATTATTAAAGCATTTCCTGGTGAGCTCATATTCTTCTCTTTCAAAATGAATCCATCCTTTTACCCACTCTGCATAGCCTTTCCAATACTTATTTCCTCCCTCTTCCGCGAGGTCTGATGCCAAGCTAAGGTCGCTAAGGGACCTGTCAAGTCTTCCCAGAAGGTAATGATAGAAGCCTCTCCATACAAGCCCTTCTGCTTTTGTACCTGGAGACGGGGCTAAGGCAATATATTTGTCGAACCATCTCGTTGCCTCAGCGTACTCTTCCTTTAAAGCATGTATATATCCGATGGACCAGGCGGGCATAAAAAAATCAGGCTTTATTTCCAAGGCTTCTTTGTATTTTGCTATCGCCTCCTCAATCTTTCCCATTCGGAAATATAGTTCGGCCATGGAGTCGATTGGATTAGCATCCCCTGGGGAAACAGATGCATACCTCTTAAAATATTCGATTGCCTTTTCAAAATCCCCTATTTCTACATAGGTGTAAGCAATTTGATTTAGGACATATCCATAGTTGGGATCAAGCTTCAACGCTTCCTTATACTCTTCGATTGCCTGGTCGAACATGTTTTTGCCAAGGTAATAAAGACCTAAATCAGCGTGGACTGGCTTCTCTTTGGGATATTTTTTGGCCATCTGTTTGAGGATACGAAATCTTTTTTCTGGGTCTCTCTCAATAGTACTGGCATAGTATGCTTCTATATAAAGCTTCTCTTTATCCGTTGCTTTTGATGAAAATTTCTTAGCTTTCTCGTAGGCTTCGTTTCTTGCCTTTGTATTCCCTAATTCGCCGTATGCCCAGGCAAGGTGGAGGTAGGCTACTGCAAATGTTGGGTCGAGCTCTACGGCCTTCTCCAGAAATTGTCGGCTGCTATCATAATAGAATTTATCATAATCATCTCTTCCTCTTAAAAAATAATTGTAGGCATCCATTGAAGTGGTTGTTACTTCAGCTATCTGCACTTTCGCAGGCTCAATTTCTTGCTTGGCTATGCCAACACCTTCAGAGATCTCTTTGCTCAGCTCATCAATTTGTGTTTGTAGAATGCTGTCAACCCCTTCTCCCCTTGAGCTTGCACTCTTCAATAGCCTTTTTGTCTCCACGTCCAAAACCTTAACATCTGTAGCGAATATATTCTCAGCTTTGATAAAACTGCCCAAGACAATGGCTTCGACGCCTTCCCGGCGACACAGCTTGAAGCCTAAATCCGTGTCAACAGTCTCCGCATCCTTCTTTCCTATTTGTTTGAGGAGGTCGCGCATCCTCTCCCAGGTGACCACATAAAGATCTCCAGTCTGCTCAAGGCTGGTGATTAAAAGATTAGGAATGGCCTTTTGTAGATAGTCATAAGCTTTGTCTCCCGTCTGGTTTTCAAAGCTTATAACCGCTATTGAGTTCTCAATCTTTGGAGCAAGCACTGCTTCCTTTTGGGAAAGAAGCTGCCAGATTACTAGTGCTACAATTATAAGAGCCACGACAACTAAAGCAGGGATAAAGAGCTTCTTCAGGCCAAATGTTACTGTTATCTCCCTTGATGTGAGAGGCTTTCTCTTAGAAACAACTCTCTCTGTGGTTGGAATGCCCCTCTCTATATTGGTTAGTTCAGAACGCAACTCACCCGCACTCTGATATCTTTTTTCTTTATCTTTTTCCATGCATTTCAGTATCACAAGGCTAAGATCTTCATGAAGCTGAGCATTGAGCTCCCGAGGATCCTTAGGTGTCTCGCTCTTGTGTTTCACACCGATAGTGAAAGGGGTGTCTCCTTCGAAAGGCACATGCCCTGTGACCATCTCATAAAGAATGGCTCCTAAGGAATATATGTCAGAGCGCTGGTCTGCTTCTTTCCCGTCTACCTGCTCAGGACTCATGTACTCTGGTGTCCCGATCATCACTCCAGAAGCAGTTATCCCCTTTGCCTTTAGGGAGCGGGCAATGCCAAAATCCATGATTCGGGCATTCCCTTCCTCATCAACCATGACGTTCTGAGGCTTTAAATCCCGATGGACAACTCCCAACCTATGTGCTTCGGACAATCCTTCACATACCTGCTTGGCTATTAAAATTGCTTGTCCCGGACTTAATTGCCCCATCTTTCTAATCAACTTCTTCAGATCCTCTCCAGACACATACTCCATGGTGATGTAATAGGTGCCTTCCTCTTTATTAAGGTCATACATGCGGCAGACATTCTTATGGGCAATATCGCGAGCCGTTTTCAGCTCGTTCCTGAAGCGCTCGATGGTTTTTTTATCAGAAGCCACTTCAGGCTTGATGAGTTTTAAGGCTACTTTCCCCTTTATTTCTTTATCTGTAGCTTTATAGACCTTGCCCATGCCCCCTTTACCCAGTTCTTCGATAATCTGGTATCGGCCAGCAAAGGTGGAGCCTGTGGTTAGCTCTTCTTTGGGTGTTTCGAGGGTTTCGGTGTGAGAGACAGAGACTTCCTCTGAGGAAGGAAGTGGACCTGCACACTCTTTGCAGTATTTGGAATCAGAAGGATTTTCAGTGTCGCATTCAGGGCATTTAACAGACATTTCTATCCCTTTTATTTTTCTTGGCAAAAGAATATCAATTTACAGGATTAGAGTCAAATTGAAATATCATTCAGCTTTTTGGTAGAATGAATCTTGCTAATTGAGGAGGTGAAGATGTCGAAAAGATATTTTTGCGCTTTTGGATTACTTTTTGTATTGGTTATTTCATTATGCTTTCCTGAAAGCACACAAGAAGCCAAGAAGGAACAGCAAGAAATGATGGAAGCTTACATGAAATTTATGGTAGTAACTGAAAATCATGCCTTTTTCAAGAACTTTGTCGGGGAATGGGACGTCCAGACTACAGCCTGGATGCAGCCTGGAGCAGAGCCAGTTACAGCCAAAAATACATCCAAAGCCGATCTGATTTTAGGTGGACGCTTCCTGAAGACTAAATTTAAAGGCAACATGTTCGGACAGCCATTCGAAGGTCTCCAGATTGTAGGCTATGACAACGCACAAAAAAAATATATTAGCTTCTGGATTGATAACTCGAGCACGGGTTTCTTTCTTATGTCCGGTACCCGAGATGAGTCAGGGAAAGTATTGACAGATACCGGTGAATGGCCTGATCCTCTAACAGGAGAGATTATAAAAACCCGGGCAGTTACAAAAGTGATCAGTAAAGATGAATTCATTTATGAACTTTACATGACCGGACCCGATGGCATAGAATTTAGGTCGATGGAGAATCAATACAAACGAAAAAAGTAAATATTAGCTATAAGTATAAGTAAATTGCAGCTTATCCCCTTTTCTTTTATAGGTTCAATAATCAAGTAATAATAGAGATTATTGGCTCTTTAGAGCAGCCAGCCTCTTCTTAGCATCTTCAACTTCGGGAAAACCAGAGTCAGCGTCTTTCCAGAGTTCGAGGAATTTCTCGTAATGCTCAATGGCCTTGCCTTTCCAGCCTTTCTGCTCATATATTTTTCCTAGCTCATAGTAACTCCGAGCATAAACGTCACCAAAACTAGACCGACCCGAGCTCGAAGATACGATCCTTTCATACTCTGCCTGGGCTTTATCAATGTTTCCCGAAGCATAATAAGCCCTTGCCAATGATTCAACATGACCAGCGCTTTTATCGTGTGGATCTGAGGTCTGCAGAGATAAGGCTTGCTTAAAGCTTTCGATAGCGCTGGCAAAATCCTTCTTTTTAAGCTCGACCATTCCTACGAGATGATGGAAAAAATGCATACGGTTTGGATTGTGGGAATCCTGGATCAAAACTCTCAGCCCCTCTGCTGTTTTCAGGGCTTCGTCCAGGGCATTCATGCGGACATAGGTTAAGCCCTTTAAGTGTAATGCTCGCCTTTGTCTGCCCGAATCCTCTGCTTTTAAAGCAAAGTCTATAGCATTATCACAATCTTTCAGAGCTTCTTGAAGATTACTTGCTTTTAGATCAATATAAGCGGATCTAAGATAACATTGAGAAATGGGCCAATTCGCACCATATTTCTTACATAGATCGATATATGGCCCGAACATGTCTTTTGATCCCTTAAACTTCCCCTGTAAAATATTGAGATTTGCCATGCCCATCAAACCCAAATAAATGGCCTGGGGCTCTTTTTGCTTCAGAAGCCATTGATAATCTTCGGCAGCTTTAACCATATTATCTGTATAAAAATGAATCAATGCTCTTCGATTAATAATTTGTCTACCTATCAGCTCCGTGCTTTTAGCCGGCTCCAGGGCAAGAGCTTTTTCTATTTCTGCTAGGGCAATCTCATATTTCCCCGCCATTCGATAATGAAGAGATAGATTCGCATGAGCGATGGGCTTATCCGGATACTTTTGAATGGCTTCTTCGAGGACTTCTCTAGCTTTGTCATAAGATCCCACCTGTCGATAAACACTTGCCAGATTACCATAACCGAGTAAAGTAATATTACCGCTTTTCCTTGTTGTTTCATAATGTTCAATAGCTTTCTGTTTTTCTCCTATAGCCGAATACCTGACTGCAATATTATGATTTCCGGTATAATTATCAGGATACAGCTCCAGTAATTTTTTATATGCTTCGATCGACTTATCATAAGTCTTCTCAGAAATCCCGTAAAAATCTCCTCCAATCAAGTAGCGCTCTTTTGCAGGAAGCCTATGCGAAAGTTCTAAGGCTTTCTGCATGTATTCTTTTCTTTTAGGCCTGAACCCAATATTGCCGTAACTCTGAGCCAAGGATCTGTAGGCCATGGCAAAATCGGGATCGACATCAACTGCCTTTTCTATTAGTTCAATGCTCCGCTTATAATCAAATGTTCCGTGATATTTTCTACCTTCGATGTAATATTTCAATGCCTCTGGCGAGGAAGTGGTGATTTTCTCGACCTCCTCATCAATATCACCAGCAATCTCTTCTGCAGAAAGCTCAAAGTGTGCCTTAACCTTCCTAGTCAGCTCATCCACCATGGAGAGAAAACTCTCTTCGCCTCTCCCTTCAATACGATCGGATCCTACAGACTCCATCGTAGCGGCTTCCTGAAGGATAGCATCGATTCTGTACTGTTCGCCTGCCTTAGTGAAACCTCCCCGTAGAATATGGGTGGAGCCTCCGCGCGCAGCAACTTCTTTTAAGACTTTTGATGAGAAGCTTTTTGCCTCAATCTGGTTCAGGGAGCTAAGAATATCTAGGAGCTTGTCGCTGCTTAAAACGCGGATGTATTTTGATTGGGTTAAGTCTGCAATCAGAAGCTCACAGAGTGCTTTCCGCCAATGATCTAAGCTTTCATCACCAGAGTTATTTTCAAAGTAAACGATGGCAAGAGAGGGCTTATCTGAGGGGGCAGGCAGGGGCTGCTTTCGGGGGATAAACCTCCAGATAATCAATCCAATTATGGCCACAGCGATAACTACTACTGCAGGGATAAAAAGCTTTCTTATGCTGAACTTTACTGTTATTTCCCTTGAGGTTATGGGCCTCTTTTCGGGAACAATCCTTTCTGTTGTGGGCATGCCTTTTTCTATATTCAGAAGTTCAGATCTTACTTCTCCTGCACTCTGATACCTCTTTTCTTTGTCTTTTTCCAGGCATCTCATTATCACTCGGCTGAGGTCTTCTGCGAGTTGAGCGTTTATTTGCCTTGGATCTGGAGGCGCCTCACTCTTATGTTTCATGGCAATGCCCAAAGGCGTCTCTCCCTCAAAAGGAACTCGCCCCGTCACCATCTCGTACAGGATGACTCCTAAAGAGTAGATATCTGAGCGTTGGTCTACTTCTTTTACTTCAGCTTGCTCGGGTGACATATACTCTGGTGTCCCGACCATCACTCCAGCCCCTGTAAGGCCCTTACCCTTAACAGTCCGAGCTATGCCAAAATCCATGATGCGGGCATTCCCATCCTCATCAACCATGATATTCTGGGGCTTTAGATCACGATGGACGACTCTCAAGCGGTGAGCTTCTGCTAATCCCTCGCAGACCTGCCTGGCCATGAAAATCGTTTTCCCGGCACTGAATTGCCCAACTTTTTTGATCAATCTCTTCAAATCTTCCCCAGGAACATACTCCATTGTGATGTAGTGAGTCCCCTTCTCCTCACCAAGGTCATACATCCTGCACACGTTCCTGTGGGCGATCTTGCGGGCCATTTTCAACTCATTGCTGAAGCGTTCTATAGTCTTCTTATCTGAAGCCACGTCAGGTTTTATGAGTTTTAGGGCGACTTCTTCCTTAATCTTCTTATCTTCCACTCTGTAAACTCTACCCATACCTCCTTTTCCCAGCTCTTCTATAATCTCGTACCTTGATGCAAAAACGGTTCCTCTGGTTAGTTCTTCGGTTGGTGTTTCGATAGTTTTGGTGATAGAGACTTGAGGTTCCTCAGAAGAAGGAAGCGGAGTAGCGCACTCCTTGCAGTACTTGGAATCAGAAGGATTGTCGCTCTGACATTCGGGGCATTTTATCATCAATGATATCCCTCGAAGCAAATGCGGTATTAAAGCGATAATAGGATAATAATTAAAAAGAGTGGTGTCAAATTATTTCTCTGGGAATCCAGACTGTCATCTGCCCTATTCCGCGGTGCGACCAGGCATAATAGGGAATGGCGATCAAACCAGGAACATCAGCTTTGGGCGAACTTTTTAATATGTTTATTCCTCCTAAAAGGTCAGGTTTGAATTCAACCTCGAGTTTTATATCATCAGGCAAATGTCGATTAAGTACTCCACCTTTGTTATCCGCTTCCTCAAAGCAATAAACAAGAGGTCCGCGCTGTAAGGCTACCTTTCCTAAGGCATCCTTTACGTTTTTATTGGCAACAATTCTCTGAACAGGCATGGGTAGGATTAGCTCGATAATATCTCCTTTTTTCCAACGGCGGCGGATGCGGGCAAAGCCCTTTTCCGTTTCAATTTCTTGTGTTTCTGAATTGACTTTTAGATTTATATTCTCTTTGCTTTGATTCAGGAATGAATACAGATCGCTCGGCACTGGCTCATTCCGGGCCCAGCCAGGAATGCGGATATGCACTGCAAATTCAGTCTCTTTCTCAGGCTCTATCATAATCTTTATGTTCCCATCCCACGGATAGCTTGTCTGTTGACTTACATATACTGAATTTTTTCCAACTTTGATGGTTCCCTTACTCCCCACAAAAAGATTCACATAAAGAGTATCATCCTTGTGGGCATAGACATAGCCAGGAAAGGAGGGCAGGAAGCGAGCAAAGTTAACCGGGCAGCAGGCGCAGTCAAACCATGGTTTTCGTGTTGCTTCTCCCTGATTAAATTTGTATTTTCCGTCTGACTCCAGCGGATTAGGATAGAAGAAGAGGTCACCGCTAAACGATATTCCAGAGAGAAGACCGTTATATATTGTACGTTCTAAGACATCGATGTATCTGGCGTCGCCATGGAGAAGAAAAAGGCGGTGGTTCCAGAAAATATTGCCGATGGCTGCACAGCTTTCGTTATAAGCTGTGGCATTGGGCAGCTCGTAATCATCTCCAAAAGCCTCCCCCTCATGGCGGGAGCCGATTCCGCCCGTCACATACAGCTTCTTTGAAACTACATTTTCCCATATGCGGTCAATAGACTTGATATATGCCTTATCTCCCGTGAGCGCTGCGACATCAGCCATGCCCGAATACATGTAAGTGGCTCGGACAGCATGACCGACTGCTTCGTTCTGCTCGACGACCGGTTTGTGGGCCTGGAGATACCAATCCTGATTATAGATAGAAAACTCAGATGAGTCAGAAAACATTTTCTTATGTTTCTCTGGCCCGCGCTGATCAAGGAAAAACTTGGCCAGTTTCAGGTATTTTTCGTCCCCGATTACCCGGTAAAGTTTGGCCAGCCCGATCTCTATCTCCTGGTGACCTGGAAATCCCCGCCTTTTTCCTGGTCCAAACACCTCTGCAATAAAATCAGCGTTTTTTAGGGCCACATGCAGGAAATTGCGCTTTCCTGTCGCTTGATAATAGGCCACTGCTGCCTCGTACATGTGCCCGACATTGTAGAGCTCATGGCTTGATCCTAGGTTTGACCACCGTTCCTCACCTGCGCCAGGAGCAGGATTCTCAGGATCAATGGTACGTGTAGTAAATAGATAGCCGTCTTCTTCCTGGGCAGCCGCAACTTTGGCGATCAGATCATCCATATATTTCTCAAGTTCCGCATCCCGGTGAAGACTTAGCGAATAAGCCGCTCCTTCCATTATTTTAAAGACATCTGAATCATTATATCTCCGGCCTTCAAATTTGCCCGGAATCAAACCACCGGCTTTGCCGAAATTAGCAATGCGTCCGGTCTCTTCGCTTTTTTTAAAAGCAAAAGGGATTGTAACTTTACGATTGGTTTCCATGCGCGGCAGCCAGAACGAGTCATTAATCTGCACTTCTGTGAATGCGACCGGTTTTAGGGGATAATCTTTATGTGCGATTTTCGTGTAAACTAGACTCAAAACACAAAATGCCAAAAGAAGAACAAGAAAGGTCTTAAATTTCATTCTCCCCTCCTCCTATATTTTGTATGAGCCTTGCTATGGGGGGATATTAATTCACCTTTTTTTCTTCAGGTATTTTAAGATTTATATACGGGGAAAGGATGAATGTCAAATAAAAATAGTGGGATAGAGAAACAATTACTTCCTTCTCCAGCTCTGCAGTTTAGCGCTTTATGTGGTTGTTAGCTTTTGCGGGCATAGATCAGCTTGTACAAGGCTGGGACAACGACAAGAGTCAAGACCGTAGCAAAAGATAGCCCAAAGATTATGGTCATAACCAGGGGATTCCAAAAAACAGGGCTGTCGCCGCCGAAGTAGATCTGCGGCCTCAATTCAGTAAATAGAGTTATGAAATTTATGTTTATGCCAACAGCAAGAGGTGCAAGCCCCAGTATGGTGGAAAGAGCTGTCAAAAGGACAGGAGTTAAACGCGTAGCACCAGCACGGACTATGGCTTCAATTTTTTCCATGCCGCTGTCAATAAGCTTATCCGTGTAGTCAACGATAATGATCGCATTTTTGACAACAATACCGGCAACCGCGATAATCCCCATGCCCGTCATCACGACTGAGATGTCCATACGAAATACAGCAAATCCCAGGAAGACCCCTGTCAAACTTAATACAATCTGAAGGATGATGATGAGCGGCTTAGATATAGAATTAAACTGACCGACCAGTATGATTAAAATCAGAGCCGAAGCGATGAAAAAGGCTCTGACCATGAAACTTCCGACCTCGGCCTGAAAATCCTGTTCACCGGTGAATTTGACAGAATAGCCGTCTTTCAATTCGAATCTATGAAGCTGGCGGTTTATCTGGCGAATAATCTCGTTGGCGTTGTACCCGAAGAGCACGTTGGAAAACAGGGTTATAACTCGCCTGTTATCCAGCCTAGTGACTCCGCCGTAGCTTGTTCGGTTGGTCACATGGGCAAAGGAAGAAATCGGAATTCTATTCGGCCCATTCTGCCCGCCGGAAACTACAATCTCCTGACTGAGCAAGACGTCTACGTCATTCCGATATTTTTCGTCCAACCGGACCATGACCGGATACTCCTCCTCTCCTTCTTTGAACTTGGAGACCTCTGTGCCATATATAGCAGTGCGCAGGACCATCCCCACCTGAGCAGTGGAAATACCCAGCCTGTTTGCCTTCTCTCTGTCAATATTGAGGATTAGCTCCGGCTTGCTGACTTCCATGCTGGACTTCAGCTCCTCAATTCCCCGAACGTTTAATGATTGAATGAATTCTTCAAGTCTATAAGTTATATCAATCAGTTCATCAATATCATCCCCGCTGATTTCCATGTTGATCGGATAACCGGTAGGAGGTCCCATCATTTCAGAGTCAATACGGATTTGAGCTCCTGCTATTCCAGTCAATTCCTTGCGCAGCTTCGTGAGATATTCTCTAGTAGATACCCCAGTCCTGTATTTATATTCCACAAAAGAGATGGTTACCTTGGCCAGTTTATCCTGAGAAAATCGCTCAAAAAGCCCAGCTCCTGCGTTTGATGCCACGTTGGAGACTATAGATTCCACATCAGGATTGTTGTAACCGATGACATTGTAAATCCTCTCTTCAACCTGCTTGCAGATGTTATTCGTAACATCGATATGGGTGCCTTCGGGCATAGTGATGTATACCTGGAGACTGTTTGGGTCACCACTGGGGAAAAACACGACCCTTGGCATTCTAATACCCAAAAGGATAAAAGAAAGGAAGAGGAGACCGACAATCCCAACGATGACCGCGTACGGGCGCTTTCCCCCAAGGAGAAAAGTCAGAGTTCTCCTGTATCCATCCTTCATCCGAGGAATAACATAACTCTGGAACTTGGCGATCAGGAAATGTATGACATACCTGGACAGAAAATAGATAATGACTCCGAAAGCCAATAGGTTGGCCAGAAACAGCTTTCCTGTCACATAAAATAACACAGCCAGGACAACAGCCGCCGCTATCAGCAGAATATTTTTAGAGTTAAGCTTCGTGCGGGCTTTCTTTTTTCCTTGACCGGAGGATCTCTTCATAAATGAGACGGCAAAAACAGGATTTATCATGTAAGCAACCAGCATGGAAGCTGTAAGTGTAATGATAACAGTATAAGGTATAAACGACATGAATTTTCCAGGAATTCCCGGCATAAAAATAAGGGTAAAGAAAGGTGCCATAGTGGTCAGTGTACCTGTGAAGACAGCTACGGCAACTTCTCCCGTTCCTCGTCTGGCAGCAGCCGAGATGGAGAGATCAGGAGTGGTTGTGAAATGGCGGTAGACGTTTTCCACGACCACGATTGAGTTATCCACAACGATCCCTAAGACAAGGATGAAGGACATCAGAACAACCATGTTCATGGTGAAGCCAATGACAGGAATAAGAATAAAAGCGATGACGATGGACATCGGGATGGCAATCCCCACAAACAGGGCGTTTGTTTCCCCCATGAAAAACATGAGGACAAAGACGACTACGATAAATCCGAGGATCACAGTATTGAATAGGTCACTTATGGTGTTTTTCGTCTGAGTGCTGCTGTCCCCTGTCATGGTGATAATCAGGTTCTCGGGCGCAGTCTTGCGGTATTCATCCACAATAACATTAATCTTATCGACAGCATAGATAAGGTTTTTTCCGCTTTTCTTAATGACATTGAGAGTCACAACATCCTGCCTGCTCAAGCGGGAGTAACTCCCTCTGTCAGCGTAACCGTCAACTACTTCGGCAATCTCTCTTAAGTAAACGCCTTTTTTAAGCTGAATATTCTTAATCTGGTCAATGTTGCGGAATTCACCGACTACACGCAGGTTTCTCCGAATGCCATCCGTATCAACTTGTCCTCCCGAAATAGTTAAGTTCTCAGAAGCAATGGCATTTTGAATCGTGAAAAAAGATAGGTCTGCAGCCTGCATTTTATACAAGTCGACATTGATTTGGATTTCCCTGTCTAGTGCCCCGACAATATCTGCCCTTGTTATCTCCTCCAAGCCCTCGATTTCATCCTGAAGGTCTTCGGCGATTTTCTTCAGCTTTACCAATCCAAGATCACCCGAAAGGTTGATGAACAAGATCGGAATCTCGGAGAGATCGATTCTAGTGACCTCTGGTTCTTCGAAGAGGTCGGAGGGAAGCTCTCCTCGGGCATCATCGACTGCCTGCCTGACATCGAGATAGGCCTGCATCTCATCAGCAGTCAGCTCAAATTCTATGAAAATAGAGGAAAAGTCCTGGATCGAGTTGCTGCTGATGTGCTTAACACCGTCGATTCCCTTAAGATGCTTTTCTATGGGCCGGGTGAATAGGTTTTCCATATCAGCCGGCGATGTTCCTGGATGGATAGTACTCACCATGAAATAAGGGAAAACTATTTCCGGAAATCTTTCCTTGGGAGTCGCGTCATACTGCATAAACCCGAATATCACCAGAATCACGGTGAATATATATATGGTAGTCTTGTTGGCAACTGATAGGTTAGTTAATTTAAATTCTCTTTTTTTCATTTTCAGTCCACTTTATTATTTAATTGAGGTACTCCTTTAAGAAATTCATTCTGAACCTGAAACCACGGCCAGCTTTTGGCCATCAGCCAGATTTTGATACCCGAATGTCACCACATACTCTCCTTCCTGAAGCCCGGATGAGATCTCGGCTCTGTCGATATAGCTATTGCCGGTCTTAACCTCTCTTCGTCGAGCAATCCATTCCCCGTTTATCTGCTCGGCCACAAAAACGAATTGTTCTTGCCCCGTCTCTTGGACGATGTTCAGCGGTACAATCAAGGCCTCTTCGTTTGTGTAATCATTGATCGTCAAGACAGACAGCATATTCGGCTTGATCCCAGTTTCGGATTTGGGGATTTTCATCTCGACCTGGAAGGTACGGTTTTGGGAATCAATGACCTGAGAAACAGCATTGATCCTCAGGTCGAACTCTCTCCCGATTACAGGTATCTTCACATGAACAAGGTCATTTTTTTTAATGCGCGAAATGTATGCCTCTGAAAGGCCTACTTTTATTTTAAGATTGGAAAGCTGCACTACCCTAATAGCGCCCATCCCTGCAACCACCATCTCGCCTTCTTTAATCAGCACTTCATCCACTGTTCCTGACAAAGGAGTAAAAATCTTCGTCAGCTTGTATTGCTCCTTTAAAGTCGCCAATCTCTTTTCCAGGCCTTCTTTAGTATTCTTGGCCTGCAGAAACTCAATCTCACTCCCGATATTCTTGTCCCAGAGCCTCTTCTGTCTTTCATAAATCGTCTCTGCCAGCCTTAATCCATTCTCCACTTCAGCTATACTGCTTTCCAAGATAGAACCGTCCAGCTCGGCCAGAAGCTTTCCCTTGGTAACTTTATCGCCGGCATTGACGTGTATCTTTTTCACAATTCCTGAAGACTGGGGCGCGATCAAGACGTTGTTGTCCGACTCAACCGTGCCCTGCACCTGGATAAAATGTTGAAAGCGCCCCTTTTCCACCTTTGATATTCTCACATTCATAAGCTTCTCTTGCTTTGCACCCGGCCTGGCTTTTTGGGCGATCTCCTGTTTCAACACTTCGATCTCTTCATTTAAGGCATCCCTCTGCCTTTCCAACCGCGCCAGCTTCCCCTCATCATTCCGGGGACCGCAGGCGACAAGAATTAGTCCAATCCCTAATAGAACCAAGTATTTTCTGTATTTCATTATCAATCACCCTTTGTTTGAATAGTCTGATAATTATTATTAAGCCTGTCCAGCTTATTCTTTGCTGTCAGGAGCCCGGACAAGGCTTGAATGAATTCGGACTGAGCCATCAGGTATTTATCATGCGCCTGGGTTAGATCCATACTGGATGCGACTCCTTCGTTGTATTTGATCAAGGTAACGTCGTATACCCTTTGGGCTAGTCCCATATTTTCTTTCGTATTCAAATAATTCTCATGGGCTGAATCCAGGGCTGATTTGAGACTGGCCGCTTCCACTGTCAAACCCTGCGACGCCTGAATCCTAGCAGTCCGGGCCTGTTTCAGGGCGATTGAAGCCTGAGCCACTTTAGCTCTCTGGTAACCGCTGGTGAATACCGGAATATTAACATTAACTCCCAGAACCTGAGTACGGAACCATTTTTCTTCGAAGTTTAAAAAATTGAATGCATCACGGAAAGCATTCCACTGGAAGGAATAAAAGGCCGATACCGTAGGAAAATACTTAGATTTTTCGTTCTTCAAAGCCATTTCTGAAAACCTCTCCTGTGTTTTAAGCAATTTGTACTCGATATTCTGTTCTAGGTCAAACTCGGTATTTACTGCCTTCGAGATGTCTATCTGTTGAAGAACGTCTTCCAGTTTGTCTGTAAGGACAATCTGTGCACCCAAATCCAACCCCATCTGAAACTTTAGGAGCTTGTAGGCAACTTCTTTCTGTCTGACAACCGCCTGCAGGCTGTTCTTTAATTTTGTTACTGATATCTGGACAAGATCAGCATCCGTTTCAGCGACAAAGCCTTCTTTGTATCTCTCTCTTATCTCATATTGGGTTCTCTCCAGATTGGCCAGGTTCGAACTCAGGATTCTTCTACTCTCTTCGGATACCAGGATTAAATAATAGGTGTCGGTAACCGTCTCCAGGATATCCAATTGTGTCCTCGCATGATTCTGGTCTGCCAGTTGACGAAATACTTTTGATGTTTTGAGGCCAACGAAATAACTGCCGCTAAATACAAGCTGACTTAATGTAAAGCCAGCAGTGGCATTGTGCCTTGTGCCAAACTGGACAGGTATCTTTTCTTCAAATTCTCCCTCGAAGATGTTCGGGATTACCACGGTTGCCAACTCAAGATTGTTCATGTAGTCAATCGTGGAACTAAGCCGAGGGAATCCTGAAGAAACCGTCTCCCGCACCTTCTTCTTAGCAGCCAAGATGTCCATCTGGGATCTTATGATGTCATAACTGTTTTCAATGGCAAACTCCTGGGCAGACAGAAGGCTGAATCCTTGCACTTCAGCACTCTGGGCATGGATGGGGTTGGAAAAAACCCCCATTGCCATTACCAACATGACTGCAGTTAATAGATGGCACAGCGCTTTTTGATTAAACCTCTTTTGATTAAATTTCGATTTCATTCTTTTTGGCATGATTTTTTCCTTTTGTATACCTGAATGATTTTTAGGAAACCGGTTTTTCTGATGACAATTTATACTCTTCTCGACCTTTGATTCGATTTCCAATAAAACCTTTGCTGTTAGAATTAAGCTCAATAATCGGATTTTGGTGGGAGAGAGAGGCTCAGCAGCCCAAACCCAATCATAATTTAAAAACTTAACGTTTATAGATTACTGCATATGAGCGCTATTCTCTGCCTGCCCAACCACTATTTCGGCATTGAACTCCTTCACAGCAGTCGTACGTCTGCACTAAGCCTATCCCTATAAAGGACTTATAAATATACCATTTATTGCTACAAAAGCAAAGTCCTTTATCATAAATGGGGCCATCATAAACGGGGCCAGGCCCCATTTTTTTCACATTTTTTTATAAATGGGCCATAAATGGGGCCAGGCCCCATTTCCCCCCCATTTCCCCCACAAAAAGCGGCCTTGCCTAATTTCTCTATGTATAAAAATTTTACATTTATCCTCCATCTGTCATTCATGGAGGACAGAATGATGTCCAACACTTTAGAAATCAATCCCGCGGTTTAATTGGCACACTTATTGCAATTAGACTATAAAATTTTATAAACCAAAATGTTTTGCTAATTAATTTATTAATTGGAGGTATCGAATGAAAAGAAAATTAACTGCTTTATCGATGTTGTTATTCGCCATCTTTACCTTGACAGGCATGAGTCATGCTCAAAAATTCAGGATTAAGCTCAGTGGTGGCTACGGTACGATGGCTACAGGAGATTACAACTCCTTTGGAGCAGGACTCGATGACCTTCTTAGAGCGCTAGAGGCGTTAGGAGCCACAACCGAAGGTTCGTTCAACAAGATCGGTCCAGGATTTGAGTACGAACTTGAATTCATAGTGAGCTTACCTGCAGGCTTTGGAGTCGGAGTTGGAGTTGGATACCTTCAAAGAAGTAATACGACTGAATTGAGTGCCTCAATACCACTGCTTGGAAGCGCCTCAGCATCTATCGATCCAAAGATCAAAGCTATGCCCATAAATATAAGTGGTTATTACTTCACTCCCGGCGTTACTCCCTTAAAATTCTTTGTATACGGGGGTATTGGTTATTATTATGGGACACTGACGACTGATATCAGGGAAGAATCAACGCCTCCAGATTTCTGGTCTGAGCAAGAAGCGAAGCTAAAAGACCAAAGTTTTGGATTACATGGGGGAGTCGGTCTGGAACTTAAAGTAGATTCAAGGATTGCTGTCTTCTTCGAGGGTAGAGCAAGATATTGTAAACTAACCAGCTGGAACGGAGATGGGACTTATGAAGATTCCTTAGGATTTACAGACACTGATGTAGGTGTAATGTGGTATTTTGAAGAACTCGACCAAGATTATGGCACGGGCGAATGGTTCCCAGGGATCACGATAGCCACAGGCAGACCTACTGGTCCTAATTTCAGAAATGTTAGGGAATTCGAAGTCAATCTTTCCGGTATTTCCTTGAGGGCAGGAATAAGAATAAACTTTTAAGAAAACAGCCAGCTGCAAACTAGCTCAGGCACATACTTTTCTTAAACAGAGCCATCCAAACTTTAAGAGACAGCTGGCGATTAAGAAAGATAAATACGATTTTCAAATTTCCTGTCTATTTATCTAAATGTTTCTGAAGAAAAACATCTATTTTATCGACGAAGTCCTCCTTTGCCAGGAATAGCGCTTCGTTGTGCCCTCCGCGCATCGGATAAAACTCTTTAGGTTCTGGCGCTGCCTCAAATAGCTTCCTACCGTGTTTAAAAGGAATGATTCTATCGTCCTTGCTGTGGATAATCAGCTTAGGCACAATAATATCTTTTATCTTGGATAACGCATCAAATTTAATCGAGATAAGCCATTTTAGCGGAAGAAAAGGAAATAGCTTTTTTCCCATATCCAAAGCCGAGGTAAAAGCGCTTTCAGAGATGAGCGCTGCTGTTTTGACTTTAGAACACAGCTCAACAGCCACATTGGCACCTATGGACTTTCCATAAACGACTATGGATTCCTCCTTTAGATTTCGCTTTTCGACCAGGTATTTGTAAGCAGCCTGCGCATCCATATAGAGTCCCTCTTCGGTTGGGCTACCCTGACTTCTTCCATAGCCACGGTAATCAAAAATGAAAACATTCAATCCGAGCTTGTTGAACAAATATATGACCTCAATTCTGTGGCTGATATTTCCGGCGTTCCCGTGGCAGAAGAGGATTGTTGCCCTAGATTCCCCGGCAGGAATAAACCAGCCGTTAAGTCTTATTCCATCAGAGCTTGAGAAATATACATCTTCAAATTCAAGCCCCATGTCTTTTGGCGTTAAATGTATCTTTCTTGCGGGAAAATATATTCCTTTCCTCTCATAATATTTTATATATAGGATAAGAAAAATTATAAAAGAGAATAGGGCAAGCGTTCCTAAAAGAATCCTAATAAAGTCCATCAACGAAGCTTATAGCAAATGAGAAATTTGATGTCAAAATATCTTATGCTTACTGTGGCTTTGCTCATAACTTTAGGTTTACATTAACCCTAATTTTTTCCTATGATATAAGTTGTGAAAATGATCGGGAAAACGCTCAAGCACTTTGAGATTGAAGAACTCCTAGGAAAAGGAGGGATGGGCGTTGTCTATCGTGCTCGCGATACTCGGTTGAAAAGGCCAGTCGCACTAAAGGTCCTAAAATCAGATTTAGTATCGAACCGCGACAGGCAGCGACGCTTTTTACAAGAAGCGCGGGCAGCTTCTGCTGTCACTCACCCTGGAATCGCTCAGATCTATGATGTTGATGAAGTCGATGACACAACCTTCATCGCCATGGAGTTTATCGAGGGAGAGACTGTTAGCCAGTTGATCACAAAACGTGAACTGGATTTGTTAGGGTCAGTTGAAATCGCTCTTCAGGTTGCCGAGGGTTTAAGCAGGGCGCATGAAGCCAATATAGTTCACCGAGACATCAAATCTGACAACATCATGGTCACCAGAGATGGGCATGCGAAATTGCTCGACTTCGGGTTGGCGAAATTGCTCGACCCAGTACTGGAAGGCAAGGGAGAGGAAAGCAGTAGAGAGCTGAGGCAGGCGGAAACGCTTTCTCAAACCAGGGCAGGTACTTTGTTGGGTACCATAGCCTACATGAGCCCTGAGCAGGCCCGAGGCCAGAAGGTCAGCCAAACCAGTGATGTGTTCTCTCTGGGAATAGTCATCTATGAAATGGTAACGGGCAAACTTCCGTTCGAGAGAGAGACTCCACTCGATACTCTTCATGCCATTGGTTTTGAAGAAGTGCGCCCTGTTACTCTAGTGAGACAAAACCTCCCCCCAGAGCTCAACCGGATTATATCAAGATGTTTACGCAAAAGACCAAAAGACAGATATCCAGATGCACGCTCCCTTGCAGCAGACTTAAAGAACTTGAAAAGGGATATTGAATCGGGGATTCACCGCTCCGAACCGATCATAGGAAAGATTGGTCAATTTTTCGAATCGATCAAATCATCGATGCCCTTCGGCGTCATAGGAATAGCAGTCGCTGTTGGCGCTTTGGTCGTGGTGGGATTCCTGTTGCTTACGGAAAAAGAAACGGGGCCGATCATTGCGCTGGCGATTTTCGGTTTTATTTTCTACCGCTATATCCGGAATAGAAAAAACAGGATGCTGAAGCGTTTTACCAAAGAAATCCGTAAATTTCCCGAGGTTCAAGCGATTATCGTGCGAGGAGATCAGGTTACGGTTGTCGTTGATCAAGCCAAGGCAAAGCTTTATCTGCGGGTTAACAGCCTCGTCGATTTAGTGAACAAGAAATTATACTTTGGCAGCAACGTCGAAGCTTCTGTTCGCGACGACCTCTCCTCTGCTGAATTCCAGAGAATGCTTAGAGAGCCACGGGTTGTCTACGTACGAGATGATGTAATCCTGAAGTCAGATTCAGAGTTAGCGAAAGAAGAAGATACGACAACATCGGCCGGTGAACAATAGGCAATTTTAGCAGGAATTTCTTTCTGCTAAGTATTCGATAAAATTTCTGGAGAAAATGCCGGAGCTGCAATAAATCCGGTGAAGGATAGGCAAATTAACAACTTCACACTGAAGAATATTTTCTCCCAATCAAAGCTTTTTTTTATCCTGTGTTTTTGTCTGCCTTTTATTCTTTTTATCTCTACTATGCCGGGTCAAACAGGGGGAAAGATGCAAGAATCCAAGCCTACGCTTCCCAAGACTATCAGAGCCTGGACAAGGCCAGATTCTCCTCAACTCGTCACTGCCAAGAGTATATTTGATTACATGGACGGTGCTGGAGAACTCTATATCGGCTACCGCTTTGACCACCTTGAATCCTACGAGTACAAGGCTAAAGACCTGAATAACATCCTGGTTGAGGTCTATTTCATGAAAACATCAGACGATGCTTTTGGCCTGCTTTCCCTGGATTGGGAAGGTGAACCATTGAATTTGGCGGGCGAACCCGCGCAGATTGCGGGCAAACCAGTACGTTCCGGCAAATCGCCACAGTCAAAAGCAGCACCTGAAAGCTCCTCCTGGCCTAGGGCCCTATACGGCGAAGGACTGCTGCGGCTCTGGTCGGATACTGTCTATGCCAGGATTATGGCCCACCAGGAAACTCCAGAATCAAAGGAGGCTGTTCTGGCACTGGGTCGCTCCATCATCAAGGACCGCGAGAATCCTCCCCCGCCGAAACTACTACAAAAACTCCCGGACACTTTCCCTGAGGACTGGGTGCTTGGCAAGGAAAGAACAAGCTACTTCCGCTCCCATCTTGTCCTGAATTCTATATACTATCTCGGGCAGGAAAACATGCTTAACCTGGATCTTAGCTCAGAGGCAATCGCTTCGCCCTATGAAAAGAAAGACTCAGAGGGAATAAAACGCATACATTTTCTTTTAGTAAAATATTCTGATCATAAGCGGGCTCGCCAGGCGCTCGGCCATTTCCATAATGTCTATCTTCCCGAGCATCCTATTTTCCTCCAGTCTGATTCTTCAGGAGAAATATCGAATATGTTTCTAATCGAGGACGGCTGGCTGGGTTACAAGATCAAGGATGAAACTATAGCCTTTATTTTTGAATGTCCTGACCAGAAGACTGCAAGGACAATCATTAATCAAATATGAAAGCATTTAATCCATAAGGAGGTATTGCATGCCGCAAAGAAAATCATTGACTCGAAGAGATTTTATCCGAGGAACCCTGGGTGCAACCGTGGGCACGTCCCTGATAGGTACAAAGTGGTTGACCGCAGGAGGAAAGGCAACCGGCTCAAGCTTGGTAACCATTGTCCGCGATAAAGGTGCTATGGACGCCAGCAACAATGTCAACACCAAAGTCTTGAAGACCATGCTTGACCAGACCTTGACCAAATTGACAGGTAAGAAGACTACCAAGGATGCCTGGTTAACCCTCGTCAAACCTGAAGACACCATCGGCCTGGTCCCCACGCCACACCTCAATCCCACTCACCAGGAAGTGGTTGATGTCGTCAAGAGTTCACTCATCGACGCGGGAATTCCGGAAAATAAAATTCTGAATGCTCAGGGTGGACCTGACAAACCCAAAGCCTGCACAGCCCTGATAGGACTCCCCGCACTCAAAGCCCACTGGCTAACAGGAATAGGGACGGTGATGAAAATCTATATTCTCTACTCAGGAAAGCCCAGCAACTACCATGATCAAAACAATTCCAAGCTAGGAGAGATATGGAACCTGCCGTTCGTCAAGGGAAAGACTCGCCTCGTGCTCGTCGATGCGCTTCATCCTCTCTGCGATAAAGGACCCCAGGTGAATCCCCGGTACAAATGGGCTTATAACGGCTTGATTGCTGGAACAGATCCTGTAGCTTTGGATACGGTCTGTCTGCGCATCATCACTGAAAAAAGGAAGGAATTAAGAGGAGAGCCTTGGCCTCTCAGTCCTCCCCCGCTCTGTGTAGAAGCGGCAGATAAGGTCTACGGTCTGGGCACGAGCAACTGGGACAAGATTAAAGTCGAGATCTCCGGCTGGAAAGAAGGTTTGCTCTTAGGCTAAATCCTCTTTCTTCACATTTGTCACCCATAGAGGACAGAGAAAAGCCTTCTAATTCAGAAATACCCTGAAGTTTTCTGGCACGTTTATTGCACAGAAGTTATTCGGAAAGAAAAGTTGCACGGTTAAGTAAAAAGGAGGCTATTATGAAGAAGTTCTGGGTGATATTATTGATCTTGGTTTTTATCTCCTGTGTCAAGCAAATCATTAGACAAGAGGCGACATTTCTAAACAACTATACTTTTGAGCAGGTCTGGAACGCATCAATTAAGGCCATTAATGATATTGAGTTTATCGTAGATAGCATGGACAAAGACGCAGGATTCATTGCAGCTGAAAGAGCAAGGCATCTTTTTGAAAAAGCTTCACCAAGGCTATCAGTCATGATCAGAGAAGTAGGTGGAAAAGTCTATGTTGATTGTAAGGTCCTTAAGAAAGACCAGTTTATTGATATAGGAGGGACCGGGAAAAAGGCGGTCCGCAAGTTTATGATAGCCTTGAATCAGAACCTCAATATGTAATTTCAGACTTAGGTGGAGGTTTAAGGGGACCTCCTTTAAAGTACCATACGTGTCTATAGTTTAGCAGAAGTCCCCCAGCTTATTATCAGAATCGTCTGCGCGGCAATTTATCCTTCTTGTTGATTGGATTTGCATCCATGGCCCACATGCCGCGACCGTGGGTGGCAATCACGCCCAAGGGGATTTGGGGCTTGCACAAAATGACAGGCAAAGAAGTCATTTCCCCTGTTTTTTCAATGGTTTTCACCAATTAAGCCTTTAAGTCGTGTTCCATAATTTTCAGCGTTTTTAAGTAAAAACTGGCACGTAGCTGACACACGGGGATAAGTCTATATTCATTTTAATTTGACACTCCTCTCATAAATTATTATGCTATTGCCAAGTAAGCTGAGGGGAATAATGGCTAATAAATGCCCTGAATGTCATTTTGTCAATCCAGAGGGCAGCAGTTTTTGCGGAAAGTGTGCGGCACCCCTCCCATCACCTGAGGAAGTCTCTGATTCTCCAACCCGGGCCCGAGTAACAGCCCCAGATAAATTAACCAGAGGAACTACTTTTGCTTCCAGGTACGAAATTATAGAAGAACTGGGTGAAGGTGGTATGGGGAAAGTCTTTAGAGTAGAAGATAAGAAGATACATGAGGAAATTGCTCTTAAGGTCTTAAGCCCTGAAATTGTAGCTGATAAGATAACGATTACGCGGTTCCGGAACGAATTGAAATTAGCCCGCAAGATTGCTCACAAGAATGTATGCCGCATGTACGACTTCAATGAAGAGAAAACAACTCACTATATCTCGATGGAATATGTGCCTGGCGAAGATTTAAAAAGCATGATCAGGATGACAAAACAGTTGAGCGTAGGAACAGCGATTAGTACTGTCAAACAGATATGTGAGGGATTGGCTGAAGCCCATAGGTTGGGAGTCGTGCACCGTGATCTAAAGCCGAGTAACATCATGATCGATAAGGATGGGAACGTACGCATTATGGATTTTGGGATAGCTAGATCTCTTGAAGTAAAAGGGATAACAGGTGCAGGAG
>JABAOH010009731.1_pt1 | contig 28530 bp, 20 predicted proteins | sample 7062181 | NCBI WGS metagenome assembly JABAOH01 (sample SAMN14538630, study PRJNA623070) | marine sediment metagenome | biome: marine biome [ENVO:00000428]; feature: marine pelagic biome [ENVO:01000023]; material: deep marine sediment [ENVO:00002113]; isolation source: pool of 5 deep marine...
GAGATGCCAGGCTCAGTCAGCGAGACGCGATCCGAAGAACGCTGGACGAGACGGAGCCTCGCGGAGCTCCAACTACCCGAGCGAGAACAGGTTCGCGAACGTCAATGCCGGTGGAACGGGGGTGCCAACACCAGGCCGCGCGGCTACGCTGGCTATTAGACAAGTCGGCGGTGTTGAGCAGGCGCTACAGTCCCTCCCAGGCGGAGGAGGTGCTTCGCATAGTGGACTCTGAGCAGCGGCCTCACGCGCTTGGATAGAGCTTGGTCAGCACGAACTCGCGATGACCCAGCGCCTCGGCGCAGGTCAGCCTGCCGTTGACGGTGCGGGCGAACAGTTCCAGCAGGCGGTCGCCGGCTTCGTCGAGCGTTATCTGACGCCGTAACAGCCCGCTCACGTCGAGGTCGATGTGCTCGCTCATCGTCTGCGCGGTGAGCGGGTTGCCGGTCACCTTGACCACCGGTTCGATGGGGTTGCCGACGATGTTGCCCTGGCCGGTGGGGAAGAGGTGGATGACTGCGCCGCCCGCGGCCATCAGCGTGACGCACTCCGCCGCGGCCGACGAGCTGTCCATGAAGTTGAGTCCCGGTACCGTCGGGGCTTCCGCTGGGCCGAGCACGTCGACGACCGGCCCGACCCCGGTCTTCTCGATGTTGCCGAGCGCCTTCTCTTCGATCGTGCTCAGGCCGCCGCGGATGTTGCCCTGAGTCGGCTGCGAGCCCATCAGATCGACACCCTTCGACTGGATCGCCGAGACATAGGCGTCGAACGTCTGTTGGAATTTCGTGCGCACTTCGGGGCTCGCGCAGCGCTCGGCGATGATGTCCTCGCCGCCCGTCAGCTCGGAGGTCTCGCCGAAGAAGACCGTTCCGCCGGCGTCGACCACCTTGTCGACGACACGACCGACGGTTGGGCAGGACGCCAGGCCGGTGGTGGTGTCCGACTCGCCGCATTTGATGCTGACCCAAATATCGCTCAGCTCGACAGGCTCGCGCCGCAGCTCCGTCGCGTTCTGCACGAATCCCTGCGTCACACGCGCCGCCTTGCGAATAGTCTCCAGGTCGCCGAACCGCTCGATCGAGAAACCTTCGACCGGCTTGCCCGAGGCGCGGATACCTTCGACCACGCGCTCGGTCCAGTTCGGCTCGATGCCGATGACGATGACCGAGGCGACGTTGGGGTTGGCGCCGGTGCCGATCAGCGTGCGGAAGTGCAGCTCGAGGTCCTCGCCGAACTGCAGCCGGCCGTAAGGATGGGGAAGCGCCAGCGCATCGGGGATGAGCCGTGCCACCCCTTCGGCGGCGGCGTTGGAGATGTCGTCGACCGGCAGGACGACGACGTGATTTCGGATCCCTACGCGTCCGTTCTCGCGTCTATAGCCAGTCAGTTGCATCTTTGCCTCGCCCTCTGTGTTAGCCCTCGAACGACCAGCGGGCCGATCTGATGTTGTGTACGTGTACGTAGTCGCCAACGGCTATCGGCTCCCTGGCCAGTCCGATCTTCACCCGGTACTCGGTGACCTCGCCGTCCTTGGCGATCTCGTTCACCGCGATCTTGTGGCCGAGTGGGATGTCGGCGCGGGCGCTCAGCGTGATCGTCTCTTCGGTGTCCATGTAGACACCCGTCACCTCTTCACCGCGGCCGATGTCCTCTGTCGCGACACCGACGTCGTCACCCGTGTAGTGGATCAGGAACTTGTGCATGACCATCTCCGCTTCTGCGCGATCTCTGGATGTGANNCCGTTATCGTTTTCTGTTGCTCGCCCGGGTCGCTCGGCACATGATGGGCCACATGCGCACTGTCTTGATGCTCGGGCTATCGCTTTCTGCGTCGGCGAGCGCCATCCGCGCGCAGACGGATACGATACCTACGCCTCCGACGGAAGCGCTGATCGAACAGGGTCCCGCTGAGCCGATCCGCGAGACCAGCGCTTGCACGGTTCAGCGGATCATCGATGGCGATACGATCGAGTGTGCTGTGGTCGGACGCGTCCGGCTCATCGGGATGGACACCCCCGAGCTGAGCCAGGAGCCTTACGGGGCGCTGGCAGCCGAAGCGCTCGCCGTTTTGGCGCCGGTCGGGTCGCGTGTGGAATTGGAGCGCGACGTCGAGTTACGAGATCAATACGACCGGATGCTCGCCTACGTTTGGATCGACGGGTTGCAGGTGAACTGGGTGTTGGTCCGCCAGGGTTGGGCGCTTTTGGCTACGTATCCGCCCAACGTGCAATACGTCGATTGGTACACCGAGGCGCAACGCCGAGCGCGAGAAGACGGAGTCGGTCTCTGGGCGGTCGGCGGGTTCGACTGTCCGCCGGCTGACCGGCGTCGGGGCAGATGCGACTGAGCTCGGAAGGAGAAGAGCCGTGGTCGGAGTAATACGCAGGTGGGATATCCTCGCTCATCCGGTGGTCACCATCCGGTGCTTTGGCTGGCCGGTATTCTTCAAGGCGCTGACAGCCGGCCGGGGGCAGACCTTCCTGTCGCTACTGTGTGAGGCCGGCGCGCTTCGACCGCCCGCGGTGGAGGTTCCCGAGCTGCTCGGTCGGTGCGTCGAGCTGGAACTGCGGGCGCAACGGATCTACGAGAACTTGGCGCAGCGCTATGCCGATCGGGATCCGGTCCGGCGGTTCTTCGAGACGCTCGCCGAGCAGGAGCGGAGCCACGGCGAGCTTCTGGAGCTGTGCCGCGAGTCGGCGGGGCGCGCGGGGTGGAGGGAAGAGCAATTCGAACCCTGGCGTGATGCGGTGCCGCGTCTCGAGCGTCAGATGGGTGATGCAGAAGCGTCGCTCGAGGGTCTGGATGAGCTTGTCGGCGCTCTCCGTTTGGTTATCCGAATCGAGGGCTCGGAGATTAACGATGTCTTTGGGGGTGTCGTAGCGGCGGCCGACTCGGACTTCGTCAGGGCTCTGCGGGCGTTTCACACCGCGGGAGCGACACACATATCGTACATCAGCGATCAGATTCCGAAGTTCGATCCGAGTCTGGCGGATGAATGCCGAGAGCTGAGCGCCGAGTTCAACTAGCTAGAAGGCTTCGCCCAGGGTGATGTAGAAGCCGGAATCCCCGTTGCCGAATCCGAAATCGAATCTCAGCGCTATCCGTTCGGCGCGGATCAAGAGAAAGCGAAGTCCGCCACCGATCGAATACTTGAAGTCGCCGAGTTCGAAGCCGCTCGGTTCGGCGGCGACATCGCCGATCCCGCCGAAGACTACAGCACCCACCCGCCACCAGATGGGGGCGATCCGGTATTCGGCCTGTAGCGCGATCATGTTCTTGTCGCGGAAGCGGCCCAGGTAGTACCCCCGCATCAGGTCCTGGCCGCCGAACAGGAAGAGGTGCTGGAACGGAGGGTCACCGCTCTCGAACCCGAAATAGCCCTGCAACGCCAGGACGTGATTAGGCAAGGTGCTGATGTAACCGCGTAGGTCGAGGATGTAACGGCCGAAATCGTACTCGCTACCGATGGCGCCCCCGTTGAGCTCGACGGATAGCTGGTGGTGTTGACCGCTGGACGCGGAGAAGATGTTGTCGCGGGTGTCCCAGCTGGCGAGTAACGTGGGGCCCGAGACGATGCCGCCTGCGCTGCCGAGGATGTCTCCCTGGTCCAACATGCCGCCTGCCTCGGTCTCGACCAGTTCGCCGTGCTCGAATTGGTAGCCGACGCCGAAACGGAGGGCGGAGAAAAACCGTCGCTCGATACTGACACGCAGACGCGTGTAACGTGGCGTGTAGTCCTCCTCGTCGTCCTGCGAAGTGTCGTTGCCGATGCCGTAGAACTTGTCCGGGAATCTGCTGTAGTTGACGTCGCCGGTGAAGTGATAGTCTTCTTGGCGCCACCAAAGATCCGAATTGAGTAGAACGACGATCTGACTGTTCGTCGTGTAGATGAAGACCGGCGTCAGGGTCGAGGGTCGGGCGGTAGCATCAGCATCCGCCGGGCGGAAGTAGTACTGGGCGGCAACGCCGAAGGCGAGCTTGGTCTCCGGCGTATAGTAGAGGACGGGAATCGGGATCAAACCGCTGCGCTTCGGTTCCGAAGCCTCTCCTTCGGTCTCCTGTCCCAGCGTTTGCCCCGGCGGCACGGAGCACAGCACGGCGAGCGCCAGGACGAAGCGCTTCTGGCGTACGGCCTCTGGCATGGTGGCTGTCTCCCGTCGTTCCGCTGAAGCTAGTCCGTTGGAGCCGTGCTGTCATCCACTAGGCCCGGGCGATCGGCGTCACCCCCACTCGCGCGCCACACCATTCGCGCATATCATTTCTGCCGTTCGTGCGATAACCGGTGAGCGCCGGGCCCCGATCGGTCCTGCCCAATGCTCGCCATCATCACCACAACCGGGAGTTGTTTCTCACAGCCCAAGGAGAAGCTTAATGAGACGCACGGTCCCGAGCACTCTCTGGACGATCCCCGCCGTCGTCCTGCTCATCGCCGCCCTCACAGCGGGGCGGGGAGGAGACGAGCTGTGGCGGGGAACGGGTGACACCCAGGTCACCGTCCACACCGTGATCATCACCGTCGATCCCGCGACAGGTGCGTTCAGTTACTCGCAGGATCCGGTAAACGCCAGGCGAGGCGACCACATCGAGTGGAACTGCGCTCAGGGCGCCTGGTCGGTCCACTTCATCGATCGGACGCCGTCCAATCGGGTCAACCAGCGCGGCCCGAGAAATGGGCCCCGCCGGTTGCCGATCAGGCAGGACGCGCCGTTCGCCACTTACAAGTACTTCGTCGCCGTCGCCATTGGGGACGACGTCTTCACCGATGACCCAGAGGTAGTGGTAGGACCTGATTGATCGGTAGGACTCTGCGGCAGGGGTCGCGGGCCGGGCTCGGTCGGCGACCCTGTCCCGGCTACTCCGTGGGTCCTACGAGCGCTTTGAAGCGGGCATCCTCCCAGAGGGCCTCGAACATCCAGTCGGACGCCACGTATTCCTTCCGCTGCGGGATAGCCTCTAGGAATTCGCTTAACATGTCCAGCGCTCGGTCACGCTCGCCGAGTAGCAGGCGGACGTTGGCGGCGTAGTAGTCGATCCAGGGAGCGACGGCTTCGGGCGGCGCGGCGCGGGCCCGCTCGATGACCGCGTCGGCGCTGTCCCGTAATCCTGCACGAGCGAGGGCGCCCGCCACCCAGGTCTCACCGAGGGCCTGGCGCTGCTCGCGTGATTGCGGCGGGTTCATCTGCCACATGCTGTCCAGCAGTACCCAGGCGCGGTCCACATCGGGTTCCGGCCCCCCTGAGAGCCCCAGGAGGAAGAGCGAGCACGACACGAACCACTCGTCGGCGGGAAAACGCCGCCGCCCCTCGTCGCACCAGCGTATCGACTCGCTCACGTCCTTCAGGTCGAGCGAGATCTGGAACTGCCGGAAGATGATGAGTCTGGCTTGTTCCAAGAACGGGTCCGCCTCCAGCGCCCGCTCGGCGCTCTGCCGCGCTTCCGCGAACTGGGTGTTCCGCCTTTGCAGCTCGCTCAGGTCACTCCAGGCGCGGGCCCTCCAGGGATCGGCCGCCACCGCGGCCTTCAGGTCCCGTTCGGCTCGCTCCCGCAGCTCGCTGGGGTCACTGGCCTCCCGCGCCACCGACATCTGGAACAGCAATACCCCGTGTAGCTCGAGGGCCCGAGCATCGTCGGGGGCCCGCTCCAGCGCCCGCTCGGCGTGCGCCAGCCCGCGTATTACCACGTCCTTGTCGAAGTCGTCCGCGGCTGCACCCGAGAGTGCAGCTTGGTCCCTGGCCACCCAACCGCGCAGCACGATCGGCTCCACCCACGACGGATCCAGTTGCTCGGCCACGGCGAGCACCGAATCGGCGGCGACCAAGGCCCGCACCGCCGCCGCCGAGTCGCCGGCCGCCTCGAGCACGTCCGATTCGTCACGCAGGGCTTCGGCCTGCTCGACCGCAGCCAGCGCCTCGGGGCTCGACGTGCCGGCGCGGCGTCCACGTAGTTGAGCTTCGACGCCCAAGCGCTGTCGAAGTCGGCGCGCCACCTGCGCCGCCAGGTCGTTGCGCAGATCCTGCCACTCTTCCACGGGGCCGCGCAGCGCGAAGCTCTCGATCGTCGATTGGCTGGCTGGATCGATGAGTGCCACGTTTAGCGCCAAGGATTCTCTGGAGCCTGTGACACTGCCCTCCACCAGCGTCCCCATCCCAAGAGCTCTAACCAGGCTGTCGAGAGACACGGAGGCGTCTCGGTAGGGCTTCACGCCCCCGCGCGGAACTACGTCCAGCCCGCTGACCTGGCTCAGCTCGTCGATCAGCGCGCCGGTGAAGGTGTTGGCGAGGTGGCCGAGGCTCTGGTCTTCACTCTCGTCGTCGAAATAGAGAACGGCGATGCGGGTCGGGTCGAGCGCGGCGGCGTCGATCGCCGAGCCTCCCGACCTCAAGCCGCCACGGGTTAGGACAGTCGCAACAAGCGCTGCGGCGACGACGATGTTGATCGGCACACCGATCCGCTCGACTCGTCTCCAGCGCTGCGGGCCCCGGGCGCCGTGGTGGTAGGCGAGCAGCAGCACCGTCGGGATCATCGCCACCCAGGCCACGAGGCTCACGTCGGCCAGCCGCGGCGTCACATCGTAACGGCCGATCAGCCAGTCGACGAACTCCAGGATGCCCCAGCCAACGGCCAGGTAGATGCCGAGGATCTGGGGAACGCGCCGCTTCAGCAGGTCCTGACCGAGGCCCGGCGCCATCGCCACCTCACAGTCCTATTATTGATGAGAGCCCCGCGCGGGGGCCCGACACGACCCAAAGATGCCACGGGACAAGGCGACGATCAACTTGCGCCCCTTTTGAATTACCGGCATGGCCCAGGAGGTGACGAGATGCCGTACATCGTGCAGGAGAGCAGATCGCTCTACGATGCAGCTCTGGCCGGGCTGGCGGAATCGATCAGCGACGCGACGCCGGACGGGGACCTCAATTACATCGTCACGCGCATTCTGAGCGATTGGCTGCAGAAGCGCGGTCTGAGCTACACCGCGCTCGCCGACGTGGTGACGGTGCTGGAGACCGCGAAGTTGGAGTTCTATCGCCGGATCGCCGCGCCCTACGAGGACGGTAAGGCTGCCCTGAACGGCGATGTCTACGGCGAGCTGGGTGAAGACTAGAGGTGCCCTGCCAGCTCCTCGAGCTCGCCGCCGCCGGTTACGCGATGGAAGACGCCGCCCTCCCAGAGCAGGCCCTGGAACGAGCCGAGGGTGTTCAGCGGGATGTCGATCCCGAAGACGCGTCCATCGTACAGACTCTTCACCTGTTCGACCCCGGTGTGACCCACGACAACCGCGTGCGCTCCGTAGTAGTCGAGGATCGCCTCAACTTCTTCCGGAGTCGCGTGCATATACCACCCCTCCTTCGGCTCGTAGTAGCCACGGTACCAGAACGGGCCACCGCTGCTGTACCAGAAGATCGGAACCTCGTCGAACGCGATCTGGTACGATCGCAAATCGATGTGCTCGCGGGCCTGGGCGTTGATTTCCTCCAGGCCCAGCCCGCGCTCCACGATGTGGGGGCCGATGCCGCCGTGGACGAAGAGGATGCCGTTCAGTCTGATTGCCGAGTGTTTCGTGCGCAGCCACCTGCCCATCTCCATGTGCGGGCCATACAAGTCTTGGTACATGATCTTCGTTCTGCGCACGATACCGTCCATGTACTTCTTATTGACGTAACGGAGATCCCCCTGCATCGCCATTATCTCGTGATTGCCCAGCACGAAGTGAACGCGACCGCCGGCCCGAATCGCCTCCCGCTCCAAGCGATAGATCAGCCACAGACTCTCGGTGACCAGGTCACCGCGATCGAACACGTCGCCGTCCACCACCAGGTGCCCGGTCCCCCAGCGCCAGTGCAGGTCCTGGTCGACGATCCCGGCGCTGACCAGCAGATCCACGAATGCCGCGTATTCGCCGTGGATGTCGCTGACGACGAAGATCTTCGGGACATCCTCATAGATGGAAGGCTGGATCTCTGGCGTCCGAGCGGCCACGACGTACTCGGTGAGGGAATCACCGCAGAAACCGTGGAAGCGCAGCGTATCGCTTACGAGGAACGTCTGCTTCGCCACAGAACCGTCGCATAGGTAGAAAGCGATGGCGGCTGAATCGCTCTGCCAGTAGATGTGGGGGCCGTCGTCCAGGGAGTCAGCTACGACTTCCAGGCCGGCCGTGTCGAAGCTCGGCCGGGCAACCGCTGGCTCTGACGCCATGAGGGCTGCGAACATAAGTATTGCGAGAGTCGCTGATCTGGCTGGTCTTTTTCGCATCTCGCGGCTCCGTGTCGAGAGTCCGATTCCGGTTCCTTCGATACCTCTTCCCTGGTAAACCGGCTCAACCTAACCTGTGAGTCATGTACACGCCAAGAACACACATGCGCTTGATGGCGCTGATTGCCGTTGCGGCGACCGGGTGTGCCGAACCCGGCGGCGGCCCGCGCTTCGCCGTGCGTGACAGCGCCGGCATCGAGATCGTCGAGAGTCGTGCATCCTCGGACGCGTCCACGACCTGGCGGGTGGACGAAGTACCGCTTCTGGAGATCGGCCTCGAGGACGGCCCGCCCGAGTACCAGTTCTCCGGGGTCGAAGGCGCGCTGCGTCTGCCCGATGGCCACGTGGTCGTCGCCGACGCCGGCTCGCGAGAGATCCGCTTCTTCGACGCGGACGGCCGCTTCCTCTCCGCCTCGGGCCGTCGCGGCGATGCGCCCGGCGAGTACCGGGAGATCATTGGGCTGGGCTATGGTCCCGGCGACTCGATCTGGATCTTCGACTACGGGAAGCGACGATTCACCGTGCTGACCGCTGATGGGGAGGTGGCCAGGACGCTGACCCTCGATCCGACTCTCGCGAACGTGGCCGCGGTGGGTCGGCTCGAGGACGGCTCGTTCGTCGTGCGGGAGTTCTGGTCGGCGGGAGGGCGCGGCGCCGCTGCCATCCGGTTGGGGCTGGGCCGCGATCCGGCGGCGGTCGCGCGTTACGCGCGGGACGGTGCGCGGATGGACACGATCGGGCTGTTTCTCGGCCGCGAGGTCTACATCTACACCGAGGACGGACGTGGCGTGATGAGCACGCCGCTCTTTGCACACATCACGAGCGCCGCGGTCCATGCGGACGACGTCTTCATCGGCGACCAGAAGAAATTCGAGGTCGGCGTCTACACTGCGGACGGCACATTGCGCCGTATCATCCGCCTAGCCGATGTAGACCTGCGGGTGACGCGTGACGACATCGAGCGGGCGATCGAGCAGCGACTGGCAAGCGTCCCCGAGGAACAGCGAGTGGGGATGAGGGCGCAACTCGACGCGATGGACGTCCCGGCGACGCGACCCGCATACGGCTGCCTACTGGTCGACTCGCAGGGTGCCCTCTGGGTCGGCGACTACGCGCCATACCCGGAAGATCCCGTTATCTGGCGTGTCTTTGACACGCGCGGTCGCTTCGTCACAACAGTGCAGATGCCGGAGCGCTCTCGTGTCTTCGATGTCGGCGCCGACTGGATCCTCGGTGTGGTGCGCGATGATTTCGATGTCGAACGCATTCACTTATACCAGCTGAGGAAAGATGGCTGAATTCAAACCTGCTCCGCTGAAGCCCGCCGTACCCTTCGATGTCTTCCAGCAGATTGACGTTCGGGTAGGCTCGATCGCGGCGGTCGACGACATCCCCAGCTCGGGTAAGCTGCTGAAGCTTACCGTCGATTTCGGCGATCACCAGCGCACGATCGTCGCGGGACTGAAGAAGGAGCGACCCGACCGGCAAGCGCTCGTCGGCGTACAGGCGCTCTTCGTGATCAACCTCGAGCCAAGAAAGATGGCGGGCGAATTGTCCGAGGGGATGCTCTTTGATCTCGGTTATCCCGACGGTATCCGGCCGGTATTCGCGGTCCCCGAGGCCGCCGTGCCGAACGGAGCGCGGGCCGGTTAGCGGGCGGGCCGCCCGAGCCACAACCAGAGCAGCGCGATAATGGTCTTGGCGTCCTGCTGGCGGCCGGCAAGAAAAGCGTCCCACAGCTCGGCGGGGCTCATCTCGAACACCTTGATGTCCTCGTCGCCGACCCCGAGCGCTTCCGCGGTCTCCGGTTGTCCGCTCACTTCGCCATAGTAGAGGAGAACGCGCTCCGACGTACCGCCGGGCGACATATAGAAGGTGGCGATCGGTTCCAGAACCTCGACCTCGTACCCCGTCTCCTCGCGGATTTCGCGGGCTATGCAGGCCTCGGGCGACTCGCCCTCGGGCAGACTGCCGGCGACGATCTCGTCCACCCAACCGGGGCCCTTCTCCAGCGTCGGGTAGCGGAACTGGTTCACCATCACGAGGCGGTCGGTATCGCGGTTCAGTAGCAAGGCGGCGACCGAGTCGCCGCGCTCAAAGCAGAGTTGCCGGAGCGGCGGACTCCAGCTCCCGTCGTGTTTGCGGTGCTCGATGATCGCCTCTTCGACCTTGAAGACGTCGTCGAGGATCCACCGTTTCTCCAGTACCCTGACTTTATCCATTCCGCCCGACCTCGAGGTTCCGGGTGATCTGTGCCCGCTCGCGCCCGCGCTCCGTATCGGAAGAGAAGAGCGGGGCCCTCTTGTCGCAAGCGATCGGCCCGAGCGGCCCGGGCGGCACCAGCATGTCGGCTCGGGGCTCATCTCGACGGCCATGCGCCAGAGTTTGGCCCGTAACCACTGTTCCTGTTCGAGCGCAAGTGGTGTAACTTTCACGCCCCTGCTGGGGCGACCCCACTGGAGGGGGTCGCTCGCCGGCGGGCCTGATCGATATGAACGAAGACGCGAACACGACTGATTATGGGGTGCGCCCGCCTGCGGACCTGAACCCGCGGCTCGACCCGGCGTTGGATTTCCCCGACGCCGAGTTCGGGGAGCTTTCCGCCGCCGACTACGGGACGCTGGGCTTCATGTCCGGTCTCGAGGTGCACCAGCAGCTGCTGACCCGCTCGAAGCTCTTCTGCCGCTGCCCGGCTGGCCGTCTTGTGAAGGTGAGCGATTCTGAGGTGCTCCGCCACATGCGCCCGACCCTCAGCGAAATGGGCGAGTACGACGGGACGGCGCTGATGGAGTTCAAGACCAGGAAGGAAATAGTCTACCAGCTGGAACAGAAATCGGTCTGCACTTACGAGATCGACGACACGCCGCCGTTCGAGATTGATGAGGAGGCGGTGCGGGTAGCTATCGAGATCGCCCAGCTCCTCAACCTCAACCTGGTGTCCGAGCTGCACGTCATGCGCAAGCAATACCTGGACGGATCGATCCCGACCGGGTTCCAGCGTACGGCGATGGTGGGCCTCGATGGAGCGATCCCGTTCCGAGTGCCGGAGCTGGGTGTGAATCGCGAGTTGCGGATCCGCCAGCTATCTCTAGAGGAGGACTCGTGCCGCGAGGTCTCCGATATCGGTCACCGTATCACGTTTCGCACCGATCGATTGGGTATGCCGCTGACCGAAACGGTGACCGAGCCCGAATTGCTGACGCCGCTGGAGCTGCAAGCCGCCGGGCGTTTGCTGGCGCGCGTGGCGCAGGCGACGGGGAAAGTGCGGCGCGGGCCGGGGGCAGCGCGGCAAGACGTAAATGTCTCGGTGGCGGGCGGCCGGCGTATAGAGCTCAAGGGTGTGGACAACCATCGCCGCTTGCCCCAACTCGTGCATATCGAGGCGTTCCGGCAGCTCAACCTTTTGCGTATCAGGGCAGAGCTGGAGCGTCGCGGTGTCGAGCCCGAGTTGCTGGCCATCGCCGCGGAGGGGTTACCGTGGGAGACGAGTCCTCATGTGGTCGAGGCGACATCGTCGTTGCTGACCTACGACTACGCGCCTATCCAACAGGCCCTGGAGCGTGGCGAGAAGGTGGTCGCGGTTCGGATGCCGGGCTTCGCAGGGTTGCTGAACCACCGCACTCAGCCCGGTGTCACCTTCGCCCGCGAGATCGCCGACCGCGTGCGCGTCATCGCCTGCCCGGTTCACCGGCCCTTCATGATCCACTCCGACTCGGGAGACTGCGGGCTCGACGGACGCCAATGGCACAGCCTCCGCAAGCAGATCAGGGCGGAGAGCGGCGATGCTTTGGCCGTGGTGTGGGCGCCCGAGCGTGAGGCGGCGACGGCAGCGCGCGAGATCCTTATCCGTGCACAGGACGCCTTGATCGGCGTTCCGGCTGAGACACGCCAGGCCTTCCGCGACGGAACCAACGGCTTCGAGCGCATCTTGCCGGGCCCGGACCGCATGTACCCTGATACCGACACGCCGCCACTGCCCATCGCCGATCGTCTGGTCGTCGAGGTGCGCGAGCAACTTCCCGAGCCACCCTGGGAGCGGGAGGTGCGTTACGAAATGATGGGGCTCCAGCCTGCCTCGGCGCGGCGGCTCTCCTCCGCGCCCTGGGCGGACCTGTTCGATGCTCTGGTACCCACCGACGCTGCGACCGCGCGCCGTCTCGCCGCCGCGCTGGAGAAGCGGATACCCTATCACCGACGTGACGGTGTTGCGGTGGAAGCGATCGAGGCCGAACGGCTGCGCCCCTTGATCCGCGCTATCGAATCCGGCGCGATCCGCCCGGAGGCCCTGGAGCCGGCTCTCGACCGCCTGATCCAGCTCGGTGGGTGGCCTGTGGATGAACTGTTGGCTGACTATCTTTCCGGGCCGGATGATCTGCTGGAGCTGGAGCGCGAACTGACGCGGGTAACGGCACGGGCCACGGCGCTTGCCGGGAAGCCGGCGGAGCGGGTTATGAGGTGGGCGATGGGCGAGGTGATGCCGCGGTTCCTGGGTCGGCTCGATCCAGCGGTCGTGCGTCATCGCTTGCAGGTCGCGCTGGAGGGGGTCGTCGCGGAGGTCGAGACGTGAACGGCCCGAGCGATGATCGCTATCGGGGATATCGCGACCCCTGTCTCGGGCTGATGAAGCGCTCCGAGGTTACGGTGTGGTGTCAGGTGAGAGCACACACCACACACGGTCTGTTCGAAGGTCTCCTGCTGCCGCGGTCCGAGACGAGCGACGAGAACCACCTAGTGCTGAAGCTGACCAACGGCTACAACATTGGATTACGCTACGATACGATCCAGCGGCTCGAGAGGATCGGCTATCGAGAGGCGCATTACCGGATTCCCGAGAAGGAGTTCCCCACCGATCCGGCGAAGCCGCGGGTCAAGCTGTTCGGCACCGGTGGTACCATCGCTTCGCGCCTCGATTATCGGACCGGCGCTGTCATCCCGGCCTTCAGTCCGGGCGAACTTTACGGCTCGGTTCCGGAGCTCGCCGACATCTGCAATCTGGAGACCGAGAAGCTGTTCGGCGTGTTCTCCGAGAACATGGGGCCCGAGCAGTATCTGGTACTCGCCGATAAGGTCGGTGAAGCCGTAAGGGATGGGTACGACGGTATCGTCATCGGGCATGGCACCGACACAATGCACCATACCGCGGCTGCACTGAGCTTCATGGTGCAGCGGCCGCCCATCCCCATCGTAATGGTCGGTAGCCAGCGCTCGTCGGATCGGCCCTCATCTGATGCCGCCCGAAACCTGATCAACGCATGCTGGACCGCGGCGCGCGGGCCGATCGCCGAGGTGATGGTCTGCATGTTCGGCCCCACCTCCGATCGGTATAACCTTTTGCATCGCGGGACACGCGTGCGAAAGATGCACTCATCGTACAGAAGTACCTTCCGCACCTTGGGTGACGTCCCACTGGCGATGGTCGAGGAGGGGAGGATCACGGCCCTTAAGGACGACTACTGTGTGCGTCGCCAGGATCGCGATGTCGTCATCCGGGCCGCGTACGAGGAGCGTGTGACGCTGGTCTACTACTATCCTGGTATGCACCCCGATGTTATCGACGCCGTTGTAGAGAAAGGCTACAAGGGGATCGTGATCGCGGGCACCGGTCTAGGCCATGTGAACCGCAAGATCTACCCGGCGCTGGCACGAGCGCGTGACGCTGGGGTGCAAGTGTACATGACACTGCAGACCCTCTGGGGATTCGTGCAGATGCACGTATACGAGACGGGACGCGAGATATTGCAGCTCGGCGTGATTCCCCTGGCCAATATGCTACCCGAGGTTGCCTTCATTAAACTTTGTTGGGCGCTCGGCTGTCAGGCTGCCGACCCCGAGGCAGCGCGCCGTCTCATGACTACGACCGTGGCCGGTGAAATGACCGAGCGCGAACCGCACGATGGCTTTCTGATCTTTCAAGGTGGCGTGCCCGAGGTTCGCGAGTTTCTGGAGAGAGTGTGGAAATGAACACGCTGCATCGAGAGGATTCGCCACTGCTGGGCGGCGACGGTCTGGGTCGCGAGCTTGGCAAGCCGCGCTCCGAGTGGACCGTCGACGACCTGATAGACCTAGTGAGCAGCCGGGAGATCCGCATCGTGAGCCTCATGCATGTGGGCGGTGACGGGTGCTTGAAGACGCTCGACTTCGTTCCTAAGAGTGTCGCCCATCTCCGGGACATCATCGAGGCGGGCGAGCGGGCCGACGGCTCGAGCCTGTTCGCCGGGATGGGGATACCAACCGGCGCTTCGGACATCGTGTTGCGGCCGCGGGTGGAACGTGCCTTCCTCGACCCTTTTGCCCCTATTCCGACACTCGTTCTGATGTGCGGCCACGCCAGCCGCGACGGCTCGCCGCTGCCCCAGTCGCCGGACACGATTCTGCGGCGCGCCTGCGACCACCTGTTGGAGGAGATCGGCGTCGAACTATGGGCACTCGGCGAGGTCGAGTACTTCCTGGGCAAACGCTGGGACGAGACCGACATATACGGGGCGGACGACCGCGGCTACCACGCGGCCTCGCCGTTCGTCTTCGGCGAGGGGCTGCGGCGAAGAGCGCTGGCGACCCTGGCCGAGATCGGCGTCCCGATCAAGTACGGTCACAGCGAGGTCGGCTATATCGAGGCGAAAGAAACCGAAGGTGTGATCTGGGAGCAGCACGAGATCGAGTTGGCGTTGAGCCCGCTCCCCGATGCGGCGGATGGGATCCTGCTCAGTCAGTGGGTGCTGCGTAATCTGGCCTACCAGATAGGAATGCGCTGCAGCACCGACCCGATGATGCTGGAGGGACACGCGGGGAACGGCCTGCACATCCATTTCGCGCCGATGAAGAACGGGTTGCCGATGGCGATCAAGGACGGCGACGGGAACTTGAGCGAATCGGCGGCCTGGCTGATCGGCGGCCTCGTTCAATTGGGTGAGGCGCTGATGGCGTTCGGTAATCGAGTGGAGGAATCGTTCGCGCGGCTGGTGCAGGGTAAGGAAGCGCCCGACGCGATCGTCTGGGGCGAGTTCGATCGCAACGCGCTGCTCCGTCTGCCGATTGTCGCCACCGATGCGGACGGTCGGGTTGTCACGCCACCGACCATCGAGTTCCGATTGGCCGATGGCTCTGCGCTTCCGCATCTGCTGCTCGCTGGCGCCGCCCTCGCAATGATCCGCGGCCGCGACACGGCGGATCTTGACGGCCTGCTACAGCGAACCGTTTCGGGCGGCGCGGCTGGCGTATCGGCTGCGGCGGCGAAAGTGCCGAGGAACTTCGCCGAGGTCGCCGACGCGCTGGCAAGAGAGAGGGCGACGTTCGAGTCAGGTGGCGCGTTCCCGGTGGGGATGATCGACCGGGTGATCGAGCACCTCAAGGCGCGGTGACCCGACCCTGCAGGAACCGGGGCCGCGCGGCTGGGTAGACAGACTCGTCGAGCCCTGCCGGTATTCCCCAGCACCAGCAAACACACGCTAATCTCGATTGCGAGAAGCTCTCTCCTTTCTCCTGAGCATCGCGCCGGCTGCCTACCTGTGGTGGGTAGGGCGGCGTCTGGTACGACGGATCGATGATCCCGCTTTCCCCGAGCTGAGGTTCGCCCGTGGCCAGCGCCTTGGCATCGTCATAGCGGTCTGCCTCGTATCGAGCCTGGCGTTGAGCATCGACTTCGCGGCGCTGAAGCTAGGGCTCGCCGTGCTGGGCCTGCTGGTCGCCAACTTCCCGGCGCGTCGCGAGATCTTCGGGGAGACCTGGGGGTTGTTGAGCTACCTCTCCTTCGTGCTGCGCTTCTGGCTGGGGATGCTGGGCGTATGGCTGCTGATCGCCTGGATGCCGATGGTAATACGTTCGGTAGGCGACTACGCGGTGGTGGTCGCCGTCCTGCTGGTCGCCGTCGCCGTCCTCTGGGGCCACTTCAACGCAGCGGCGTTCGCTTGGATCGCGGGTGCCGGGCCGCTTGGCGAGCCCGACTTGGAAAGGCGCTTCGAGGAGATCCTCGCTCGAGCAAAGTGTCGGGAGCCGCGATTGCAGAGGCTCGACACTGGGGGAGGGTTCATGGTGAATGCCTTCGCACTTCCGGCGTTCAGGAGGCCGGCGGTAGTGTTCAGCTCCGATTTGCTCGCGGCGCTGACGGCCGACGAGACAGCGGCGATATTCGCCCACGAGGTCGGTCACTTGGAGTACTTCGATCGCCGGCGCCTGTTGAGGCGCAATCTGGTGATCTGGGGGCTGTTCGCCGGTCTGCTTGCTGCAACGGTGTGGCTCGGCGTGGAGTCGAGCGCGTTTGTCACGCTGTCTTGGGTGTGGCCGCTCGCCATCCTCGTCCTTCTGGCGGCGCTGGTGGCCGGGAGTCAGGGGCGCGAGCACGACAGCGATGTCAGAGCTGTCGAGCTGACCGGCAATCCGGAGGCGCTGGTCACCGCGCTGACCATGATCCACAGGCTGATGAGGATGCCGCGTCGCTGGCGTGAGAGTAGCGAGGGCCGTCTTTCACATCCCAGCCTGGCACGACGAGTCCGGGCGATCCGCGAGGCGGTCGGGGTTGGCGATAGCGATGACGAGGCGAAGGTGCCGTCGGAGGTCGTCGTGCTTCGCGGCGCGGAAGAACCTTCGGAAGTCTTGGTGCTTGCCACCGATCGTCTCCATTGGCTGCAGGGTCTGGATGATGATGTCGATCTCGAGCCTCGCGCCGTTCTCCAGGCAGCGCACGACTGCCGGTCCATCCGCTACAGCGAGCTGGCCGACCTGCGGTTGGAGGTGCGGGGGATGGGCGGCCGCTATCTGAAGGCTGTCGACAGCCGCGGCTCGACTCTGCGCCTTGCTATACGGCCGGAGGATGTGCGCCGAGTGAAGGACGTCCTGGCACGGATCGACCTGCAGGTGCGGGACACCGCGCCGGGGGCTGCGTCGAAGGCCGTCGCGGAGAGCAAGAACCGCCGCACCAGCCAGATTCTGGCGTCTCTGGCGGGGCTGTCTGCTCTCCTCCCGCCGATCTCGCTACCGCTGGCCGTGGCCGCTGTGCTTGCCTTGATCCGGCCGAGCCGCTCAACGCTGGCCGCGCTTGGGACGATCGGCGTTGCTGCAGGTCTCCTGGGGTTGCGGTCGCTGGGCGACACATCCGTCATGCTGGCGGTGCTCGAAACCGTACTCGGCTGCATGCTGCTGTACGCGGCGGCCGACCGGTATCGGAAAGCGTTGTCCGAGCCGAAAGCGAGTTGGAGGCTACCGGCCGTGGTGCTGGGCGGCCTGGCACTTCTCTATCTCGCCGGCGGCGCTGCACTGCTGGGCTCCCCGCTTCCCGCAACGCAGCTCCATCTCTGGGCACGCTATCAGCCGGGTACCACGGTGGTTCTCCTAGGCCTCGCCGGGGCCCTCCTGAGCTCGCGCCGACGGGCCGCGTACTGGCCAGCGGGAGCTGCCATCGCGCTGGCAGGGCTGCTCATCGTGGTGGGGACGCTCTGGTTCCGCGATTCCTTCGCCGACGACCCGCTGGCGGTGGGTCGCCCGGCCCCGCAGATCGTTTCGACGGAGCTGCAGCTCGTCCGTGCGATATCCATCGACGGTCAGGTGTACGACCTGAGACTCGCGCCGTCCGGCGCGAGAACCGCGGCCTTCTTCGTCGAGAAGCAGCGGAGCGGTTTTCGGGTCGAACTGGCTGACGGCGGCTTCGTCACCATACAGGCGACCGATCTCGCTTTTCTTGATGATGAGCGGGTGGCCGTTCTTCGATACAAGAAGAGCGGAGGGCTCAGCCTGCAGGTGTTGGAACTCGGGACCGAGCCACTAACGGAGTACGAGATCGAGATTGAGCCTGTAACCGATCCGGTCCTGCGGGTCGATCCGCTGGTTGGGCGCTGGGAGGTGGCGGGTGCTCTCCTCTATGAGGGTCAGGCCACGCTACTGTCGGGCGAGTTCGGTAGCGATGCCTACCAGCGCGGGGACTGGAGCCTTGCCGTGCCGGACGACGCGTACCTTACGACTTTCGAGACGAATGCCGGCGGAGCCGCCCTCGCGGTCACCACCTGGTTGGAGTATGGCAGCTTCACAGGAATTCTGATGGGTCTGAACCCGCTGGCCCAATACTCCCTTCCCGGCGCGATCTGGGCGGTCGGCCCGTCGGATCAAACGCGTCTTGTCACAACAGCCTCGAACGTCTGGTGTGCGGAGCCGTTGGCCAGGCAGCAGGTCTTCACCTGCGTCTCCACTCATCCCGAGTCGGTGACCGCGGTCTGGTCGGTCGATGCCGTCTCTGAACGCGTCCGCTTCGTCACCAGCATCCCGGGCGAATACTACGAGGGTGGGCCGGGCTTGGGTGGAGTGCTTCTGCTCAACGGTTACTATGGGCCGCCGGCACTGGTCGAGCTATCCAGCGGGGCTGGCTGGATCCTGGACCTCCCGGTTCAGAGATCGGTGACCGAGTCGGAATCATCCGAGAGATCGGAGAGCGATTGGCTTCTTGAACTACTGTTCGGCGGTTCGCAGCCGGGCGTTTACTTTCAGGCGATGGCGACTCAGGGCGACATGGTTGCCCTGGCAGTTGCCGGTGTCGGCGCCACCGAGATCCGCGTCTACCGCATCAACAAATAGCGCCGGGTAACGCTTCCCGCGCCCCAGCGCCGTCTTTACCTGCGTCTGTCTCCCGTTACGACGTCGCTACCTGTCTGACCCGCGCATGCCGGTCCTTCGCAAAGCTTGACAGAATGTTGGAGGCCTGTCGGTCAGGCATCTGCTTGAGGGCGAGTGCGGCAGTGGCTCGTGTCTGCTCGTCCCAGCGCCGTCGGCGGATGAGCAGTCCCTTCCTCTGCTTGAGGACCCGTGCGAGCGGGGCAATACAGGCGGGCTGCCCGATGTCTCCCAGCGCCTGGCAGCAGGCGATGGCGATCCTCGCGTCTTCGGTTTCCTCGAGGATAATCGCCAGCTCTTCCGTGGCCGCGGCGGACTTGAGATGGGCGAGGCTGCGGATCGCACCCTTTGCCACCGACACTTCCTCGGCTCTGGCCAGCGGTAGAATAACGTCGATCAGGGAGTCGGTGTGCAGGCGCTCGAACAGACGGAATGCGGCGCGCCTGATCTTTGGGCTCGCGTCGCCGAGGCTGTAGGCCAACTCCTTCCGCAGGTCGCGGGTAACCGTGTCGATGACTTCGAGGATCCTGAAGCGCTGCTCGACTGTGACCTCCGTGACAACCGCCCGCTTCATTTGCTCGCCGGCGTCGGGACCCATCTCCGCCATTAGGCGGGCCGCCATCTGGCGAACGCGGTAGTCTTTCTCCTCCTTGATTACCTCGATCAGCAACTGGATGCTTGGCCTGCCGAGGCTGCCGATGACTTGTGCGGCGCGCTCCTGCCGCTCGGGCTGGCCCGATCGCAGATCTTCCTTCAACAGTTGTTGGGCAGTGGCATCGAGCCGGCGGTCCAGGATTCTCCCCATGCTCTCGTAGCCGGTACCCATACGCTCGAGCTCCTCGTGCCGGGTCCGGAGTTCCATTAGGATCCTGCTGGCAGCCTGGTAATCGGCAAAGTAGAGCGCGCAGGTCGCCATGCCGTAGAGAGCAGTCGCCATCTCCTGGAGAACCCGCGGTTCCGTCTCGCTCTCCAGCGCGCCGAGCAAGTGGTCGGTCGATAGCTCGGTGAATTTGTGCTGCAGCCCCAGGATGAGGCCGTCGAGCAACGCTCGGCATGCCATCACGGTTATCTCGCGGTCACGGGCGTCCTGGTCCGGGAAGTCCTCGAACAAGCGCTTCAGCAGTCGCTGCATCAGCCGGTGCTCGCCTTTGACGAGCAGTTCCTTGCCGAACCGCGGCAGCGCATCGCGCAGCGCGTCTGCCGGCTCCTCCAACATCTCGCGGGCCTGTTCCGCCGTCGCCGACTCTTCGACCTCCTCCTCTTCCACCTCGAACTCGACCGAGCCGAGCAGGTCCTCGACGACACCCGCCGCATAGTGGCGCTGGTTAAAGGCTAGACAGGTCAGTCCTCGCTCCTTCGCGAAGTCTTCCCAGTAGTATCCATCGGCGCCTTCGGTCGGGGGACTACGCATAGCATCGATGAAGCTGTGAAGCTCGCTCTGCGGGATATTGGCGGAGAACGTGATGCTGTTGATCCCGGCCGACTCCAAGAGCTCGACCAGGCTCGCAGCCAGTGGTGCGTATCCGGTCGTGTCGACACGTGCGCCGTTGACCAGTAGCGATCGATCGGCTCGTGCAAATGTCAGCACCGGGTGCCGATCCAGGATGCTGCCTAGTGCTTCGTGCAGCTGCTCTAGCGACCGGATCACCGGCTTGCTGTCCATCGGGTAGAGGCGGGCGTTTTGCGCCGCCCCCTGCAGGAGCCGCACGACCTTCGGAATGTAAGCGAGCTCCTCCGGCCCGAGCTCCTCCTCGCGGGCCACCGGTTGCTGCAGTGTTATTCGCCCCTTCTTCCTACGCAGGCGCGAGTAACGCACTTGGCGCAGCTCGATCGCTTCCAGCCCTTCCTCGAGCGCGAAGCTTCGCCAGAAGCCCTGGTCGATCGACTCCGGCTTCAGCGTTCCCAGTGCCATTAGCAATCTGCGGATCTCTTCGCGGGCCACTCCGCGCCGGAAGACGATACCCTGCAGCTCGAGACGTGTGAGCAGCTTGAGGAACGTGTTGGCCAGCATGTGGAAACGGGTGACGTCTAGTCGCTGCCCGTTCGCCAGCAATACACGCTGGGCTTGCGATAGGTGCAGTCGTTCGTTGTGGTCGAGGACTACTTCGAGCGCTTCGTGCACGTCGCGCAGCGCATCGGCGATAGTCTTGCTCTCCGGCGGGTAGAGCTGAATGTTGCGCACCGCCGACATGAAGGTGCGGAGAACGTAGGGGACGCGCGGGACGCTGCGCGGGTCGAGTCGGCGTTCCTCTTCCTCCTCGCCTTCCAGCACCTCGGTCGTGTAATTCGCCGCCTCGTCGGCATCGAAGACCGACTTGTTGAAGTCGAGCTGTACCTGCTCGTAACGCCGCGCCTTCTCATCGTTGGCTGAGCGCTTGAAGTGGTAGGCGAGCAGTGATGCTGAGGGGAGCAGCCGCCGCTGGTACAGCCCCTCCTGGTATGTGCCCACCTTCTCGTGCAGTTCCTCGCGACGGTCGCCGTCTATCGCGCCGTAGCTGATCTCGAGTACCCGCTTACCCAGGAAACGCATCATCTCGTCGTTGACCTGGAAGTCGACACTGACGAGGCCCAGCGCTTCGGCGCGATCGAGGAACTCGAGGACCCTGCTCTCATCCATCTCCGTGCTGCCGGTCAGCACGCTGAGCGAAACGTCCTCGCCCAGGGTCGTAGCTCGCTCCAGCAAGTCGCGGCCTTCCTCGTCGAGATCGGCGATCTTCTGCATGACGATCTCTTCCAACGAGCGCGGCAGGTAGCCTTCCTCGAGCCTGTCGATCACCCATTCCTGACCGACCAGGCTGACGCGTCCGTCGTTGACCAGCTTGCGGATGATTTCGCCGAGGAACAGCGGGTTACCCCCTGTGATGTCGGCGAGCTCGGCGGTGAAGCCTTCGGGCGTTCTCAGCCGCGGGAATACCGTCTTCAGGTGTTCCGAGATGGCCTCTTCGTGGAGCGGCTGGAGGGCGACCCGTTGGAGCTCGAGCGCCGGCTGACGACTGGTGCAGAACCGTTCCAGGGGAGAGGCATCCTCTTCGCCGCTGAGCTTGAGCAGCTCCATCGACGAGCCGCAGACGAGGAGCGGGATCTTCTTTCGCTGGGCGAGCACCCTGAGCAGCAGCAAAGTGGCCTCGTCGGCGAAATGAAGATCGTCGATGACCAAAACGGTTGGCCGGAAGTCAGCGGCGCGGGGGAGGCACTGGGCGAGTGTGGCGAAGATACCCTGCCGAGCCGATCCGTCACCTTCGCCGAGGCTACCGATCTCGTCGCCGAATTGCGGCAGGACGCGTGCCAGGTAGGCGACCTCATCTTTGGCCAACTCTTTTACCAGCTCGAGCCCCTTGTCGTGACGCTGGTTGAGCATCGCCACGAGGATACGGCTCGCCAGGTAATAGGGGCGGTAGGCCTCCTGTTGGTCGCCAACGACCTTGACGGTGCAAAAAGTGTCGTCGCCGGCCAGGTTGCGGCGAACCGCATCGACGAACGTCGTCTTCCCCATACCGGGGCCCGCTTCGATGACCAAGAAGTGGTTCTCACCGCGCGCCACGGCCTGCAGCGCCTCGGAGACGACGCCCATCTCCTCGTCCCGTCCGGCGAGGCCGGTTGCCTTCAGACGGTAGAGCGCCGTCTTCTGGAAGACCTTATGAGGGTCGATCTCGGCGGCGCTGGCCGCTTGACTACGTCCCGATTGCTTGGCGTGGAAGAGGGCCGTGTCGGCGGCCTGGAATAGCTCCTTAGCGCTCGCAGCGTCTTCCGGCGCTGTCGCGAACCCGATGCTCATGCTGATCGGCACCGTCAGGTCGGCGTCGCGCAGTCGGAAGGGTCGGTCGCGGCATCTCTGTAGCAGGCGGTCCGCCATCTCCCTAGCCGCGCGGCGCGTGGACTTGGGGAGCAGCAGCATGAACTCGTCACCGCCGTAGCGGACCGGTAGCCCCTGTTCGCCGCCGATCTCTTTGACCAGCGTAGCCATCCAGGTCAGCGCCTGGTCGCCGGTGTCGTGCCCGTGAGTGTCGTTGATCTGCTTGAACTGATCGAGATCGATCATCAGCAGGGAGAGCGGGTAGTCGTCGTCCCGCTCCCAGCGGACCTTGTGCTCCAGGTAGCTGAGCAGGAAGCGGCGGTTGTGGATGCCTGTCAGCTCGTCCTCGAAGATCAGGCGCGAAGGGTCTTTACCTATGTGTTCAAGGAGGTCTACGAGGTCCGCGTGTTGCATCGAAGCTAGGTTCTCCTCCGCCGCTGGGTCATGCTCGCTGTGGACGGCCAGGCCGTCCGTCTCTCCCCCCTAGGGACGATACGTCTGCGGGACAGTCCAGGGACTGATCTGGGATTCTGCGTACTGCCGTCCGTGCCGTAGGGGGGGAGGGAACGGGGGTCCGGGAGGCAGCTTCCCGGATGCCTCGACCGGTTTAAAAAACTAGAATATAGTGACTTATAGCGCAATCTTCCTCGCATATCGGCTTGACAACATAGCGGTGGAGGGTTCCCTTGGCTGCGTGCACCTACGAACAAGTCGAAGCGAGCAAGAAAGCGATGACGATCGACCTGCGGAATCGGAGCTTCCTCACCCTCGAGGACTATACTAGCGAAGAGATCCTCCATCTCCTCGACCTTTCGAAGCAGCTCAAGGCAGCGAAAAAAGCGGGCAAGGAAAAGCAGCGCCTCAAGGGCAAGAACATCGCCCTCATCTTCGAGAAGACCTCGACCCGCACGCGCTGCGCCTTCGAGGTCGCCGCCTACGACCAGGGCGCTCACGTCACCTACCTGGGGCCCAGCGGCTCGCAGATCGGCCACAAGGAATCGATGAAGGACACGGCCCGGGTCCTCGGCCGCATGTACGACGGCATCGAGTACCGCGGCTTCGGCCAGCCCATAGTCGAGGAGTTGGCCGAACACGCCGGTGTCCCCGTTTGGAACGGCCTCACCGATGAGTACCACCCGACCCAGGCCGTCGCCGACGTCATGACGATGATCGAGCACACCGACAAGGCGATCGACGATATCGCCTTCTGCTATCTGGGCGACACGCGCAACAACGTCGCGAACTCGCTCCTGGTCTGCGGCTCGAAGCTCGGCATGGACGTGAGGCTGGCGGGCCCCAAGTCGCTCTGGCCCGCTGAGGAGCTGGTGGCGCGTTGCCGCGCCTACGCAGAGGAGAGCGGCGCGAAGATCGCAGTGACCGAGAGCGTCAAGGACGGCGTGAAGGATGCCGACTTCCTCTACACCGATGTCTGGCTCTCGATGGGCGAGCCGGAGGAGAAGTGGGCGGAGCGGATCAAGCTGCTCAAGCCCTACCGGATCGAGATGGATGTCTTGACGCTGACCCGCGTCCCTGGGGTGAAGTGCCTACACTGTCTACCAGCATTCCACAATCGCGAGACGACGGTGGGCCAGCGGATCTATGAGAAGTTCGGACTGGACGGGATGGAGATGACTGAGGACGTGTTCGAGTCGGAGCACTCCATCGTCTTCGACCAGGCCGAGAACCGGATGCACACGATCAAGGCGATCATGGTCGCGACGTTGGTCGGCTCGGGCACGAGCAAGAAGTGACCAAACGGTAACAACCCACCCTATAATCCCGCTCGCGCTCCCGCTAGCGCACAATGTCCATCGACCTGTGCCGTTCTGGCTCAGCATGGCACCGCTTGGGGGGTTGCGGGCAAAGTGGCCCGGGCTTGGTGCCGGCGTTGACAGGGCCATGATTTCGTGTTTTCTAGGCTCTTATGTCGCTAGCTGAACTCGAGAGGTAGAGATGTCCGCTCGTTACCAGACCGATGCAGGCGCGGTGGCCCGGCTGTACAGGGGCTTCTTGCGGGATCCGGACTCTGTCGAGCGGGGCTGGAGGGAGGTCTTCAGCCGGCTGGATGACGAGGCGCGCGAATACCTCGAGTCGCTGGACGGTGCGCTGGCTACCGTGGCCGCGCCTTCGGATGCAGAGCCGCGCATAGCAGGCGACGCGCGCGTCGCTGCACTCGACTCGATCCGAGCGCTCATGCTGATCCGCTCCTACCGGGTCCGCGGGCATTTGGAGGCCAATCTCGACCCCTTGGGCCTCGCGCCCAAGCAGCCGCACCCCGAGCTCGACCCGGCGACCTACGGCTTCGGCGAAGGGGACTGGGACCGCCCGATCTACATCCACGGCGTGCTGGGTCTGGAGAGCGCGACGCTGCGCGAGATCATGCAGGTGCTGCGCCGCGACTACACGGGCAACATCGGTCTCGAGTTCATGCACCTCCAGGACCCCGATCAGAAGGCCTGGATCCAGAAACGCATGGAGGGAGTTCTCCATCACAGCAAGATCAAGGCTGAGGACAGGCTTACCATCCTCAAGCGGCTGACCGCGGCGGAGACCTTCGAGAAGTTCTTGGATCGGAAATATACCGGCACCAAGCGCTTCGGTCTCGAGGGCGGCGAGTCGGCGCTACCGGCACTGGAGACGATCCTCCGTTGTGTGGTGAGCATGGGCGTGCGCGAGGTCGTGATCGGCATGGCGCATCGGGGGCGCCTGAACGTGCTGGCCAACCTGATGCGCAAGCCTCTGCCGGCGATCTTCAACGAGTTCCAGGGCGGCGCCTCGTCGCCGGACGAGATCGGCGGGTCGGGTGACGTGAAGTATCACCTGGGCACGTCGACCGATCGCGAGATCGCGGGCCAGAAGGTGCACCTGACGTTGGTGCCGAACCCTTCGCATCTGGAGGCCGTCGATGCCGTTGTGGTGGGTAAGGTCCGCTCGAGCCAGGACCAGCGGGGCGACAGCGAGCGTTGTCATGTCATGGGTCTGCTGATCCACGGCGATGCCGCCTTCGCCGCCCAGGGCGTGGTGGCCGAGACGCTGCAATTCGCCGACCTCGAGGGCTACACCACCGGTGGCATCATCCACCTCATCATCAACAACCAGATCGGCTTCACCACCAACCCGATGGCCGCGCGATCCAGTCCCTATCCGTCGGACCTGGCGAAGGGGATCCAGGCGCCGATCGTACACGTCAACGGCGACGACCCCGAGGCGGTCGTGCAGGCCGCGGCTTTCGCCGCCGAGTATCGCCAGATCTTCAAGCGCGACGTGGTCATCGATCTCTATTGCTACCGGCGGCACGGCCATAACGAAGGCGACGAGCCGGCCTTCACCCAGCCGCTGATGTACAAGAAGATCAAGACACACCCTACGACGCGTGAGATCTATGCAAAACGCCTGATCGAAGACGGCGTGCTGTCACAGGATGACGTCGATGCGCTCGTTGCCGAGTCGCAGGCGCGGCTCGATGAGGGGTTCGCCGCCGCCGCCGACTACACGCCGAACAAGGCTGACTGGCTCGAAGGCGCCTGGCTCGGACTGGAGGCGGCCAGCTCCGATAGCTGGCAGCCGCCCGAGACCGGTGTGGCCCTCGACACACTGCGTGAGGTCGGCGTCGCCCTGACGACCGTGCCCGACGGGTTCAACATCAACCGCAAGATCACCCGACAGCTGAAGGCGAAAGCTGAGATGTTCGAATCCGGTAGCGGGCTCGACTGGGCAACCGGCGAGGCGCTGGCCATAGGAACGTTGCTGCTCGAGGGCAATCGCGTGCGTCTCTCGGGTGAGGACAGCATACGCGGGACCTTCTCACAGCGTCACGCCTCGTGGATCGACCAGGAGACCGAAGAGGCCTACGTCCCGCTGAACCACATCGGTGAAGGGCAGGCGCTTGTCGAGGTCATCGATAGCCCCCTCAGCGAATTCGGTGTGCTGGGCTTCGAGTACGGCTACGCCATCGATGACCCGCGGGCGCTGGTGCTCTGGGAGGCGCAGTTCGGCGACTTCTCCAACGGCGCGCAGGTCATCATCGATCAGTTCATCGCCGCCGGCGAATCGAAGTGGCTGCGCATGTGCGGGCTGGTGATGCTTTTGCCCCACGGCTACGAGGGTCAGGGTCCCGAGCACTCGTCGGCGCGGCTCGAGCGGTTCCTGCAGCTCTGCGCCGAAGACAACATGCAGGTCGTGAACTGCACCACGCCGGCCAACTACTTCCACGTGCTGCGGCGACAACTGCACCGCAAGTTCCGCAAGCCGCTGATCGTCATGACGCCGAAGTCGCTGCTGCGGCACAGGCGGGCGGTATCGAAACTGGAGGAGTTCGGGCCGGGCACTCGCTTCCAGCGGGTCATGGAGTGCGAGCGCCCGTGCGACCCGTGGCAGGCGCGGCAGGTCGTGCTCTGCAGCGGCAAGGTCTATTACGACCTGGTGGAGGAGCGCGAGAAACGCGACGCCAGTGATGTCCAGATCCTGCGTGTCGAACAGCTTTACCCGTTCCCGTCCGGTGATCTGGAAGAGAAACTTGCCCCGTATACGCATTGCGCTCTGGTGTGGTGTCAGGAGGAGCCCGGCAACATGGGCGCCTGGACTTACATCGCCGACCGGGTTGCGGAAGTGGCGGAGAAGCTGGGTTTCGCCGAGCCGCGGCCGCGCTACGCGGGCCGTGCGCCGTCGGCGTCTCCGGCCACCGGAGTCTACCTGCGGCATCAAGAGGAGCAGGATCGTCTGGTCGACGCGGCGTTAACCGTCACGGAGACCGGCAAAACGAAAGCGAAGTAGCGTCATGGCAATCGATATATTGGTTCCCGACCTCGGGGAATCGATCACCGAGGGCACGGTGGCCACCTGGCTCAAGGAACCGGGCGATCAGGTGGCCGCCGACGAGCCTCTGCTGGAGCTCGAGACCGACAAGGCGACGCTCGAGATCCCGGCGCCCAGCGCCGGAATCCTCAGCGAGATCCTCGTCCAGGAGGGCGAGGACGTGGAGGTCGGAGCGCTCTTGGGTCGCATCGACCCGGCGAGCGGCCAGGTCGCTGCAGAACGCCCCGCCGCGGAGGCCGCTCCCGAGGATAAGACCCCCGAGCCCGCAGCCCCTGAGGCTTCGGCGCCCCAGCCCGCCGCAACTCGAGAAATAGAGCCGTCGCCGGCGCCTGCCGGGCCGACCGCCTCGCCTGCGTCCATTGACCTCGATCCGGATGACATTCCGCGCAGCGGACCCGATGGCGAAGTGACCTTGAAAGACCTCGAGTCCGTTCTCGGGCAGAGGCCGCCATCTGCAGCGGCCGAAGGGCGTCGCGAGGAGCGTGTTCGCATGTCGCGGCTGCGCCGCACCGTCGCCGCGCGGCTGAAAGAGGCGCAGAACACGGCGGCGATCCTCACCACGTTCAACGAAGCGGACATGAGCGCGGTGATCGAGATACGCAAGCGTTACCGCGACAGCTTCGAGGAGAGGTACGGCGTGCGGCTCGGTTTCATGTCCTTTTTCGTCAAAGCGTGTGTCGCTGCGCTCAAGGAGATGCCGGAGGTCAATGCCCAGATCGACGGCAGCGAGATCGTCTACAAGCACTACTACGACATCGGGATCGCGGTGAGTACGGACAGCGGACTCAAGGTCCCGGTCATTCGCGACGCCGACCGCAAATCGTTCGCCGAGATCGAGAGGGACATCGCGACGCTCGCCGCCAAGGCGCGCGAGGACAGTCTTGCCCTCGATGAGATGGAGGGCGGCACGTTCAGCATCAGCAATGGCGGCGTTTTCGGCTCGCTCCTCTCGACGCCCATCCTCAACCCGCCGCAATCGGCGATCCTCGGCCTGCACAAGATAGAGGATCGACCTGTCGTCATAGACGGACAGGTACAGGTACGACCGATGATGTACCTGGCGCTCAGTTACGACC
>JABAOH010137403.1_pt1 | contig 28526 bp, 24 predicted proteins | sample 7062181 | NCBI WGS metagenome assembly JABAOH01 (sample SAMN14538630, study PRJNA623070) | marine sediment metagenome | biome: marine biome [ENVO:00000428]; feature: marine pelagic biome [ENVO:01000023]; material: deep marine sediment [ENVO:00002113]; isolation source: pool of 5 deep marine...
ACCGGCTTAAATAGGCCCACGAATAGAACATGCCGATCACGGAAGCCGCGACATAAAGCACGGAAATAATGAGCGCCGGGTGGTCCCGCAAGACTCTTTTGAAGTTGCTGTCCATGCCGCCTAGCCTATCGCAACTCGCACATTGCGGAACATGCGCATCCATGGACCGTCTTTGCCCCAGTCATCCGGATGCCAGGAATTCTGCATTGTGCTTGCCACGCGTTCGGGGTGCGGCATCATGATCGTCACGCGACCATCGTCATTCGACAAGCCGCAAATACCATCGAGCGATCCGTTCGGATTGGCCGGATAAGTGTCCGCGACGTTTCCATAGTTGTCTACGTAGCGCACGGCCACAAGGTGCGAAGCCATGTAGCGGTCGGTTTCTTCGATAAAGCTGGCGCGGCCTTCGCCATGCGACGTCGCTATAGGCATGCGCGAACCGGCCATCCCTTCCAGAAAGACAGAAGGGCTTTCGAGAACCTCGACGAGACTGAGGCGCGCCTCGAACTGCTCCGATGTATTGCGCAGAAAACGCGGCCAGTGATCGGAGCCCGGTATCAGTTCCCGCAGGTGCGACAGCATCTGGCAGCCATTGCAGACTCCGAGCGCAAAAGTGTCCGGGCGCTCGAAAAAGGCCTGGAACTCGTCGCGTGTGCGTGAGTGATAAAGGATCGANNGCGCCAAGCACATCGCCGAAGGAAAAACCGCCGCATGCCACCAGGCCCTGATAGTCCGACAGACTGTCGCGGCCGCTCAGGAGATCGCTCATGTGAACGTCGACTGCCGTAAAGCCCGCGCGCACGAAGGCAGCGGCCATCTCGTATTGGCTGTTCACACCCTGCTCTCTGAGTATCGCCACGCGCGGCCCCGCAGTGCCGCGATAAGGCCGCGCGATATCGTCCGAGGGGTCGAATGTAAGGTCGACGTTGAGACCGGGATCGTCGTCATCCAGTATCCGCTCATACTCTTCCAGCGCCGTGGCGGGATTGTCACGAAGCGCTTGAATGCGATAGCTCACCGAAGACCATTCGCGCTGCAGCGAGCTGCGATCAAGGCGCAGCACGACATCATCGCCGCTGCGGATCGTCAACACAGGCTCCCGTTCTACGCGACCGATCGCAGTAGCCCTGGCTCCGGCGCGATCGAGCACCATCTGTACCTGCGTCAGCTTGTTCTTGGCGACCTGTACGACGGCGCCCGGCTCTTCCGCAAACAGTTGCGCGAGCAACTCGTCGCCGGTTCCGTCCAGCTGCAGAGTCATGCCGAGGCGGCTCGCGAACATCATTTCCGCCGCCGCGGCGAGCAGGCCGCCGTCACTCCTGTCGTGATAGGCCAGCAGCATATCGCGCTCGTTCAATTCCTGGATTGCGGCAAAAAGGCTCTTAAGCGATTCCGCGTCATCGAGATCCGGCGTTTCGCCTCCCGGGCGATTGAATGCCTGCGCCAGGCAGGAACCGCCGAGCCGGTTGCGGCCGTTCCCCAGGTCGAACAGCAGCAGGTAGCTCTGCTCCTCCGTTGCCCGAAGCTGCGGCGTGAGGTGTCTGCGAACATCCGTAACCGGCGCAAAAGCCGAAACGATCAGTGACACGGGCGACACGACCTGATATTCGTTCTCGCCCTCCTGCCAGCGCGCGCGCAACGACATCGAGTCTTTGCCGACCGGAATCGCGATACCCAGTTCCCGGCATAATTCGTCACCAACGGCCTTGACGGTGTCGAACAGGTTCGCGTCCTCGCCCGGATGGCCTGCCGCAGCCATCCAGTTTGCGGACAGTCGAATCTTGCTTATGTCCGAGATGGGCGCAGCGGCGATATTAGTGACCGCTTCGGCCACGGCCATGCGGCCCGATGCCGGCGCGTTCATCACGGCAAGCGGCGTGCGCTCACCCATCGCCATCGCCTCGCCCGTCACATTCTCGAATCCGGTTGCCGTGATCGCAACGTCACTGACCGGAACCTGCCAGGGCCCGACAAGCTGATCGCGCACGCTCAGTCCGCCGACCGTCCGGTCTCCTATATGTATAAGGAAGGACTTGTCCGCAACTGCCGGGAAACGCAGCACACGCATAACGGCGTCTTCGAGCGCTATGCCCGACAGATCCAGTCTTGTCTGCTCGGCTTCGACATGCCCAACGTCGCGCATCATTTTTGGCGGATTGCCGAGCAGCATCTCCATCGGCATATCGACGGCACGATTTTCGAACACGCTGTCGTCGACGACGAGACGGCCGTCATCCGTCAGGGTGCCGATCACATATACCGGACACCGTTCGCGCTCGCACATCGCTTCGAACTCCTCGATGCGGTCCTCGCCGATAATAAGCACGTAGCGTTCCTGGGCTTCGTTGCACCAGATACCCATGGGAGACATGCCCGGTTCCGCGTTGTCGACGTCGCGCAGCTGGATCCTGGCGCCGCGTTTACTGTGGTCCACAGCTTCGGGCACTGCGTTGGACAGACCGCCTGCACCGATATCGTGAATCAGCAGAATCGGATTTTCCGTGCCCATCTGCCAGCAGCGGTCGATGACTTCCTGGGCGCGCCGCTGCATCTCGGGATTGCCGCGCTGCACCGACGCGAAATCGAGGTCTTCGCTGCTCGTTCCGCTGGCCAGACTCGACGCCGCGCCACCTCCCAGCCCGATAAGCATGGCGGGGCCGCCGATGATGACGATTTTCGCGCCGACAGGTACGTCGATCTTGCCGGCGTGCTCTTCTCGCACATTGCCGACACCGCCCGCGATCATTACCGGCTTGTGGTAACCGCGAATCTCGTTTTCCGGTAATCCCGGTACGGAAGATTCGAACGTGCGGAAGTAACCCAGCAGGTTGGGCCGGCCGAATTCGTTGTTGAATGCCGCACCACCGATCGGCCCCTCGATCATGATCTCCAGCGGCGTTGCCATTCGATCTGGATGCGGGAATTCGATCTCCCAGGGCTGCTCGAAATCGGGAATGCGCAGATGTGACACGGTAAAGCCCGTGAGGCCCGCCTTGGGTTTCGCTCCGAGACCTGTTGCGCCTTCGTCACGAATCTCGCCGCCCGAGCCCGTCGCAGCACCCGGGAACGGCGATATCGCCGTCGGATGATTGTGCGTCTCGACTTTCATGAGGATATGCACGGGCTCATCGCAGTATCGGTACTCCCGATCCTCGTGCGACGGCACCAGCCGCGCGCCCTTCCAGCCCTCGATGACCGCGGCATTATCCGAATATGCGGAAATCACGCCTTCCGGGCTCGCTGCGGTCGTCGACTTGATCATGCCGAACAGGCGCTCGTCCCTGGCGGCGCCATCGATCACCCAGCTCGCGTTAAAAATCTTGTGGCGGCAATGTTCCGAGTTGGCCTGTGCGAACATCATGAGTTCGGCATCGGTAGGATTCCGTTCCAGGCGCTCATAATTTTCGACGAGATAGTCGATCTCGTCTGCGGACAGGGCCAGGCCGAGTTCCGTGTTCGCTCTTTCCAGCGCATCGCGACCCTCGTCGAGCAGGTTCACGGTTGTGAGCGGCTGCGGCGAATGTGCTTCGAACAGAGCCGCAGCCTCTTCGCCGCTCGTGAGCAGCGCGTCAGTCATGCGATCGTAAAGCAGGGCGCCAAGCGCACGAGCATCGCCGTCGCTGATCTTGCCCTTGAACTGCAAGCCGTAACAGATTCCACGCTCGATCCGTTCGACCGCTTCGATATCGCAGGCCAGCGCGATGTCGGTGGCCTTACTCGACCAGGGCGAAATCGTTCCCGGGCGTGGCACGACATAGATTAACGTCGCCCCTTTGCTGAGCTTGCCCGGCTTCTCACCCGACAACAGCAGCGCGTTCAGTCGCTCTTTGCTCTTACCCGACAAGGACGCATTCAGCGCGATGAAATAGCTGAAGCGGGCCTCGATGGATTTGACACGCTCGTCCGCGTCCTGCAGCGAACGCAACAGTTTCGCGAGACGAAAATCAGATAGCGCCGGCTGGCCGGGCAGTTCCAGCATGTCAACGCGAATTTGAGTGTCCAGGTCAGTTGCGGGTGTGGACAATCAGCCGCTCCTACGATTTCGAGGAATCGCCGGGAGTATAAACGGGCATGGGGAATTGAGCGACGTTGCCTTCGATTTTCGAAATCTTGCTCGTGCCCTGCTTCTCGACTTCGTCAATGCGGATGATCGAATGCAAGGGAAGATAAGTCCGGCTTACGTGCTCGAACTCGGATTTGATCTTTTCCTCGGAAGGGTCGACCACCACGCTGGTGCGCTCGCCGAAGACGAGCTTCTCGACCTCGATGAATCCGAACATGGCGCCATGGCCCACGTGCCGGGCGTAGATCTCGTAGACCTGTCCCTGGCTCATGAAAACGACCTTGTAGAGAGTTTCCTTGCCCACTGATTACCGATCCTGCTGCGAGGGCGCGTAGTTTACCCAAATCTAGGTGATAAAGACGTAAAAAGACACCGGGCCGAGGGCCCGGGACGTCAATGCCGTCGACCGCTTGTATCAACGTCGCGGCCCCCCTGCAGGTTTTCGATATATGGTAATTATCACTCATATTTCTCTGCCAGTGCGACGGCGGACAATGCTGAATTATGTGAACTGGGTATCAGCGCAGGCCTTTGATTCGGCGCAATATTTCGAGTGTCATGACACTCCAGCTCGAAATAGTCTCGGAACACCGGGAAATCGTCGGCGACGACGCGGTACACGTCTTTCGTGAGGAAGGCGGCACGATCGGCCGTTCGCTGCAGAGCGACTGGATTCTGCCCGATCCGGATCGCTACATATCCGGCCGCCACGCGACGATCGATTTCAAGGGCGGTATCTATTACCTCGTCGACACCAGTTCGAACGGCGTCTACCTCAATGGTGACTGCGAGCCGCTGGGCAAGGGCAATCCGCGGCGCCTTTTCAACGGCGACCGTTTGCGCATGGGCGATTTCGAGATCGTCGTTTCGATCGACTCCGGTGAAAGCGTAGAGATGCCCGCGGCCGAACCCCTGGACGGCATGCGTGAGCACACGCAGTCGCTCGTCGAAGAAGACCCGCTGAAAACCGGCATGCTGCTTCTCGACGAGGAGGAAATCACCGGTGATGACGACTTCCAGTCGGCGCTGTTTGACGAGTCTGCGGATACCGGGGTTGTCGAGCCTGAAGAAGAATCTGTCGACGAAACGACAAAAGAGAAAGACTCGCACGAGACGACTCCGCTCAACGAGGCCAATCTCGTCGCGACCGACCTGCTGGATTCATTCCTGGACGGTATCGGAATCAACAGGGCCGAGCTGCGTCCGGACACCGATCTCGCTGAACTGATGCAGAATGCGGGCGAAGTCATGCGCGAATTCGTCGAAGGCACAACTGCGCTACTCGCAAGTCGCGCGAACCTGAAGAATGCGTTCAGGCTGGATCAGACGACCGTTTTGCCGCGGCACAACAACCCGATCAAGCTGTCTGCCAATGTCAAGGATTCCATAATGCAGCTTCTTGTCGGCAGGGAGGGCGAGTACCTCGGTCCGCGTGACGCCGTCCGTGAGGTCTGCCGCGATCTGCTTTTCCACCAGGATGCATTCCTCGAGGCCATGAACGCTGCGTTTCTCGAGTTCGCCGATCGTTTCGAGCCGGATGAGTTGCGGGAAAGTTTCGATCGCTCCGCCGGCAGCAGCTTCCTGAAGAAATTTGCGAGCAGGAAGAAATATTGGGACATGTATTGCGACCTTTACCCGATCCTTACCGAGAAAGGCAGCAGTCGCTTCCCGCAAATGTATGCCGAAGAATTCGTCCGCGCCTACGAGCGTCAGATCGCCGAGTACAAGCGCCTTGGCGGCCTGGACACGCACCTGAAGGAAACCGTCGTCCTCCAGAAGAACGACGTGGAAGACTTCGACGAGACGACCGACGATCTCGACGTGACGGATCCGGAACTTGCGGCAATCGACGTCGGCGAACTCGAGGCCGCACTCGCCAACGACGACGACGTCGCTAACGGCTAGGCCGCGCGGTTCTGCCGGTTTTCGATGAGATCGTCGACGACGCTCGGGTCGGCCAGCGTCGACGTATCACCCAGCTCGCCGTAGTCATCCGCTGCGACCTTGCGCAGGATGCGGCGCATGATCTTGCCCGAGCGGGTCTTCGGCAAGCCGGGCGCCCACTGGATCAGATCCGGCTTGGCAATCGGGCCGATTTCCTTGCGCACCCACTGCTGCAACTCGGCGCGCAGCTCGTCACGCGGCTCGATCCCCTCCATGAGAGTGACATAGGCATAAATGCCCTGCCCTTTGATGTCGTGCGGATAGCCAACAACAGCGGCTTCGGCGACATTTTCGTGCGCCACGAGCGCGCTTTCGACCTCAGCCGTTCCCATACGATGGCCGGATACGTTCAGTACATCGTCGACTCGTCCCGTGATCCAGTAATAGCCATCCTCGTCGCGTCTCGCGCCGTCGCCCGTGAAATAGGCGCCCTCGAAGGTCGCGAAATAGGTATCGACGAAGCGTTCATGGTCACCGTAAACCGTGCGCATCTGGCCGGGCCAGCTGTCAGCAATGATCAGGTTTCCTTCGACGGCGCCTTCGAGGATTTTGCCCTCGCCGTCCACGATTTTCGGCTCTATGCCGAAGAACGGCCGGGTTGCAGAACCCGGCTTGAGATCCGTGGCGCCCGGCAGCGGGGTAATCAGGATGCCGCCCGTTTCCGTCTGCCACCAGGTATCGACGATCGGGCAACGGCCGTCGCCGACGACTTCGTAGTACCAGTTCCACGCTTCGGGGTTGATCGGTTCGCCGACGGAGCCGAGCAAACGCAGGCTCTTTCTCGATGTCTTCTTGACCGGCTCGTCGCCTTCTCGCATCAGCGCGCGAATCGCGGTCGGCGCCGTATAGCAAATATTAACGTCATGCTTGTCGCATACCTCCCAGAAGCGCGACGACGTAGGATAGTTCGGCACGCCTTCGAACATTAGCGAGATTGCGCCATTGGCAAGCGGCCCGTACACGATGTAACTGTGGCCCGTTACCCAGCCTACGTCGGCCGTGCACCAGTACACGTCGCCGGGGTGGTAGTCGAAAACATATTCATGCGTCATCGAGGCGTAGACCATGTAGCCGCCCGTCGTATGCAGGACGCCTTTCGGCTTGCCCGTCGAGCCAGAGGTATAAAGTATGAACAGCGGATCTTCCGCGTTCATCTCCTCGCAGGGGCAGTCGGCGTCGACCTCGGCCTCGAGATCGTGCAACCACGCATCGCGGCCCTCGACCCAGTTGATATCGGCGCCCGTATTCTTTACGACGAGAACTTTCTCCAGCGTCGTCACATCCGGATTCCCGAGCGCTGCGTCGACGTTGGCTTTCAATGGCACGATCTTGCCACCGCGCAGGCCCTGGTCGGCCGTCACGACAATATTCGATTCGCAATCGATGATCCGCCCCGCCAGTGCATCCGGCGAGAAGCCGCCGAACACGACCGAATGGATTGCGCCTATTCTCGCGCACGCCAGCATGGAGATTGCGGCCTCGGGAATCATCGGCATATAAAGCGTTACACGGTCGCCTTTTTTGGCACCCAGCGCCTTCAGCGCATTGGCGAATTTGCATACGCGCTCATGCAATTCCCTGTAAGTAATCTTCAGGTCACGCGAGGGATCATCTCCTTCCCAGATAATCGCTACGGCGTCGCCCTTATTGTCCAAGTGACGGTCAATGCAGTTGTAGCAGGCGTTCAGCGAGCCGTCGTCGAACCACCTGATGTGCAGATCGTCCCTGGCAAAGGAAACGTCCTTGACCCTGGTAAACGGCTTGATCCAGTCAATGCGTTTCGCTTGCTCGGCCCAGAATCCTTCCGGGTCCTCGATCGACCGCGCATACATTTCCTTGTAGCCCGCCTCGTCGATCAGCGCGCGTGCTTTTGTCTCCTCACTAACGGGATAGATGTCACTCATGATTCAAGACCTTTTTTCTTAACGAGCAGTCAGTCGCCTGGCCAACTGCAAAATTCTTCGTGCCTGCACGAGATGCGGGCGGTCGATCATCTCACCATCCAAGCCGAGCGTGCCAGCACCCGGATTGGTTTCGAACAGCGTAACGATGCGCTCTGCTTTTTCTACCTCCGCGGCCGTCGGTACGAACGCCTGGTTGATGACATCGACCTGGGCCGGGTGGATGGCGAGCATGCCGGAAAACCCGTCGCGTCTCGCATTTCGCGCATAGCCTGCCAAGCCGTCGAGGTTCCTGTAATCCGTATAGACCGTATCCACAGCGGGAACTTCCGCGGCCGCTGCGGCGAACAGGCACATTGACCGGGCGAACTGATAAGGCGGCAGCCAGTCACCGGACTCGTCTTTGTTCGCCGTCGCGCCGAGTGCCACGCTCAGGTCTTCGGCGCCCCACGTGAGGCCTGCAAGACGTGGTGTGGCATTGACATAGCCATCCAGCGCGAACAAGGCCTCGGGACGTTCCGTGACCAACGGCAGAATCTGTGTCGAGCCAGCCTCCAGGTTGTGGGCGAGTTCGAGATCGTGCAGAAACTCGGCAAGCATCCGAGCGTCCGCCGCCGAACGTGCTTTCGGCAACAGGATCCCGGCCGGCCTCGATGGCATCACGGCCTGGAGATCGGCGACGGCATCATCGGTGTCGATTGGATTGATTCGAACCCAGATTTCGTCCTTTCCGGCGATGAATTCACGGGCCAGTTCGCGCGCGCCCGCCCGCGCTTCCGCTGCAACGGAATCCTCGAGATCGACGATGATGGCATCGGCCCCGGCACTCTCGGCTTTTGCGAGCTTGCGCTCGCTATCGCCGGGAACGAACAGGTAGCTGCGATTCATGGCTTCCTGAGCATCAACGCCGTGCGCTTGCACTCACCGACGAGTTCGTCGTGCTGGTTATAGGCACGGTGCGCGAATGTGACGATGCCGTTATCGGGACGCGATTTACTCTCGCGCAGCTCGAGCACCTCGGTCTCAACGCGAATCGTGTCGCCATGAAACAGCGGCTGCGGAAAACGGACTTCGTCCCAGCCGAGATTGGCGACAGTTGTGCCGTGCGTCGTGTCATTGACCGAAATGCCGACCATGAATCCGAGTGTGAGTGCGCTATTGACGATTGGACGGCCAAACTCCGTGTTCTTCATGTATTCGGCATCGAGATGCAATGACGCTGGATTGTGCGTCATCGTTGTGAACAGCACGTTATCGGCCTCGGTAATCGTTCGGCGTATCGGGTGGTTGAAGCGCTGTCCAACCGTGAATTCTTCAAAGTACAATCCAGGCATATCGAACCTGCCGTGCCAGCATATGGCCGAATGATACGGCAATATCTCCATCCAAAGGAGGGGTGGCGATGGGCATAACACGACGCGAGTTCAGCAAAATCAGTCTTGGCGTTGCAACGGCAGTGACCGTTGGCATGCCGGCCATGGCCGGCCCTTCCGATTTTGTAAAACGCCCGATTCCATCGACGGGGGAAATGATCCCGATCATCGGCCTCGGTACCAATCGCTACGGTGTAGGGGATGGCGAGACGGCGCGAGCACCGTTGCGCGCGGCATTGAAACGATTCTCCGAGCTCGGCGGCACCGTGATCGATACGGCTCCGATGTACCGGAGCTCCGAATCCGTGCTCGGCGACCTGATCGCGGAACTGGGCATTCGCGGTGACCTGTTTGTTGCAACCAAGCAGGACCGCACGAGCGGCGAAGAAACGGTCGCGCAGATGCACGAGTCATTGAGGAGGCTCAGAACGGACCAGGTCGACCTGATGCAGGTCCACAATCTGCTCGGCTGGCGAGACGCCCTGCCATTGATGCGCAAATGGAAAGACGAGGGCCGCATTCGATATATCGGCATCACGACATCGCGTGGCAGTCAATACGGCGACTTCGAACACATAATGCGTAAGGAGGACCTCGATTTCGTGCAGCTGAACTATTCGGTCGAACAGCGGCAGGCGGCCGACCGACTGATGCCGCTCGCCGCGGATCGCGGCATGGCGGTGATGATCAACCGGGCGTTCGGCGGCGGTCGGATATTCGCGGCCGTCGGCGACCGGCCGGTGCCGGAATGGGCGCGCGAATTCGACTGTGCAACATGGGCCCAGGTGCTGCTCAAGTACGCCCTTTCTCACCCGGCGGCGACCGTCGCGATTCCGGGCATGACCAAGGCTCACCACGTCGACGACAACATGATGGCCGGTCACGGGCGTATGCCGGACGCGCCGGAAAGGAAAAAAATCGAGGCGTTTTACGACGCTCTCTGAATCGCTTGGCTGATCAGCCGCTTTGCATCATCGGCGCCTCGCCAGTCGCCGATCTTGACCCATTTGCCGGGCTCGAGGTCCGTGTAGTGTTCGAAGAAATGTTCGATCTGCTGCGGCGTGATCCCCGCTAAATCACCTGCGTTTTGCACATGCTCGTAACGCTTTGTCAACGCCGTGCAAGGTGCGGTAATGGACATTCGAGACGCATGGGTCTATTCGCCGCCAAGCAGGATTGCAGCCACCAGCAGGATAACGACGAGTACCTGCAGCGCAACGCGCTCCCACATAAATTTCTCGGCATGTTCTTTGTCGTATTTTCCGCCGAGCGCCATCGAGCGCAGCCCGAGCCCGAGCACGACGATCGTCGCGATTAATGCCGCAATGATGAGCAAGGTAATGGTGGGCATGGCAGCCTCCCCTGTCGGCCGGACTCAAATGGAATCCTGAGCCTCAGGATAGCGCGGCCCGTCCTGTCCGCAATCGAGGCATCTACGGATGCCGAAATTAACAATCGTCATATGCTCGGGGTGTTGCTAATCTTGATAAATGGGGATTTTCCAGGAACTCAAGCGCAGAAACGTGTTTCGCGTCGGCATTGCCTACGTGGTGCTCAGCTGGCTGCTGCTGCAGGTTACGGACGTCGTTGTTCCGATCCTGGAACTGCCGGACTGGGTAGCAAAATTCGTGCTGTTCCTGCTCCTGCTCGGCTTTCCCCTGGTGCTGTTTTTTGCCTGGGCCTATGAGCTGACGCCCGAAGGCCTGAAGAGAGAGAAAGATGTCGACCGCAGCCAGTCCATAACGGCACGGACCGGCAAGAAGCTCGACCGCGCGATTATCGCCATCCTCGCCATCGCCGTCGCCATGCTGCTGGTCGACCGTTTCTTGCTCGGCACGTCACCGGTATCCGGGCAGCAGGTGTCAGGCATGGAAACTGGTGACAAGTCAGTGGCCGTCCTGCCGTTCGTCGCGATGAGCAGCGGACCCGATGACGAGTTCTTCGCCGACGGCCTGACTGAAGAAATCCTCAACTCGCTGGCGCAGCTGCCCGAATTGCTTGTGACGGCTCGCACGTCCGCCTTTGCATTTAAAGAGGACACGCCCCCGGTGGCGGAAGTCGCCGAGAAACTCGGCGTGCAGCATGTCGTCGAGGGGTCTGTACGCCGCTCGGGAGACCGGCTGCGAGTTACTGCGCAGTTGATCCGGGCCACGGACGAGTTTCATCTGTGGTCGCAGAACTACGACAGCAGCTCGGCTGATGCCATTGCCGTACAGGAAGACATTGCCGAACAGATCGCCACGGCGCTGGACGTCGTGCTCGATGATGAAAAGCGCCAATCCATGCAGCGTGCCGGCCTCAGGGATGTCGAGGCGTTCATCGAGTACCAGAAAGCTTATGAACTCTACGAGGGTGCGCACGGGGGCCTCGACCAGATCCCGGCTCTGCGGCAGGCCAACGAGCACTACACCAACGTTCTCGCTCGAGTACCGAACTTCGGCCCGGCGTACCTGAACCGCAGTGATCTCTATATTCATATACTCAACAATGACGTTTCCGGCCTTTCAAATCCCGGCGTAACCGAAGAGGAAGTCGCCAATGCGCACCAGAACGCTATCGACGAATATACGAAAGCGGTTGCCAATGCTCGCAATTCAGCAGAGCGAGTCGCGTGGGAGTATGACCTCGCCGTGATTTCGGGCAACTGGCGCGGCCTCGCAGGACGCGCAGACCGTGTGCTGGACAGCAACGGCTGTATCAACGTGAATTGGCTCAATCCATACACCGCTGTTTTTGGCCGTGCGAGGGAGTACCTGGGCCGTACCGAGGAACTTCTTGCCTGCAATCCGTTGTATTCCATCATGTGGCTCAACCGCGTCCGCGCCGCCATGTGGTCGGGGGATCCCGGGCTGGCCGTAGCCATTGCCGAAGACGGTTCCAGGGTCGCGGCGAGCGACTGGCTCGACGTTTCCCATGCCTTGGCCCTGGTCGCAGCCGGACGATTTGACGAAGCGGAGGAAATCGTCTCGTCGCGGATACAGAGCAGTATCTTTGCGCTGTATTTGCGGGTTTTGGTCGCCGCCGCGAAAGGCGATGCGAAGGCTGCCGCTGAGAGATTCATGGAATACCGTGAAGACCCGGCTGCGGGTGAATTCTACGGCATCCAGATCAGTGCCTGGACGGGCGACCGCGAGGCCGCCAATCGCATCGCAGCACTAATCGATCAGCATCCATTCCGGCACCACGTCCTGACCCTGGTTGCATACTGGTGCGCGTGCGGCGCGCCGTTCGATCTGGAAGTCACCCCGAATTACGCAGCAAATCTCGAACAGGCCGGCTTCGCATGGCCGCCGCCCTCGCCGATCAAATTCCCGCTCAAGGACTGGTAGACGATAATCAACAGGCCCCGCCGGGCTTGATGGAAATAAACCGGTCGATAATGACTGACCTCGGTGTGTCGTCCGCGGTCCAGGAAAATCGACCCTCGAGCTTGACGTAAGCCGGTGCGCCCCGTTTCACCTTGCTGCGATACTGAAGGATGAACCGTCGGTAGTCCCCGCCTCGCTCGACGGGAACCGTGATCTCCGTCAGGCACTCCGTAAACGCCGCGTCGCCATCACGCACCTGCATAGTTCCAGCCATCGGCACTCTAGATAGGAAACTCGGAGCCGCCAGGTCGCGAATCAGCCGGTGCTCGAGTTCCGATCCGCTGCGCATCAACAGCGAATCGGCATCGGGACGCGTGAAAGTCCGGATTGGGCCCTCGCCGCTCAGGTTCAGCAGTTGCCGTTCAGCGTCCCACACCCACCGGCCGAGATTGAAGGCGTCAAGCGCGTCCCGCTCAACGTCCTCCGGATAAGACTGGCGCATAAAAAACCGGCCGTCGGACTTTAGCCACACCGTTGTCGGAATACCCGGGCAGCCATCGCATGGAAACATACCGGCATAGACACCCGGCAGCGATGACAACGGGATCGGTGGCGGCGCTTCGTCTTCGGGTTCATCACCGCATGCCGCGAAAAAGACGGCGACGAGCACAAGCAGTAAACGAAGCAAGGGCATACCAGAAGCAGTTAAGTCGATCGAATCGCGATAACTATACCGCAGAAAAAACGGCCCCTTGCGGGGCCGTTTCGTTTTCATACGGCATTTGCCGGATCAGCTTCTCAGGGCAGTACCGCTTCGATCGTCTCCGCGATCAGCGCATACCCGGCCGTATTCGCATGAATATCGGGGCCGACGGGATCCGGCGCGCACTGGTAGGTGAACTCGCAGATATTTGCGACGTTGATTGGCAACTCGTCATTCGGGGCGGGAAGCGCAGTCGGTACCATCGTGTCGAAATCGTCCGACTGAAACGCAGCAGCCACGTCGGCAAGCACCACGCCTGCATTTGCATACGCCGTATTCAGAACATTCATGACGATCCTGACAGCATCCGCTGCATCCCGTGCCAGTGCCTGACCCGCCGCGTCTTCCAACCATGAAGACAGGTAAGGATTGTAGTAATTCACGCCAACGATAGTCGTATCGGCGTGCGCAGCGTTATCCAAAGCAACCAGTACGGTCGCCAGATCAGCGGCGATTTGCCCGGCCACGGCATTCGTACAATTCAGATCCACCACTGTGTCGATGCAGTCGGCGTTGCGGAAATCGTTACCGCCGATATCCATCGTGACCAGGTATACCCTGTCCGCATTGTCCTGCAGGAAATCAACGGCCGCATCCAGCTGAGACCCGGCAAGGTACGGGCAATTCCCGCCATTGATCATGTCGTCCAGCGTCTCCCCGGGGCAGCCGAATTTGGTCAGCCGCAGTTCGCGATTCGCTCCGCCGGCTTCGAAGGCCGTGCGAATGCTGTCGAACAGCTGGTCCGGATAACCATCGTTCGTCGGAACGGTCAAACCACTGCCATTGGGCTGCACGCCGACCGCCAACGAGTCGCCGAGCGAGAGATAGTAATAGACGTCGGCGTTGGTATCGTCGAGTTCATCGGCAAGTTCATTGGCCGCATCGCAGGCCCCCAGCATCAGGGCGGCGCCGGCCAATAACAGCCGCCAGCCGCCTGTCGTAAAGTCTTTCGTGTTCATCCCGCTACCTCCCTGCGGCAGCATCAGTCGAATCAAAAAATGCGTACTCGTAATGGTGTTACCTGGGATACGGCGAAACCGAGACCTGATTCACATCTGGATATGAACCGGCTTCACACTTTGGAATGAACAAAAGATGTGCCTGGAGCCGATACTGCGGCTACAAGCGAGCCGCCCTGGACTATTTCTGATCGCTGTTCCTGGCGATCGCCCGCGCGGTGCCGCCAAAAATGACTACGTGAACGGGAAGGGTCAGGTACCAGTAAAGCAGCCCCCAAACACCGGCCGGATGCCAATAGGCATGCACGGAGACGCATCGCTCATTGCCGAGGTCGTCGATCCTGAATTCGAGAACGCCCGCGCCGGGCGCTTTCATTTCCATCAGGAGCGTCAGCCTCTTTTCCGGCTCGATTGCGATGACCCGCCAGGAATCGACGACGTCGCCGACACGTAAATCCTGCATATGACGGCGTCGACGGCGAAAACTCGGGCCACCGACAAGCCAGTCGAGTGAACGTCGCAGCCACCATAACGGGCGCGCGTGGAAAAAGTCGCCTTCATGACCGATACGCTTGATGAAGGTCCAGGTGTCGGACGCCTGTGCCGGCGTCGTCGCTTTGCCTTCTGCCTGCTTCGGGTAGTAACTGTACGCGGCGTCGAAACTCTCGCGAGGCACAGCGCTCTCCACCCAGTGAGCAGGTAATGCATGCTGCCGATCGGCGTTGAGCGCCTCGCTGGCCGCCGCATCGAAACCCAGTAACTCCTGTGGAATCAGTTCTGCAAGGCGCTGGTCTCTGGCGATCACATCGTGCGCCAGGCCGTCGATCAATGCTCGTGCCAGGTTCGTGGGCACGGAGGTAACCAGGCGCAGCCAATAGGAGGAAAGTCGCGGCGATAACACGGGCACGGGAATAATGACTGGCTTCCTGTCCACAAGCTTTCCATAGCGCAGCATGATTTCCTTGTACGTCAGGACTTCCGGGCAGGCGACGTCATATATCTGCCCGGCCGTCTCGTCATGTTTCGGCACGTCCGCCAGGTAGCGCAGCAGGTTGGTCAGCGCGATCGGCGTCGACCGCGAGAACACCCATCGCGGTGTGACCATGACCGGCAAATGATTGACGAGATCGCGAATGACTTCCCAGGCCGCTGAACCGGGCCCGATAATCATGCCGGCCCGCAACTCTGTCACCGGTATCTCGCCGTTTCGCAGGATGTCACCGGTTTCCTGACGCGACCTGAGGTGTGCGGATTGCGGATCGTCCGGCGTCAAGCCGCCCAGGTAGACGATGCGCCGCACGCCCTGGCGTGCAGCAGCAGCCGCGAAATTGCGTGCGGCGATCGCATCGAGTTTTGGAAACGTCTTACCGGCCGCCATCGAATGTACGAGGTAATACGCGGTGTCCACGCCCTCCAGGGCGATGTCGAGAGTGGCAGGTTCGAGCGCGTCTGCCCCGCACAGCTCGGCCCGGTTCCATCCCCTGCCCTCGAGGACTTCCATGTTCCGGGAGGAGGCGCGCACGTCGCGTCCTTCGGCCAACAGGAACTCGACGAGGTTCGTGCCTATGTAGCCACTCGCGCCGAAAACCAGGTCGGGTTTTGTCGCTGGGACTGTCATGGCTCGTACCCGGGCTTACAGCACTTGCAGAGCCGCAGACAACACGGTGCCACAGTCCTGGTTGATCTTGAGTGTTGCGATGTCATCCGCACGGGTCCTGCCCTGGTTGACGATAGCTATCGGCTTGCGCCCTGCGCTGGCGTGGCGGGCAAACCGGAATCCCGAGTAGACCATCAGCGATGAGCCGACAACCAGTAATGCGGCAGCACGATCGATAGCCGCAAGAACACGCTGCACGCGCGACCTGGGCACGGACTCGCCGAACATCACGACGTCGGGTTTCACGGTACCGCCGCAGGACGGGCAACCCGGAACCGAGAAATTCTCGTGACTGTCTTCCGCCAGGACCGCGTCACCGTCCGGCTTGTAGCGATACACCTCCGCATGCCATTGCGGATTGGCCCGCTCGAGCGCCTGCTGGTATCGCTCCCGTTCGTGCGTCGCGTCGCAGTCGATACAGCGAACCTTGCTCAATCGTCCGTGCAGGTCCACGACACTGCGGCTGCCTGCCTGGTCGTGAAGCCCGTCAACGTTTTGCGTGACCAGCAATTCGACTTTTCCGGACGACTCGAGCTCGGCCAGTGCCCTGTGCGCGGCGTTCGGCTGCGCGCGCGAAAAACGCTGCCAGCCGACATAGCTGCGCGCCCAGTAGCGCCTGCGTGCCGCGTCGCTCGACCTGAACTCGCCGAACTGCATGGGCTGGGATTGCTTCCATTCGCCATTACGGTCGCGATAATCGGGAATGCCGGACGCCGTGCTGACGCCGGCGCCGCTCAATACGACAACGGAATCATTCTCGGACAAAAACTGTAAGAGTGAATTTTTCGCTTGACTGTGGTCCATGGGCAGTCGCAGCGTAGAACACAAGACCCAAACCGGACAACACCTGTTACGAAGTGTTACACGGACAAGTTGGAATACGACCCGTAATTGCATTATTTTTCTCGTGCTATGACCCCTTTCAAACAAGCCGTCCTGGTACTTTCGCTGGCGTTCGCGAGTGCGCTCCAGTCGGGTTGCACCGGTGCACCCGAGGGTGTCAGTCCCATAACCGGATTTGAGCTTCAGAGGTACCTGGGCACCTGGTACGAGATTGCGCGGCTCGACCACAGTTTCGAACGGGGCCTGACCCGGGTCACGGCCAATTACAGCATGCGCCCGGACGGCGGTGTGCGGGTTATCAACCGGGGATTCGATGCCGCTTCGGGCCAGTGGGACGAAGCGATCGGTAAAGCCTACTTCGTCGGTAACAGTGACGTCGGGCAGCTGAAAGTATCGTTCTTCGGGCCCTTTTACGGCGGCTACAACATCATCGAGCTGGACAAGGAAGCCTACCAGTTCAGCCTGGTCGCCGGTCCCGACCGGGACTACCTGTGGCTGCTGAGCCGCACGCCGCAGATGGATCCTGCAAGCGTGGAGCGGCTCGTCGCCATTGCCGCTGAACTGGGATTCCCGACTGACGATCTGATCTTCGTAGATCAGCTGCCACCTGAATCAGATTAATTTGCCGGCCGTTACGGTGGTAACAGGGGTGAACCGACGTTACCCTCTCGGGTCGTCTCGTCAGGGAGAATTGTAGTTGAGAACAATAATCTTGATCCCGGCCTTGAGCATCGCGCTCCTCGCCGTCGGATGCGCGCGCGATACGTCGGAAATACTCGAACCCGCGAGCAAAGATCCTGACGCATGGCCGATCCTGCAGTCGCCCATCGCGCGTGACCCGCAGATCGAGGCACGCATCGATGCAGTGCTGGCGCAGATGTCTGTGGAGCAAAAAGTCGGCCAGATAATCCAGGCAGAGATCCGCTGGGTCACCCCCGATGATGTCCGTGACTTTCACCTCGGCTCGGTGCTGAACGGTGGTGGCGCCTACCCCAATGACAATAAGTACTCATCGATCGACGACTGGGTTGCTCTCGCCGATGCGTTCTACGAGGCCTCCATGGATACCGGCGATGACCGCCTGGCCATCCCGGTGCTGTGGGGTACCGACGCGGTGCACGGCGCGAACAATGTCTACGGCGCCACACTGTTTCCTCACAATATCGGCCTCGGTGCCGCGCGCAACCCGCAACTCATGCGCCAGATCGCGGAGGTCACTGCCGTTGAGACGGCCGTCATCGGCATACCCTGGACATTCGCCCCGACGCTGGCCGTCGTCCGCGACGACCGCTGGGGACGCAGCTACGAGGGCTATGCCGAAGACCCCGATATCGTTCAGGCCTATGCGGGGCAATTTGTGCAGGGACTGCAGGGCGCACCGGGCAGCAGCCAGTACCTCGGCGATTCAAGGGTAATCGCGACGGCTAAACACTTCCTCGGCGACGGCGGTACGCATGAGGGTGTCGACCAGGGAGACAACCTTGCCACCGAGCGGGACCTGTTTCTTATCCACGGGCAGGGATATTCGTCGGCGATCAATGCCGGCGTCCGCACCGTGATGGCGTCCTACAGCAGCTGGCGCGGCCTGAAGATGCACGGCAATCAGTATTTACTGACCGACATCCTGAAAGGCAGGATGGGGTTCGACGGTTTTATCGTCGGCGACTGGGACGGCCACAGCCAGGTACCGGGCTGCAGCCGCAAAACATGCGCGGCGGCAATCAACGCCGGCATCGACCTCATCATGGTCCCGAAATACTGGAAGCAGTTTTACGGCAACACCGTGAAGCAGGTTCGGGACGGCCGGATTCCGATGACGCGTATCGACGACGCGGTACGCCGCATACTGCGGGTCAAGTTCGAGGCCGGCCTGTTCGAAGCCGGCAAGCCATCGGGCCGTCGCTACGCCGGAAAATCCGAATACCTCGGATCGCCCGGCCACCGCGCCGTGGCGCGGCAGGCCGTGCGTGAATCGCTGGTCCTGCTCAAGAACAATGGCAACCTCCTGCCACTCGACCGGGGCATCGATGTACTCGTTGCCGGAGACAGCGCGAACGACGTTGCCCGCCAGTCGGGCGGTTGGACACTGACCTGGCAGGGAACCGACAACGACAACGACGATTTCCCGGGGGCGACGACCGTTTACGCGGGCATCAAGGACATCGTCTCATCTGCGGGTGGAACCGCAACGCTCAGCGAAGACGGCAGGTACGAACAAAAACCCGACGTGGCTATCGTGGCCTGGGGCGAGCCTCCTTATGCAGAGTGTGCCGGGGACCTTGCGCACATCAATTACGACGCGCTTTATCCGCAGACCATCGAGATGCTGGCACGGCTCAAGGCCGAAGGCATACCCGTGGTGTCGATATTCCTCGGCGGACGACCGTTATGGGTCAACCGGCACATGAATGCGTCGGATGCGTTTGTCGCCGCGTGGCTGCCGGGCAGCGAGGCTGCCGGCGTCGCCGATGTCCTGTTCAGGTCCGCATCGGGAGAGATCAACCACGATTTCAAAGGCAAGCTTTCGTTCTCGTGGCCGAAGTACGTCGATCAGAACACGCTCAACGCCGGAGACGAGGACTATGACCCGCTGTTTCCGCTCGGGTATGGCTTGACCTACGCAGACGAATCGCAAGTGCCGAACGATCTTTCGACCGAAATCGATGAGGAGCGTTTCGGACGGGCGGTCACCCGGGCACGCGAGGGCTGCGTGGACTGATCGGGACCCGGTCGCTCGCTCACATGGAAAGCGAGCCCTCGCGAAAGTCCGTCTTGTCCAGCCAGGCGTTGATCAATACCGGTCGGCCTTCGAGACTCGACTGGCGTGCATCGTCCAGGCCGACATCGATCTTGTCGCTGCCCGTCAACAAGACTCCATGGCCACCCAGTGCCGCGGCAACCTTGTGATAGTCGCTGCGCGCCAGCACCGTGCCGACGTCGTCATCGAGCATCTTGACCTGCTCGCGGGCAATTTGCGCCCAGCTGCCGTCGTTACCGACGACCGCGATAACCGGAATGCCGTGACGGACGAAAGTATCGAACTCGGCGAGTGAATAGCCGACGGAACCATCGCCGAATACGGCCCAGGTTTCGTGATCCGGCCGGCACAGGCTTGCGCCGAGCGCGAATCCTGCGCCGCAGCCGAGCGTGCCGAAGACACCCGGGTCCAGCCAGCACAGTGGCTTCCTCGGTTTCACGATATACGAGGCCGTGCCGACGAAATCGCCGCCATCGGCCACGATGATGCTGTTTTCCGGCAGCTGTGCATCGATGGACCGCAACAGCGAGACCGGGTTGACGAATTCGCCGCCTGCCGACGCCATATCGCCTATCTCGGTCTCCCGTTCGGCATCCCTGTCGACCAGCAGCCTGCTCCAGGCATCCCAACGGCCTGCTGAATCCGTTCCGAGTGCGCGGGCCAGTTCGCGCAGAAACAGGCCCGCATCCGCGATGACGCCGACGTCCGGCCGGCGGTTCCGGTTGAGGTCGGTGCGGCTGCGATTTGCCGCTACCAGGCATGCCTGTTTTCTTACATGTCGGCCGTAATCCAGCCGGAAGTCCGAAGGCACGCCCGCAAGCACGACGACGTCGGCTTCGCGCAGGGCCTTGCGGCGCTGATGACGCCGGTGCAGGGGATGTGCCGGCCCCATCAGGCCGCGAGCCATGCCTGACAGGTAGACCGGCATGCCGATGCGTTCGATCGCTGCGGCGGTGCTGGCCGCGTGGCGCGCCTCCACGAGCGCCTGGCTGCCGACAATCAGTAGCGGCCGCTCGGCATTCGCAATCCTGCGTGCAGCACGTGCAACAGCACGAGAGTCCGGCGACGGCGTCGCGACGTCTTTCGCGGCAGGATCGATTTCGTCCGGACCGGCGAACAGCCTGCGGGCATGAAGGTCCAGGTAGGCGCGCATGACGCGGTTGCCGAGTCCCCCGCCGGTTGGCGCCGCTGACGCATACCACTCGCGGATAATGGCCTGGTCGTACAGCAGGTCGACGGGGCATTCGACGAATACCGGTCCCGGCACGTCAGTCTGAGCTACATGAAACGCGTCCCGGATCACAGGCGCCAGGTCCCTGACGCGCTTTACGGCGCGGGCCCACTTCACATGGGGCTTGAACAGCGCCAGTTGATCGATGTCCTGCAGCGCGCCGCGGCCCTGCAGCATCGTCGCGGCCGCACCTCCGAGTAGCACTACGGGCGACTGCGCGAGCTGCGCATTTTTCACTGCCGTGATCGTGTTGGTAACGCCCGGGCCGGCGGTGACGGCGGCAACGCCGGGCACGCCCGTGATCCGCGCGACGGCATCTGCGGCAAAGACCGCGGTCGCCTCGTGGCGCACATCGACGACACGGATGCCCAGGTCCTTGGCACCCTTGAGAACAGGCGAGATGTGCCCGCCGCACAGCGTGAACAGGAATTGCACGCCGTGACATTGCAGGACACGCGCAATGCGGCCGCCTCCGTTCATGTTGCTTTTTTGCCGGCCCCGCCCCGAAATTCAGCCATGCTGTGACTGACGCCGAAGAATGACATCAGCGCGTCGAACCAGCGAACCGGTAGCAGCCGGACCGGCCACGCTGAGTAGACGAACCACGGCATTACGACCCTGCGCCGGTCGCGCTGTATTGCCCTGACCGTGCGCCTGACCACCGCCTCCGGCGCCAGTATCGGCAGCAGCCAGGAGAATCGCGTTTTGGCACCGTCGAACATCCCCGTGGCGGTGAAATAAGGGCACACCACGGTCGTGACCACCCTGCTGTCCTGCTCCTTGAGCTCCAGTCTCAGGGCTTCGTCGAAGCCCACGGCGGCAAACTTGCTGGAACAATAGTCGGTCAGCCTGGCCGTGCCCGCGATGCCGGCTGCCGAAGCTACCGTAACGAGATGTCCACTATCACGCTCAAGCATCGACGGTAGAAAAGCCCTGACGGTCCAGAACACGGCGAGCACATTGACCCGGAATGTCTGCTCGATATCCTCGTCCGACAGCTCGAGCAAATGCCTGCCGGCCACGACGCCCGCATTATTGATGAGGATGTCGATGGGGCCGCTCTCCGACAATGTCCGTTCTGCCGTCGTTGCAATTTCTTCGCGGCTCCTGAGATCGCAGGCGTAAACATCCACCTCGTGGCCGGCATCGGCGAGTTCTGCCTGTGCCCGGCCGAGGCCGTCCGCGTCGATATCCCACAACACCAATCTTGCGCCGGCATTGGCAAGCTCTCGGGCCAGCAGCTTGCCGATACCGCCGGCGGCGCCCGTGATAAGGGCGCGCTTGTCGTGTATGTCGGTCATTAGCCTCCTCCCTGTCGCAGCATCCAGCGGCGCACTTTCTCTGCCCTGGTCGAATGGCCCAGAAGTTCGCTGAACTCGTCGATATCCGCCAGCGAATATTCGGCTCCGTCGACAATGGACCTTGCGGCGCGCAGCGCGCTTGCCACGGCAGGCCCGATGCCTTCGCCCATGTCGCGCGTCGCCAGCCCTGCCGCGTCGCCGACGAGGTAGGCGTTGCCCGATCGAACCGTGTCGATGTCGCCCCGCAAATAGTAACTGTAACCCGTTGGCCTGTAGTCGTCGTAACGCACGAGACCGCGCTTACGCAGCTTGCCGGTCAGCTGCTGCCAATAATCGCGCAGATGCCCGCCCTGTGCTTTCAACCGATCTGCTATGCCTCCGAGACCGATATTGATGTAGCCGTTCGCCTTGGGCACGTACCACGCATAGCCCGGAAGACCGCCGTCGAAGAACCAAAGGTGGCAGGCAGGATCCCGCCAGTCATAGGCGAATTCCTGTTCGAGCGTCGCGATCTGCAGCATGCTCGCGCGCGGGTTGATGTCGTGAAACAGCTTGCGGTACACGGGACAAGCCGTGCCCGCGGCGCCGACGAGGTAGCGGCAGCGAAACGACTCGTCTATGACGTAGTCGCCGCCATCCTGGCGCAGGTTTTTCACCTTGTGCTCGACGACTTCCGCTCCGGCGCGTCGCAGCAGGAATTCATCGAACTCGTAGCGGCGTATCGAGTGCTGCCGCGTCTTCGGCGCAATACTCAGGAAATTGAAGTGCAGCCTGAGAGCATCGAAGGTCATGAAGCTGTGCCCGTAATCGCGCGGGTCCAGCTCGAGGTCGCGCAGCGCTTCAGGCGTTACCCAGCCGGCACAGAGCTTGGTCCTTGGAAATGCCGCTTTGTCGAGCACGAGTACCTCGAGGCCGGCCTCGCGCAGCTTCCACGCGCAGGTCGAACCGGCCGGCCCGCCGCCAACGACGATCGCGTCGGCAGTCCGCATATCAGTGCGTGCCCGGATACTGGTGCACGCGCGTCATCGGGACCGAGCTGTTGTCGTGCGGTGCGAACACGACCTGGTAGAGCTGCATGGTGCCGGTCTCGAAAGCCGCGGACGAACCTGCAAGGTATAGCCGCCACGTGCGTGCGAAGGCCTCGTCGTATTGTTCCGCGACCTTGTCGGCAACCCGATCGAAATTTTCGAGCCAGATAGCACACGTCTTGGCGTAGTGCGGGCGCAGGTTTTCAACGTCGAGCACCGAAAACTTGTACGGCTCGAAAATCGCGGCCATCTCGCCCAGGCTCGGCACATGCCCGCCCGGGAAAATGCGTTTCAGGATCCACTTGTCGGGGGGCGCCGGGTGGCTCCGGCCGATCGTGTGAATGAGACCGATTCCGTCCGGCGCGAGGCATCGGTCGATCAGCGCGCCGAGCGTGCGGTAGTTGGCGAGGCCAACGTGTTCGAGCATGCCGACGGAAACGAAGACATCGCAGCGCTCGCCGATTGTACGGAAGTCGTCCTCGACGAAGGTCACCTTGCCTTCGAGGCCTGCTGCGGCAGCGCGCTCGCGGGCATACCGGACCTGTTCGCGGGAATTGTTATAGGCGATGACATCGACACCATAGTGCTCCGCCATATGCATTGCGAGCGCACCCCAGCCGCAGCCGGCCTCGATCACTTTCTGGCCGGGCTGCAGCTGCAACTTGCGGCATACGTGATCCAGCTTGTCGACCTGCGCCTCCTCGAGCGTCGCATCCGGACGCTCGAAATAGGCACAGGTATAGACCATGCGGTCGTCGAGCCACATCTTGTAGAAATCATTGCCGAGGTCGTAATGATGGTGGACGTTGTGTTGCGATTGCGCGAGCGTGTTGGCCCTCGCAGCATGGAAGATCGAGCGGAGCTTCGGTCCGTAATAATTGCGGCGGCGGCGCTCACTGACGGCGCGGGTCAGCTCGACCATAAAGACTCTCATGCCGCCGTCGATCTCGATCCGGCCGTGGCTGTAGCACTCGCCGAAGCCGACCGACGGCGAGCGCATCAGCTGGAACAAGACGCCCCGGTCGCGAATTACCATGCAGGCGACGGGTCTGCCATCCCCAATTCGGAATTCGTCGCCGTTCCAGAGCCGCACCGAGATATTCGGATTACCTGCGAGACTCATGATCCAGCGAACCAGGGTCTGGTCGAAGCCTCTCGCGTCGACGCTTTGACGGGTGCCAACTCTCATCTCGCTCACCTCTCTACGGAAGCTTGGGGATAGTCTACCTTATGTGGCTATCCGCGCTATTCGGGATAGCCGCAGCCGGAAGGGCGCTCGAATCAGGCTACCTCGGCGGCCTCCCGGAACGAAACCATGCGCTGCAGACCGGGATCCCACAGCGAACACCGAAAACACGCCCGGATATCGCGGAACGAAAGCGTTGTCGTAACTGGCGACTGCAATTCCGGAATAGCTTTCATCGCCTCGGGGAGCCGGTAGAAAGGAATGCGCACGTTCAGGTGATGGATATGGTGATAGCCGATATTGCCGGTGAACCAGCGCATGAGCGGATTAAGCTTCATGTAGCTGGAAGATTCCACCGCCGCCCGATAATAATTCCACTCATCCTGCGGAAGAATGTGCATGTCTTCGAAGCTGTGCTGCGCAAAGAACATGTAGCTGCCGATTATCGACGCGATGGTCATCGGCAAAAGAATGACGAAGAAAGCCGTGTCGAAGCCGCCAATGATCCACAGCAAAGCAATCAGGGAAACATGACCAAGCAGTACCACGAGGGAATCCCAATAACGGCCCGGGCTTCGGATAAGAGGCAGCACAGTGACGCTGAAGAAGAAAATCGTGAGGTAGCCGGTCAGTACGGTCAGCGGGTGACGTTCGATCCGGTAAGCCGCGCGAGAAAACCACGATGTCTCACGCCACATGTCGGTCGTCATAATCGGAAACGCGCCGACACTGGCGGCGGCGATCTTGCCGACATGGCCATGGTGATAATTGTGGCTGTTCTTCCACGATCGCGGCGGCGTCAGCGCAAACACCGCGTAAGCACGAAAGAGAAACCAGGCGATCCGCGAACGCGACAATATCGCGTTATGCATATAGTCGTGGTAGGTGATAAATGCGCGCACCAGCAGCAACGCCGACAAGACCGAGAAAAACAGGCGCAACGGCCATGCGGGCGCAAGGGCGGCACCGACAAGCGCGAGGATCAGCAGCAGGAATATCGAGCCGACATGCCACCAGCTTCTTGCAACGGACTCGACCGCAAAGGGCTTGGTGGCGGCGAACAGTTGCCTGCCGCTGCGTGCCCCGGACTTTGACTGCGGAGGTGCTATGTCCTGATGCCGTACCGAATCTTCCACTTGTCACCTGCATTCGTGATATGGGGCCACCCGCGCGTATTTCCACTGCCGCGGCAGGCAAGCAGCGTTCACCACCACGCCGCGTATAGCCCTGCCAGCAGCAGGATGACAACAAGCGCGGCGAGGTTGAACCCTCCGGTCGTGTGCGTATCCACCTCCTTGTAATCGATCGCGTCGGGATGCTCTTCGGCACCCTGGATCTCCGATACGATCACGCCCACGGCAATACACAGCAGGAAAACGATGCCGACGCGATCGATAAACGGCAGCTCCGGCCATACCAGCTTGAAAGTAACCGAAAACACGGCCGAGCCCAGCGCCGTCAGCAGCGCCGCGACCGAGGTCGTCTTCGGCCAGAAAAAGCCCAGCAGGAACAATGCACAGACTCCCGGCGTAAAGAAACCTGTGAATTCCTGGATGTACTGGAAAGCCTGGCTGAAGTTGCCGAGCAGGGGGCGGGCTACGATCATCGCGATCACAATTGCCGAAAAGCTGGCGATCCGCCCGACGCGGACGAGTTCGCCTTCCGATTCGTCGCCCGGCTTGAGGTTCCTGTACAGGTCCATCGTGAAGATGGTCGATATCGAATTCATCATCGAGGCCAGCGATGAGACGATTGCCGCGATCAGGGCCGCAAATACCAGGCCCAGAATACCGGCGGGCAAGAGATTCATAACCGTGGGGTAAGCCCGATCCGGGGCATCGAGTTCGGGCGCCAGGATTGCCGCTGCAACGCCAGGCAGCACGATAATTACCGGCATGATCATCTTCAGGAAGGCCGCGAACATGATGCCTTTCTGCGCTTCCTGGGTGCTCTTGGCCGCGAGCGCGCGCTGGATGATGTACTGGTTGAAGCCCCAGTAGGACAGATTCATGATCCACATGCCGCCGACCAGCACGGAAATACCGGGCAGACTGACATAGTGGGGTGAGTCCCTGTTGAAAATCAGGTCGAATCGCTCGGGTGTTTTCTCGAGCAAAGTCTGAAAACCGGCGACGACACCTTCCCCGCCCGAGACTTCATTCAGGGAGATGATCGCTATCAGGATGCCACCGAGCACGAGCAGCGTAACCTGGATGATATCGGTCAGCGCCACAGCCTTGAGGCCGCCGTAAAGCGAATACGCTGCCGCGAACATGCCGAGCGCGATCAATCCGACTGTCAGGTTGATGCCAGTGACCGTATTCACGGCCAGCGCCCCGAGCCACAGTATCGACGTCAGGTTGACAAAAACGTATATGCCCAGCCAGAACAACGCCATGACGTTACGTACGCGATAGTCGTAACGCTGTTCCAGAAACTGCGGCATCGTGTATATCTTGTGCTTCAGGAACACGGGCAGCAGCCACTTCGCGACAATCACGAGCGTCAACGCCGCCATCCACTCGTACGCACCGATGGCGATACCCATGACCCAGGCAGACCCCGACATGCCAATGATCTGTTCGGCGGATATATTCGCCGCAATCAGCGAAGCGCCGATCGCCCACCACGGTAATGCGCGACCCGCCAGGAAGTAGTCGCTGGAGTCCTTCTGGTGTCCCGCCTTTTCCCTCGAAACCCATTGTGCGAGTACGAGCAATACGACGGCATAGACTGCGACGACGGTCAGGTCAATTGCGCTCAGATTCAATGCGTATCTCTCTCGTTGTTATTCAATTTGACGCGAATTGTATCAATGTTCCGGACCTTCTTAATGCAGCCGGGAGGCAATGCAACATTGACACGAAACGGAAATAATCTCAGAACTGCCATGAGCAAGTTCGAATTTTTACGCCACAGCTCGTTTTTTATCGCCGCAATTCCGACACGTTCTGGCCCCGCTCGGCACTGGGCGAATAGCCGTAGTATTCCTTATAACTCTTGCTGAAGTGGGACGTTGATACGAATCCGGTCTGCGCTGAAATCTCGACCAGGTTCAGGTCCGTCTGATGCAGCAGATCGCGGGCCCGCTGCAAGCGCAGCTGCAGGTAATACCGTGAGGGCGTGCATAGCAGGTATTTCTGGAACAAGCGCTGCAGCTGCCTTCTCGACAAGTCGACGTAAGCCGCAAGATCCACCTGGCTGATAGGTTCCCTGATATTCGCCTCCATTAACTCGACAGCGATGATCAGCTTGGTCGACTGTTTGCCGACGAAATGCCTGAGCGGCACCCGCTGGAGGTCATTGGTGTTGCGTACGCGCTCGTAAATAAACTGATCGGCAACACCGGCGCTCACCACGGCACCGCACTGGTTACGAACGAAATAGAGCATCATGTCGATCGGCGCCGTGCCGCCCGAACTCGTATAGCGGTTCCGGTCTATCGTATAGATTCCGCGAGTGATGCGAACGTCGGGAAAGACGTCCGTCATTGCCGCGATGTTCTCCCAGTGGACGCTGCATCGATAGCCGTCAAGCAGCCCGGCCTTGGCGAGCGCGTAGCTGCCGGTGCAGGTTGCGCCGAGCCCAAGACCCGACTGGGCGGCTTGCTTCAGAAAACGGAGCAGTGGTTTCGTAATGTTGTTTTCGATACGCCTGCCGCCACAGATGATAATTGCATCGATACTACGAAAGAGATTTTCGCTGGCGAAGCTGTCGTCCACGTTCACCGAAAGCCCATCGCTTGCGCTCACAGCGCTGCCGTCCTCCGAAATGGTCTTCCAGTGGTAAATCTCGTCCTTGCAAATCCGGTTTGCCATACGCAGCGTTTCCACTGCCGAAGACATGGAAATCAGGGTGAAATCCCGAACCAGTACAAAGCCGAAACGAGTCGGCAAAACGTTTACAGCAGCAATTGACACGAAGTGGTGACCCTCAGTCAGAGTTCCGAGTATGAAAGACGAAATCGGCGAATACAATTGCGCCAAATGAGTGTGCGCCATCCATTCCAGCGGGGTCGCCAACACGATAGAATTTTCTATACTTCAGCCTCCATATGAAGAATCATATGTTTGCAGATCGTCGATCAGCGTGGCCATTGCTGCTACTCGCACTGACACCCCTCGGGGCCGCGGCGGAAGATCTTCCTTTGTTCCAGGACCACGAGATTCTGGAGGCGGTCTTGGCCGCGCCGATTGCCCAGGCTTACG
>JABAOH010092266.1_pt1 | contig 28519 bp, 25 predicted proteins | sample 7062181 | NCBI WGS metagenome assembly JABAOH01 (sample SAMN14538630, study PRJNA623070) | marine sediment metagenome | biome: marine biome [ENVO:00000428]; feature: marine pelagic biome [ENVO:01000023]; material: deep marine sediment [ENVO:00002113]; isolation source: pool of 5 deep marine...
ATACCTAAAGCAAGTTTTTTAACTGAAAAGTGCTAGTATTAATTAATACCACCGCCTGAAACGCAAATAAAAAAGCATAACAATAAATAATATTACTTAATATAATTACACATCCCTTCCTTTTAATGCCGAAGACCACCTTATTCACGAGACTAAAATTTAATCCCGGTCAGTTCATGCGGAGGTGAAATTACAACCTGATTACAGCTTTCCCTCGTTGAACAACTACGATACGAATTCCTTCTTCTTTCAAATCTATAATCCCTTTACTGGGGTGAAAATGTCCCATTACAATTGTTTTACATTTATTTTGCTTTGCTAACTTAACTGCTCTTCTTATTTGTTTTTTACTAAGTTTTGTAATGTTTCCTGGAAATAAATTACGCCACCATTTTAAGAGCACCCAGTAAAACTTGCTCTTTCCAGGAGAATAGAATGTGCGGTAAAAATGAGTTCTTTTTGATCCCCATTGAATAATATCCCCATGGGTAAACAGGACATTATCGCGAATAGCAAAAAGTCCTGACCTATTCGTGATTGGTTCAAGGGAATGATTTCCATACAAGATAATACCATTTCCTTTTTTACAATTATCTATTGTTTCCTTTTTTAGTCTAGTGATTTTGTCGAGATCTTTTTTAAGAGCGTTTTTGATATCAAAGTTATCTCCAAGAAAAACTGTATTTTCACTAAAACTAAAGTTTGGTTTTAGAGCGTAGGGATGTCCTATATGATAATCCGAAAAAATTGTGTATTTTTTCATTTCTTATATTCTACTAATAACAAGCTCTTATTTTAAACCCTTCAGAGTGGTAACTAACATCAATTGTGTATAAGTGTTTGGTGTATTATGGAATTAAGAAATATGAGGAGAAATCAGGGAATTGCCCATCTAGCTTTACTAATAATAGTCTTTGTTGCTGGAATCATTGGATTTGGATTTTTGATAATTGGTAAAGGCAATCTTCCAGTACTACAAAAGATTTCTTTGCCAACTAAGACTTCTTCAGATAAATGTGGTAATGAAATTGGTAATGGAGCTGAGATAATTTCAGGACCATTAACTCCAAGCCTACCTCACAACATTGATAATCCTTTTAGATCACTAACTGTTCACCCAACCAATTCAAAAATCTTATATGTTGGTACCGAGGAGAACGGGATATTAAAAAGTAAAGACGGAGGTGTAAGCTGGGAGCGATTACGATATGGAATAAGACATGGTTCATTGGGGATATATCCAGAGATTTATGATATTTCAATTTCGGCATCAAATCCGAATGTTTTGTATGCAGCAACAACTGGTGGTCCTGGTCCTTTGACAAGTGATTATCCTACTTCATCTGCTGGAGTTTATAAAAGTACAGATGCAGGTATGACTTGGCAGCGAAAAAATTGCGGCTTAACAAATGCGGCCATAATGAGTATCTTTGTTAGTCCGGATGATGAAAATAAAGTATTTGCTGGATTAGAAAATGCACATGCCACCTGGAGCGTTGGGGGTAAGAAAGGTGGTTATTACGAGGGAGGGCTTTTTGAATCAGTAAATGGTGGAGATGAGTGGCAAAGGATAGATAAGCCAGTAAAGACTGCTGATAATACTTTTTTACAAATCAAATCAGCTAGTGGTTTGCTTTATACCTTTGGAAGAAATGGAAGATATGGTGATAATCCGGGGAAAAACATTGGTTTTCTAAAAAGTACTGATGAAGGGAAAAACTGGTCTAAATTTTCCGAAGATATCCGAAAAATGGAGATTAGCTATTTTGATGTATCCGCTGATGGAAAAACTATTTATATAGCATCGTCTTCCGATGGTTCGATTATGATCTCAAATGATGGAGGCGATTCTTGGGATGGAAAGAACATGAGAACGGGGGCACTTTATGCAGTTACTGTATCGCCAGGAAATTCTAAAAAGGTTATTTATGGAAAAGGGTCGGATTTATTTTTATCAACCGATGGTTTAAAGACCGAGAAAAAAGTGATCTCTGGGGTAGGTGGAGAGAAACATTTTGCCGATGTAGTTTNNATTGCCGTTGGATATGACCTTTACAAAAGCACCGATGGGGGAGAAAATTTTACGAAAGTAATAAATCTTCGTGAAGATGTCTTAAGCAAAATTCCTTAAACACTTTCGTCCTTGTGGACTCATCAGTACAGATACATATCTGTAGAGTGCTTTGGAGGAGAAATCTTACTCAAGGTTTGTGCCGTGAGTCGGCGATTTCCCCTCCGGGTAGTTTGTTCAATTGTTGGTATTAAAGCCGTTTGCTCCACTAACCGCGTCGGTTTCTCTTGTGGTGCACCTCACCTGAAAGGATTTGTGCCCATTAAGAGTGGGTGGAGACCCAGGCTAGGGGGTTGCTAGACGGTGGGCATCACGCGATTCAACAAGGCCCGTTGCTTATACGATGTTTGATGAGTTTGCCACCTCCGATGAGTGGGCGCAAGCGCGCCGGGATCGGGTCGATCAGGTTAGAAACCAAAATATCTAAGCGGATCACTCCGCACAGTACAAGCAATTAGCACCTCCTTTGATGCGAAACTGGGTCGGTTACCCAGTTTTGAAATTTAAAACAGCTTTTTACAGGCAGATTGGGGGCAAGTATATCACACTATAGGCTGGAAAGTCAACCTGGATGGGTAATTTACGTTGTTGTTATTATCAAATATTATCGCTTTTGTTAAAATTAAATGTTAAGGTAATTCTGTGGCAAAAAACAATCATAACAAGAAACATATAAATAATAAAAATACCAAAGAGACTTTTAAACAAAAAGTTTTGAAACGAAAGAAACTAATTATTGTCATCAGCATTGTTGCTATTGTCGGATTTATATTTCTTAGAGTAAGGGCTGCCAAAAAAGATGAGGCTGAAACTACCGAGATTAAGCGGGGAACAGTGACCGAGGAGTTAATTCTTTCTGGTGAGATTCAGGCTGATGAGCATGCAGAACTTCCCTTTCTGTCATCAGGCGAGCTTGACTGGATTGGTATTTCTGAGGGGGAAGAAGTAAAAAGGGGTCAAGTATTAGCTCGTCTTGATACTGCCAATCTTTATGCATCTTATGAGAGTGCAATTTCTGACCTTCGGAGCGCTCAAGCGACATTGGACCGAGTTTATGATGAAGTGAAGGGTCATGAGGAAGATGAGACTTTCGAGCAAAAAGAAGATAGAACTACCGCTGAAGTTGCCAGAGATAAGGCTTACCGAGCACTAACGATTGCTCAAAAAAATCTGGCCAATGCCACCCTTAGAGCTCCCTTTGATGGGATAGTTTCAGCGATTACTAATCCTTTTAGTGGCATTGGTACAATTTACACTCAATCTCAAATCGAAGTTGTCAATCCAGAGACAATTTACTTTGAGGTCAGCGCCGACCAAACTGAGGTGATTGATTTAGCTGTTGGTCAGAAAGCAAGAATTGTCCTTGATTCATTCATTGACCAGGAGTTTGATGGTGAAGTGAAATTTATCAGCTATACACCAATAGCAGGTGAAGTGGGAGCGGTTTATAAAGTGAAAGTCGGTTTTTCGATAGACCAATTTGATGTAAAGAGGTTAAGGATTGGGATGACTGGCGATGCCAAGTTTATCCTATCTGAAAAATCAGATGTCTTATATCTTCCTCCCCAATTTGTTAATTCCAATACTAAGGGTAAGTTTGTTAACCTTCGTCGAAAAAACAACCGAGTTTATATTGACGTCGGGCTAGAGGGGGAAGAAAGGGTTGAGGTGGAGGGTGAAATTAAAGAGGGAGATGAGGTATTTGACTAAATTCGAAATTCGAATATCGAAACTCGAAACAAATTTAAAATAATTAAATTCAAACAACAAAAAAGTTTATATATTTGAGTATTTGAATTTGAATATTGTTTAGGATTTCGGATTTCGTGCTTCGGATTTTCCTTAGACATGATTAAACTTCAAAATGCATGTAAATCCTACTTTCTGGGCGAGGAAGAAGTTAGAGCGGTTTGCAACGTTGATCTTGAAATAAAGGAAAAAGAATATGTAAGTATAATCGGTGCTTCGGGAAGTGGAAAGTCTACCTTGATGTATTTAATCGGTCTTTTAGAACACCCAAGCTCGGGTAAAGTGTATTTGAATGGGAAAGACACCTCAAAAATGTCCGATGAACAAGTTTCTCGTCTTCGCAATCAACATGTTGGTTTTGTTTTTCAACAATTTAATCTGATAAACAAGTTCACTGTGTTTGAAAACGTTTTGCTGCCAACCAGATATGTAAAAGCAGGACTTGATTTTAATCCTGAAAAGCGCGTAGAAGAACTTCTTAATAAATTAGGAATAGCCCATCGGAGTATTTTTTTCCCAAATAAAATTTCAGGAGGAGAACAACAACGGGTTGCTATTGCCCGTGCCCTAATGATGAAACCCAAAATTATCTTGGCTGATGAGCCAACTGGTAATTTAGATTCCAAAACGGGGGATGAAATTTTAGACGTTTTAGAAAACCTAAACAAAGAACTTGGGGTGACACTGATAATTGTCACTCACGAAAAACACGTTGCTGATCGGACCAAAAGAAAAATTTATATGCGCGACGGCGAGATTGTAAAGAAGTATTTATGAAAGTACAGAACAGTCTGTTGCATTTAATAAAAACTGCCTTTGTTGACTTTAAGCGAAATAAAGTTCGTACTTTTTTGACTTCTTTGGGGATTATGATTGGAGTTTTGTCGGTGGTAATGTTAATTGCTTTGGGGCTGGGTTTGAAAAATTATTTAAAACAAACTTTTGAAAATTTGGGTTCTAATCTGATTATGATCTTTCCAGGGAGTGGTTTTGGTGGGGAAGGAGGTGGTATTGCCGGAGCCTTTGGAGGATTTTTTGCCGGAATTAAGTTTGACGAAAAGGATGCCTCAAACTTGAGTCGAATTGCCAAAGCGGATTATGTTGTTCCAGTTTTTATGAAAAGCACCGCCATTGAAGCTGGTAGTGAAAAGGAAATTGGTTACGCCATGGGTTCGAATGTTGAGCTTTTTGAAGTTTTAAGTATGGATCTTATTGCCGGAGAATATTTTTCAGATAGCGATATTCAGGCAAGAAGTAAGAAGGCGGTTTTGGGACAAGTCCTGGCGGAAAATTTATTTGGAGATCCCGGGGATGCAGTGGGAAGGTTTCTTCGAATCAGTAATCAAAGATATAAAGTGGTGGGAGTGGTTGAAAAAACAGGAGATTCAGAACAGGATAACTCGGCCATGATTCCTTACAAAACAACTTTTGGTAATCTTAATCCTGATAAAACATTTTTGGCTATCTATCTTGGAGTTGCTGATGAAGATGATGTCTCTGAGGTTAAGCTAGAGGCAGAGGAGATCTTACTAAGACGATATGATGATGACGAGTTTGCGGTTACTGAACAAACCGAGATTTTATCTACCGTTAATGAGATTTTTAATATTGTCAATGGAGTCCTAATTGCCATAGGATCAATATCTTTGATTGTTGGGGGGATTGGAATTATGAATATTATGTATGCTAGTGTTACAGAGCGANNACAAACTGAGATTTTATCCACTGTTAATGAGATTTTTAATATTGTTAATGGAGTTTTGGTTGCCATAGGGTCGATATCTTTGATTGTTGGAGGGATTGGAATTATGAATATTATGTATGCTAGTGTTACCGAGCGAACAAAAGAGGTTGGGATACGAAGGGCTGTTGGGGCGACCGAGCGTGATATTTTACTTCAATTTTTATCAGAGGCAGTAATTTTGTCATTTCTGGGTGGATTAATGGGATTAGTATTGGCTTCTTTAATTGTCCTAGGAATTCGCACCGTCTTTCCCGCCGCTATTAACCTTACAGCGGTAATTATTACCTTCGTAGTTTCATCTGCAATAGGAATATTTTTTGGTGTTTTTCCCGCCCGCCGCGCCGCCAAGCTTCCTCCAATTGAGGCTATTAGGTATGAGTAGCTTGTTTTCACACGAACTCTTCTGTTACAGTTAAAACATGGACAAAGTGGTTATCATCATGCCGACTTATAATGAGGCAGATAATATCTCCAAAATGATTCCGGCTCTTTTTGAAAAGGAATTCCCCAAAATTAAGGGTGCGGAAATGCACCTTCTGGTAGTAAATGACTTGCCAACTGATGGATCTTCTGATGATGGAACTGGGGATATTGTCAGAAATAATATGGAAAAGTTTAAAAACTTACATATTTTGGAGGATAAAAAGCAAGGTTTGGGTTGGGCTTATATTAGAGGAATGAAGCATGCAATGAAGGAGCTCAAAGCTGATGCGGTGATGGAGATGGATGCTGATTTTCAACACCCGCCAGAATATGTCAAGCCAATGGTCGAAGCCTATCTCAAAGGTGCTGATTACTGTATTGGCTCACGTTATATTCCCGGTGGATCAATACCAGCCGAGTGGGGAATTTCTAGGAAATTAATGAGTTATTTTGGAAACTTTTATATCAGAGTTGTTTGGTTAAAATTTAAACTTCATGATGTCACTACTGGTTTTCGGTTAACCAAAGTTAAAGGAGTGTTAGACAAAATTGACCTGGATAATTTAATGGAACCAACACGTTTTGCCTATAAAGTTGACCTTCTTTTCCAAAGCGTCAAAAATGCCAAAAAAACGGTCGAAGTCCCCCTGAAATTTGCCCCTCGTACTCAGGAAAAATCCAAGTTTGACATCAAAGAAATGATTGCGTCATTTAAAGTAGCGACTATTTTAGGAATCAAAGATAAACAGCGATTCATCAAGTTTGGAACTGTTGGCTTTATTGGTTATTTAGTCAACGCTTTCGGATTATGGTTATTTGCTCGTCTTGCCTTTCCTGAGGCAGCAATATGGGCAGTAGCTACAGAGCTGGCAATAATTTCAAACTTCGTTCTTAACAACATTTGGACATTTAAACAAGAAAAGATTAAAGGAATAAAACGAATTCTTTATAAATTCTTCCAGTTTAATTTAACCAGCGCAGGGGCACTGGTTATTCAAACTGTTTTCGGAACACTAGGAGTCTATATTTTCGGCCCTCAGTACAGGCAATTGCTTCTACCATTTATAATAGTATTTCTGGTTTTACCTTATAACTACTTTATGTATAACGTTGTCATTTGGAAAACCTGGAAGTTACCTTGGAGTAAATCTAAAGATCGGAGAAAGAAGTCATAATCTTCATGCAGGATAAAAAACTATTTACCAATGAGAAGAAATTTAACGAGCGACTCGTTACTGAATATTTGAAATACGGCTCAGTTGATGAAGTTTTTAGAAAGAATCGCTACGATCTGCCCATATCTTATGCCCAATTTCAGCGGGTTTTGGATAAGTGGGGAATTGTCAAAGCAGCTGGGCCTAATAGTAAATTGACCGAGGCGATTGAGTTTTTTACCCACCTGGCAAAAGATAATGTAGCTATAGATGAGCTTTACCAAAAAATGCCCCCTTCGTTTCAGACTTCGGCCACAACTTTATATCGAATTTTAGGCTACATTAAAGAGGGAATTACCAGGAGAGTGGGGTGTGCCTTGGTAATCACGCCATACAATAGTACTAAAAAGATTCTTTTAGCACGCGACATATCTTCCCCGAGGATTGAGCTGGGTAAGCCTTATGGGGCATTATCAGTTCCAATGGGTTATACAAGAAAACGGGATAGCCGAAGGAGGAGTATAATTCGTATTATTCAACATGAGGTTTTTACAAAACAGACTGCCAAGCTCAATTTTCCCTATGAAGTTATACCCGACAACCCGATACCATTTATGTACCTCGATATTGCCGACGTAAGGGTTGCTGTTTATCACCTTGAATTACCAAAGCATTTATCAAGTTTGGGGAATTTTTCTAGTTTTAAATTAAAAGATTATAAATATAAGACAATTGAAGAAATAATTGAGGGCAAAATCAAGGGGGCAAACTTTAGGGCAGGTGTAATTGAAGCAGTTAACGGCTATATTCAATACCTTAAGCTTTTAGATCGTAATTTATCGGTTAATCCACTGCAGCACAAATCAACACTCAATACCGAACTAGCTGAAGTTATTGTTGATGTTTCTGAGTAAGACGTTATTTACCTCCCTACATTAATTTTTCAAACTGTTTCGCTTTTATTTGGTGAATTTCTCCCATTAATGTTTCTCAAAGTTAACGACATGTTCTCCGCTTGCTTGAGCGAACTTATAAACGCTTTAGTTTTAAGGCGGTCGGCAATTATTGCCTCTCCAGGCTGGTACCTCCTTGCTTCCGGGGTATCACTTAGATCAATAAAGGCTTTGATTTTTCTGGCAACTTGTTTGATTGGGGCCTCTTGCCTAGTTACCTTTTTTGGAACGGGCACTCTACCAACTCTTGCTTCAACACTCACGATAAAATTAAGTATAAGAAGCAGGTAGTCTCAAAAACTCTCGATTTAAAAAAAGGCTACATTAGTATGTAGGTAGGGTAATAACCTAGCTATGGATTTTCAGAAGATACGGCTATAGAACCTTGAAGAACTAGTAGTTCAGAATCTGATGGTGCCTGATAAATAATACCTTGCTCCAAAGGATTTTCATCTTTTCGATGGCTATTCGGTGAGGGCTCAAACCACGAATTGCCCGTCAAACTGAATATTTCCTTACCCTTGATAGCACATCTATGGCTATGGCCAGTAAAGCGAAGTCGCTGAGGCCCCATTCGAGAATTACGAGGAAGATTCATGATAGATAATAGTTTAGGGGTTGGCTGCTCTCAAATACTCTCAGATTCTGGATCTACAAAAACGGAGCCCAGTCGGAGATGGGCATTACATTTTGGGAGATAAAAACTAGTGAAAAAAGATAGATTGGAATGATAAGAACTGCGATGACGATTTTGAAGTCTTTTTTAACCAAGGTGTCAGCAAAAGCAGCATATAAAAATGGAACTATCGGCAGCGAATATCGAATAAGGTCTCGATGAGAAACAAAGACTATCGAGAAGAAAAATACTCCCACAAACCAGGCTAGTACGTGCTCATTTTTATTAATAAGTTTTAGTAATCCTAAAATTCCAAATAAATATATAAATAGTATTTCTTCTAGCCAAAATGTACCAACCCACGGCTGACTATAGTTGAATATTTGAAATGGGGGAAAGAAAAGATGGATGTTGTCTCCGGAGCTAAAGTAAGCAAAAAAGTTATTAAAAGTTAGCTTGAATATATAAAAGACAATTAAAAGGGCAATAGGAATTAACATTATTGGATAAATATTTTTTAGCTTAAGGCTTTTCGACCATTTGTCGAGCGAAGTTGTTGCCAGTTTTTGTATTTTAGGGCCCACACTAGCGCCAATGTAGGCGATAAACAAAAGTATGGCCGCCGATTTTGTTAGTTGAGCTAAAACTCCCCAAAAAGCTGCTGGCCAATACTTCTTTTTTCGAAAGTAATAAATTGAGGCTACGATTGATGCCACAAAAAGGGGGTCTGCAGAACCGACAGAGCGTGAAATTAACCAACGAGCTGGAAAGATAGAAAAGGCGAAAGTGATCCAGAGAGCATCCTTTTTTTCAACAAATTCTTGGATAAATTTATAAAAGTAGTAGGTAGCGACAAATGCCGAAGCTATTGTTACAAAGAGCATTGAATATGGAAAACTCCTAATTACTGTTGCAAAAAGACGAATTAATGCTGGGAATAAAGGAAAATGTGCCGCGTAGTATTCTAGGGGAATGGGGAAGGAGTATGTTAGACGGATGATGTCGGTATTATAAAAAGTTTTAGCAACCACTAGATATAGTGGCCCATCAAAGTTTGAAACAACTGTTGCCATTCCGTCTTGCGGCAGGGGTATTTTCCAAAAAGATTCAAATTTGAAATAAAAAGGAAGCCAAATTAATAAAGTAGGTAAAAGGGTAAAAATAAGTAGTGACAATAGACGTTTTGGTCTCGATCGCATGGTATAGAATTTTACTAAGTTATTTTACCACAAGGCTAAGATTTATTACTGTCAAGCGTAGTTTAGTAGCTTAGATAAATTCTTTTGTGCTAGACTTCGAATGTATGGCAAAGATAATTTCTGAACTTTCGGTGTTTTTTCCAGCTTATAATGAAGCGGAAAATATTGAAAAAGCAGTTAGAGCTGCCAAAAAAGTACTCCAGAAAGTAGCCGAGAAGTGGGAGATTATTGTTGTTGATGATGGAAGTCGCGACAAAACAGCAGAAATTGCCGATAAATTGGGCAAAAAAGATGCAAGGATAAGAGTAATTAGTCATCAAGTTAATCAGGGGTACGGAGGAGCCTTAAAAACTGGATACAAAAGCGCTAAATATAAATGGGTTGCTTTCACTGATGCCGATGGCCAATTTGATTTTTCGGAGATTACAAAATTTATCGAAAAGCAAAAACGGACCAACTCCGATCTGGTTCTTGGATACAGACTCCAAAGAGCAGACTCATTTGCCAGAAAAATGTTTACCTTGGTGTGGGGTGCGATTCCGGCTCTTATATGGGGTATGCAAGTTCGTGATTATTCCTGTGGTTTTAAGTTGGTTAGGAAGAAAGTATTTACCGATGTTCAACCTCTGGTAGGTGAGGAAAAAGTAACTCAAATTGAAATGCTTATTAAGGCAAAAAGGGCTGGCTTTAAGTTTGCTGAAGTTGGAGTTCAACATTATCCAAGAGAATACGGCAGCCAAACAGGGGCAGACATTGGGGTAGTAGCAAAAAGTATAAAAGATTTGATGAAACTATGGCAAAAACTTCGTTAGCAAAGAGAATTAAGAATTATGAATTAAGAATTAAGGGGTTTATCAGAAAAAATCCTAAAGAGGTAATTCTCTTGACTGTCATTCTCCTAGTTGGTGCTTTTTTCCGCTTATACAAAATTGACCAATACATGACTTTTTTGGGAGACGAGGGGAGAGATGTTATTGTGGTGAGAAGACTTCTGGTTGATTTTGACCCAATTTTGGTTGGGCCTGGAACTTCAATAGGCAATATGTACTTGGGTCCAGTTTATTACTATATGATGGCGCCCGCACTGCTGCTGGCTAATTTTTCGCCAGTCGGTCCAGCTATTATGGTAGCTCTGCTTGGAGTACTTAGCATTTTTTTTGTTTGGTATGTAGCTCGTGAGTGGTTTGGCAAACTAGCAGCTATTATTGCCGCTTTACTGTATGCAATTGCACCGGTAGTGATCGTATATTCCCGTTCTTCTTGGAATCCAAATATTATGCCGTTTTTTGCTCTACTAACTGTTTATGGTATTTGGAGGACATGGCAAAAGTATCAATGGAAATGGTTGGTAATCTCTATGTTTTCTTTTGCTATCACACTTCAGTCTCATTATCTTGGATTATTATTAACGCCAGTAATTGGACTCTTTTGGTTAATTATGTTTATTCGGTTGCGCGTTACGCGTTACGTGTTGAATTTGTTAAGTAATAATAAACCTGCAACCCGCAACACGTTAACGGGTGAACAGATGAAACAAATTAAAAATTTTTTAAAGTATTCGTTAATTTCAACAACCATCTTTGCTTTATTGATGTCTCCACTAGTAATTTTTGATGCTCGACACGGTTGGATGAATTTTGCGGCGATGAAAAAGTTCTTTACCCAGAGACAAACAACAGTTTCTGCGCGTCCATGGAATGCGATTCCAAAAGCTTGGCCTTTAGCTAATAAAATATCAACTAGTCTTATTACAGCAGGTGATGAGTCAGCTGGAAGATTTATTATCCTTTCATTAGTTTTTCTTTTTATATATATCCTTATTAATAAAAAAANNTTATTAATAAAAAAACCTTAAGCGAGAAAGAAAAAATGGCGTACTTTCTAATACTTGTTTGGTTGGGCTTTGCTTTTCTTGGTTTAGGTTTATACAAACAAGAAATTTATGATCATTATTTTGGGTTTTTCTTTCCTGCCCCATTTTTACTTATTGGCGGCTTTTTTGATTGGATAAGTAAAAAAGAACAGCTATTGGGTATCGCTTTTGCAATCTGGATGATGGTATTTCTGGTCATAATTAACCTAAGAAACAACCCCCTCAAGTATTCAGCAAATAGGCAATTGCATAGGACTAAGGAGGTTGCAGGTAAAGTAATCGAATTGTCAGGTGGGGATGCTTTTAATTTTGCTGTTTTAGCTGAGAGAAATTATGAGGGAGCTTATATGTATTTTTTTGAAATGTGGAATATTCCGGCAATGGTTCCAATTGCCGATAAACTTGATGAGACCTTGGCTGATCAGCTTTTTGTAGTTTGTGAGCTCCCAAGGCAAAAATGCCGTCCTGAAGCAAGTGATCGACCAGAGATTACCAATTTTGGTTGGTTAGAAAAAGTTGCTGATTGGGAATATCAAGGTGTAGTTATATTCAAGTATATTCATCCAGGATAGTGAGAAAGATTAATAAAAAACAAAAGATAAAAGAGCTCGAAGAAAAACTCAAAAAGTACGAGAAGAAATATGAAGATAAACTTAAACAGACTGGAGAGTTAGACTGGTCTAGTTTTAGTGATGCATATTCAGACCAATTATATTTTGATCAAAAGGTATTAGAAGATATGATAACAGGTCTTAAGGAAGAAATTGCTAAATTGAAACAAAGAACTCAATTAAAATGAACTACAAAGAGTCAAAGCTGATATTAGAAAAGGTTAAGAAAGCCAAAAGGATTTTAATCAATTGTCATCGGGGTCCGGATCCAGACTCAGTTGGCGGTGCCCTTGCATTATATTATGTTTTAATGGGCATGGGAAAAACGGTGCAAATTATTTGCCCCACAGATATTTTATACAATTTAGAGTATTTAAAAGATTTTAAAAAAATAAAGACAGGCATTGCTTTTGATAAATTTGATTTTTCCCGCTTCGATCTATTTATCACTATAGATTCATCTAGTTGGTACATGGTTACTGGGGATAAGGGTGTGGAGATGCCCAATATCCCGATAGTTGTAATAGATCACCATGAAACTAATACTGAATTTGGAGAAATAAACCTTGTTGATAAAAAAGTTATCTCTGCTGCTGAGATTTTATATTTTATTTTTGAAGATTGGGGAATAAAAATTAATAAAAACATTGCAACTGCACTTTTAACTGGAATAATTGCTGACAGTGGTGTTTTCAAATTCCCAAAAACGACGGTAAAGACGTTTGATATTGCAGAGAAGCTAATAAGGAGGGGGGCAAGTAAAGATGAAATCATTTTCAATATCTACCGGAGGCTCGATTATAGTGAAGTAAAGTTTTGGGGCGAGGTGCTACAGAGAGTTAAGCATGATAAAGAAGGTAAATTTGTTTGGGCTGCAGTACCCTACGAAGTGTATGCTAAGTATTTGAAGCCGGCAACTGCAAGAGAGAATGTAGTGAATCTTTTTGCATCGATTATAGAGGGAGTTAGTTTTGGCTTTGTAATGATAGAGCAAGAAAAGGATAAACTGAACGTGAGTTTTCGAACCAGGGGGCCTGACATATCTAAGCTTGCAACCAGTTTGGGAGGTGGGGGGCATAAAGAGGCAGCCGGGGCAAAGATTGAGGGACTACCTTTTGACAAAGCAGTTAAAAAAGTGCTTGGCGTTGCCCGAAAGTATGCTAAAAAATATTCGAAAGCAAATAGTCAATGAAGTAAGGTCCCATCCTACCAATTACATCCTGCTAGCGATAATTATAATATTGGCGTTTTTTGCGAGGGTGTATCGACTTGACCAACTTCTTGGGTTTTATTTTGATCAGGGAAGAGATGCGATGGTGATCTGGCGACTTTGGCATGAAGCAAGACCTTTTTTAATCGGACCGGTGACCGGATTGGCTGGAATATTTTTGGGACCGTTGTACTACTATCTAATAGCTCCATTTTATTTAGTTGGTGGTGGGAATCCGGTGACTCCTGCCGTATTTCTGGCCTTTTTGGCAACCGCGGCGATATTGATGCTTTATTATCTCGGTTGGAAAATGCAAAATAGATTAACAGGTTTAGTCGCGGCAACTATTGGGGCTTTCTCAATAAATTTAATCAGAGCTGGCCGCTGGCTGGCAAATCCTACTCCCATTCTTTTAACTAGCATGCTTCTTCTTTGGTCTATGTGGGAAATTGTATGCAGTAAGACTAAAAGCCCTTCAGTAAAGCTCAAGGTTAATAGGTGGTGGATTATTATTGCTTTAATAATCGGAATTTCTCTTCAGTTTGAGGCTGCGAGTGCGGTTTTTTATCTGCCAATGATTTTGGTTTTTGCATTATGGCAAAGGAAAAACTTACCAGATAAAAAAACTTTCTTGACTGCCTTGGGAGTTTTTTTGGTAACTCTTCTTCCCCAGATTGCTTTCAACTTTCGCCACGAAAATATTTTGTTTGATAATTTTAAAAGAGTTTTACTTGAAGAGAAAAGTTTTACCCTTTCTTTCTGGGAGGTTTTGGGGGCCAGATTAAATTTTTTCTGGGATGTATTTAACTCCAAAATTATTCCAAATAAGCAAGGTTTCGTTGCCTTTTATAGCGTAATTATCTTATATTTCCTCATAAAAACTAAAGATAAGCTGTTAAGAAATAAAATATTACCTCTTTTTATTATTTTCCTCACTATACCCGTGCTTGGATTTATTTTATTTCAAGGTAATTTCGGCAATATATATGACTATTATCTGACTGGATATTATTTGCCGATGATTTTAATTTTTTCTTTGGGCCTTGGAAAAGTCTGGGAAAATCAATATGGGAAAATAGTTATTTTAGTTTTTTTCCTCCAATTATTTATTATTAATGCACCGTTAACAAGATATTACTTGATTGCGGGGATTGATGGGCCCGAGAATATAACTTTGGGAAATGAACTTCAAGCAGTTAACTGGGTTTTCGAAGACGCGCAGAGTAGGGGAGAATTTAATGTTGACGTTTACGTCCCTCCAGTAATTCCTCATTCATATGACTATTTGTTTTTATGGCAAGGCGCTCGACGCTGTGGGGAAGATCTTTGTGGATTACTAAAAGACCAACAAGTATCTCTTTTATATACTTTATATGAGGTTGACCCACCGCATCCTTGGCGTCTTGAGGCCTGGCTTAAAAGACAGGAAGGGATAGGGAAGATTTTAGAAGAGGAAAGATTCGGAGGTATTACTGTTCAGAGAAGGGAAAGATTATGAAACCATATTTATCAGTTGTCGTTCCTGCTTACAATGAACACGCAAACTTGAAACGAGGGGTTTTAGGTAGTGTTTGGGACTATTTGAGAAATCAGAAATATTCATGGGAAGTATTAATTGTTGACGATGGGTCAACTGACGATACGGCAAAACTTGCTCAAGATTTTGCCAAAAAACATCGAGGATTCAGAGTGCTTAGAGAACCACATAGAGGAAAGGGGGGTACGGTCATTGCAGGAATACTTGCTGCAAAAGGAGAGATAATATTATTTACTGATATGGACCAAGCGACTCCACTTGATCAGATTGAGAAATTATTGCCCGCCCTAAGAGGTAGTTTTGATGTCGCCATCGGTTCAAGGGCCGGTCGCGAAGGTGCTCCAATAATTAGAAAGCTAATGGCTTATGGTTTTGCAGTTCTAAGGAGATTGGTTCTAAGGCTTCCCTTCAAAGATACTCAGTGTGGATTTAAAGCTTTTCGTAAGGATGCCGCCCAAAAAATATTTAAAAAGATGAAGCTTTTTACAAAGCGCTCAAAAATAAAAGGAGCGTCTGTCACCGCCGGATTTGATCTTGAGGTTTTATATCTTGCCAGGAAGCTAAAATTAAAAGTTGCGGAAGTATCTGTTGAATGGCATCATCAGGAGGGAACTAAGGTAAATCCTATTAAAGATTCTTGGGAGGGGTTTAGGGATTTAATGAAAGTAAGAATAAATGCCTTATTGGGAAAATATAAGATTTAGTTTAAGTTCAAGTTCAAGTTCAAGATCGTGATGGAAAAAATAATAAAACAATGGAGAAGGACTATTATATTTGGTGCATTGATTCTTGCACTTGCACTTGTACTTAGACTTTACAATTTAACCTTATTACCTATTTTCGGCGACGAGGCAATTTATATTAGATGGTCTCAGGTGATGGGGGCGGAACCGGGTTTGAGATTTTTACCCCTTTCTGATGGTAAGCAACCTCTTTTTATGTGGGTTTTAATGTTTTTAGTAAGAAGATTTTCTGACCCACTTTTCATCGGCAGGCTAACCTCAGTGGTTTATGGAATGGGCACTTTGGTGGGGATTTTTACCCTCACCTATTATTTATTTAAAGATAGAAGATTGGCCCTTATTGCATCGCTATTCTGGGCGATATCGCCCTACTTTGTGTTTTTCGACCGCATGGCTTTGGTCGATGCAATGCTGACTATGTTTGGCGTTTGGACCATTTTGTTCGGTGTAATTACCGCAAGAACTTTACGACTAGATACAGCGATGTTAACAGGCTTCGCTTTGGGAGGGGCACTTTTAACTAAATCGCCGGGAATATTTTTTGTCGTTTTACTACCAGTAACATGGGTTGTTTCCAATTGGCCTAAACGAAGGAAAAAGCAGTGGATTGGTAAAAAAGAATTGATTCATTCAATTAAACTGGGTTCTTTATCCTTAGTCTCTGTTTCTATCTCTTTGATAATGTATAACATTTTGCGACTGGGTGAGAACTTCCACTTAATCGCCTCTCGAAATCAAGATTATGTTTACCCCTTGAAGCATATTATTGAAAATCCTTTAGATCCATTTCTTGCAAATTTTAAGAATATATTGGATTGGGTATGGACGTTAGGGCCTAGTTTAATAATTATTTTTGCTTTGATTTTTATTCTCTCGTTCATCAAGCGAGAATATTTGACTTTCAAAAAACGCATACCAGCAAGTGTGGCTTTATTATTTTTGCTGTTTGTCGTTCCAAGACTAATTACGGCAATGTATGCAAAAACTTTCACTGCCCGGTACATTCTTTTTACCTTACCTTATAACTACATATTTGCATCACTTGTCTTTAGTTATTTATTCCCCAAAAGGGAACTTCTTAAAAAAGCATTAGCCTTTGGTTTGTTTGTGTATGCCTCAACTGCGCTTTTTATCGATTATCGTTTATTGACAGAACCTGAAAAAGCACCACTGCCTCGGGTAATGCGATCCGGATATTTAGAGGAATGGACCGCAGGGACAGGAATTTACGAAATATCCGCGCAAATCCGAGAAGAGTATCTACGAAATCCGCAACAAAAAATTATCGTTGGCACAGAAGGATACTTTGGCACCCTCCCTGATGGACTTCAAGCATACCTTAATGACCTTCCGGAGATAACAGTTATTGGAACAGGATTGGATTTTAAAGAAGTTCCAGAAAGTTTGGTTGAGTCCAAAAAAGCAGGAAATAAGACTTATTTTGTCGTTAATAGTACGCGCTTGTTAGCTGATCCAGAAGAATTAGGTTTAGAGCTCGCTGCGGTTTACCCAAAAGCCTTCCGCCCCGACGGCTCCCGCGAATCCCTTTACCTTTTTGAGGTTACGGAGAAAGCTTTGATAGACTGATTCATTTACCCAAAGTGTGAACTCCTCACACCTCTAAGGTGCGATTGTTTGCTGTTTTGACCAGGGTTACGTTTATCTGCCATAATTGCTTCGTGTAGAGATTATGAAAAAGCAAAATCATCTATCATTAATTATCCCAGCATATAACGAGGAGAAAGTTATTAGACAAACCTTGGAAAAAGTGCTTGGGTTTTTGTCGAAAAAGCCGTACAGCTGGGAGGTTTTGGTAGTTGACGATGGGAGTGTTGATCGAACTTCAGCTATTGTCGAAAAGTTCAAAAACAAAAATGTTCGATTGATTAATCTTACCCCAAATCAGGGGAAAGGTGCGGCGCTTCGAGCTGGATTTTTGTCTGCAAAGGGTAAATTTATCATTTATTCCGATGCGGATCTTTCGGTTCCCCTTAAGAATATCAATGTCTTTTTAAGAGAGCTTGGTAAAAGTGATGTTGTAATTGGTTCACGGAGAGTAAGGGGGGCAAATATATTAGTCCACCAAAATTGGATGAGGGAGAACATGGGGAGGTTTTATACTTTTCTTTCAAGATTTGTAACTCGGGTTGATGTTTCAGACTTTACCTGCGGCTTTAAAGGATTCACTCATAAATCTTCCCAAAAGATATTTAAAAAAGCGATCATTGATCGTTGGGCCTATGATTCAGAAATTCTTTTTCTAGCAAAAAAATTTGGTTACCAAATAGCTGAGATGCCAGTTGAGTGGAAGAATAGGGAAGACACCAGGGTTCGTCTGGGAAAAGCGGTAATAACTTCATTTGCTGATTTATTGAAGATTCGGATAAATGACATCTCTGGTAGGTATAATAATTAATAAACTACCGAAGGTTAAGAGCCTTCGGTATTCTCCCCCGGTGTTACACCGGGGTCGACAAGTTTGACTCTTTGCGTTCGCTTCATCCGCGACCTAAAAGGCCACGGTTTTCGCGAATGCTCGAATAAATGCTGAAAAAGATTATTCTTGCTGTCTTACTTCTACTGCTTGTTATCCCTACCTTTTCGTCATTATTAAGACCCGGCTACTTCCCAATGCACGATGATATGCAGGCGATGAGACTTTTACAGATGGATAAATGTATAAAAGATGGACAAATTCCTTGCCGATGGGTTCCGGATATGGGTTATGGTTATGGCTATCCCCAATTTAATTTCTACCCACCCCTTCCCTATTATGTAATGGAAACTTTTCATCTTTTAGGTTTGGGCTATCTTGACAGTGTCAAAGCAGGGTTCGTCTTAAGTGTATTAGTATCGACAGCGGGGATGTATTTGTTGGGAAGCACTCTTTGGGGGACGACAGGAGGTATAATTTCTGCTCTACTTTATGCTTACGCACCCTATAGGGCGGTAGATATGTACGTTAGGGGAGCAGTAGGGGAGTTTTGGGCCTTAGGCTTTCTCCCATTCATTTTGTGGTCATCTAAAAAGGTAATTGAGGGTAACAAGAGATCGATGTTGTGGTTGGCGCTATCATTGGCTGGACTTTTTACGTCGCACAATATTACAACGTTAATTTTTGTACCAATTTTTATTATCTGGATAATCTATCTTTTTTTACAAAAATATGGCTTCCCTACTCTCGAAACCGTAAAGAAGTTTAAAAACATTTTTATTGGAACCATTTGGGGTTTTGCAATGGCTGCCTTTTTCCTTCTTCCTGCTTGGTTTGAGAGGAAGTACGTTCATGTTGAAACACTGCTGCAAGGCTATTTTAATTACTTAGCCCATTTTGTCAGTATCGGCCAACTTCTTTTTTCAACATATTGGGGATACGGCTCAAGTGAGCTTGGTCCTTATGACGATATGGCGTTTTCGGTAGGATTAATTCATTGGATATTACCGCTGCTTGCCCTTTTTCTTTTTATCTTTTTAAAAAAGAAAAAAGAAACCCTTTTGGCGCTTTTTTTTATCATTGTGGGATGGCTAGCTCTTTTTATGGCTCATTTAAAGAGTGTTTGGATTTGGGATAGAATTACCTTTTTATCGTATTTACAATTTCCATGGAGATTTTTGATAATTGTTAGTTTTGCTTTCTCAGTGGCTTCGGGATCAATCGCCTTAGTTTTTTCAAAAAGTAAGAAATTTATTTTTTCAGCCTTGGCAGGCTTGCTGGCTATTATTCTTCTTTTGAATTTCAACTACTTTCGCCCCAAAACTTGGATAGATATTACCGACACCGAGAAGTTTTCCGGTGAACTTTGGCAAAAACAACAAACAATTAGTATTTTTGACTATCTACCAATATTCGCTGTGCTACCACCTGCCGAGCGTGCGCCAACTGAACCGATAATTATGGAAGGAAAGGCAAAGGTGATTTCGCAAAAGAAAGGAACTAATTGGCAAGAGTGGAATTTAGAAGTTGAGACTGAAAAAGCGGGTGTTCGTTTGCCACTTTTCTATTTTCCTGGGTGGAAAGCATTGGTGGACGTTTCCGAAACTGCTATTGACTATGGTAATGAACTAGGGCTAATTACCGTGTACGTTCCAAAAGGCACGCACACAATATTGGCTAAGTTGAAAGATACGCCAGTAAGACGGGTCGGGAATTTGTTAAGTTTAGGCGGTTTAATTACGATTCCGTTATTTTTGAGAAAGGAAAAGAAAAAATGAAAAAACTTTGGCCATATTTACTAATTTTAATTTTTATTCTTCCTGCTGCAAGATTTTTGTTCGGACCAGGCTACTTCAATATGCACGATGACCTCCAGGTGATGCGAATTTTTCAGATGGAAAAATGTCTGGCCGACGGACAAATTCCTTGCAGGTGGTCTGCCGATATGGCTTGGGGTTATGGTCAGGCGATGTTTAATTTTTACTCGGTGTTTCCTTATTATCTCGGCGTTTTAATTAGAATGTTAACTCCACTATCGATAATGGGAACAGTACTTTTATTATTTTTAATTTCTTTAGTTGGAGCAGCAGTTGGTATGTACCTTTTAGCCAAGGAGTTTTGGGGAAAAACGGGTGGTATTCTTGCGGCCATTCTTTACACCTACGCTCCATACCATGCCTTAGATATTTTTATCCGTGGCGCTTTGGCCGAATCTTTTGCCTTGGCGATATTGCCTTTTGTTTGGCTTTCAATTTATTTAGTGATTAAAAAGGCAAATTTTGCCCGTGTTGCCGGCCTGGCATTATCTTTGGCAGCACTTTTTACAACCCACAATGTATCTTCGATGATTTATGCACCATTTACAGTTATCTGGGTTCTGTTTTGGATAATTTATTTAAAGAAATGGAGGGCGGTTTTAGATCTTGCTTTGGGGGAAATATTAGGTTTGGGTCTGGCGATGTTTTTCTTGCTGCCAATTATTTTTGAACAATCTCTTATTCAGAAGCGCTTTTTAACAATCGACTATCTTGATTACAATGCTCATTTTGTCGCTATTAGGCAACTTTTAATAGATAGATCGTGGGGTCATGGGCCTTCAATTTTTGGACCAGAGGATGAAATTTCTTTTCAAATTGGCTGGCCGCATTGGTGGTTAATTTTCCCCTTAGGTTTATTATCACTCAGATGGTTTTTGGGGAAAAAGACAAGAATTACTTCGCTTTTAGTTTTTGGTCTTTCCTCGCTAGCTTTATTAACAGCGTTTTTAACTCACTCAAGATCCACACCCATATGGCAGTTATTTCCGATAATGGCTTTTATCCAATTTCCTTGGCGGTTTCTGGGATTAGTAATATTTAGCTTATCTTTTGCGGGCGGGGCGCTAGCTAGAAAAGAAAATATATTAAGAATACCGATTGCTTTATTTGTCATTGTTTTAACAATAATTCTTAATTTTACCTACTTTGAGCCTTGGAATAGGTCCTATGAAGTAACTGATGAAGAAAAATTATCAGGTGTTGCTTTTGAGCTTCAGCAGAAATCTGCAATTTTGGATTATCTTCCCAAGACGGCTCCAATCGCTCCAAAAGAAAAAGCGCCGGACAATCCGGTTATTGTTTCCGGAGAGGGTCGAGCATATAACTTTAGCAAACGATCAAATAGCTTCTTTTTTGATGCTGAAATTTATCAAAAAGCCAGCCTTCAAATTCCTGTTATGTATTATCCGGGATGGAAGGTGATTTCTGAAGGAGAAGTAATTCCAAGTGAACCAACTGGGGGTTATGGAGTAATTACAATTGATTTGCCAGAAGGCAAACACATTATTCGGGGTAGATTCCAAAATACTCCAGTGAGGAGCATTGGCAATACAATTACCATATTATCAGCGGTAATATTATTCTCGGGGGCATTACTCACCGCGAATAAGAAGAAATTTGCATGGTTAAGTTGAAACAGATTAGGGTTAATTGGGCAATCTATTTATTATTGGTTCTCTTAGCTATTCCAGCAAGCCTTCCTTTGCTAAAAAAAGGCTTTTATGAGCCGCATGACCTTCATCACTTTGCCGACATCTATCAGATGTATCGGGCATTTTTATCAGGGCAAATTCCTCCCCGATGGGGGCCTGATTTTTTATTTGGTTATGGCTACCCTCTTTTTAACTTCTATTATTTAATACCTTTTTATTTGGGAGCCTTGTTTTTTGGCCTAATCGGAAGCATCCAGTTAAGTTTTAAGTTAGTATTTTTACTTAGCATTTTGCTTTCCGTTTGGGGGATGTATTTATTCTTGCGAGAATTTGTTGGAAAATGGGCAGCACTGGCGGGATCAATTCTTTTTCTTTACACTCCCTACCGTGCTGTTGAAATCTATGTTAGAGGAGCGATGGGGGAAGCATTTGCCCTTTCCCTACTTCCATTTGTTTTATGGGGAGTAGTTCGATTAATTAAACAACCTAGAAGGCTTAGAGTAACTGCAGCTATTTCAATAATTATTGCCTTATTCATTCTTACTCACAATTATCTTTGGGCGCTTGCTTTACCTTGGATTGTATTACTGGTACTTCTATTGATTAAAGAGAAGAAACTAGATGCTTTGAAAAACATTCTTATCGCTGGCTTGTTTTCCATCGGTTTAACTGCTTACTGGTGGATGCCGGCCCTGCTTGAAAATAGACTAGTTTCTTCAATAACACCATTTCCGCTGATTGATCACTTCCCATTTATTAAGCAATTAATTATTCCTTCTTGGGGATATGGAAGTAGCGTTTGGGGACCAGGAGATGAAGTTTCTTTTCAGGTTGGCGTCGTTAATCTAGCGGTTGTCGGACTTATCATCAGCATGGGAGCTTATAAACTAAGACGCCATCCTGAACTCGTTTCAGGATTCCTATTAAGTAAGATTCCGAAACTAGTTCGGAATGACAAAATTACCTTGCTGGGCGTATGGGCACTAGTTGGATTTTTTGTAAGTATAATTATGATGAATTCGAGGACTTATTTTATTTGGAAGGTAATTCCTTTCCATAACTTCATTCAGTTTCCTTGGAGGTTGTTAATATTCACTACGCTTTTTTCAAGTATTTTAGGGGCGGCTTTGATCGAAATATTGGGCAAAAGAAAGGAAGTGTACCTATCGCTATTAATAATTGCAGCTAGTTTATTATTAACAATTAATTACTTTCAGCCCAGTCAGATTTTTAGTAAAACAGATAATCAGTATTTAGCTCGCTTTTTTGCTAACAGAACTTTAGAGGGTGAGAAAGACGTAGTTTCAAAAGAGTATCAGCAATACAGTGAAGATTATCTTCTTCTTCCTAAATGGATAGAAAAAAAGCCGAATAAATTACCAACCTCCAAGATTGAAATTCAAGGTGGGGAAGTCATCAAGATAGAAGAAAGATCTCCGATTAGGTGGAAAGCAGAGATTGTGGCAGATAAGCCAACTCAAGTTACTTTCCATTCATACTATTTCCCCGGATGGTATGCAAAAGTTGATGGTAGGTTTAATGAAATCAAACCAAGTGATCCTTATGGTCAAATTGAGCTGCAAGTTCCCGAGGGCATGCACTCAATCGAGTTTTACTGGGCTGAAACAAACCTGAGAAGGACAGCAAACTATATTAGTATAATTTCGCTGGTTGTGGTCACTTTACTTTTGGCAGGGAAAGAAAGAATACGTATTTTGCCCAGTCGATGATTTTCGGCTTCTAATGTACTTAAAGGATTTGCAGAAGAATAAAAAGACTTTGTTTTCAGTTGCATTACTTCTTTTTGTTGGATTTCTTCTTAGGGTCTTTTTTGTTACTTCCTGGCTTAATATCAGTGGTGACTTACTCGCATACGCTGATTGGGGAGAAAAGTTTTGGCAGCTTGGAGTAAGTAACTTTTATTATCACAAAGAATGGTATTATTCTCCTCCAAACTACCCGCCAATCTTTTCTCTAGTCCACGCTTCTTCTTTTTGGCTGTTTGAGCACAAGTACGTTTTGGCACAACTTCATAACTTAATAAAAATACCGCCTGCAGCATTCATAATATATTTTTACGATTTTGGTTATTACCTTCTTCTCAAACTTCCCTCGATCTTTGCAGACTTAGGACTTTCGCTTCTGATATGCGGACTCGTTTACAAATTCACAAAAAGCAAAAATAAAGCATTGGTAGCTGCAGGATTTTATTTATTTAATCCCGTTACCATTTTTTTAAGCGGGGTGTGGGGACAAACAGATAGCGTGATTGCTTTTTTAGGACTTCTTTCGTTTATATTATTGGCCAATAAAAGGACAGCTTTGTCAATACCCTTCTATTTTACTAGTCTTTACTTTAAGCCAAATTGGGCGATATTTCTTCCGTTTTATCTATTTTTGCTTATAAAGTTACGTCCAAGATTCCGTGAGCTTTTTTACGGAGCGCTAATAACAGTCACCATATTTGTGGTAACAACACAGCCGTTTACCAAGGGGAATGTTTTTAGTTTTATATTTTGGCTTCTAAAAACCCGCATACTTCCTAACGTACAGGCGGCAGATAAAGCTTCTGTTTCGGCTTTCAACTTCTACACAGTTCTTTTTGCAATAGATAAATCTCCTGCTGATAGTCTGATTTTGGAAATTCCTGCGAAAATTTTAGGATATGTTTCTTATTCAGCTATTAACCTGGCGACCTTTGTTCACATTTCGAAAAAGAACCGGCTTTTTGCCATAATCACGGGCCTTTTTACGATAGGGTTAGGGAGTCATCTGTTTTTGACAAATATGCTCGAGCGCTATTTCTTTCCCGCCCTTGTCCCAATGATAATATTGATGTTCACAAACACAAAAACTCTAATTTGGTCGGTCGCTATAAATATAGTAACTTTTTCAAATCTAGTTTGGGCATTCTTTCGCCGGACGTCAGACGAGATAGGCCAACCATTCACTAATAACAACTTCTTTTTAATAAGGTCATTGTCGGTAATGATAGTTTCCAGTTGGCTGGCTGTAGCTATAAACTTAGGGGTCTTTCGCACCGCGCTGATTAAGCTGAAAAAGCTAAATTCCCGTGTTACAATTTAAGGCGTGATAAGGCTGGAAGAAGAACATTTGGATCCCACCGCGGAGATTACTCTTGATGCGGTAAAAGAGCGAGCTGTTAAAGGTGTGGCAGTTTTAACGGGAAGAACTTTTCTTTTAAACGCACTTTCTTTGGTTGCTACCGGTTTTTTGACTGTTTTTTTAGAACCTGCTGAGTTTGGGGTGTTTTGGATTGTTTCCGCAATTGTCAATTTTTTGGCCTATTTTAGCGACGTAGGGCTTGCAGCAGCACTTATTCAGAAAAAAGAAAAGGTAGCAAAACCAGAATTAAATACAACTTTTCTTGTTCAACAATTGCTAATCATTACCCTTTTAGTTATTTTATTTGCCGTCTCACCCATTCTTCAGAATTACTATTTGTTGTCATTAGAAGGGCGATTACTTTTATATGCACTGGGATTTTCCTTGCTTCTTTCCTCACTAAAAACGATTCCGTCAGTTTTGTTGGAACGAGAACTAGAGTTTGGGAAATTGGTTATTCCTCAGGTAATTGAGCAACTGGTTTATAATATTGTTGCCGTTTTTCTTGCTTGGAAGGGTTTTGGGATAAGAAGTTTTACTTATGCAGTGCTTTTAAGGGGAATTGCTGGATTAGTCGCAATTTATTTACTAAAACCTTGGTTTCCAGGGTTTGTCTTTTCTAAAAAATCGTTAAAGAAATTGCTCACCTTTGGTGTTCCTTATCAAACAAATAGCCTTCTTGCAGCAGTGAAAGATGATGGAATGACTGCCTTTTTGGGTGGAATTTTAGGTACAACAGGGATTGGACTTTTGGGTTGGGCTCAAAAATGGGCCTACATGCCACTAAGGCTTTTTTTGGATCATGTTTTAAAAGTTACATTTCCAGCATTTTCGCGGATGCAAGATGAAAAGGGTCAGTTGACCCGAAGTGTAACCAGGTCAATATTTTTTGTCTGTTTTTTGGTCTTTCCCTCAGTTGTCGGGCTGTTAATTCTTGCTCCGATTTTGGTCCAAATAATTCCAAGATACGAAAAGTGGAATCCCGCTTTAATTCCTCTAGCTTTAATTAGTATCAACACTGTTTTCGCCGCCGCAACAACCCAGCTAACAAACCTCCTTAACGCAACAGGTAGGATTAAGACCACTTTCAAGTTGATGATAATGTGGACTGCTCTTACTTGGGTTTTTGTTCCCTTTCTTGCCATGAAATTTGGGGTTAATGGAGCTGCGGCAGGATATGCGATAGTGGGTGTAAGCTCGATAATTGCAATTTATATTGTCCATAAAATTGTAAGATTTTCTTTGTTTAAAAGTGCAGGTGCTCCCGCGATTGCCTCTATTATAATGGGAGCTTTGCTTTTAGTAATACGCGAAGCCATTCCGGTAAATGTGACTGCTCTTTGGGTTCTGGGAGGTTTTGGGGTAATTGCCTATATGACGGCAATGTATTTATTGGTAGGCTCTACCATTTTCGAAGATGCTAAAAAAGGTATTCGCGCGATTTTTTCAAGATAAGACGCTACTGCTAATTCTTATTACTGCATTAGCTATAAGAGTAATTTATTTAAATAAATTACCTCCAGGGATCGTTCATGACGAGCTGAATTACGTTATGAACGCGAAATCCTTATTTTATACGGGTAAAAATATTCCCCTTACTGCTTCAGCAATTCTATCGTGGGGTGAAAAAAATTATGACGTAGTCATTTCTGAACTACCGTCCTATCTTATTATGTTTTGGATAGGTTTAACCAGACTTTCTTTTTTCACAGCCAGATTTCCCTATGCAATTGTAAGCTCAATGTCTGTGGTAGTTCTTTATTTAATTACAAAAAATCTTCTTGGAAAAAATATCGCCAAATACGCAGGTTTCGTTATGGCATTTAACCCATGGAGTATTCACTTAGGAAGAACTGCTTTGGAGGTTAATTTTGCTTTATTTTTCTTTTTATTGGGAGCATACGTTATTTTAATTGTCCCACCCAAGAATATTTTGAGAGCTTTTCCGTTTTTTCTGGTAATGTTTTTTAGTTATTTGGGGGCAAAACTTCATTTTTTCCCGCTGGTTTTAGTATTTCTTGTCTATAAATACATTACTTCAAAAGAAAGCCCTAAACAAAAGAGAGTCTTTATGATTTTTGCAGCCTTATCTTTGGTACTGCTTTTATCCTACGTTTTTACCCTTGATTATCAGCCCTCTGGAACACGAAGGGTGGAACTTATTTTGTTTGAAAGAGATTGGGCAGCGAGTTTAGTAAATAAAGAAAGACTGAGAGCAATTCCAAATGCAGGCCTTGAGTTGTTTTCGAATAAAGCAACTGTGATTTTAAGAAGAATCGTAGATGTATACCTTAAAGCATTTTCATCAATCGGACTTTTTACGAGGGGAGAGACTGTTTCAGTTTATTCGATATGGGAGTACGGACAGTTTCACTACATTGATTTCTTTTTAATTATAATGGGTTTGGTTGCGTTGTTTTCGTTGAGCAGTCAAGTCTTTTGGTTATTAGTGGCAATAATTCTTTTATCTCCTACTGTTTCAAGCATCGAATTAGTAGAACAATCATATGCAATTAGGGCATATCCCATGTTTCCCATGTTTTGCCTTCTTTCAGGGGCTGGGATTTGGTACCTGAAGGAAAAATTTAAGTTTGGTAAACTGGTCTTTTTAGCAATTGGCGCTATCTATTTAAGTTCAGTTGTTTATTTTTTGAATTTGTATATTTATCGTTATCCTGTTTATGCAGCTGAGCGATGGTTTTTGAGTGAAAGAATTCTGGCTAACTATGCAAGACACGCGTTAGAAAATAGTGGTGTAAAAAAGATAATAATATCACCTATTGAGTCTCAGAAGATTGTTTTTGAAGAATTTCTATTTTTTTCAGGGTTGTATGAAAATAGTGAGAATATTGTCAAAATTAACAAAAATATTGAAAAACATGATTTTTCTTACGATAAAGTATCATTTATCAAGGGGTGTCCTGGGAGTCTTGATTTTGACGAGGAAGTGGTATTAATAACTCACGCTAATTATAAATGTTCAGAAGAAAAGCCGGGTAAGAGAGGGATTGTTGATTTGAAGGATGCGGGTACTGTCTATTATATTGACAATGATATTTTATGTAAGGACTATGAACTGGCTAGATATTATCGACCAATGGATTTATTTGTCTTTGATATGGAGAAACAAAGTGTAGCTGAATTTTGCAAGAATTGGATAATAAGTTTTTAAGATGTCGAGAAGGAATCGGTTGTAATATGATAGATAAAATAATTTGTCCAGTCTGTAGCAGAAGGAAAAATAATAAATTTTGGGCCATGCCCGGGTACAGCCTTGCTAGGTGCAGTAATTGCGGCTTGGTATGGGACTATTTGCCTCGAGAGAATTTGATAAGCCACTATCAGAAATCTTACTTTAATAACAATAATCCAAAAGGTGGCTATGCAAATTACTTTGAAGGAATGGAGATTAATCGAAAGACATTTGCGGCAAGATTAAAAAAAATAGAAAAGATACGTGGTAAAAAAGGTAAATTTCTTGATGTAGGATGTGCTCTGGGCGATTGCTTAATGGAGGCAAAAAAATTAGGCTGGAAGAAAGTAGAGGGGTTGGAGGTTTCTGATTATGCGTATAGATTTGCCAAGAAAAGAAAATTAAAAGTAAAAA
>JABAOH010003053.1_pt1 | contig 28517 bp, 20 predicted proteins | sample 7062181 | NCBI WGS metagenome assembly JABAOH01 (sample SAMN14538630, study PRJNA623070) | marine sediment metagenome | biome: marine biome [ENVO:00000428]; feature: marine pelagic biome [ENVO:01000023]; material: deep marine sediment [ENVO:00002113]; isolation source: pool of 5 deep marine...
AAAGCGCTGGATTCTTCCGAAAACTATTACCTCCTGTATTATTCCCCTTTGAATACCAAGAGCGACGGACAGTTCAGGGAAATTAAAGTCAGGGTAAAAGACAAGAATTACAGAGTTGTACATCGCCTGGGCTATTTTGCCCGCTAGACACCGCATCTTTCCTTTCAATCCTGAGGAAACATCGAAAAGAAGGTCAATAAGGGGACAGGTCCTTTTTAAAAAAGTTGCCTGTCCCCTTTTTTTTCTGTAAGCTGATGGAGCTCGGGTCCGTGACAATCACCAAATTTTATTTCAGGGGGAAAAAATGAAAAAATGGACATTCCTATTTTTAACAGTTGTGTTCCTTTGGGAATCGGCTGCCGGGAATAGCCAGGCGCTGGAAAAGAAGGAACTGTATGATGCTGGAAAGATCAGAGAGTATACGGGGGACGCCTTAAAAACAATCGCTTTCCCGATCGGAGGGCTTGGAACAGGCAACATCACGCTCGGAGGGAGAGGAGAGATCCGGGAACTCGAAATCTTCAATCGGCCTGATAAAGGGAGACATCCGGATTTCACATTTTTCTCCCTCTGGGCTCAGGAAGAAGGCAAGGAGTCTGTGGCCAGAATTTTAGAGCGCCGGTTCTTTCCCCCCTATGTGGCCTGGATGGGGATTCCGAGGAACCAGTTGCCCGGGGTTGCCCGGTTTGAAGAGGTGATTTTTAGAGGAGAGTACCCTCTTGCGTATCTGAGATTCATGGATAAAGATGTCCCGGTCGAAGTGAAACTGGAGGCCTACAATCCTTTTATCCCTCTCTCGCCGGAGAAAAGTGGAATTCCGTGCGCTGCATTTCACTGGAAAATTAGAAATAACAAGGCCTCGCCAGTGATAGCCTCTCTGGCTTTCTGCATGCTGAATCCTCTAAAGACAAAAGATGAATCGAGCCGGTTAGGCCTCGGGAAAAACTTGAATCAATATATCGATGAAGGCCAGTTCCGAGGGATCAAGATGACTTCAAACAGGGCTGACGAAGAGGATATCGAGTTCGGCAGCGTCGCCTTCGTCACGACGGCAAAGGACGTGGATGTCCAGACGCGGTGGTACAGAGGGGGCTGGTGGGACAATGCGCATATCTTCTGGGATGATTTTGCGGACGATGGGCGCGTGAGGAATGTCAGGGATAGCGAAGAATCTCCACAGGGGAGAAGTGATGTGGCGACTCTATTGGTCCGTATCGAGCTCAAGCCGGGAGAGGAAAAATCCGTCCCGTTTTATCTCACTTGGTACTTCCCCAACAGGGAGAACTACTGGAACAGGGAAAAGGAGGTGAGAGGCCAAAAGTTCAGGAATTATTACGCCACAAAATTCCAGGATGCCTGGGATGTGGCCGGGTATTTGGTCAAGAATGGGAAAGAGCTTCGCGAGGATACGCAGATGTACCATGATGTCCTATTTCGTTCTTCCTATCCTTCTTATATCCTTGACGCTTTGTCCTCTCAGACCTCTTCTCTGAAGACGAACCTGGTGATGCGGACTGAGGACGGAAAATTCTTCGGGTTTGAGGGATTGACCGACAATTCCGGATGCTGCCCGATGAACTGCACCCATGTGTGGAACTATGAACAAACCCTGGCCTATCTCTTTCCATCACTCGAAAGAACGGTGCGGGAGACGGATTTCCTCCATGAAACATTCGAGAACGGATACCAGGTCTTCCGGACGCTCATCCCGCTGGGGGATCACTGGTGGACGTATAAACCCTGTGCCGATGGCCAGATGGGAAACATCGTGAGAGCCTACAGGGAGTGGAAGCTGTCCGGGAATACAGAATGGCTCAAGAAAATCTGGCCAAAGGTGAAAGCCGCGCTCGAGTTTGCCTGGAAAGGCGTAGGCGATGTGCCAAAGAAGCTGGAATGGCAGAAGGACCGTCTGCTCCTGCCCTGGGATCCCGACAAAGACGGAGTCATGGAGGGCGAGCAGCACAACACTTACGATATCGAATTTTACGGTCCGAACACCATGACAGGGTCGCTGTATTTGGCGGCTCTCAAAGCGTCAAGCGAAATGGCCGAAGCGGTCGGGGACGGGAAAAAAGATAAAGAATATTTGAGGATTTTCGAGAAGGGCTCGCGAGAGTACGATTCATTACTCTGGAACGGAGAGTACTACATCCAGCAGGTGGATGTGATGGAAGGGCTCGTGGTGCCGGAACATCTGCGCTCGCCGGAGAAGGATTGCGATGACCCTTCGTGCGAATGTAATGAGTCTCCGGGCGGCAAGGCAGAAGCTTTGGAGAAAGGCGGTGTCCTACCCAAGTATCAGTACGGCGAGGGATGTCTGTCCGACCAGCTGCTGGGTCAATATCTGGCTCATGTGGCGGGATTGGGATACATCCTTCCTCGCGCGCATGTGGATAAAGGCATGAAATCCATTTTCACGTACAATTTCCTGACGGATTTAAGCCTTTTCTCCAACGTCCAGAGAGTCTATGCTCTGAATAAAGAGGCTGGACTTCTCCTGTGCTCCTGGCCGAAGGGGAAAAGACCTGCCCTGCCTTTTGTGTATTCGGATGAAGTCTGGACAGGAATCGAATACCAGGTGGCCGCCTCCTTGATCTATTCTGGTCACATCCATGAAGGCCTGACCATCGTCAAAGCTCTCAGAGAAAGATACAGCGGTTTTAACCGCAATCCCTGGGATGAGCTCGAGTGTGGACATCATTATGCCCGGGCTCTGGCCAGCTGGGCGGTGCTGCTGGCTCTTTCCGGATATCAATATGACGGAACTCAAAACTTCATCGCTTTTTCTCCGAAAATAAGCGAAGACAACTTCTCCACTTTCTGGTCCTGCGGAAGCGGATGGGGAAGCTTTGAGATCAAGAATTCCACAATGACACTGAAAGTGGAATACGGGAACCTAGAGCTATCGAAATTCGGCGTGTCTGATGACTATGGCTTTCGTTCCATCAGGAGTATACACGTCGACTCAGAAAAGAGAGCCGGCAAACTGAAGCGCGAAAGAGGGCTGTCGGTTGTCCACCTTGAGGGATCAGAGAAACTCGGCCGGGGCAGCCGCTTAGAGATAGTGTTTCAGCGTTGAGTTACGAAGTCTTTGGCCATCTTCACGGCTTTCCGGGGATCGATAAAGCCGTAACCTGAAACCGGATTCGGCTTATCGAACCCCAGAACGGCGTTGGACGAGGTTTTCCTCAGCATAATCCGAACAGCCTCGACCAGCTGCCCGGGATTTTCCTTCAGCTTGCGAAGGACCTCATCCTCCATGGCCGAGAGCATGAGTGATGCGGTTCCGGCGACGAACGAGACAGCCATCGAATTGCCGGTCGCATCGCGAGGTCTCGTCCTCTTATCGAGATAGGAGGGCAGTTCCCCCCAGATCCCAGAAGCTGGAGCGACCACATCCAGATAAACAGCTTCTGTGGACGGAACCGGGACCTGGAGTTTTCCGTTGTTCTTCTCGACGCCGCTTACAGCAATTGTCCAGGGATAGGCAGCCGGGAAATACAGAGTTTTGTCGCCCTCGTTTTCTGTTGCATTGGCTACGGGTGAAACCACTACAACATTTTTCTCCCAGCAGAATTTTGCGGCTTCCCTGATGGCTTCTGTGTCGATTCGAAAAGCTGCGCTGAGATTGATGATGTCGGCTCCGTTCTCCACAGCCCAGATCATCCCTGCAGCGAAGAGGTAAGTGCTCCAACGGGTTGGAGGAACAGTGCGCATGGTCTCGTTGTCGTAGACTTTGATGATGGCCAGCTCGATTTCTGGTGCAACCTGGAAGATAACCGATGCGATCGATGTCCCGTGGCCGCTCCAGTCAAACGGAAATTGTCCTTTCTCAAATTCGGGTTTTGAACCGTCCAGAAAATTTTTCCATTTGACGATTCTTGACCTTAGCTCTCTCAGGGTTGGGTCAACGCCCGAATCGATTATGGCCAGCCTGATGCCCTTCCCCTTCGAGAGCGAATGCACATCTTTGATCTTTAATTCTTCAAGCGCCCATTGAGATTTTACCTTTTTTCCTATTTTTCTTCTGTACTCACGGTAGATAGGAAACATTTGTCTTGAGAAGTATCCAGTGGAGTACAGAACCGACTCCAAGCCGGAGGCGTTTTTTTGGGGAGTGAATTCCTTGAGGGATTGGAGGAATTCTTCAGCCATGTTCTTTGAAAAATTCAGGAAATGGGATTGGAAGTTCACTCCTTTTGTCTCCTCCGGTCTTTTATGAAAATAATAGAAGTTCATCAGATGTTCGTAGAGACCGGGGATCTTTTTCTGGGCTTTGGAAAGGATCTTCTTTTCTTTTTTGACGAGTTGCATTTTGGGGGCCTCCCGCCTTAGGATTTCGTAGAAAAGATATTTTCCTTCGCTATAGAGAATGTCGAACTGCTTGTGCTGGATCTCGGTTGAGAATTGGGAGAGGGGAGTTGAAGAGAATGAGAGAGACAGGACAAGAACCAGTGTCCAGTACAGAATATATTTTTTGAAACTCTGGGAGGGTGGATTCCTTCTGACATGAGATTCCTGAACAGAATGAGCAGATTCCCGAGTGGGGAACTCAACGCTTTTGAAGTCATCTTTCGCCATTCTCCCTATTCAACTTTCTATAAAGCAACTTCTGTGCCAATTAGACGGAAATTTTAAGATTTTCTGTCTCCTGGTCAGAAAATCTTTTAAAAATGCCGAGTGAGGATTTTCTGGTGTCCGTATGCGGGAAGTAAAATATTTTTACAAGCAAGACCACAATTCTTATTGAACGAACTCGAATGAGCCATGAAATGAAAGACTAGAATTTACGTAAACATTTGGCCTGGTTCCTGCCCCAATCCGTTAAACGTAGACAGCAAGGGAGTGTTTCCCATTGCTGTGTTAGGAACAGAAGATTTTGACGTAACTGAAATCGATCCCGCAACTATCCGTTTTACACGGGAGGGCTATGAGGATGTTGAAGTTTCACCACTTCGCTGGGCCTGTGAAGATGTCGCAACACCATTTGAGGGAGAACTGTGTGAATGTCATAGCCTCGACGGAGACGGTTATATTGATCTGACACTCAAGTTTGATACACAAGAATTAGCAGAGAAGCTCGGACTTGATCTCGATGTGGGAGAAACTATCCCTCTGATTTTGACAGGGTACTTGAAAATTGAGTTTGGCGCTAGACCTATAGAAGGCATGGATTGCGTGCTCCTTCTTTCTTCTAAAGGAAAGAAGTGAACAAATGAGCTGAAAAGATCTTCACCACTCCCTTTCGAGAGTTTCAGTTTAAGGCAGTGTCGGTTCTGATCGGCACTGCCTTTTTTTTTCTTTAAAGCCCAATCTATAAATCCCATGATCTGAAGATCCATGTACTGCTCGAGTTCAATTCTCAGTAATTGAAGGAAGCATTTCATCCGGAAGAAGATTCAGGAGGAAAAATCAATTCAATCTCTATTAATTTCATAAAAAAAGGAAGCCAGCCATTCAAAGTTCGGGACTGCATTCGAGTTCTGAAATCCGGCACGAAATAACACTTGTTGATTGAAGTTGCTCGAAAAAACACTTCTAATCAAAAAAATATCTTGACAGGTGATAAATTGTTAATTAAATTACTATCACTCAGTATAGAGAGGGGGATAAAAATCCTTTTTCTTCAATAAATTGCTCCATGTTTTGTCAGCAGTGTAACAAGACGGGGATTGATTCATAGCCGCCAGATTATTCCCGTTAGAAGTTACAGAAGGAGGTGTGAATTAAACAGAGAGATAAAGCCAAAAACCACGTCAAAATTTAAAAAGGGGGGATAAGATGTTTAAAAAATTTCACAGAAAAATTTTTATTCTTTTCACCGTTTCTCTGATTGTTTTCCTGGCCTCTGGAAGTCATGCCAATGCGGCTACCTGGGATGTCTATCCAACAATGACCAGGCTAGAAATTCAGGCTGTAGTTGATTCTGCTTCTGATGGGGACACAATCCGTTTTCACCCTGGATTTTATGATTGGAGCGATGCTCCTTTGACGGTGACAGGAGATAATGAAGGAGCGATCACCATTATCGAGAAAAGCCTTATTTTCAAAGGAGAAAGTGGCACTCTAATTGTTGGGCCTGACAGCACAGCTCTAGCTGGTGCGAATGCCTTTCATGTTATTGATTTAGATATTGATAATGATGTTACTTTTAACAATCTGAATGTTCAAAATTTCTTAAGAGGCGTAGCAGTCGCTCATGTTACTCTCCTTCCTGTAGGCTACATCGCAGAACCAAATGCCCGAAATATTACTGTCAAAAATTGCACATTCTCTGACATCCATCGTGATGCTATCTCGCTATCCAATGTGAGAGGAGATATCTTGATCCAGGACAATGATATGTCTGTCACAAGAATGGGAATGTTCATCGATTGGTACTGGTCCGAAAACCATGAAGATTGGCAGCCTGAGGATACGCATGTTCGAATTCTTGGAAATAAAATTTATTCATTTTTCCTAGGTCTCTATCTGTGTATGACAACAAATATTGCGGTTATGAGAAATGAAATAGACTGCCCGAGTATTGGAATACACAATAGCCGCGCGAGGAAGGGAACCGTTATCGCCGAAAATTCTTTGTTCAATTGTTTTTCCGGAATTCGCATTAATGGATCTTGGAGATTAGGAGTAAAATATGAAGCCGAGGAAGCCGTTATTGAAAAAAATAAGCTGTTTGACATGCAGGTGTATGGCATTGTGCTTGTTGGGGATGCGTGTTCTAATCACACTGTAAGCAAGAATGATATTCATATGCTTCCCTACAGTATCGCGGGAATTTTCACAAGATCTTACGGCGATTATTTCGGACAGAATAAAATAACAGGCTCAGGCTATTTCGCTTTCTATCTCGCCGGATGGTACCCCTATTGGGCTCATCATGAAACTCTGCAAGCGAATAATGTGAACAAATTCACTCCAGATAACTGCCATTTTTATCTAAGTTACTTAACGCATGACAATTTAATCGTAGGATCCGGAATGGGACACAATACCTACATCGACTATGGCTACAATAACAGAATTACCGGAGCGATGCCGATGACCGGTGGAATCGGTCAGGATCTCAGTGAAGCCATCAAAGAGAGAAACGAGGAATTACAGGAAGATAAAAAAGTCAAATTCTAAAATCAGTTGAATTTCTAATTTTTATACGCATTGAAGTTCAAAGATGAAATCTTAAGTCATTCATCTCAAGTCGACAAAATGAGAAAGCTTAAAAAGATATGTCAAATGAGCTCAGCCTCAATTTCTTGATTTGGCCTGTAACTCAGAGCGGAATTTCCAATGAAAAATTCACTTTCTATGGTTGAAACACTTCAAATTTGAAAAAAATAAAAAAAATTACTTTTTTTTAAAAAAAACTTGACATCAATTATTCAGGTCTATAAATTAGGTTCGTCCCGAATTGGAAGGAATGGGGAATAGGTGCTCGCCAAGTACTTACCAGCCGATCGAACCTCATCGGCACCCTCAACTTTAAGGTGAAATCTGCGCACAAGATCGGTTTATATCCTTTAAATGAAGGAGGTGATAATCCAGCAGAAGTGCACGACAAAAATTTAAAATCATGTGTTCTTCAAATAAAAGGAAAGGGGATAGATAAATGAAAAAGATCTTCTCAATCAGTTTTTTGAGTCTGGTTTTAATTCTTTTCGCTGTCCAGGCGGCCAAAGCTCAAGATTATGTTCCCAACGAGGTGCTCATCAAATTTCAAAAAGGTGTGAGCTTTGAAGTCCAAGACATCGCCATCCAGTCAGTCCAAGGCAGAGTCATCGGCCTCTTTCGACTCGATCCTGATTTGCTTCACTTGAGAGTTCCAGAAACCATCGGAACCGACAGGGCCATTTCCATCCTCCTCAGCAATCCTGTGGTCCAGTACGCCGTCCGCAATAACATTCATTATATTAATGACCTTTTTCCCGATGATCCAAAGTTCAACAAACAGTGGCCACTGCATAACACAGGTCAAGATGGGGGAACGCCCGATGCGGATATGGATGCTCCAGAAGCCTGGGACCTTTTCACAGGAAGTCCAAATATCGTTGTCGCTGTCTTGGATACGGGGGTGGACTATAATCACGAGGACTTGGCTGCAAACATCTGGACCAATCCGGGTGAGATTCCAGGAAATGGGATTGATGACGATGGAAACGGATATACAGATGACATCTATGGATGGGATTTTGCTTACGATGACAGCGATCCCATGGACATCCATGGTCACGGTACAGCCTGTTCTGGAGTCATCGGAGGAGTTGGAAATAACGGCATTGGAGTTTCCGGGATCAACTGGAACGTCAGCATCATGTGCGTGAAGGTTCTCGATGACGGAGGAAGCGGGACAACAGCGGATATTATCAACGGAATAGACTATGCCACAGAGAATGGAGCTTATCTGACCAGCAACAGCTACGGTTGCTATTTCTGCTACAACGATGCGATGAGAGACGCCATAGAAAGGGCCAATGCCGCTGGGAAACTTTTTACTGCGGCTGCGGGAAATTACGGAGTCAGCACCGATATCTACGGTCATTATCCTTCCTCCTATGACAACGCGAATATCATCTCTGTTACGGCCACCGATAGAAATGATAACCAAATCTATAACTATGGACCCACCACTGTAGATATGGCGGGGTACAGCCCTGAAATCACGACCACGATTCCTGGAAACGGTTACACGGAGACTTTCAACGGGACGTCTGCCGCCTGTCCTCATGTCGCAGGAGTCGCGGCTCTCACCTGGGGGTATGAGCCAGGCTTGACTCATATGGAAGTCAAGACCCGGTTGATGGAGACCGTGCGCCTCGTCCCCTCGTTAACCGGCTTATGCGTGACGGGAGGAAATGTCAATGCCTTCAACGCATTGAGTGCTGGCGGACCGCCTCCTGAACCTCCTGCAGCTCCTACCAGTTTAACAGCCACTGCAAGCGCCTGCGATCAGATAGACCTCACCTGGACAGACAATTCAGATGATGAAGATGGATTCAAGATTGAAAGAAGTGAAAACGGTGTGGATTTCAATCAAATAGACACAGTTGGAGAAAATGTCACAACGTACAGCGACACTGGCCTGGCTGAAGCCACTCAATATTGGTATCGCGTCAGAGCCTATAATGCAGGCGGAGACTCCGCTTATTCTGACATAGACGATGCCACGACCCCCCCATGCCCGGCACCTCCTAATGCGCCGAGCAATTTAACTGCAAATGCGGTTGCCTGTGATCAGATAGATCTAGCTTGGATAGATAATTCAAATGATGAGGATGGATTCAGCATCGAAAGAAGTATAGATAATGTAAACTTCGCTGAGATCGGAACGGTTGCACCAAATGTTACTTCTTACAGCGACACCACCGTTGAGGGAAATACTACCTATTACTATCGAGTAAGAGCTTGGAATGAAAATGGCTATTCAGACTACTCGGACACTGCCAGTGACACAACTCCAGAATGCCCAGTGCCACCAGATGCACCAAGCGATTTAGCTGCTAATGCGGTTGCCTGCGATCAGATAGACCTGACTTGGACAGATAACTCAAATAATGAAGACGGATTCAGAATCGAAAGAAGCACAGATAATATTAACTTTTCTGTTATTGACAGCGTCGGACCGAATGTTACCACATACAGCGACACTACTGTATCCGAGAATACAACCTACTATTATCGAGTGATAGCATGGAATGAATATGGAGATTCCGCTTATTCGAACACAGCTAGTGACACAACACCGTCCTGCGGCGAACCTCCAGCTGCTCCTACCGACCTTTCAGCGAAAGCGAGAGGCAAAAGCAAAGTTGGTTTGAAGTGGAACGACAATTCCAACAATGAGGATGAATTCATTATTGAGCGCCGCGTCGGTACTAGCAGCACGTGGGTTTATCTCGCTACTGTGGGTCCAAACACAACCTCATATGTTGACACCAACGTGAGCTCAAAAACAACTTACTACTATCGAGTGAAAGCGCGTAACGCCTACGGAGATTCAGGCTATTCCAACGAAGCTTCGGCGCAAACAAAATAGCTTCAAAAGCTTGAGATAATTGGATCTTGATTTGTGGAGGCGGGAGAAATCTCACCTGCTTCTTTTGAACATATTCAACGAGAGGAGGTGGCAATACAGCAGATATCTGATATGAAAGGGAAAAGGTTGAGTGTAAACTGAAAAGCTTTGGACGAAGAAGACTCATGTGAAGAGCCCGATTCCTGAATTACAAACTCAAAGATTAAAGAAAGTTTAACAGCTTGCGCTCAGAGGAATGGTTCCTTCTTCCATCTTGAGTGTTTAGGAAACAACTCAAGAGGAGGAGGAGGAGGAGGAAAAAGGAGGAATGAAAGAATGAAAAGATTGATCACTTTCAGTGCTGTAATGCTGCTGCTCTTCGGGTCGATGGGCTGTGTTATCGGCGGTTATGTAGGCTATCCGGGTAAAACAACAGAAGGTGTTTTTGCTAAATTGACATATGAAATGTCAGTCAGTAGTGCTAATCCATTGGAAAGTGGCCTGTGGCTCTATTATGTCCAGTATGACAACACAAAGGGTCAGAATGTGAAAGAAATCAGAAGCTACCGGGATGGAACGGCACCTTTTGGCTCTTTCACGACAGATGGTATGCTGATGCAGCACTTCAATGATTTTGTTGGCACAAAAGTCTCAGCTGCTGTGGATACGAATGGTGATGGAGTTATCTGGTTCGATGATTTTAGTAGTTTAGATATGTTTTGCCCCCCATACGGAAATGGTGATCCTGATTTAAACGATGGTTTTGCCGCTTTTTGCAAAAAAGGCAACTGGTTATTTTCAGCAGCGACTTTGTATGAAGAAGAAAGCAAGCAGAGCGCTCGCGGAAGTAAATTTGGCCAGCACATAGGTATTATTGACCCTGTGTTTATCCAAAATGTCATCGCTTCGAGTGAAGTCGCTGATGAAGCGTTCATCATCAACATCACAGACATGACTGTGGCAGGTGCAACTCAGTCACTTGCGTCCCCAATAATGTTCACCGCTTATGGATTCAAAGCATTGGCAATCGACTTAGATCAGCCTGGGGTGACAGAAGCCTGTGCATGGTTAGCTGACATGCTTGCCGGTCAACCTGATGGAGAAGTGAAGGTTGGTGTGACTTTTAACGGCGCAGCGTATAAGGAATTTTCTATTCTGAACGGTCCTGCAGTCCAAGAGAAATTGATGTCCCGCTGAGTTATTTCTGTTTGTTGAAGCAAAAGGGGTGATGGCTATTGCCATCACCCCTTTCTTTTTTTAAATATTTATTTTTTCTGAATTTGTAAGCTCTCAAGGGTTTCTTTCGCAACTTCTAAATACTTCTGTTCCTCACAGTCGGGACACTGTTCTGTGACTTTAACAAATTCCTCAAGATATTTCGTTGCTTTCTCTGAATCCAGGTCTTTGAGAATCATCCCCAATCGATAGAGAGTCTCCAGCTTTGTCACCGGATTTTCGAGAGCTCTCTTGTAATTTTCAATGGCTGTTCCGTCTTCTCCTATTTTTTCATAGGCCTGACCAAGCATGAGATAGGGCCGGAAAAATTTGGGCTGGAGCTTAACAGTCATCTCCCATTCCTGGATAGCTTCGTCAATTTTTTCTTTATCCCAATAGATATTGCCTAGACGGTAATGAGCGGGATAGTATTCCGGGTTCAATTCTACGGTCTTTTTGAATTCCTCGAGGGCTTTATCAATCTCTCCTTGATTCTGGTGATATACTCCCACATTAAAATGTTCCTGGGCTGTTTGGGGATCAGTTATATTCAGTTTATAAGGAGGGACTTCTCGCTTTACGTACCTGTCTTTATCAGAATCAAAAGAGACGGATTCTTGTTTCTCTTTCTTGCATCCTGTTTGACAGAGAAACGAAAGCACAACCATCAAAAGGAAAACGGAAATTTTCTTCAACTTGGCCTCCAGCGAATAATTTTTGTGCAGGGATAATACCAAAAATAAAACCTGAATGCAAAGTAACTTCTTCAAAGTTGGGGATTGATTTTTTTTGTCAATTTAGAGAATATCTAGACACGTGAAATTGGTGTTGAGGAAATGAAAAAATCTCTGATGATTCTGGGCATAATCCTCCTCATCGGAGGAACAGTCGGCGGGACAATCTATCTATACTCAAGCTATCTTGATTACATGATTCATGATTCCAGAAATCCTACAGTGTTAGAAGTTTTGCGGTGGGAGTCTTCTAAATGGACCGGAACAATCGTGATTGCGGGGAGTGTATTTTCAGGAATTCTTCTTCTGGGAATCAGTCATGTTATAAAGATATTGGAGGAAATAAGAGATAGAATTAATCATGGAAGTAAAGAAATTTCCGGGCCATCTTAACAAACTTTCACGGTTTATTCTTAGATCCTCTTGATTTTCCTTCACCAGGACTTTTTCTGATATTTCCTCATTTCCATGATTTCCCATGCAGAAAGAGAGGTTCTTCACTTGTCCCTTCAAGGTATGCTGACTTGGATTGAGACCTCACCGCATTGAATTTTTTCGATGTTCGGGCCTTCTTGATATCTTATTAATCCTATGGTATAAATAGGAAATAGATTGATAAAGTGCCGAACAGGTGTTAAATTTGAGAATGAGTTGTATTCGGATCAGAATTTTCATGGTTCAGCAAAGTGGAGCAGAACATGGGAATACATCAAGTGAGTGATAAAATATCTCCAGCTCATTTTTCGAGTCTACGGCGCGTTTTGGTCTTCTTGTTTTTGGCTTCTCTCGCGATATGGACCGGGTGCCAGAATTCAGATTCTGTAAAAGCTCAACTGATCTCGGAGTTCAAATCCATCTCTCCCGGGCAGACGTTTGTTGTCGCCCTCCGACTTGAGATGGATAAGCAATGGCATACGTACTGGAAGAATCCCGGAGATTCAGGCATGCCCACACAAATCACATGGAATCTTCCGGAGGATTTCCATGCGGGGGAAATCAAATGGCCCTTCCCGCAGAAGTTCGAGGAAAACAATCTTGTGAGCTTTGGTTATGAAGGAGAAGTTTTCCTTTTGACAGAAATCAATGTTGCAGACACGGTCAAACCCGGCACAAGAGTTGAGATCGCCGCAGAAGTGGATTGGCTGGCATGCAAGGAGAACTGCATTCCCGGACACGCCGACCTCAAAATCAGTTTGCCTGTTCGTGATAAAGACCCTGAGTCCCAGCGACGGTGGAGCCATCAGTTTTCCGATACACGGAAGAAGATTCCCGGGAAATTCGAGGACTGGGAAATCAGCGCTGTCGTGAAAAACAACCTCATTCTCTTGCATATACATCCTCCCTCCGGATTCAAAACAGAACTCACAGGGCTTGAATTTTTTCCGGAACAGGAAGGGATTATCGATCTCTCGAGAAAGCAAAATTTGCAGAAATCAGAGGAAGGGTATGCTCTCGAAATTCAGAGGTCTTTACTGTCCGGAGAACTTCCTCCCCGGCTGCAGGGCATGCTCGTATCGGAAAAAGGATGGAGCGAGTCCCGGAGAGAAAACGCCATGAAGATTGACGTCGCATTGCATCGATTTGAATAAATTCAACCGATTAAGGAGGTATTTGAATGAAAAAAGGAGTTTTACTCGCAGCCACAGTGTTTGTCGGATTTTTCCTCATCCTGAGCCAGGTGGCTCCAGCCGCAGAAGCGATGGTGGGAAAGCCTGCAGAAGATTTCACTCTTCCGGATTCCACCGGAAAAACCCATTCGCTGTCGGATTACAAAGGCAAGATTGTCGTCCTGGAATGGTTGAATCACGGCTGTCCGTTCGTGAAAAAGCATTATAACTCCGGCAACATGCAGAAGCTCCAGAAGATGTACGCAGAAAAAGGAGTTATCTGGTTTTCAATCGTTTCTTCAGCTCCCGGAAAACAAGGGTACATGACGCCTGAGGAAGCCACGGAATCTCTCCAGAAGCACGAGGCTTCACCCAAAGCTCTGCTTCTCGACCCAGAAGGGACTGTTGGCAAGCTGTACGGAGCCAAGACAACGCCCCATATGTTCATCATTGATTCCGCTGGAAATCTGGTCTACAACGGGGGTATAGACGATATCCGCTCCACCAACCTCGACGATATTGCCAAAGCCAAAAATTATGTCCAGATGGCTCTGGACGAACTTCTGGCCGGAAAAGACGTGAGCGTCCAGACAAGCCAGCCCTACGGCTGCTCGGTGAAGTACAAATAGTTACCGCTTATTAATTATCGGCGTCGTGGTGGAGACGCACCGAACTTGGCGACGTCCATCGCCCACATGCCCCGGCCGTGGGTTGCGATCACAAGGATGTTGTCGCGCGGATGAATGATCAGGTCATGGACGAACGTGGACGGCAGGTTCTCTCCCAGGACATTCCATGTTTTCCCGCCGTCTGTTGTGACGTAGACTCCGATATCGGTGCCCACAAAAAGGACATTTCTGTTCCGCGGATGCTCCCGGATCACGTTGACGGGACCCAGAGGAATGTTGCCGGAAATATCCTCCCAGTTCTCACCGTAGTCGGTTGATTTCCATACATAGGCGGCGAAGTCATCGTCCCGTTTGCCGTTCTGAGTCATGTAGACTGTGCTCAGGTCAAAGGCGGACGCGACGATTCGGGAAATCCATTTCCGGTAGGGAAGTCCCTTCATGATCTCTTTCCACGTTTTTCCGCCATTCTTGGTGACGTGGACTTTACCGTCGTCGGTTCCAACATAGATCAGGCCGTACTTGAGCGGAGACTCGGAGATCGAAAAAATCGTCTGGTAAGGGATATCACCCAGTTCGGATTGGATGTTGTAGGTCATATCCGGACTGATCCTCTCCCACGTATCTCCCCTGTCTTTGGAATGAAAGAGGTACTGCATGCCGTGATAGATGTAGCTGGGATTGTGCGGGGAGATGATAAAAGGGGCCACCCATTGTCCGCGCAGCCTCGGCTCTCCTTCGAACTGCCGGGGAAGGATGTATTTGCTTCCTTCTCGTCCGGGCTTACTGAGGTCTGTCCGGGAGATGTGCCCGTAGAACCCGGCGGAATAGACGATATTCGGGTCTGTCGGGTCGATGGCGTGGCTGCTGCCTTCACCGCCGGGAGCCCGTTCGAACTCCACGGCCGGGATTCTGGTGCGTCCTCTGCTGAGGTCTACGATTCCCCTGAAGCTTCCGTGGTCCTGCATCGAGCCGTAGACCCGGAATGGAGTGTCCATGTCATAGGCGATGTTGAAAAACTGACAGAGCGGGAGATTATGAGTGAACTGTCTCCAGGTTTTCCCTCTGTCATACGATATCACGATGCCGCCGTCATTGACGTTGACGATGTAGTCAGAATTGCTGGGGTCGATCCACATGCCGTGGTGGTCGCCGTGCATTCCCCGGAGTCTGCGGTATGTTTTTCCGCCGTCGTTGGATACGCTCAGCGGGACACCCATGATGTAGACCGTATTCTCATCGTTGGGGTCCACGCGGATCTGCCCGAACACCCAGCCATATGTGTTGGAATGGCGCTCCATGAACCGCTTAGTTTGTTCAGTCAGCCCGCTCACCTGTTTCCAGATACCGCCTCCGTCATCCGACCGGTAGACGGTTGCGCCTTTGATGAATCCGCTCGAGGGGACTCCGTAGGTGTCAGCGCGGTCCGCATCCGTTATCTCTCGGGCGATCTCGTAGTTGTCCACGAGAGCGTAAAGCACATCAGGCTTGGACAGGCAGAGGTCGATCCCGATCCTTCCTCTAAATTTAGGCTCAGGAAGTCCGTTGTTCATCGGTTTCCAGGTTTTCCCGCCGTCTGTGGTCTTGTGGATCCCGCTTCCCGTGTAGTGAGGCTCGTTCCTTGGGTCGTTCCATTTTTTCCGGATTCGCTGCCACGAAGAGGCATACAGTGTCTCAGGATCAAAGGGGTGCATGACCAGGTCGATGGCACCGGTTTCTTCGCTGATATAGAGAATTTTCTCCCACGTTTTTCCGCCGTCTGTGGTCTTGTACACACCGCGCTCTTCGTTATGCGTCCATTCATGTCCGGAGGCTGCCACGTAGACGACATCCGGATTCTTGGGATGAATGACGATTCGGGCAATGGTGTTTGTTCCTGTCAGGCCCATGTGCTGCCATGTCTTTCCGGCATCCGTGGACTTGTACACTCCGCACCCGGCCATCGAGCTGCGGAAGATATTCGGCTCACCCGTTCCAATCCACACGATATCCGGGTTCGAGGGAGCCACAGTCACGTCCCCGATCGATGTGGAGGGGGCCTGGTCGAAAACCGGTTCCCATGAGGTGCCCTCGTTGACGGTTTTCCAGACTCCGCCGGACGCGGCGGCCACGTAGATGACGTAATTTTCTCCCTTCGGAGTGACCACGGCGATATCGGTGCACCGGCCGCTGATGTTTGTGGGGCCGATGTGCTGCCATTTCATGTTTTTGTACGGAGTGGCCTTCCTCATTTCCACGTGCTGGTCGTACCATTTCATCCGGAGCGCCGGGTCTGTCGAATGGATTCTTTTCGGCGTTTTCGCTTTTTTGGCCTGCAGCGGAAGCATGAGCAGAACCATTGTCAGAAGACACAGACATACAAAAACTGTCCGGTGCCTAAAGAATGTACGAGAGAAAGTCATATGAACCTCCTTATTTTAAATTGGGAATATAAAAAATGATGTTTGGAATTGAATAGATGAATATTGGAAAAAAGTCACACATGGATTTTAATGAGAGTTTTGAATTTTTTCAATAGCAATTATTATTTATCTGAAGAGGACGTTTTAAAACACACTCGATTTTCCCGTGTGAAATATATTTCGAGGAAATGGATAATGACTGTGAATTGACTCTAAATAAAAGGTTTTCCTTTGAGCAATGTTTTCTGTTTTTGACACTGATTTTCTTGTGTGGTATAGAAAAAGCCGGCTGCCAAAGAATTCAAAATGGAAAAAGTTTTTTATGGATAAACACGATGGCAAAAGCCAAGCTCTACACGAGATATCCCTTATCCAGCATTCTCATTTATAACGGATGCACGATCCTCCACTACCTCCTTGGAGGAATTGGGATCATCGTTGGGTACAAATTTTCTTTGATCAGCAAGATTTTTGCCTATTCCTACTTTGCGTTTTCTTTTCTGGAGATGTTCGTGGTTATGCCGCTGACCGTCTGCCCTAACTGTGTGTATTGCCGGTTAGAGAATTCTCTCTGCATTTCCGGCATGAATGTCGTGGCAAAGATACTGGCCCAAGAAGGAAGACCAGTGGACTTTCCGAAACGGGCCAAGGGATTTCTATCCAGCAATAATCTCTACATGGCTGCCCTTCTGATTCCTATTGTGGCCATTATTCCTGCCCTTATTATAAACTTCTCTTTTCTCCTGCTGGCCATTTTCCTGGCCCTTGTGGGATTGCTTCTTTTCCGGTTTTTTGTGATCTTTCCCAAGATCTCCTGCGTCCACTGCCGGGCCAAGTTCAAATGCCCGCAGGCCCAATCCATGGGAGTTTAAAAATTGTTAAAAATTGGGGAAGTTCTTTATGCTCAGTAATTCGGTAACACTTTAAGCGATAATATTGAAGATAAAAGTGTCGTTGCGAGCGACTGAAGGGAGTGTGGCAATCCCATAAGGGAGAATGCATTTCTTTTTAAGAGATTGCCACGCTTCGCTCGCAATGACATTATAAAAGAGTTGCCGAATTATTGAGCGGGTACAACAGTCCCCAATTTTTTATTTTGTTTGACAACGCTTGCGAGAATTCCTATATTTAAACTAAGTATTTATAAATGAACATGAAGTCGATGAAGGAGGTCAACATGAAGAAGCTGTTTGCGTTTTCACTTCTTCTTCTTGTTTTCGTCTCCGCCGCAGCCGGACAGAATTGGTTCAAAGGAACCCTGGATGAGGCCTTCACCGAAGCGAAGAAAGAAGGCAAAATGGTTCTTGTCGACTTCTTCTCTCCTGGCTGAGGCGGCTGTATATTGCTGGTTCAGCAATTCTACGAAAACGAGAAATTCCAAGATTTTTTGCATTCCAATTTCATTCTTTACCAGGCGACCAGAGGTGTTGGTGAAGGTGATGCGGTTTATGAGAGATACAACATCCGCGCCACTCCGACGGTGTTGATCCTGGGCAGTGACGGGTCAGAGATCGACTGGCACGTCGGGTATGGTCCCCCACCCGAAAAATTTCTGGAAAGGGTCGAAAAAACCGTAAAAGGCATCGACACCTTCAAACTCCTCTCTGAAAAATACGCCAAAAATCCTGAGAATATCGAAGTGGTCTTCAAGCTCGCCCGAAAATATGATCGGAGATATAATGAAGAAAAGGCGACAGAACTGTATAAAGAGGTATTAACTCTTGATCCGGATGGGAAGAAAGGCACGACCGAGTACAGAGATGAACAGGTCACCTATACCGAATATGCCGAATTTTCTTTGGGAACCTTAGCCATCTACAGTCGAGAAAGGAACCCTGATCCGTTCAAAGCGTTCATCCGGAAATACCCAGAGAGCAAAATGTTGAGAGACGCTTATCTCTACCTGGGTTCTTACTATCGTCGTTCTGGTTCAAAAGGAGAAGCGACTGAGTTCTTCGAAGAATACACATCTAAATATCCGGATAATCCGAGTGTACTCAATACTTATGTTCAGAGGATTGTCAGGGACAAGGATAATCTTGACAGAGGTATTGAGCTGGCGGAAAAGATCAAGGAAATCATGAAGTATAATCCCAGTCCGTCCTACATGAAAAATCTGGCTGAATTGTACTCCCTCAAAGGTGAACAGGATAAGGCCAATGAAGTCTACGGAAAAGATTTTATGGAGGGAAGAGTTTCCAGACTCGTGTATGATCTCAGGGATTATGTCAATTTCTGGGTCGGGCAGAAGTCGAACACAGAAAGTGTTGAAGCCATGATGGAGCTTGCCGTCAAAATGGCACCTGATAATTTTTATGTTGTGTTTGCTGTTGCAGATATATACATGAAGCTGGACAAGCCGGAGAAAGCTCTGGAGGTCTTCGGGCCCGAGTACATAGAGGATTTCACGGATGACTCCAACAGACTTTACAGCTATGCTCGGTTCTGGGGGAATTTAGGGAAAAATCTGGAGAGCGCGCTCGTAGCCGCCAAAAAATCAGTTGAGCTCGCTGAGGCTCCGTATAAATGGGATGTGCTGAGTCTTGTGTATTTGAAGATGAAAAAATACGACGAGGCGTTGAAAGCGGCGAAAAAAGCTGTCGAAACCGGCGGAACACGGGCTGAACGCTATAAAAAGAGAATAGAAGAGATCAAGAAAGCCAAAGCGGAAGAAAAAAAATAGGTCAGAATAGATAGACAGATTCATTTTTGGCTGATTGAGAAGCGCACAAAAAGACATCTCCTTAACGTCCATGCGGATAGCTTCTCCTCTGCCGTGCTGTAGTCTTTAAGAGCTTCCCGATACAGAAATCGATTTCAGCCGCCGCACTTCATTCACAGATACACAACGTTTTTGAACTTTTTTTTCTGAACCGCAAACCATAATCCTGCTTTCGAAATATCCAGCATCCGAATTTTATTCATAATAACCACAAAATTTCAGTGTCACTGATTTTGTGATTTTAGGGGTGCACGATGTTTCTTGTGTATTTTGAAGAAATATACTTTTCAGAAACTTTGACATAAGATTTTTGACTGTGATATAAGCTCTGTGGGGATATTCGAAATTCGAAAAGAAACTCTCATGGTTTTCGACAAAAGGAGGGGGCGCATGAAATATCTTTCAATCCTCCGTCCAATCATTGCCGTGATTTTTGTTTTTCTTCTTGCGGCTTCTTCCGGTCTTGCCATACAGAAAAATCAGAAGCCGATATGCCTGTACAATGCGGTTATCATTGATGGGAACGGCGGAGTCCCATTTGAAAACGGTGCTGTGGTCATACGGGGCCGCAGGCTCGAAGCCGTCGGAGTTATGAGTGATTTGAAGATTCCTCCAGATGCCCGGATGGTCAACATGAAGGGAAAAACAGTCATGCCGGGCCTGGCGGATATGCACGTGCACTTGTGCGGGGGCTGGGATGGTGTTTCGGTGGATTTTCTGGGTTATCAGAGATACCTCAATTCACTCCTGTATTCGGGAGTCACGACCATCCTGGACCTGGGCAATAATCTTGACTTTATACTGCAGCTTCGTCAGGAGGTGGAGGCCGGGCGGGTCCTTGGACCCCGAATCTACTGTGCGGGCCCGATCATCAACGGAGCTGATCCTGGATGGCCGTCGATTTCCTACGCCCTCTCCTCTCGTTATCAAATACCAAAACTCATCGGCCGATTGAAGAGCGCAAACGTTGATGTCGTCAAAGTGTACACAGGCCTTTCCCACCAGATGATCGACATTCTGGCCAATGCGGCAAAACAGGAATCGATGAGAGTATTTGTCCATTCCTCTTCTCAGGAATTAATGGAGTGTGGAATATCAGCCTATGCCCACATGTTCAAGGAAAATGTTCCCGAGGATTTCGTAAAAGCGATGAGACGGAACAGGATCCGCTGCATCACGACTCTCGCTGTCGCTGAGAGCGGAGTGGCGCGAAGGTTCGCTGACTTGAGCTACCTGGACGACCCTCTTGTGCGAGACACGACACCGCCCTGGTTCCTCAAGGATCTCAGGTCCTGGGTGGCACGTAAAGTCAGACCCCAGGGGAGTTCTCGAGCAGAAAATTTCGGCTCGATCCAGACACTCAAGCAGGCTCAAAAGAATACAAAAAAACTGTTCGATTCAGGTATCCTTTTATCCGCAGGGACGGATGCTCCGTATCCGGGTGTCTTCATGGGCGAAGGAATCCACCGGGAGCTGGAATTGCTTGTCGAAGCGGGGTTGACTCCTCTGGAAGCTATCACCGCGGCTACCAAGAACGCCGCCCTGCTGATGGAAGACCAGGAAGAATGGGGGACGTTGACTCCTGGAAAGCTTGCCAATGTCTTGGTCGTCAGCGGCCGTCCGGACAAAGCCATCAGTCAGACTCGCAACGTGGATATCGTGATCCTTCAGGGGAAAATCCTGGACAGGAAGCAGCTCAAATTTGATGAGAAGAAAGACCCGGGATTTCAAGTCATAAAGTAGAGATGGGATCATATCTCAATAATTGATATTTTCTCCGGCTTCTTTTAGCCTTCAGTGTCAAATTCAGATACAACTCATCTCCGCTCTTCATTCTGTTTGACCTTGGCTTTTCTCTGTGGTAAAAATGAGAGAGAATGGTGGACAGTGAATCAGGATAGAAAAGAGTAAAATTGAAGCCCGCGCAGAAACCTCATGCCATCCAAATCAAACTTGTTCCCTTTTTTAACCGGGAAACAAAGGACCAAGATTCATGAAAATACCTAAAGTTGTCTGCCCTGTGCATACACTGGACTTCAAACAGCTTCTTCCAGCCAATACGGAGTTAACGCCGGAAGTCCTGGACAAATTGATAGCCTCCCAGAAAGGCACATCTTATCCGACGCGTGCTTTTTTGGAGCACGGCACCCTTTTTAAAGATTTGCGCGGTTTTCTCAAGGTTCCTCCGTACGACACGATCTTCCAGGGGATCAACAGAGCTGTGGCAATGACTCTAATGAACAAGATCAGTTTCACTCCACCGCTTCTGGAATTTTTCGATTATTTTAAGAAGAATGATGATTATACCTATCGACACTCTTTGGTCGTCTTCGCCCTGTCAGTGCTCCTGGCACAGGACTTGCTGGGGGAGACCGAAGACTGGATCATCGATGTCATGGCCGGGACCATTCATGATTTCGGCAAAGTCAGCGTTCCGCTGAAGATCTTGAAAAAGACTGAAACGATCACCGATGTGGATAGGATCATCCTTGAACACCATGCTTTGGCGGGTTTTGTGCTTCTCAGTTACTACCTCCAGGACTACGGGAAGTTTGCGGCATGGGTGGCTAAGGAACACCATGAACGGAGAGATGGCTCCGGGTATCCTCTGGGCCTCAAACTGGAAGATAATATGGTTGAGATCATCGCCGTGTGCGACGTGTATGATGCCCTGCTTTCGCCACGGCCTCATCGGCCAACCCCGTATGACAACAGGACAGCACTGGAAGAACTCACGGATATGGCGCAGAAGGGAAAAATTGGCTGGGAGGTGGTCCAGGGATTGGTGTCTTACAGCCGGAAGGACCGGCCTCCTATTCAAGAAGTCAATGTGTCCACTGAAAAGAGGGGGACTCCCCCGACAGATACGGTCTATGGAGTTGTTGACAAAAGCCTAAGGTGTCCGAATTGTCACGGCACTGCCAAAGGGAAAACGACCATAAAAGATGGAGCTGAATACACACGTTACTCATGCGCGAGCTGTGGGAAGGAATTTGATAATCAGGACTTGATCAATATAGAAATGGAGAAGCATTAGACTCCAGAGGAAGATTTTATCCAGTCTCAATCCGCACGTTTGAGTTCCAGCGATTACCAGCTTATTTTTCTGGCTACCCGATGTCCGGAAATTGCTGTTTCTTTGGGAATGAGTGGCTCGTAACCTTGATTTTTTATTCAAAGTCTCCGGACAGAAACGGTTTCTCAAAATTATTTCTCGTTCATCCGTGGAGTAGGAATCAGCCCTCCCTTCATCATAATTGCTGCCTGGAAAGAGTTATCAAGGTGAAAGTCAAACCGGACATTTTCCCGTTGCCTTGACAATGGAATTTTCATGGGTTGACGGTCTTTCTTTTCTGTGATACAAGAGACAGCGTAAGTCAGCGAGTAAAACGAGATAAGCAAGGAAAAGGAGGCTCGCACAGAAGCAGAATCCCTTCAGAAGAAGGATTCATTGCGTTTTAAGCGGTGCATAAGAAATTGAAACTCATGAAGGCTTTTAAGCTTGTTTGTCCAGTGTACACATTGGATTACAAACAGCTTCTTCCGGGGGGCAAGGAGCTAACGCCAGAAATCCTGGATGAGTTGATCGCATCCAATAAAGATACAGTTTATCAATCGTGTCCTATCTTGAAGCACGGCACTGTCTATCAAGATTTGCGCCGACATTTCCAGGATTCACCGTACAATATCGATTTTGAAAAGCCTCATCAAGCTCAAGCGCTAACTCTGATGAGCAAGATCGGTTTCAATACATCTCTTTTGGAATTTTTCGACTATTTTAAGAAAAATGATCCTTATACCTACCGGCATTCTCTGGTCGTCTTCGCCCTGTCCGTGCTTCTTGCACAGGACCTGCTGAAAGAGACCGAGGACTGGATTGTCGAAGTGATGGCCGGAACCATTCATGATTTCGGAAAAATCAACGTTCCGCTGAAGATACTGAAAAAAAAGGAACCCCTCACAAGGGTAGACAAGATCATCCTGGAGCACCATTCCATGGCTGGATTCGTGCTTCTCAGTTACTTCCTTCAGGACCACGGGAAATTTGCGGCATGGGCCGCCAAGGAACACCATGAACGCAGAGATGGATCGGGGTACCCTCTCGGTATTCCGATGAGAGATGACATGATTGAGATTATTTCTGTGTGCGACATTTATGATGCCCTCCTTTCGCCCAGGCCTCATCGGCCGACTCCGTATGACAACAGGACCGCTCTGGAAGAGATCACTGAAATGGCGGAAAAGGGAAAAATCGGATGGGAAGTGGTTCAGGCTTTGGTCTCTTACAGTCGAAAAGGTAGACCGGCGTTTCAAGAATGCAAGGTTTCCACTGAAAAGAGGGGGGCTCTCCGGTCAGACGACTTGAAAAGAATCGATACTCGGAAAAAAATGGAGTGTCCGAATTGTCACGGCACAGCAAGGGAGATAAAAACTGCCAGCAAAGCGGCTGAGCCGATTCGTTATGAATGCCGGAGCTGTGGGAATACCTTTAGTGAGGATGACCTGTTGAATATGGAACTGGATTTTTCATAGAATTTTCCTGACTTGCCGTTTGCTCCTGAAAGACAAGGTAAATTTCTTCTTAACGTCTATTCTCTCCCCCTTTTTGTAAATCCAAATAGGTCTAGGTGAGCTCCTGCTGAATTTGAGTTGGAGTCATACGAAAATGTATGTTGCGTGGGTAGAAAAGAAAGGTTGAGATGAAGGAAAAATATTGAACCATTAGATATTTGTTGGTAGTGTAAAAAGAAGAGAAAGAATGAGCATGAGAATTCAATCGCATTTGTCAAATTGACCGGAATAAGAGAATAAAGGCGGTGATTAACAAAATGAAACGTAAAAACGAAAAGTCGAGAAGGTCAAAAAGCTTTCGGATGATTCCAGTATTCATTTCAATTTTTGTATCTGTCTCTTTCTTTTTTCAGCTGCAGGCAGAGGAGCTCACGCTGGAGCAAGCGCTTGCCATCGCTGAAAAAAGCAGCCCCTCGCTAATTGATGCGGGCCTCCGGCTGGAGACCAGCGAGAGAAACCTTTGGGCTGAGCAGGCCGGACTTAAATCCCAGTTTTATCTGAGTATAACCCCTATCAGTATCTCCAGCCAGAGAGTGTTTGATGACTTAACCTCTAGTTACTACACACAGGAGAGCCTCAAGACTGAAGCCCGCTTCTCCATCACTCAGCCGATTAAATGGACAGACGGGACACTGATGATCGTGGACAGGTTTAACTGGCAAGAAGCCTCCAGCTCTTTCACCGGGTCCGTCAAAGAGGCGACTTTCAGCAATTCTCTGTACTTCGCGCTTAAACAGCCCATATTCACGTACAACCGAACGAAAATGAGGATCAGAGAATTGGAGTTCGCTCTGGAAGACTCTCAGATCAATTACGCCCTCAGAAGACTGGAAATAGAAAAGCAGGTCACTCAACAATTCCTGGAACTCTACTATTCCCGAATGAGTATTCAGATAGCGCTTGAGGAATACCAGAATGCGATGGAAAGTTACAAAATCATGGAAAGCAAGGTGAGAACCGGCATATCTGCTCCCGATGAGCTCTATCAGGCGGAGCTCACCCGCGATAACAGTTTGGCCTCTCTGGAAAACCGAAAGATGCAGCATCAGAACGCTCTGGACAATTTTAAAATCCTCCTCGGGCTTCCCCTGGAGGAAGAGATTGATGTGAGTGCCGACATTCTGAAGAAAATCGTTGAAGTGAACCTGAGCTGGGCTATCGACCACGGGTTGAAGAACCGGATGGAAATCAGGCAGAGGGAAATCGAGATCCAGTACGCTCTGGATGAGCTCGTTCGAGCTGGAGCGGAAAATGAATTTAAAGCCTCGGTGGATCTCTCTTTTGGGCTGACAGGTGTTAATGAACGATTCGCGAGCCTGTATGACTCTCCCAACAGAGACAGGTTGATCGCTCTCTCATTGAACATCCCTGTCTTCGATTGGGGACAGAAGAAGCATCACATGGCGGCTTCCCGAGCACAAGTCGAGATAAGAAGACTCACGGCCAGCGAAGAGCAGAAGAATATCAAATATCAGATTCGAGAGGCGTACCGCAACCTGCTGAACCAGGAAAGGCAGATTGATATCGCAGGAAAAAACGTCAGAAACGCTCAGCTCACGTATGAAATCAACCTGGAGCGCTACAAAACTGGAGACCTGTCCTCCAAAGACCTCCAGTTTTATCAGCTTCAACTGTCGCAGGAAAGACTCAACGAGGTGGAAGCTTTGATCAATTACAAACTGGCTCTCCTGGATTTAAAGATCCGAGCGCTCTGGGATTTCGAGAATGATACTTCACTCGTGGAAAACCTGTAGGAGAAAGCCCATAAGATAAAAGGAAAACTTGGTAATAGCAAAAGATACGTGAAAAATTGTTTCGAGAGACGCCGAGTTCAGTTCATTGAAAATGAACAGCAGACGGGAATCAGGTATGATGCTCTGATGACCTGCCTCTTTCTCAAAATAAGTAAAAAAATCCCCAAAAAGTGTTAAATTTTCTTATTCTATTCACAGTGGATGTTTAACGTGGGCGGTTAGCTCAGCTGGGAGAACGCGGCGTTCGCAAGACGATGCCCTGCCGGATGGGTAATCCCTTAATTTAAAGAGAATTATCAATATTATCAGCGACTTACCTTTAATCCTTCCTTTAGTCCCCGTATCATATTTTTAGCGGATTTGAGTCATTTTTGTCACACATGGGACACATGGATAAATACGCACGAAAAAAAACTGCTTACGAAGGAGAAGGTTATCAGTTCAAGCCCTTTCAGCTTCACCATCTGTTGAAATATCTCCATTATGCTCACTCTAATATGTCCTTTATGCGGCTGCTGGATTTGCATCATTGTCTTCCTTAACGGCTTTGCTGAAGTGGAAAGAATTATCAGCCCTCTCAAGTTGACCTTTGAAGCTGAATGGCCACCTTCGTCTCAGATTCTCCAGCAGGAACTCATGAGGGTAGCAGAGAAGAATGGGGAGGAAACGGAGAGAAGAACCCGAAAGGAATGAGGCCATCCTCTGTCGGAAATCTCTACTCGTAGCGTATACTCTCCAGCGGATTCGACCAGGCAGCTCTGGCCGTATGCAGCCCCACTGCAAACAAAGCAATCAACAGCGTCCCCAGCCCCGCCAGCACAAAGATCTCGATTCCGAAGGCGCAGCGGTAGGCATAGGCCTGAAGCCAGCGCTGCAAAAAGTAATATCCCAAAGGCCAGGCAATGACATTGGAGATCACCACCAGCACAATAAATTCCCGAGACAACATACGGATGATGCTGATAACCGAAGCTCCCAGGACCTTGCGGATTCCGATTTCCTTGGACCGCCTCTGGGCGGCATAGGTGGCCAGCCCGAAAAGCCCCATACAGCCCAGGATAATCGCCAAGCCCTCCAGATATCCGATCATGGCGGCCAGGCGCTGCTCGTTGCGGTAGAGCCCGTTGAAGGCGTCATCCAGAAAATAGAAATCAAAAGGCTCACCAGTGGCAGTTTGAGTGAAGATTTTTTTGATTTCAGCTAGAGTGTTCTCCGGAGCTTCTGGCCTGATTCGGATTCCGAGGTTGACTCTTCCCCAAGGAAAATCCTTGCTAAATGAAAACACTGTTGGTCCGATGGCCTTATGCAGCGTGTCGAAGTGGAAATCTTTAATGACCCCGATGACCGGCGAATCGTTAAACTTCTTGCTGAGCGGATCCTTCCATCCGACCTTTCTCACATAGGCTTCATTGACCAGAGCAGCCTGTGAGTCACTGGGGAACTCCCGGGAAAAATTCCTCCCATGCGCGATTTCCATACCGAAGACATCCAGAAAGTCGTGATCGACTCCAGCGAGACTGAAGTCGATTTTGACTGTCTCGCCATCTTCTTTTTTGACCGACATTCCCCCGATGGAGGCACCCAAACTCAGAGGGGTCGAATCCGAGACCGTTACGCTCAAAATCCCGGGATATTCGAGGAGGCGCGTTTTCAGCACCTGGGCCTGCGAGATCGTTTCTTTCTCTTTGAGCGGGAGAATCACGATATTTTCCCTCTCGTATCCCAAATTTTTATTTTTTATGAAGTTCAGTTGTTTGGCGATGACTATGGTTCCAATCATCAACACGACCACGGCGGAGAACTGGAAAATGACGAGCAGATTCCTGATTCTTATCCCCTTTATCGGGGACCTTGCATATTTTTTCTGGAGCGAAAACGGTTGAAAGGCCGAAAGCACAAAAGCCGGGTAAATCCCAGAAAAAGCGCCCACAAACAGGATGGTGCCCAGGATCGAGAGGGTCAGAGGCGTTTTCTCCACCTCACTCAGGGTCAGACTGTTTCCCAGGAAATCTGTAAACACCGGGAAAAACACATGAAAAATCAACAGGGATAAGCCCATAGCCAGGGCTGTGAAAAGATAGGATTCTCCGATGAATTGTATGATCAACTGAGTGCGCTTGGCCCCGATCACCTTGCGCATGGAGATCTCCTGGATCCGGGTCGTGGCCCGGGCGGTGGAAAGGTTCATGGAATTTATGCCGGCGATCAGGAGGATAAGAAAAGCAATGGCGCCGAAAAGATAAACGGTCTGGATGCGGTTATTGGTAGAAGTTGCTCCCGCCACCTGGGATTTGAGATGGATGTCCGTAACAGGCTGCAAATAAACTGCACCTTCCCTCATTGAAATCTGCGGCCTTGCCTCTCGAATCAACGACTCAATTTTTTCTTCCACAATTTTCGGGGATTGCCCGTCTTTAAGTTCGACATAGGTAAGAAAGGCGTAGGTATCCCAGGTGTTAAACCAATTCCTCAGGCCTTGGTCGGCGGCCATACTGGCGGTGGAAACCAGATAATCAAACTTCAAATGGGAATTTTTGGGCGGCTGTTTTACGATCCCGGTCACGTTTAAGTCACAGTTCAGGAATCGGCTTTTGAAATGGAGGCCTTTGCCTAGGGGGTTTTCAGAGCCGAAGATTTTTTCGGCCATCTGCTCTGTGAGGACAACGGAGTTCGGCGATCTCAGGGCATCGGCCCGGTTGCCCCGAAACATCTCGAATGAGAAGAGAGCAAAGAAATATTCATCCGCAAATAAACCGTCTTCCGTAAAGCTTTCAGCTTCAGTCTGAAAAATCGCATTTCTTGATCTTTGAATGATCCCTGCCTGCTCCACTTCGGGGATACTTGATTTCAGACTTTGGGATAAGATTTCAGGAGTA
>JABAOH010121882.1_pt3 | contig 28490 bp, 30 predicted proteins | sample 7062181 | NCBI WGS metagenome assembly JABAOH01 (sample SAMN14538630, study PRJNA623070) | marine sediment metagenome | biome: marine biome [ENVO:00000428]; feature: marine pelagic biome [ENVO:01000023]; material: deep marine sediment [ENVO:00002113]; isolation source: pool of 5 deep marine...
CTGTTTATCATAGGTGGGGTCATGATGTGGCTAGCGGCTGTGGCCTATGAGGTCTTGCCGGGAAAGAGGCCAGCATAAGCAGCCTTGGAGGGAGAGGTCAGACAGTTCAGATAGAACGCCTGACCGTAGCCCTTCACCCACGGGACCTTCTTTTGCGTAAGGGCATATGTAATTTCTGCCAATTATACTTATATAGTTTATATAAACTCCATACGCAACGTCCAAGATATCGTCACCGCTCCGCGGCGTATTGAGTGGGGATGCAGTTCCACCCCTATACGGGGTGCTAGATTCGACGGCGGCCCTATCAAGATTTCTGGAGGAGTGTGAGGTCCAGTCCCTCTCCATTATCTGTGACTACCTTGGAGAGAGCATTGAGAACCCGGAGATCCGAGAGATGACGGCGGAGATCGTTCGGACCACCCTCTGGCAAACCACCCAGATTCTCCAAGCTCTAGAGCACATCCTGGAGGAAGCTGCCCATGAGCAGGGAAGTTGAGTTGCATCTGCTGAGACAGCTCCTCGATTCGAGGATGAGAGGGCTGAGTGTGTGCAACCGGGCTCTGGAGCGAGAAGTTCCGAAGGGACTGGGAGGGCTGATTGAGTCTCTTAGGGACTCAGAGGCTGAGCTGATTTCCCGGTTGCAGAGGACTATCGAGGCGGTCATGGAGGAGCTCTGATGTCTTTCGGGTTCCGACCTGATCAAACCACTCCCACACTATTCTGTGTGGCAATTGGGCTAGCGGGAAGACGGCGTTGTCCCGTCTTCCTTCACCACACAGAGGTGGAGGTCGAATTGTGAAACACTCGAGAAGAACGTTTCTGAAGCTGAGCGGAGTCGCCGCAGCGGGAACAGCGATCGCAACTCAAGTTTCGCCTTGGAACCTTGGCATTCCCTCGATTCTTAGGCCCACCACCAAAGACGCTGCACCAGCAGTAGAGGATTTCATCCCGACAACCTGTTGGATCGGGAAACAGGACTGCGGCATGATCGCTCGAAGGATCAACGGCAGGGTCGTGTCCCTCATTGGCCACCCAGACCATCCGAGGAACCTCGGCACACTCTGTCCCAAGGGTCAGGCCCAGATCATGGCCTTCTATGACCCGAACCGCGTCAAGACTCCTCTCATCCGGACGAACGAAAAGGGCGTCTCAGGGCAGTGGCAGCAGGCCTCCTGGGACGAAGCCCTCGACCTCGTTGCGCAGCGAGTCAACGCGGTAAGGGATCGTGACCCGAGCCTGGTGCTCTGGCAGAAGGGCAGGAGCAAGGCGAAGGATTTCTATGACACGGCCTTCGTCAAGGCGATCGGCGCCTCAAAGATGGGGCACGGCGGCTATTGTTCGGATGCAGGCTATCGAGCGGCGGAATATACGATCGGACTCCATGGGGTACTGCATCCTGACTTCAGGCATACGCGCTACCTCCTGTCTTGGGGCTGGAATATCACCAATGCGGGTGGAAACAAGTTCTGCTGGATTACCTGGCCTCAGCAGCTCATGGAAGCCAGGGAACGAGGAATCAAGGTGGTCCACGTGGACCCGCGCCTCCGGAGTGCCGGTCCCTTCGCTGACGTCTGGCTCCCGATCAAGCCAGGGACTGACATGGCGTTGGCCTTGGCACTCTGCAACGTGCTGATTGACAACGGTTATGTGGACACGGACTACCTCTCGAAGTACACCAACGCTCCCTTCCTGGTTGGGGAGGACGGCACCTTCTATCGCGTGGGTGACAAGGAGCAGGTCTGGGACACGGTCACCGCCGCTCCCATGGACCATGATAACCCAGCCGTTGTACCCGCCCTAGAGGGTGAGTACACTGTCGGGGCCGAGACGCTCATGCCTGCATTTCAGCTCTTCAAGGAACACGTGGCAGCGTCCACTCCCGAATGGGCGGCGGGGGTCTGTGGAATCGCTGCGGAGCAGATCAGGCAGGTCGCCCTCGAAATGGGCGAGAACGCGCTCATCGGCAGTACGATCAGACTGGAGGGGAAGGACATCCCCTACAGGCCAGTCGCTATCATGGCCTATCACATGGCGCAACAGGAGCTCGGTTTCCAGGCGCTCCGGGCCATGATTCTCGTCGAAATGCTCCTTGGAGCTGTGGGGGCTGTAGGGGGCACAATGATCGACTTCAGCTGGAAAATCGACAAGAACTACAGCGGCTTGGATGGCATAACGATTGGGGACCCACCGTACAACTTCTACCTCAAAGACAGCAAGTTCTACCCGATCAACACAGCCCTCCCTGGCGTCGCGGCCAAAGTCATGCTGGACCCCGCGAAGTACGGGGTAGACGACCTGCCGGAAGTGATGATTCTGCACATGGCCAATCCCCTCACCTCCTTCCTCTCTCAGAAGGACCTTATCGAAGCCTACAGGAAATTAGACTTCGTCGTCGACATCAATCCATGGCTGTCGGAGACCGCGGATTACCTCGCGGATGTGGTGCTGCCGGCGGCTACCATCGAGAAGTACGAGGGCCCGATAAGCGTGACTGACCAGTACATCGATGCCAAGACACTTCGCTTGCCCCCTATGGACCCCCTCTTTCAATCCAAGGGGGAAATCGACATCTACCTGGACCTCGCCGAGAAGATGGGCACCCTCTACGGAGCTGGGGGGTACATTGATCAAGTCAATACGGCACTGGGGCTGGAGGATCCGTATTTACTAGACCTCAACACGAAGCCCGACGTGCGCGACATCTTCCATCGATGGTCCCTAATGCAAGGTCTCGGTGGTGGAATTGAATATTTCGAGAAATACGGTGTGCAAGTCAAGGGAGCCCTATCCCCCTCCGACCGGTACGGCTACGCCACTGAACCTGCCTTCGGGGGCGTCATTCACCGCCTCTACGGGGAGAGCCTGCTGCGCTACCAGAATGAGATGAAGGCGAAGGGCGCGGAGGAGATCTACTGGCAGGACTACACCCCCTTCCCGACTTGGCGGAATCCTACGATGGAGGGCTCCCCGTCGGAGTACGACCTATACCTCATCAGCTACAAGCTCATCGAACAGAAGCAGTCCCGCACCAGCTTCATCCCGCTCCTGGCGGAGCTCACACCAGAGCAGCGGCTCGACATGAACCCGGAGACCGCTCAGGCCAGAGGCATACGCGAGGGGGACGAGGTCTGGGTGGAGGCCCAGAACGCCCTAACCGGTGAGACGAGAAGAGTGAAGGTACGAGCCACTCTAATTGAGAGCATTCGACCCGACACGGTGGGCATGCCCCATCACTTCGGATTGTGGAGGCATCCGCGGACCGAGGGACAGGGGCCCTCGCCTAACGAGTTGTTCTTCACGGGTGAGGGCTACGTCTCCAACACGGCGGATCAGTCGTATCACGTGAAAGTTCAGGTCTCCAAGGCAGGAGGTGAGATCTAATGGCCAAGTACATAATGACAATCGATCTCAATCGGTGTACCGGTTGCCGCGCCTGTATGGAAGCGTGCAAGGTAGAGAACAACACCCCCCAGGCGAACTACTGGATGTACGTCTGGCGCTTTGAGGAGGGGACCTATCCAGACACGCGCATCTCGTTCTTCCCCAGGCCTTGTCAGCACTGCGATAACGCGCCCTGTGTGAAGGTGTGTCCCGTCGGGGCCCGCTACAAGCGAATCGACGGGCTTGTGGCCACGGACTGGGAGCGCTGTATTGGCTGCCGGTACTGTGAGGTGGCCTGTCCCTACGGCGTGAACTACTTCAACTGGAAGGAGCCTGTGAGGAGTTACTACTTGGCATGGGACGATCCCGATCTGGCGGGAGTCAGCGAGGGCGCGGTCCCCCCTTACAAGAATCCCGATCTGGACACTGCGTTCGGCCCGGAGCAGCGGCGCATCGCGGGTGGCGGCCACTACAAGGGTGTCATCGAGAAGTGCACCTTCTGCGTGCAACGGGTCGAGAAGGAACTGTTGCCCGCCTGCGTGGAGACCTGCCCAACTCACGTCCTACACTTCGGGGACGCCGAAATTCCCGACAGCGAGGTGTCCAAGTTGCTCCTGGAGAAGCCGCACTTCCAGCTGCTGGAGGAGGTGGGTACTCATCCGAGCGTCTTCTACCTCGCGGGGTCTCCGCCTAGTATCAAGATGAAGCAGATTGAAAGGGTGAAAGAGGAGGTCACACCGTGACGGCTGAAGTTGCTGTGGCACGTTTGCCGTACGGCGTCGGCAGACTCACCTGGCGTTGGATCATCTTCATGTTGGTCTCCGCCGCGGTTGCCCTGTTCGGTTTCATTGCCTGGTTGGTTCAGGTCAATTTCGGACTAGTCGTCACTGGACTGAGGGACACCGGAACGATGGGAGGCTCCCCATGGGGCCTCTACATATCTTTCGACATTTACTTCGTAGGCATTAGCTTCGCTGGAATCACGATGGCAGCCATGATCAGGCTTCTCGATCTGAAGCATCTCCGACCCGTGGCCCGCATGGCGGAGGTTCTGACCGTGGTAGCGCTGATCCTCGCCACCTTCTCGGTGATTCCTGACCTCGGTCGCCCTTTTGTCGGGGTCATTAACCTCTTCATGTATGCTCGCCCTCAGTCACCTTTCTTCGGAACCTTCGTCCTGGTCATCGCGGGTTACCTTCTCGCCAGCTTGACCTACCTCTACCTCGACAGCCGGAAGGACGCCGCCACACTCGCCAAGACCCCGTCTCGTTTGCAGAGACTGCATCGCATTCTAGCGGCCGGGTATCGTGACACGCCAGCAGAGCAAGCACGGCATCGTCGGGTCAGCTTCTGGTTGGCAGTGGCAATAGTGCCCATTCTGGTTGCTGCCCATTCCACGCTGGGATTTGTCTTCGGGCTTCAGGCGGGACGACCAGGCTGGTATGGAGCTCTGCAGGCTCCCGCGTTCGTAGTGTTGGCGGGAATCTCTGGCCTCGGGGCGCTCATCGTTCTCGTTGCTGTCGCGCGCTGGACCCTGGGTGAGAAGAAGAACATCAACGGCGACGTATTCAGATCCCTCGGCAAGTACATGATGGTCCTCATTGCAGTCTATCTGTACTTCATGCTCGCCGAACTCCTCACTTCGACCTACCAAGGTCATCATCACGAGGCGGCTCTGGTGGACGCCCTCCTCTTCGGCAGGTATGCGTGGATCTACTGGCTCTCAGTCGCGTTCTTGCTAATTCCTCTCGTCCTAACCATCGGACTCGCCCTGACTCGCCGGTGGAGCGTAGCCGTCCTTGTGGCCTGTGGGCTGATGGTCAACCTCGCAGCCATTGCCAAGAGGTACATCGTCGTCGTACCATCGCTCACTCACGGGAGCCTCCTCCCGTACCAGCTAGGGGTCTATGCGCCCACATGGGTGGAGTATGCGATCATCATCGGCCTGTTCGCCTTTGGAGCCCTCCTCATCGGTCTCTTCATGAAGCTGTTCCCAATAATGAGCTTGCCAGAAGGAGAAACGACCTTGCTCCAAGGAGGTGAAAGTGCACATGCGTAGACTGCTCACAGTACTCTTCATCGTCGTCGGCGCAGCACTCATGATAGCGAGCTACTTCTACTTCGCAGCACCATGGGGCTTCCCGCCTAGCAGTGTCGACTACAGCAACCCAGTCGTTCCGTTCGCTCCAGGTCTCTTCATCCTCGGCTTCCTAGTGCTGTTCCTATCCGCGGTGGTGTATGAAATCGTACCAGAAAGGTCAGAGGGATGAGGCGGATGCGGAAGCGCTAGCGCAGCTCCGCCAGGGGCTCTACCGCTTCTTCGCGACATGCCTTCTCTACCCAGAGGGGGAGCGAGTAGCTTTGCTAGCAGACGCCCTCCAACGTCTCGATGACCGCTACCTAGCCCACCTGGCGTTCTACCCAAGCTGGATAAAGCTGAGGGAAGCCTTCCTTGACGTGAGCAACGCCAAGAAGATCCAGGGTGAACATATCCGGCTCTTCTCCTTAGGACCGCGAGGACCTGTTTGTTCTCCCCACGAGTCCTTCTACCGCGCCCCACCTGGTCAACGGACTGCCGTGATGGTCCAGTTGGACCAAGAGTATGCCATGATGGGTCTCGACCTCCCCTCCGATTACAGGGGCCTGCCCGATCACGTATCCGTCGAGATGGATGCTATGGCTTTCCTCTGTGAGAGGGAAGCTGGAGCCTGGAAGGATGCGGGCGTTGAGACGGTCCGTGAGATTCTGAGGGAAGAACTTGCCTTCCTAGAACGGCACCTTGGTACCTGGTTCTCGAGCTTCGCGGACCTGGTCCTAATGGCCACGAAGGAACCGTTCTACAAGGTAGTCGTCGAGGCTGCCGACGCCTTTTTAAGGCACGATCAGGACTACTTGAGCCACCTACTCAAGGAGACCAGAAGTTGAATGCGGACCTCGGGACGGCTATCCTGATCTGCGAGGATTGGCCAGGTTTCACACACGTGCCCGAGTGGAGCGAGGAGGATCAGAGGGAGGTCCTCGCAGTGCCGGAACTGTGCAAACGTCCGGAGACCGTGGGCACGCTCCTCGCAGGTAGGAAGGTAGATCGCCTAGTCCTTGGACTCTGCTCGGAGGAGGCCTACTCACTGGCGGAATTGCAGCCAGAAGTCAGGAAGGCCGGTCTCGATCCCCTGGGAGTAGAGATCGTGCACCTGATGGGGGTCGGCCCAGACAAGGCGAAAGTCCTCTTGGCCGCCGCCGCCGCGCGGGCGCTGGCTTTCGCGGGCAGCAAGCCCGAACACTCGAAGATGTACAAATCCACTAAGATTAGCAGGAGGTCCCTCTTCAGACTCAGATGGACTGAATACAGGGCGGTTCCCTCCATAAACCATGCCGCCTGTACAGCCGGCAGCGGGTGCGACATTTGCACACGAGCTTGTCCCCAGGATGCCCTTAAGTGGTCCCGGGGGAGGATCGAGTACGACAAGTCGACCTGTGAACCCTGTGGTATCTGTGCTACTGCCTGTCCGCGTGGTGCCATTAGCGACCCTACGACCACGCCTGCGCAGGTGGAGACACAGGTAGGTGCCCTCATCTCCGGAGAGGACGGACCTCGAGGCATCGTGTACCATTGTGCACGCTCCCCCACACCGCAGGGCGCGGAAGGGTGGATGCCGCTCAGACTCCCCTGTGTGGGCATGGCGACTTCGGGCTGGATGCTCGCTCCTCTCCTGATGGGGGCGGGCACCGTCGGCATTCAGAGATGTCCCCCCGAGTGTCTAGCAGGTCAGGCTGAAAACGTCGCCGAGACTGTAGCCTTCTGTCGGGAATTCCTTGCCAACATCGGAGCCCCGGAGGACCTCGTCGTGCTAGACCCGGACCTGGGTCAGGACCCGCCGCTCGGCATGACCCCGGTCCCCATGGATCAACCCTTTGGTAATGAGGCGGTTCCCGCAATCCTGAGGGGGTTAGCCCACCTATTTGGTGCGGATGAGGTCAGTGTCTCCCATGAGCGATCGCCTTTGGGACTGGTGAAGATCGGGGAAGCGTGCACAGGGTGTGGCACGTGTGCCGAAGCCTGTCCTACTGAGGCCCTAGTCCTTGAGAGTGGAGAGGAGGGAGTTGCCCTAACTTTCGACGCCATGAGGTGCGTGGCCTGCAATTTGTGTGTCCCACCGTGTCCAGAGAGGCATCGCGGCGCAATTGAAGTGGTTAAGACTGTCGACCTAGGCCGACTGAACCTAGGCAGAACCGTACTCCGCCAGGAAGCGACCCCCAGATGTGAAAGATGTGGAGCTCCGATAGCCCCACAGGCAATGATGAACAGGGTCGAAGAGCTTCTGGGAGAAGAGTTTACCTCGCTGATGCCCGTACTCGCCAAGTATTGCTCTGACTGCCGTGTTCTGGTACCTACGGACTAAGTGCCCCTTCTGGGAAGACTGAATTCTATCTTGGTCTCCGTCTTGGGCGCACAGGCTTGAAACGATGACCTAGGCCAGCTGTGAAGGACCACATTGTTGCACCTGGACAACCGTAAACCCTACGACCTCGAAGTTGTCGTCATCCGGCATGCTGTCGGCGACAGAGTACAACTTGACCTGGCGGGCTCGTCGGTCATCGGCGGCGAAACTGCAGCAGAGGACTGGGGGTGGAGGACGCAACGACCAGGGCGATAGCAATAATCCCCACGGTCGCCGAGAACCTCCGCGGTCGCTCTTAGGAAGTCCCGCACGCTTGAAATTGAGACGGTAGTCCACACCGCCCGAGCAACAGAAGACCTCGGTATTATTAGAGAGGATTCCATCGGGGACAAACGTGACGACGGGCCTCCAGAGGCCCCCTGTGCTGCTCAACAGAGGAGAGCTCGCCGGTGCCTTCGGCGACATCGGGACGGACCTGCCCCTCATCCTCGCCATGGTGGCCATAAATGGGCTTGACGCGGGGAGCACCTTCGTGATGTTCGGTGTGTTCCAGGTCCTTACCGCCCTGCGCTACGGTCTGCCCATGCCCGTACAGCCCCTGAAAGCGATGGCCGCCATCATGATAGCCCTGGGCCCCGACGCCCCGGCGGGTTGGCTCTACGGCGGCGGCCTCGTCGTCGGGGCGGTGATGCTGGCCCTGGTGCTGACACGTTCCATAGACAGGATCTACGCAGCCATACCGCCCGGAGTCGTCAGGGGAATTCAGCTTGGCCTCGGCCTCACGCTCATGCTCATTGCTTTCAGCTTCATCCTGCAGCCCGGTCTACCGCTGGAGGAGGCTGCCCTAGGCTATATCGTCGCTTTCGCTGGAATTCTCGTGGTCCTCGTACTGAGTCGCGGGACCAGGTTTCCCCCGGCACTTATCCTCATCGCCGCCGGCATCGGACTGGCCATCTACATGGGGATCGACACAGGGAGCGTCGTTGAGGGCGTGGGCCTCTCCTGGCCGCGACTGAACATTCCCTCGTTGGACGATGTCGTCCAAGGCGGTATTCAGCTCGCCATCCCGCAGATTCCGCTGTCCATCGCGAACTCCGTCGTCGCCACAGCCTACCTGGTCAGAGACTACTTTCCTCAGCGGGAGGACGTGACACCCCGGAAGATTGCGTTCTCCTACTCTCTGATGAATCTCGCCGCCCCCTTCGTCAGCGGCGTTCCGATGTGTCACGGATCCGGTGGCCTGGCAGGACACCATCGCTTCGGGGCACGAACAGGCGGTTCTGTCCTCATCTACGGCGCCATCTTCATCGTCTTGGGCCTCCTCTTCGGAGGGGTCATCTTCGAGGTCGTCAAGGTATTCCCCTTTCCCATCCTGGGTGTGCTGCTAATCTTCGAGGGCTTCGCACTGGTGAAGCTGGTGACGAAGGTGGCGGACAGCAAGCTGGACCTTACCATTGCCCTCTTCGTTGGCGCCATCATCATCGGGTTGCCCTACGGTTACGTTATCGGCATGGTGGGAGGGACCCTCGCCTACTACCTGCTCCGCAGAGGCAAGATTCTCCTCTGAGGCAGCCATCGGTCTCACGGAAACCTTTCTAAGCTCCGCACGATACTCGATGACACTCAGGAGGATTGAGGAATGCCCGAATTGCCCAAGCCCTTTGAGGAGTTCAAGGCCAATTACCCGAAGATCTTTGAAGCGTACGAGAAGCTGGGGGAGGAGACTCTCGAGGCGGGCCCGCTGGATGCGAAGACGAGGGAGCTGGTCAAGCTCGGAATCTCCTTCGGAGCCGCTATGGAGGGGGCTGCCCACTCCCACGTGAGGAGAGCGCTGGAGGCTGGCGCGAGCCCAGATGAGCTGAGGCACGCCGCACTGTTGGCCCTGACGACGCTGGGCTTCCCCAACATGATGAGGAGCCTCATTTGGGTCGAGGATGTGCTGAAGAAATAGGCCACGACCGTTGGGGGGCCTGTGCAGGATTAGGAGGACGGGTGCATGCGTACACTATCAAGGGAAGATCGTGGTCATCCTTAAGTACGGTCTGTAGCCATCCGACGAAGCGAGGGGGGCTTACTGCGGCGGTCGTCATTAGCTAGTAGCAGCGCCGAGGAGGGGCGCTTCACGAAGTACCCAAGTCCCTGTCCAGGGGGGAGGTGAGCTGGTTGGGACACTGTCCTGGTTGCGGAGCGGGCACCCGTAGTCCCGGGGGGACATATGGCCACATCCTGGGTTGCGGCATCAACTATCCTGAGGATGAGATGGAGGACCGGAGGGTTCCTTGGAACATTGATGATCAGCGTGCTGTCCTGCAAGATGCCTTGGCGGAAGCCAAGGTTGAGGTCGATGTGAATGTGCTGGCCCGTGCGCTGAAGAAGGCCCTCGACCGCTACCACGCGAGAGGAAGGTGAGCAGGACTCACATCCTTGGCCTAGGGGCCTCCCTAGACTTCCAGAGACTGAAGTAGCTCGCGAGCCTGGTGCTCCAGCGGCCGAGAGATCCTCGCCAGCACCTCGCGCGCTTCGCCAAGGACCTTCCTACACTCACGCCTCCGACCAGCAGCAGCCAGGAACCGACCGTAATCCAGGAGGAGCTCCCCTCTGAAATCGGACACAGGCCTCCCAAGGGCTGTCCGGAAGCAGGCCTCAGCCTCATCAGCCATGCCCTGGTTCATGTGAAGAATCGCCTTGGCCCACTCGATACCCCTGATCGCCAGGTCCGAAGGGGCCCCCTTCGAAAGGCCCTCAGCTTCGTCAAGGTAGACCTTGGATGTGTCTACGTCCCCTGAAAGCAGGCATATGCGGGCCATAAGCGAGAGGCTGTCGATCCTGCTCTCCTCGTTGAGCATGTTACGGCTGGTCTTCAGGAAGTACTCCATAGACTCTCGTGCCTCCTCGTATCGACCCTCGTACCTGTAAAGCTCAGCGAGGTGCCAGTAGTGCCATGTCAAGGTACCTCGTAGGTTCGCGGCCTTCGCCAGCCGATAGGTCTCTTGGTATAATTCCTCCGCAGCCTCATACTCTCCCGAGTACAACGTCAAGAATCGGGCCCTTGTGAAGAGGGCTGTAGTCCTGACGGGGAGGTTGCCTATCGCCTCCGCAATCTCGGCGCTCTTGTTCAGATGAGCCATGGCCTGTTCAATTTGGTCAAGCTCCAGTTCTGCGAGACTCAGGTTATTGTACGCCAGACACACGCCAGGACCATTCCCGATGGAGCTGAACGCCTTGACAGCGTCTCGAAAGGCCTCATGAGCCAGGCTGTAGTCCGCTCGACTCGGGTCATAGAGGTGGATCAGACCCCAAAGGTTTGCCAGGTTTCCTGCAAGGTCGAAATCCTCGGCCAGCCCTGGTAACCAGCCCGTAACCTTTTGAACCTCGTCCATCGCCATGTCGTAATCCTGTTTCTCGTAGGCCAGATTCGCCTTCTCCATCAGCAGCCACCCCGCCTCCAGAGAGGGCTCCGAAGGGAGCAGTTCGAGGCCGGCCTGAATCTGTCGCTCGGCCTCCTCTACATGCCCTTGGGCCGTGTGGCAGCGGGCAATCTCGGCGTGTAGCCTCGCCTGGTCCTCCAGGTCTTTGGCCTTCCGGATGGAGGCCCAATAAGCCTCAATCGCGCCGGGATAGTCGCCAGAGTACCTCCGGAGCTTTCCCATCAATCTCAGACTCGAGGAGAGCCTTGCGGCGTTGTTGTCCACCGCGATCGCGTTGCCGACATACGCTATTGCGGTCTGGATGTCCCCAAGGTCGGCAGACTCGGCGGCCTTGTGCACGAGCCATTCCACCACGGACGAGGCCAGTCCCTCGAGGCGCTCCGGGGGAACTCCCTGGCGGAAGTACATCCGAAGGGCATCGTGGAGTACGAATCGATCGGAGTTGACGCGGTCCAAGAGCCCCTTCCTGTGCAGCCGGATGAGGGTCCTCTTGCGAGTCCCCTCCTCCAAGAGTAAACCGTCCATGGGAACGGGGAGGTGGTAGAAGGAGGCCGCCTCGAGGCAAGCCCGCTCAACATCGCTCAACCCGGGCTCGATCTCCTCCATGATGTAGGTCTCTAAGGTGCTGAGGCTGGCCTCAGGCGTGGCCGTGGGACCCGAGTTCGCCATTAGCTTTAGAAAGAGCGGGTTGCCACCCCCCGCGCCTAACAGGACCCTCAGATGGTGATCTGGAATGCCAGATTCGGACAGGAGACGTCGACTGCTTTCGGGATCCAGAGCCCTCAGCGGTACCTCAAGGACGGCCTCGTCGACGGCCACATCGCGACGACTGTAGAAGTCAGGGACGTAACGTGAGAGGTACAGGATAGCCGTCTCTTCGTGGGCCTTCCCGACCTTTTGCAGGATGGAGATGAAGGCTGTCGCATCATCCGATGCGTTGTGGACGTCGTCCAGGACGAGTAGTGAGCTCAGGCCCGCGAGATCCGCGGTGAGGTGTTGCTCCACTCGACCGAGTTCCTTCGCTCCTGGCGTTGAGAGGTAGCCGTAGAGCTCGACCCTTCCGAGGGTCTTTAGGAAGGTGGCGAGTCGAAAGGCCAGGTCCCTGGAGGTATCCCAGGGTCGGACCTGTCGCCAGAACAATGAGCGTTGGTCCCGGAGCAGGTCACACGCCTTCGAGCCCAGAGTCGTCTTGCCCATCCCCGCCATGCCGGTGACGACGACTGAGGAATACTGGTCCACGCCTCGTAGGACCTCCTCGAGTTCCTGCTCTCGCCCGTAGAACTTCTCGACCCTCGGGGCCTCCTGCGTGAAGTCGACAAAGCCGCCCTCGACGACCTCAACCCCCTCTGAGATGTACCCCAGGGCCGCGTGCTCCTGAAGGAGGTTGATGATGCTGTTCCCCCTTCGATATTCCTGATATATCTCGGAGAGGGAGGCCTCCTCTGTCTCACCGGACTTACGCCTGAAGGGTAGGCTTTCACGGAGGAGGGTGTCCCTGAGGCTAGCGACCTGTTGTCTACCTTTAGGCGTTAGGAAGTACACCTTGCGATGGCGGGACTTACCCTTGACGTGACTGCTCCTCTCCTGGAGGAACCCCTCATCGATGAGGGGCCTGGCGTATTGCGTGACGTGGGTAACGCGGATGCCTACTGCAGAGGCTATTCCCTCCTGAGTCACTTCCAAGGGAACGACGTACTCTTCGGAGTAACGACTGAAGTCGAAGAGGTGAAGGAGGATTCTCTCCTTCGCCGTAAGCCTTCTCAACGCCCGTCCCCTCCTGTCAAGCATTATCACGGTTCATAGATAACGCTTCTCGTATCTGGTACAAGCCATTCTCAAGTCGCTCCGGGAGGCCGTGGATGGCGACTCCCTGTAATTACTATGGACCTACTACGACACGCCAAAGACCTCCCTCCTGCCTCCTTCGCATTAGGCGGTTCGGAAGGGATCGCCTAGGAGGCAAGAAAGAAATGCTTGGAGAATACGGCAAGGCGGTCGTCAGGGAACGCAGAAGCCCGCAGCACTACGCGGAGCTCTCACGCTACCTCCGGATGGAGTACGGGCCCGGAACCGGACCCGGTTACCTCCTTCAGGAGATGGCAAACGGGACTGAGACCCGTAAGGGCCTAGCCGTGAGGGCCTACAAAGCCCTCGCCAAGGCTGTGAGCACCCTCGCACACAACGGCCGGAAGACCGAGAACCCAGTGCCCACGAGGTGAGCCAGTTGAACGAGTGCCGAGGAGGGGCGCTATATAAGTACCCAGAAAGAAGGGAGGTGAAGGCCATGTTCCGGGGCATCGCAATCCTGGCGGTGGTCGCCTTCGCGGCCATTCGCGTCGCAGTCCTCTGGGCCTCCTTCCTGTAAGGAGGTCCCCCTTCCCTTCCTTTTTTCGTTTTTCCTGTCGTGTTCTGATCGACTGGTCGGGGCCACCGGATCGCCATGCTTGCCTGAGCTACCCGGCAAGACGAGCCTGAACGCGGTCTCTGAAGGTGAGTCCCACCAGTATGCCCACAACACCCCCCAGGCCGAAGCCGAGGAGGGCCACGCTGACGAGATCTACGTCCATCCCCGCTAGGAGAATGAAGATCTGTGTGATGAGGCCACCGCCAAGCAGGGCGACCACGAGGTCTCTTCCTGCGCTCTCCTGTCTGCTAAGGCCCGTCACCAGACCGAGGAGAAAGCCGAAGGCGGCCGTTCCCGCCAGAAGGAGTGCCAGGTTCGCCATGTCCCTTCCCCCGTGGCGCTGAACTCAGAGATTCAGACTCTACCAGGTAAAGCTTACGGTCGTTGACTCCTAGCGGGCAACTACCTCTGGGACAGAGAGTGCGGCGGACGGCGTCGCCCTCAGCCTCCCCAGCCTCTCCTCCAGCCTCTCTATGGACCACGTGGCAGAGGCCCACATCATGAAGTGCCTCAGGACACGTCCCCAGGTCGTGTGGATGTCCCTACAGCCCACCTTCCTTCCAGGACCACTCTGTAGGACTCGCTCCGTCTGCAGGAAGCCTTTGATGATGAGCTCCGACTTAAGCGGGTCGGCCAGCACGTCCTCGTATATGGTCTGAGGGCCGCCCCGCAGGGCTCCCATGGGTATGAAGGGCAGGACGTGGATGAGGGCCTTGGCGTCTTTCAGGCGGTCCACTAACTCTAGGGCTTCCACGACATCCTCCTCAGTCTCGCCAGGCATGTTGGTGATCATCGTTGCGCAGACTATCCATTGGTGGTCGTTAAGCAGCCCGATGGACTGCTCCACCACCTCCCCGTACTCTTCCGGCCTGAAGGGGAGGACCTTGCCAGGCATGATCTTCACGATCATCCTGGGGCTCGGCGTCTCGATGCCCATCTCGATGTAGCTCCATCGTCCCCGCGTTATGTACTCCGCCGCTAGAGGAACCACCTCTGGCTTCGTCATGACAGTGGCAGCGGCGGTGAAGTCCGTCTCGAGGAAGACCTCATCCTTGGTCAAGCGGTAGACGCGCTGAAGCAGCCTCTCCACCTTTTCCGGATCCGGGGTTAAGCCACGAACGCCATACCGGAAGAACTCCTCTGAGTGGAGACAGATAGTGGGCGCGCCGTGGTCGATGTTCAGCTGAACCTCCTTCTCGATTAGCTCCAGGGGCATCGACCTGAAGGCGAGGAGGGTCGGGTGACAAAACCTGCAGCCCCGGCCACATCCTCTGGTCACCTCGACGATGCCGCCGATGGAGGGCGTCACGATGGACGGTATCTCGTCCGCCGGGCGGGGGCGACCATGGACGATGGGAGGCAGCTCCTGGCCGCTGACGGCTCTCCTGAACACCTCCTGCACGACGGACTCCCCCTCGCCCTCGATGATACAGTCAATACCCATCTCCCTGGGGTTGGTCAGGTCTAGAAACTGCCACACGGCGGGCCCACCGACGATGACCTTCGGCCTGTACTGCTTCACGGCGGGGTGTTCCAGGACCCTGAAGAAGCTGCGACTGATGTACGACCGGCCCTTGGGTTGGTAGCCCATCAATCGCATCAACACGTACATGATGCCGCTGCCAAAGCTGACTCCCAAGGGGTCCATGGTCGTCAGGCCGATGGCCTTGGTGTCGGGCCCGATGACCTGGTCTAACCTACGAGGATCTGCAATGATGACCTGGTCCCTAGTGAAGCCATCCTGGAGGAGGGATGCCTCCACCTTGCAGAGGGCCAGGGGAGCGACTCTTGCCCGACCATACCTGTCGGACGTGGTGGGAAAGAGCCCTCTATCAATCGGGGAAGGGAAGAACTCCTCCGGCAAGGCAGAGGCAAAGCCCCAGAGGGGGCTGCCGCCGTAGTCGCTCATCAGCGCCGTGCTGCCCGTGAGGACGATCTCACGACCATTCAGCGGTGAACCCTCCTCTAACTCTCTCCCAGGAGCAGGCAATCCCCCGATATCGGAAGGTTGTCTTTCTCTCAATCGCTGCCCCTTAGATATCGTTTGTGCATGTATTTCATCGAGACCAGCGGACGGTTTCGCAGGGGTTGCGGGCGGACTCATGGGCTCCAGAAACGATTAAATACCAACCGCAAACTCCAGTAAACCATGGCTGAGGGAGGAGCAGCACCGCCGCCAGAGGCGATGCGTGGAGGAGTGAGTACTGCTGTCTTCGCCGGCGCCGTTGTCGTCATCTTCGTCGTCGGCTTCGTGGGTGGATTGTTCGTAGGCCCCATAGTCTTCGCACCCGGTCCTCAGGTCCCAGAGGTGCTTGCCATCGCGACGAACACGCCTTTTCCGCCCTTTGAATTCCGAGACGAGGATGACAATATCGTCGGCTTCGACATCGATCTGATTACAGAGGTCATGAACCGAATGGACCAGGACTTCAGGATCGTCGACTTCCGTGACTGGCCTGTTCTCCTGGCTGCAGTAGCAGAGGGCCGTGTCGACGTTGCCGCATCGGCAATGACATCCTCCGGGACGGTCGGGGCCGCCCGCAACGCGACGATGGACTTCTCAGATTGGTACTACGAGGCTGATCAGGCCGTTCTCGCCCTCACAGGGGAAGACCCGACCACGTGCGCTGCGTCGGGTTGCGTCCCAGCTGACTTCGAGGACATCTCCATCGCCGCCCAGTCCGGCACTACGAGTCACTTCTGGGTCTTGGACTTCGTGACCGAAGCCGCCACCCCAATCTCCGGCGCCACTCTGGTCGTCTTCCCGGACGTATCTACGGTCCTGCAGACCCTGCAAGCCGGTGCAGTGGACGTCGTCGTCATCGATAAGCCCGCAGGAGAGGGGACAGCCGCTGCAAACCCCGCCTTCGATATCGTCGGGACCATCGAGACCAATGAGCTATACGCCTTCGCCGTGCCGGACGGAGATCCGTTCGGGCTCATCCCGCTGATCAACGAAGCTCTCGCCGACATCAAGGCGGACGGCACGTACGACACAATCAGCGATAAGTGGTTCTGATCGTCTCGGAAACGCCTCGAATGGGGACGCCTCGCGGCAAGCTTTAACCAGGCTGGTGTTATCCGGCCACTGGAGCCAGCATGAGCGAGCACTCTCCGGGGCGCGGTGTAGCTACCAATCGTCCTGCCCTGACAGCAGTCAAGCACCACGGCGTTCGGATCGTTGAGGCTGTCATCGCCGCAGTGGCCTTCATCCTATTACTCCAATGGATACTCGGATACTCCCTGTGGGACAGGCAATTCTGGGACCTCTTCGTTCCGGCCTTCGTGAGGGGACTCGTCGGGACCGCCTACTACACAGGCATCGTCATTCCTCTCGGCCTATTGATTGGATTCCTCTGGGGGTGGGGCCGCCTATCCAACCTCCGCCTCGTCCGCTGGCCCATCATAGCTCTCATCGAGTTCTTCAGAGGGATTCCCCCCATCGTGCTCATGCTGTTCGCGTTCCTGTTTGGCCTAGCCCTGATTCCCCGGCAGGCGGACCCCTTTCAGTCTGCTCTTCTCGTGGCCGCCGTTGCCCTCTCACTCCACACAGCCTCCTACCAGGCCGAGATCTTCCGGGCGGGGTTCCAGTCCGTCCCCCGCGGCCAGGTGGAGGCCGCCCAGGCGGTGGGGATGAATGGCGGGCAGGTCATGACTCGGGTCATCCTCCCTCAGGCGCTGCGGCTGTCTCTACCACCCTTGGGCAACGAGTTCGCCACCGTCATCAAGGACACCTCGCTTCTGGGTGCAATTGGGGCGGTGGAGCTGTTCGCCATCGGACTCGAGTTCAGTCAGCGTGCGCCGCTCTTGGGGCAGCTGCCCTGGGTCTTCGCCATCTGGACCTCAGTAGCCGCCGCCTACTTCGTCATAACCTTCCTCGTCACGCGGGGCTTGCGGTTCCTAGAGTATGTCATAAGGACGCCGGGCCTCGAGGGGGTTCGTGCATGATTCGAGTCAGCGGAATTCACAAGTCGTTCGGCGGTCTGCACGTTCTGCGAGGCATCGACCTCAATGTCGAGAAGGGAGAGGTGGTCGTCCTCATCGGACCCAGCGGATCGGGAAAGAGCACCCTGCTAAGGTGCATCAACCTCCTCGTCGAGCCCGACTCCGGACGCGTTTACCTTGACGGCGTTCAGGTCAACCGGAGGGAGATCCGGCCTGAGTGGGTTCGGCAGCAGGTTGGCATGGTCTTCCAGAGCTTCAACCTCTTCGCGCACCTCACAGCTCTGGACAACGTGACCGTAGGCCCCATAAGGGTCAAGGGTCTGACGAGAGATGCCGCCAGGTCGAAAGGTGCAGAACTCCTAGATCGTGTCGGACTGGCCGACAAAGTCGACTCGTATCCGGCTCAGCTCTCGGGAGGTCAGCAACAGCGGGTTGCCATCGCCCGGGCTCTGGCGATGGATCCTAAGGCCATACTGTTCGATGAACCTACATCTGCCTTGGATCCCGAATACATTCAGGAAGTCCTGGATGTGATAACATCCTTGGCCAAGGAGGGCATGACCATGGTCGTGGTGACTCATGAGATGGGATTCGCCGAGCGAGTAGCCGATCGAGTCATCTTCCTTGACCAAGGAGTGATCCTGGAGGAGGGCACATCCAAGGAGTTCTTCAAGTCGCCCAAGCACGAACGGACGAGGACATTCGTCAGCAAGGTTCTCCATTAACGGGGGACGGTCATATGGACGCAGAGGTAAGTTGGCGGCAGTTGCGGGAGAGGCGGACTCGTCCGTGGGACATAGCGGTTGCCTTGGCGATTACTGCCGGTATCTTCATCGCGCTCTCCCGCCTGCTCTTGGGAGATAGAATTCTCGACATCGGATACATGGGAGAGGTGTGGACAGTCTTCCTCCCGGCAGCGGGACTGGCCGTCTTCGCCACGACGGTTTCCTATGCTATCGGCATGGGCATTGGATTTCTGGTGGGTTGGGCGCGGACTCTGGAGCCGGCGCACCTTGAGAAGGTGACGGAAGGCCTCTCTGGACTTGCGCTGGTTGTCGCCGTAATTCTCGCGGGGCTCAGGCGCTTCTTCCGTCGTTTGGCTGACTTCTACGTGGAGACTGTCAGAGGCACGCCTCTCCTCGTCCAGATTCTGTTTGCCTGGTCCATCATGCTCGTCCTCTCACCATCAGAATGGGATCTCGCATCACGTTCTGTCTTCGCTGGTATCATGGCGATGACGATTAACACAGGCGGGTACCAGGGGGAAATCTTTCGCGGCGGGATTCAGACAGTTCACAGCGGTCAGATCGAGGCCGCGAGGGCAGTCGGCCTTTCGAGGTGGGGGACAATGCGCCATGTAGTCCTCCCCCAGGCCCTGCGTCTCGTGCTACCGCCCTTGACCAACGAGTTCATCGCCCTCTTCAAGGCGAGCAGCCTACTTTTCATCATAGGCATCCAAGAACTCACCTTCGCGGGAAAGCGCCTGGCCTTCTTCAATCCAAAGATCTTCGAGATCTTCCTCCTCTTGACAGCGATATACCTAGCTGTGACCATCCCCCTCTCTCGGGTGGTGGGAATTCTCGAAAAGAGATACCGAATCGCGGGATTGGGCGCTGAGTCCGCCTGAGGACTAGTCCTAATGGATTGCCAGGCTCTCCAAGACTGTCTCCGCCATGTCCTGGAAGGCCTTCTCCACGTTGTCCCCCGTCTTCGCGCTGGTGAGGAGGTAGGGGCAGTGCCACTCCTCGCAAAAGAGCTTCAGGCCCTTCTCGTCGATGACCATCTCATCTTTAAGGTCGGCCTTGTTGGCCAGGACGAGCACGGGCACCTTCCCCGCTACCTTCTCTATAGCCGTTTTCCAGTCCTCTAGGTCCACGAGGGTCTCGGCCCTCGTGACGTCGCAAACCGCGAGGATTCCCTGGGCGCCGTAGAAGTAGGCTTCCCGCAGGAGTTCCCGAAGGAACTTCTCGCCCATGATGTCCCAGATGGCTATGTCCACCTCAAGGTGGCCCTTCCCCTTCGGGTCATCGACCGTCACAGTCCTCTTAGTCACCTTGGCCCCCAGGGTCACGGTGTACTTCTCGTCGAACTGGTCGTAGACGAACCGGCGTATGAGGGAGGTCTTCCCTACGGCGGCCTCGCCGGCAAGGCAAATCTTCAGCTTCGCCTTATCGGCCTTCTCAGCCATCTAGGTCAGATTGTCCTGGTGCACCCGGGATATTAAGCCTTCCCCATCCATTATCATCGACACGACCCTGGGCCCCTTCGAAGGCCTCAGGAGGGTCTGGAAAGGTTTATCGTTTGTACATTCGTCGCTTAACCCTTGACCAACCACCTCGCAGCTCTGCTCGCGGCGGGGAGCGTCATCACCGTCCTCCACGTCCTAGGGCCAGATCACTGGTTGCCTCACGTGATAGTCAGCAAAACCCAGGGATGGTCGATGCCGAGGACCCTGCGCGTAACCCTCTTTGCCGCCCTGAGTCACGTAGGCCTGACCGTCGGGCTGGGGGNNTCATTGGTTGCCGCACGTGATAGTCAGCAAGGCCCAGGGGTGGTCGATGCCCAGGACCCTTCGTGTGACCCTACTGGCCGCCCTGAGTCATGTGGGCCTGACCGTCGGGCTGGGGGTCTTCATCACCTTCGTGGTGGTGGGGTTGGAGCTCGTCTCCGAGACGTTGACCACCACCATCATGGCCATCGCCCTCCTCGCCCTCGGCCTGCTCTTTATAGCCCGCCAGTTCCTAGCGGGGGATCACGGCCACAAGACGGTCATGTCGGACGGGGCAGCGACCTTCGTCCTCCTTATGGTGGCAGCCTTCCCACCCTGCTATGCCATCCTTCCCCTTTTCCTTGCCACTAGCACCCTGGGGTGGGGCCCCTCCCTAGTCCTAGCCCTCATCTTCAGCCTGCTGACCGTCGGATTGATGCTGATCATGGTGACCTTGGGCCGCCGCGGCTACTCTGCCCTGGATGAGAAGGGCTTCCTTCACAGCCTGGAGGACAAGCAGAACCTCATCATCGGGGCCGTCTTCCTCCTGCTCGCCGTCGTCCTGTGGCTAGGCTTCTGACGGGTCGTGTCAAGCCGTGCCACGGATTCGGCTTAAGTATATCGGGGTCATCTCTTCGACAGGAGGAGAACGTGGCGAAGGACCCTGTGTGTGGCATGTACGTGGACGAGGCCAAGGTCAGCCTCGTGGCCACTGTGGAGGGCAGGAAGTACTACTTCTGCAGCGAGACCTGCCTCCTCACCTTTGAGGAGCCAGAGAAGGAACTAGTACACCTCCGAAGGCTCCTCATCCTCAGCTTCTCCCTCTCGATCCCCGTCCTCGTGCTGAGCCTCGTGCCGGTGCTTGAGGCGACGCTGCGCAACTTCGTCCTCTTCGCCCTCGCGACTCCCGTCCAGTTCGTAGCTGGCTGGCGCTACTACCGAGGCGGCTTGGACGCCATCAAGAGCCGAGTGGCCAACATGGACCTCCTCATTGCCGTCGGGACCAGCGCCGCCTACGGCTACAGCACCGTCGTCACCTTCCTCCCTGGCTTCTTCGCGGGCGAGGCCGTCTTCTTCGACACCGCGGCCGTCATCATCTCCCTTATCCTCCTGGGCAGGTACTTCGAGGAGAACGCCAGGGGAAGAGCCTCGGAGGCCATTCGGCGCCTCATGGACCTGGCCCCTAAGATGGCCACCGTCGTTCGCGACGGTAAGGAGGTGGAGGTACCGGTTGAGCAGGTGAAGGTCGGCGACGTCGTGGTCATTCGCCCTGGGGATAAGGTGCCGGTGGACGGCTCCGTCCTCGAGGGTCAGTCGGCGCTGGACGAGTCCATGATCACAGGGGAGTCCATCCCGGTGGAGAAGGGGCCGGGAGACGAGGTCATCGGGGCGACGATAAACAAGACGGGCATGCTGAAGTTCCGCGCCACCAAGGTCGGGAAGGACACGGCGCTGTCCCAGATCATCAACCTCGTCCAGGAGGCCCAGGAGTCTAGGGCCCCCATCCAGAAGCTCGCGGACGTGGTAGCCGGCTACTTCGTTCCAGCGGTCATCGGCGTCGCCATCATCTCCGCTCTCTTCTGGTTCGTCGTCGGCAGCGGGCTCTGGGTCCCCCCGGTCGAACTCTCCCCCTTCACCTTCAGCCTCACAGTGTTCGTGGCCGTCCTCATCATCGCCTGTCCCTGCGCCCTGGGCATCGCCACGCCCGCAGCCATCATGGTGGGAACCGGCAAGGGGGCCGAGAATGGACTGCTCATCAAGGGAGCCGAGTACCTGGAGAAGGCCCGTGGGCTAGACGTCGTCGTGTTTGACAAGACCGGCACCCTGACCAAGGGCAAGCCCGAGGTCACGGACATCATCCCCGTGGGCGGGCGTTCCGCTGAAGAGGTGCTCTTCCACGCCGCGGCTGTCGAGAAAGGTTCGGAGCATCCGCTGGCCCAGGCGATCCTTCGAAAGGCTGAGAAGGCGGGGGTTGAGGTCGTTGAACCCAAGGGGTTCGAGGCGATCCCCGGTCACGGTGTCCGGGCCAAAGTGGGGGAGACACGAGTCCTCCTGGGCAACAGGAAGCTCATGGAGGAGAACGGGGTCGACCTCTCGCCGCTGGAGACAGAAGTAAAGCAACTAGAGCAGAAGGGGAAGACGGCGATGCTCCTGGCCATGGACAGCTCCATTGCCGGGGCGGTGGCAGTTGCCGACACGCCTAAGGAGCACGCCAGGGAGGCCTTGGAGGCCCTGAAGGCCATGGGCATCCGGCCTGTCATGATCACGGGGGACAACGAGCGGACGGCCATGGCCATCGCCGCCCACCTGGGCATGGAGGAGGTCATGGCAGAGGTCCTACCAGGGGAAAAGGCGGACCGCGTGAAGGAGCTACAGTCGCAGGGCCACTCCGTCGCGATGGTGGGGGATGGTATCAACGACGCTCCGGCCCTGGCTCAGGCGGACGTCGGCATCGCCATCGGCAGCGGCACTGACGTCGCTATGGAGGCAGGAGGAATCGTGCTGGTCAAGGACGACCTGCGGGACGTGGTGGCCTCCATCCAGCTCAGCCGCCGGACCTACTCCAAGATACGGCAGAACCTCTTCTGGGCCTTCGCCTACAACACGGCCCTCATCCCGGTGGCGGCGGGCATCCTATACCCCCTCCTTGGCCTCCTCTTGGACCCCATCTTCGCGGGAGCCGCCATGGGGTTCTCGTCTACAACAGTTGTAGCTAACTCTTTATTGCTCAAGAGGTTTCAGCCCACCATCAAGCAGTGGGAAGAGAGGAGGATCGAGATGGCTAAGGACCCGATTTGCGGAATGGATGTCAACCCTGACACGGCCTACGGCAGCTCTGAGCATGACGGTGAGGTGTTCTACTTCTGCAGCGCCAGGTGTAAGGAGACCTTCGACGCGGACCCCCACCGATACGCTCATGGGCACCGCTAGGCCGACGGTCTAGCCTAGCGTTCCCAGAAGCGGAATTCCAGAGCCGCACCGGCGATCACCAGAATCAATCCGCCAACGGCAACGAGGTTACCTGCAGGGCTTGGGCCCAGTGGCGAGACGCCATAATTTATCGCAACGAGCTGAAGAGATATTCCTATGAGTGCTATCGCGATGCCGCGTGCCATACTATCCACCGCACCCACGGGTTTCGATATATTAAGCATGCTGGAAGCGGCCACGGCGTCGCCCAAAGGCGCGTCACGCACTATCATAACAGTTATAGCCACCTCTTCCCTCACCACCTGCCATGGGCAAGGGCGTCTTCATATCGGGCTTGATCCTGGGAATCCTCGGACTCCTCTGGTCCTTCGCCATGCTCTTCATCCTGGTCGTCATCGTCGCCATAGCCTCCGGAGACATAGCAAGGCTTCTGGTCATCCCGCAGGTGGCGTTCTTCACCGCCATCGTCACCATCGTGGGGGCGGTCCTGGCCAGGACGCGGGATGCGCTGGGGGCATGGATTGTCCTCGCTGCAGGTGCCGCTACAGTGGGCACTGCCCTGGCGGTATCGTTCTCAGTCCTGAGCTCCGTCTCCCCGGTGACCAGTATCCTGGGAGTCTCCCTCATCGTAGTCTGGTGGGCCTATCTGACACTTATCGCCGGAGCCGTGAGCCTGGTACTGATGCGGCGCCTTTGAGGCCGGCCCTTAAGGAACGTTGCCCGTCCTCCCGATGGACGCCTGCCAGATTGCATGGGCCCCTGGGCCTAAACTTTGCTGGCCAGGTCCCATCAGTACCTCCACCCTGTTAGGAGCGTTTCCCATGAGAATCCTGAAAGGACATTGCCAGGGGGAGAGAGTCTCCCGGGGCAAGGCTGCTTTCATGACCCATTCGAGCTCCCTGACACCACCCCACATCGGGGAGCCATGCTGAGCCAGATGAGTCTCAGTCTTGATAATATGGTGGAAATAGGTAAAAATAGTGTGTTCACAGTCAGCACTCGGTAGGATTCGACTCATCCGCCGTCTGCGGACAGAGGAGACCGGATGATAATCAGAAGCAAGGCTCCGCTCAGGATTAGTTTTGGCGGGGGAGGCACAGACATTTCGCCGTATCCGGAAGAGAGGGGCGGCGTGGCCCTGAATGTGACCATTGACATGTATGCCTACTGTAGCCTGGCACCGCGAGGTGACGACATTATCGACGTGAAGTCCCTGGACTATGATACTGGAATCGTCTACCGCAACGAGAAGGACCTCGAGTACGACGGAAAGCTCGATTTGGTGAAGGCAGCCATAAAGGTGATGAAACCCAACATCGGACTTGACCTCTTCCTCCATAGCGACGCGCCACCAGGCACTGGCCTGGGTTCATCCTCTACCGTAACGGTTGCCCTTGTCGGCGCTTTTAAACATCACATGAAGCTCCCCCTCACGGACTACGAGATAGCTGAACTCGCCTACGTCATAGAGAGGGAGGAGTTGGGCATCCAGGGAGGAAGGCAGGACCAATACGCCGCCACCTTTGGGGGCTTCAACTTCATCGAGTTCTTGAAGGACAAGGTCATCGTCAACCCCCTCCGCATCAGACGGGACATCCTCAATGAGCTGGAGTACAGGTTATTGCTCTGTTATACCGGTGGCACGAGGCTCTCAGCTGGGATAATCGAGGACCAGGTAGGCAGATATGTTCAAGGACAGAGCGAATCCGTCGAGGCGCTGGACAAGACGAAGAGCTTGGGCATAGCCATGAAGAACGCACTCCTCCTGGGAGACCTAGATGGTTTTGGACAACTCTTGAACGAGGCGTGGGAGGCCAAGAAGAACTTCACTTCCAGGATGACCAGCCCGCAGATCGATAAGATGTATGAGGTCGCCCTGAAGAACGGGGCCCTGGGGGGGAAGCTCTCTGGAGCTGGCGGAGGAGGTTATTTGGTACTCCTCTGCGAATTCGACAGGAAGCACACCGTCGCCAAGGAGCTCAGGAAGCTCGGGGGCGACCCGGTAAATGCCGCCTTTGAGCTCAAAGGTCTGCAAACGTGGGAAATCAACTCTAGAGGAAGCGTCTGAATGGACAGTGCGAAGGTTCTGCCTGATCTGGAGCAGGGGGGCCACCCGCCGCATACTCCCCACAACATCTATGGACACGTCGCTGTTCACGGAGGCAATGCGCTGGGGCAATCTCGTCTCCTGTTCTATCTGGAATCCTCTCCTCGGGGACCATTATGAACAGGGCTGTCTTCATAGACAGGGATGGGACGATCAGCCGAGATGTGCCCTATTGTAGCCGCCCTGAGGACTTGGAGCTTCTTCCGGGTGTAGAGGAGGGAGTGAGGCATCTCAACAAGAATGGCTTCAAAGTCATCGTAATCACTAACCAATCAGGAATCGCCAGAGGATACTTCACTGAAGAGACCCTGGCCAAGATCCACGAAAAGATGAGCAAGGACCTCGAAAGGGCTGGGGCCCACATCGATGGGATATACTACTGCCCTCATCATCCCGAGGAAGGCTGTGAATGTCGCAAGCCCAAGCCCACACTCCTACTGCGAGCAGCTTCAGATCTCGCCGTAGACCTCGGTCAGTCGTACGTCATCGGGGATAGACTGATGGACGTGGAGATGGGCAGGAGGGGTGGCTGTAAGGCCTCCCTGCTCGTCTTAGAAGGCGGAGAGGAGGAAGCTGGCCGCGGAGTGCCTAAAGACCTACCTACCTTCGGCTCCGTTCTGGAAGCCGTGCGCTGGCTGATTCGTCACGAAGGGCAAGAGCGAGGGGAGAAGCATGGACAGATCCAAGGCTGAGATTGTAGAATCCTATCTCAGAGAAGGAGCCGCTCTTCGGCTAGCCACAATCGATCTCCGTGAGGAGATTGCACAAGTTGCAGAAATAATCTCAACGGCCTTTCGACACGGAGGCAGATTAATGATCTTTGGGAACGGTGGCAGCGCAGCAGATGCCCAGCACATCGCCGCGGAGCTCAGCGGTCGGTTTCGACGGAACCGCGATCCGCTCCCTGCGTTGGCCCTCACCGTCAACTCCTCTGCAGTCACTGCCATTGGGAACGACTACGCCTTCGACGAGATCTTCGCCCGCCAGGTGAGGGGTCTCGCGACAGAGGGAGATGTCGTGATTGGCATATCCACAAGCGGTCAATCCGAGAACGTCCTCAAGGGTCTGGCTGCGGCGAGGGCCATGGGCGCGAAGACAATCGGCCTCTGTGGCCAGAAAGGGGACATGGCTAAGTTCTGCGATAACCTTCTGGCCGTTCCAGGGGAGACCACTTCGCTCCTCCAAGAGGTCCACATCGCCATCGGCCACCTGCTATGCCTGATGGTGGAGGATGATCTGTTTGGGTAGGACGCTGGTGGATACCGACGACGGAGGTTAGCAGGTGCGAGTGCTCATCACCGGTGTAACAGGCTTTGTCGGCAGTCATATGGCTGAGTATTGCCTAGGCATGGATTCCGAGGTCTACGGCACCCGCCGCTGGCGAAGCCCCATGGACAACATCGTCGGCATCGCAGACAAGCTGGAACTGGTGGAGTGCGACCTCATCGACGAATCGAGCGTGTACTCGGCGGTCTCCAAGAGCCGGCCGGACTACATCTTCCACTTGGCCGCCCAGTCCTACGTCCCCTCGAGCTTCGTCGCCCCGCGGGACACCCTGGAGACGAACATCATCGGGACGCTCAACCTGCTGGAGGCAGTGAGGCGAACGGGGATCGACCCGACGATCCACATCTGCAGCTCCTCCGAGGTCTACGGGCAGGTCGAGCCCGACGAGGTCCCGATAAAGGAGGACAACCAGCTCCGCCCCCAGAGTCCGTACGCCGTAAGCAAGGTCGGTGAGGACTTGCTGGCCCGGCAGTACTTCCGATCCTACGGGATGAAGACGATTCGAACCCGAGCGTTTACCCACACCGGACCCCGGCGAGGCTCCGTCTTCGTCGCCTCCGCCTTCGCCAAGCAGATTGCGGAGGTGGAGAAGGGGATAAGGCCACCGGAGGTGCGGGTGGGCAATCTGCAATCAATTCGAACGTGGCTGGACGTTCGGGATATCGTGCGCGCCTACTGGCTGTGCGTCGAGAAGTGTCCCCCAGGGGAGGTGTACAACGTGGGAGGAAAGACGACCCGAAGCATCGGTGAGATGCTGGAGTTCTTGCTCTCCTTGTCCCCCAGGAAGGGGGACATCCAGGTCAAGGAGGACCCACAGCTGCTGCGGCCTTCAGACGTCACGCTTCAAATCCCATCGGTGGATAAGTTCAGGAAGGCCACCGGGTGGGAGCCACAGATCCCGTTCGAACAGACGATGAGCGACCTCCTGGACTACTGGCGCGGCAAGGTATGAGGCGGGGCCTCTGGCCTCGGGCTAACCCGCTCTCCTGCGCCTCCTTCGCTGTCGGCCTCGAAGATAGCTGACCAGTCGTGCGGCATCGAGGACGAAGGCCACCAGCAGGGCGTAGGGGGCCTGGGAGAAGAGGCCGTCGAAGAGCACCTGGCGGATTCGGAAGAGGATGTAGGTCACGGCGAGGATGCCGAGGAGGAGCCATATGAGGGGCCACAGGAATCCGAGGAGGAGCAGGGCCAGGCCCGCCCCGTAGGCCCCGTAGAGGAGGCCGTACCGAGTGTACGACCAGAGGAAGATGCCAGCCTCTCCGTCTCCGAGGGCGTTTCGGGCCTCCATCAGGTAGGCTCCGCGGAGAGTCTTGGGAGGATGCCAGCGGGCCACCGCCTCGGATGTGAAGGTGAAACGGAGCCCTGCACGACGCAGGCTGAGGTCGAAGATCGTGTCCTCGATTTCGGAGAGAGCCTCTGGATAACCGCCAACCTCCTCCCAGGCAGACTTCGTGAAAGCGACGCTCCTGGAACTCGGCAGGAAACTTTCCGGTCGGATCTGGTTCAGGGAGAACTGGGTCAAGAGGCCCATGGCGCGGTCACGCCTGTCCTCCGCCAGAGGCTCATACCACCCCGCCACCACGTCCACGTCGCCTTTCTCGAGTGGTGCGATGATCCGCTCGAACCAGGTCGGGTCGAGGACACCCACATCGGTCACCGCGATGAGGTCCGCTCCGGATAGGTCGATGGCGGCGTTGCGTCCCTGAGAGCGATTCCCTGGAACCTCGGCGATCTTGAGGGGCAACGATGTTGACTCGGCGAATTTCCCCAGGAGGTCTAAAGTCCCGTCTGTCGAACCTCCGTCCGTAATCACGATGACATCAGGAATTCGAGTCTGACGCTCAAGAGAGGAGAGGAACTCAGGCAGCAGCGGCGCTTCATTCTTCATCGTCGCGACCAGGGCGGTGGGCACATCCCGCCATTTTGCAGGTCGCCTTAAGTCATTTGCTCCGGAAGGGTCAAGGCTCGCTGGATGCTAGGGGTAACCGATGTCCTCTCCGCGGGTTATGGTCCTCGTTCTGAACTACAATGGAGGGGCAACCCTGGAAGAGTGTCTCAAGTCACTCCAGGAGACCACATATCCCAACACGCAGCTCGTGGTTCTCGATAACGGTTC
>JABAOH010005883.1_pt1 | contig 28475 bp, 26 predicted proteins | sample 7062181 | NCBI WGS metagenome assembly JABAOH01 (sample SAMN14538630, study PRJNA623070) | marine sediment metagenome | biome: marine biome [ENVO:00000428]; feature: marine pelagic biome [ENVO:01000023]; material: deep marine sediment [ENVO:00002113]; isolation source: pool of 5 deep marine...
GGTTAGGTTGGGTCGGAATCTTCAATAATCGCTTCAACCATCCCCAAAAGCTAAATTTGTCAAGGAAACAGAGATGCTTACCTTCCGATATCTGCGGTTGCGGTTTGACCTCTAAGTGTGCTATAAAGTATGGTTTATTAAGGCTAAAAATGAATAAGAAGGCGAAGAAAAAAATCAAAATCACAGGGACTGGCTTCTATACCCCTGATAAGGTTCTGACCAATTTTGACCTGGAAAAAATGGTGGATACTTCCAATGAATGGATCATCACCCGGACGGGTATCAGAGAGAGAAGAATCGCTTCCGAAGACCAGACGACATCGGATCTGGCCGTCGAGGCGGGCCAGCGGACTCTCAAGAATGCGGGACTGAAGGTCAAGGATATCGACCTTATCCTTGTGGCGACCTCCACCCCGGACACCATTTTTCCATCCACTGCCTGTTGGGTTCAGGATAAGCTGGGAGCCGATCACATCCCGGCTTTCGATATTTCCGCTGGATGTACAGGTTTTCTGTATGGAATGATCCTCGCCGAAGGTTTGATTCTCGGAGGTGTAAAAAAGAAAATCCTTCTCATTGGAACCGAATTCCTGACCAAGGTGACGAACTGGAAGGACCGCAACACGTGCGTTCTTTTCGGTGATGCAGCTGGAGCCGTGGTTCTCGAGGAGAGCCATGATGATTCAGGAATGCTTTCTCACTACTGGAAGGCCGATGGAAAGCTGGGAGACCTCCTGAGCATTCCTGCGGGGGGGACCAGGATTCCGACCACAGCTCAGACCATTGCCCAGGATCTTCATTATCTTCAGATGAAGGGTAACGAAGTATTCAAGCATGCGGTCAAGAGGATGGGAGAAGCGGCTGTGGCGGTGGTGAAAAGAGCGGGATTGACCCAGGAAGATATCGACTATCTCATCCCCCATCAGGCAAACATCCGGATCATCGAAGCCACTGGCAGGCGGTTGAAATTACCTCCGGAAAAAGTCTATGTGAACATCCACAAATATGGGAATGTTTCTGTGGCCACCATTCCGATTTCTATCCACGAGCTCAGGGAGTCGGGCAAACTGAAAAAAGGAACCATAACCGTAATGGATGCCTTTGGGGCGGGTTTCACCTGGGCTGCTGTGGCCTACCGATGGTGAATGGCTTTCTACTCAGCTTACCTGACTGCTGTTGAATTTGTAACGGTTTTGGAAATGTTAACAAGGCTTTTGAATCGTTGGCCAGAGTTTGCTAAAATTACATATTGAAAAACCGGGAAAAAATCCCTATAATATCTATATTCTTAATATCAATTCTGTCTGATTCGGTCCAGGAGTTAGGTCAGGGCTTACAGACAATGAAGATAAACGCATGGTAAGGAGAGAAAGATGAATAAAATCTCAGGTCTCGTCGTTCCGGTGAGCGTGGTGTTTCTTCTGGTGATCGGGGTTAATGCTGCTTGTGCTCTGGAAGATCACCCTGCTGCTCCCAATTTCACGCTCAAGGATTTGAGGGGAAATGAAATATCTCTTTCCGATTATGAAGGAAAAGTGCTGTTTTTGAATTTTTGGGCGACCTGGTGCGGACCATGCAGGGCAGAGATCCCTGACTTCATCGAAGTGTATGATGAGTATAAAGATCAAGGATTGGAAATACTGGGTGTTTCTGTCGACACCGTCAGCCCGGATAAAGTGCTTCAGTTCGTGAAAATGAACGAAATGAATTATCCAGTGGTGATGTACACCCGGGATCTCATAAACGATTACAGGCCGGGCCGGGCCATCCCAGCGACCATCATCATCGATAAGATGGGGAGAATGCGGCACAAACAGATCGGTCCCATGTCCAAAGAGATGGTGATCGATATTTTTAAAGAAATCTCCAAAGAAAATTAGGATGCCCGGCACTGAGAACGTCTCAATATTCGTCGCTCTCACAGCAGGTCTGATATCGTTCTTGACTCCCTGTATACTGCCTTTGATCCCTTCCTATTTGGCATTTATCACGGGGATATCCCTCGAGGAGCTTCAAACCGGGGAGAATCTCAAACGGGTCCGCAAAAAAGTTATCGGCAACTCCCTGATGTTCATACTCGGTTTCTCCATAATCTTTATCGCCCTCGGGGCCTCGGCGACATTCATCGGCTCCTTTCTGTCCGAGCATATCAGATGGTTCGAGATCATCGGAGGAGCGGTGGTCATCATCCTGGGGCTTCATTTTGCCGGAGTTTTCAAGCTGAAATTTCTGGAGAGGGAAAAAAAGTTTCACATGCAGAAAAAGCCTCTGGGATATCTAGGTACAGCCCTGGTGGGTATGGCCTTCGGCGCGGGCTGGACGCCCTGTGTGGGGCCTATACTCGGTGCGATATTGACCATGGCCGCGACCACGCAGGACATCATGAAAGGAATCGTTCTCCTCGTGTTTTATTCCATCGGACTGGGCATTCCTTTCTTGATCTCAGGGATTCTTATCCATAAATTCTTCGAGTACTTCAAGGCGATCAGGAAGCATTTCAAGGTCATAACCACCGTGGGGGGGATATTGCTGATCGCTGTGGGCGTTTTGCTGATCTCTGGCTATTTCACCGCGATTTCTTCCTACCTTCGCTACTGACCTGGCTGCTATACGCCATTCTCCAAAGTGCTTTTCTCTTCAGTTTGATGCTTTTCTGCAATCTCTGTTTTTTAGAAACGCTTCTTGAGTCGGTTAAGACGGGCTCGAGAGTTATGCCTGTACAAGATGGAAAAGAGCCCCACTTTTCGTAACAGAGTCGGATCAGGCGTTGAAACAAATCCTGAAATTTACGATAATAGAAATGTATCTGCATTTAAGGTGGAGGAAATGGCGGAAAATAAACTCCTCGATATCCTCAAAGGTGCTCTTCTTCTCGAACACAGAGGCAAAGCCCTTTACGGTTCGGTCGCCGAATCGAGCAAGGTCGAAAGTGTCAAAGAGCTCTTCGACATGCTTGTCAGGGAAGAAAACAAACATATAAAGGTTTTGAACAAACAGTTCCCCCGCATCGTCAAGGGAGAAAGCTTCGATATTTCGGACCTCGATAAGGAGCGTTCCTCCACATTGGAGGCCATTATAACCGAAAAGATCGTGGAGGATGTGACTGGAGCAGAATACGATGCGGCAGTGATTTCTGCCGCTCTGGAATTCGAAAAGAACGCCGTCCAGTATTACTCCGAGCACGCCGGATCCGCTGAATCGGTAGCCGAAAAGAAACTGTTCGAGTGGCTGGCAGAATGGGAAAAGAATCACATGCTGATGCTGGCGAGGGTGGACAACGAACTCAAGGAAAAGATCTGGTACGACAACCAGTTCTGGCCTCTCGATTAGCCGCATTTGCGAGGAGCGCAGCGGCGAAGCAATTTCCTTAATGATTTCTGTTTCTCAGAATCTGCACCAGCTCTCAGGCAACGAGTTCGATCCCCATATCGATCGCCTTGATATTCAGGGGAATCAGGTGATGGTGACGTTCCGGGAGGGCTTCTTTCAGTGCCTGGACCAGGGCGTCTTTCTCGACGATTCCGGTGATCTCGACCAACGCTCCGAGCAGCAGCATGTTCATGACCTTCAAGTTCTTCAGGTCCTGAGTGGCTTTTTCTACGGCCGGCAGGCCATAGATCTCTATATCGTTTCTGGCCGGTGATTCCTTGATCATGGTGCTTTCCCAGATGAGAACGCCGCCCTTTTTGACTCTGGATTCAAATTTATTGAGTGAAGGCTGATTGAGAACCACGGCTGCATCGTAGGAGCTGACAATAGGGGAAGAGATGGGCTGGTCGCTGATGTTTACGATACAGTTGGCCGTGCCTCCTCTCATCTCCGGCCCGTAGGAGGGCATCCAACTGACCTCTTTCCCTTCTTTCATGGCTGCATAGGCCAGGAGCATTCCCATGGACAGGACTCCCTGGCCGCCGAAACCAGCAAAGACCATTTCCTTTAGCATCACTCAACCTCCAACTTTGTCATTGCGAATCCTGAAAGGCTGTGGCAACTATATCATTGCGAGTGCAATGAAGCCTTGTTGCGAACGCAGTAAAGCAAACTCTTATAGTTAAAGATCGCCACGCTTTCCTCGCGGTGACACATCAGTCTTTTTTTTCTTTTTTTATATCCTTGAACACTCCCAAAGGATAATAGGGAAACACACGCTCCTCCAGCCACTTCAGCGATTCTTCGGGGGTGAGCTTCCATCCTGACGGACAGTTCGAGGCGACTTCGATGAAAGTGGTACCCAGTCCTTCCATCTGGTATTCGAAGGCCTTCCGCAGGGCACGCTTGGCTTTTCTGGTGTGAGCCGGTGTGTCACAAGTGACTCTCTCCACATAAGCCACTCGCTCGAAGCCAGAAGCGATTTCCGCCATTTTCATGGGCATGCCCGCCGTATCGACATTTCTCCCATAAGGAGAGGTGGAAGTTTTTTGTCCCTCGAGTGTCGTGGGGGCCATCTGCCCTCCTGTCATGCCGTAGATCCCGTTGTTGATGAAGATGAAGGTGAAATTTTCACCTCTATTGCAGGCATGAAGGGTTTCGGCAGTCCCGATCGCTGCCAGGTCGCCGTCTCCTTGATAGGAGAACACCATTCTATCCGGCAGCATACGTTTGATTCCTGTGGCCACGGCAGCAGCTCTCCCATGTGCCGCTTCCTGCATGTCGACATCCAAATAGTCATAGGCAAAAACCGAACATCCTACCGGGCAGACTCCGATGGTCTTATCCTGGATCTCCAGCTCTTGGACCACTTCCATCATCAGTTTATGGATGGTGGAATGGAAGCATCCCGGGCAGTAGTGCATACGGGTGGAGGTGAGGGTTTTGGGTCTTTGGTAGATCAGTTCATATCCTTCTTTCATGCCGCAGCTCCTTTCATTTTCGATTTTATAGCCTCTAAGGTTTCCTCGGGTGTGGGGACGATTCCACCCAGCCTGCCGAAATAGTGCACGGGTTTTTTCCCGCATACAGCCAGCCTCACATCCTCCACCATCTGGCCTGCGTTCATTTCGAGGGATAGGAAAAATTTGACTTTACCCCGGCCGGCCAAAGCCTCCAATTTGTTCCATGGAAAGGGCCACAATGTGATAGGACGGAAAAGCCCGCACTTCAACCCTTCTTCTCTGCCGAGGTCCACCACTTTTTTCGAGATTCGGGAGCAAAGCCCATAAGCCACGATGATGATTTCTGCGTCATCCGTTTTATATTCTTCGAACCGGACTTCATTTTCGAGTATTTTTTTATATTTGGCCTGGAGAATCAAATTCCTCTCCTCCATGGCCTCTGATTGAATGAAAAGAGAAGTGATGATGTTTCTCTTCCTGTCCGGAGTTTTCCCGGTAGTGGCCCAGGGCTTGTGGGGCTTGTATTCGGTGGGAGCCGGAAGGACGACCTTTTCCATCATTTGACCGATCGCTCCATCGGCCAGGAGCATAACCGGGGTGCGGTATTTGTCGGCTAGTTCGAATGCCAGGGAAACATGGTCCACCATCTCTTGGACAGAATTGGGGCCGAATACGATCAAATGGTAATCGCCGTGACCTCCGCCCTTGACAGCCTGAAAATAGTCTCCCTGACTGGGCTGGATGGTTCCCAATCCAGGGCCGCCTCGGACCACGTTGACCAGCACGCAGGGGAGTTCTGCACAGGCGATGTAGGAGATCCCCTCCTGCATCAAGGTGAAACCCGGAGAAGATGTGGTGGTCATCACGCGGGCTCCGGCAGCAGCAGAACCGTAGAGCATGTTCACGGCAGCCAGCTCACTTTCGGCCTGAATCAATACATAATCATGTTTAGGCTCCTGGATAGCCAGATATTCGATGACTTCCGACTGCGGGGTGATCGGATATCCAAAATAGCCCTGAAGGCCGGCGCGGATGGCTGCTTCTGCCAGAGCTTCGTTTCCCTTCATGAGTTTGACTTCAGCCACTTTTCCCTCCCTCCTCGAGAACAGCTTCTTTTTTCTTCCTGTAAACAGTAATGGCTGCATCCGGACACATGACGGCACAGTTTGCACAGGCGATGCATTCGTCCGGCTCAGCCAGATAGGCATAATGGAGACCGTATTTATTCGTATCTGAGGTGTTCAGAGCTAAGCAATCCGTCGGACAGTGGATCACACACAGATTGCATCCCTTACATGTTTCTTTGGATATCTCGACATAACCCTTTTGAGGCATCCTGACCTCCGTTCTTATTTTTTTAATGCTGCTTCTGCGTCCCTGCTTTCTCTTCCAGCAGATGTGCCGCGTGACTCTTTATCATACCATGTTTAAGGAATTCTTCGGATGGTACAGAGATGAGAGACAACTTCCGGAATCAACTGTAAGCCAAATGTGAACCGCAATGATCCAAATATTATTTCTGTATTTATATATTATGTCATTTAATTTTCAATGCCAGTTACATTTCGAAGGAAAGGACCCGGTGAGAGTGGCACTGGATGTTCACAGCAGCTGGCATGGAGGCGATGTGGCAGGGGAAGGATTCCACATGGACAGCCAGGGAGGTACATCTTCCCCCCATCCCTTGAGGGCCTATTCCCAGATTGTTGATCCGTTCGAGCAGCCTTTTCTCCATGTCTGCATAGAAAGGATCGGGATTATGAGAACCCAAAGGTCTTCTCAAGAGGGCTTTCTTTGCCAGCAGGGCAGAGTACTCGAAATTTCCTCCCACGCCTACTCCGACAACAATCGGGGGGCAGGGATTGGAACCGGCCTTATCCGCGGTTTCCACCACAAAATCCTCTATTCCTTGCTGTCCCGCTGCCGGTGCGAACATCCGTACGGCGCTCATGTTCTCTGCACCTCCGCCTTTGGCGATGAAGGTCACTCTGAAGACATCCCCGGGAACCACTTCCCAATGGATGAATGCCGGGGTGTTGTCTCCCGTATTTTTACGGCGGATCGGATCTTCGACCACGGATTTTCGCAGATAGCCTTCTTCATATCCTGCCCGCGTGCCTTCTGTGATTGCCTCCTGAAGGCTTCCCAGTCCATCATCTTTGTTGAGCGCGACGTCTTCTCCCAATTCCACGAAGAACACAGCCAAGCCGGTATCCTGACAGAGCCCCAGTTTTTCGTCCCTCGCGATCTGAGCGTTTTCTTTGATCTGCTTGAAGACGGATTTTCCCGCAGGAGACTCCTCCTTGGCTTCCATCTCTTGAATCACTTCCATGACGTCATCTTGGAGTTCAAAATTGGCTTTCTGGACGATTTCTCTGACTTTTTCTCTGAGCTCAGACAGATTTATGGTTTTCATATGCTACCTCCAGGTGGTTAGAAAGGTGTGAAGAGGAACATGACGTATCAGTTTATGACTCCATTCAGGAGCTGTCAAGGAGATTTTTGAGAGCTTTGCATTCCGATTTTATTTTTTCGACTAAATAGTGTAGAAGTAAAGAGGATAACAACTTTAATCGATTGGAAGGAGGCGGCCATGGTCTCTGAACACAAACTGCTGATAAATGGAGAAAGAGTAGATGCAGAAGATGTCAGGGAGATTCGATCGCCCTATGATCAGAAGGCCGTAGGTAAGGTTCATTTTGCGGACAAAGTCCAGGTGGAGAAGGCCATTGGCGCGGCGCATGAAGCCTTTCAGGAGACCAGAAAACTTTCCAGCTATGACCGGGCCAGGTTTTTGGAGTCTGTGTCTGGTCAGATTGGGAAGAAGAGAGAGGATCTGGCAAAGTCCATCGCCCTTTGTGCAGGAAAACCCATAAAGTCTTCCCGGGTGGAGGTCGACCGGGCGGTCGGCACGTTCGCCATCGCGGCTGAGGAAGCCAAAAGAATGACCGGCGAAATCATTCCCCTGGATTTGAGCCCTCAGACGGCCAACCGGTGGGGATTGGTCCGGCGGTTCCCTTTGGGAGCCGTAGCAGGGATCACCCCCTTCAATTTTCCATTGAACCTGGTGGCTCATAAGGTCGCACCGGCCATGGCTTCGGGAAACACCGTGCTGCTGAGGCCGGCCTCCCAGGTGTCGATGACCTCAGGGCTCCTCACCGATATTGTCGACGGAACCGATTATCCCGCAGGGGGCTTCAATTTCGTCCCTTGTGGATACGAGGCTGCAGATCTCCTGCTCGACGATGACCGGATCAAGAAGATCACCTTTACCGGAAGCCCCGATATCGGCTGGGAACTGAAAAAGAGGGCACACAAGAAGCGGGTGACTCTCGAGCTCGGGGGAAACGCGGCTGTGGTCATCGAACCGGATGCCAACCTGGAATTTGCCCTCCCGAGAACCGTGCTGGGGGCGTATGCTTACTCTGGACAGGTGTGTATCTCCATCCAGCGCATTTTTTTGCACCAGGAGATCTATGACAAGTTCATGGGAGATTTTTTGGATGCCACCAGAAAGCTCAAGATAGGGGATCCTTTGGACGAAGACACCGATGTCGGTCCGATGATCAACCTGGATGCGGCCCAGCAGACAGAGGAGTGGGTCCAGGAAGCTCTGGAGAACGGAGCCAGCCTGGTCTGTGGAGGGAAGAGAGAGGGGGCTGTGTATGAACCCACCATTCTGGAGAAGGTGAAGCCCGAACTGCGTATTTCCTGGTTGGAGGCTTTTGCCCCTGTGGTAGTGGTTTCTCCCTATAAGGATTTCGAGGAAGCTCTGAAAGGCGTCAATTATTCCATCTACGGACTCCAGGCAGGGATTTTCACCAATGACCTGAAGAAGGCCTTTCGTGCATATGAGGTGCTGGACGTGGGGGGTGTGATCCTCAACGACATCCCCACCTTTCGGATCGACCACATGCCTTACGGGGGGATCAAGGAATCGGGGTTCGGCCGGGAAGGACTCAAGTATGCCATAGAAGAAATGACCGAGCTGAAACTCCTGGCGGTAAATCTCAATGTTTGAGCCCAACATATTACTCATTGACATAAACGATCGATTTTAAATAAACTACTATGAAAGTGCTGATCGCTGTGTCATCGCGAGGAATGAGAGGAAGCCATACACCCTTTAGTCGCTCCGTCATGACGTAGCAATATGACATAAGCTTATATACTCCTTATGAGGAAAATCAGACTATTTAAAAGGAAGATTCGAAAGAAAATGAACGAGTCCGATAAATCCGGTAAAGAGAAACGACGTTTCCCAAGAATTACTGCTCCCGTATATTATCGAGTGGCTAATTCGGAGAACTTGAGACAGAGGGTCTCCAACATCAGCGTGGGAGGCGTTCGTATATACAGCGATGAGCGCTACGAAATAGGACAGCAGCTCGAGCTGGAATTGTTTTTTCCGAACGATGTTTCAGGTAAAGGAGTTGCCCGGGTTGTCTGGATCAAAGAGCTGCCTCCTGGGTCAGGTCCAGTGTATGACGTCGGCCTCGAGTTTCTGGAACTTGCGGATGAAGCCATAAAGGAAATCATGGCCGCCCTCAAACAAAAAAGCTCCTCTTAATTCGGTAGCAGTATACGCAATTACTTGATTATCTGACTGATTTCGAGATAATGGCTATTTCTTCTCCTCTTCTTTCTCCTCCTCGATCTCGATCGGAATCTCGACATCCTCATCCCAGATATGCTTGGCAAACCACTGCCAGTTGTGCCACTGTGCAGCGAGCTGTTCCTTGGGACGCGAAATGCCGTGCCCGAAATCTTTGTAGACGATCAGCTTGACCTCCATGCCTACATCCTGGAGGCCCTGGTAGAGTTCGTAAGCATTGGGTATCGGCACCCGCCGGTCGAATTCCCCGTGTTGGATCAAGGTGGGCGTAGATGCCTGGTTGATATTGGTCATGGGCGAGGTTTTTCTGTAGATCTCCATATCTTCCCAGGGTGTGGCTTTGAGGTAGTGCCGGGTGAAAGGATGGATGTCCGTGTTGACATAATAGGTCACCCAGTTCGAGATTCCTGCCCCCACCGAGATCGCCTGGAACATTTTCGAGTTGGTCGCAAGGAAAGCCGAGATGTAACCTCCCTGGCTCCATCCCATGGCGCCGACCTTTTCAGGATCGGCCAACTCCTCTTCGATCAGATGATCGACACCGGATTCGACATCCCACATATCTCCCACACCCAGGTTCCGTACATTCAAGGAACGGAATTCTTCTCCGTAACCGCCAGAGCCGCGGTAATTCGGCTGAAGGATCAACGCACCTTTGTTCAGCCACTGGAGGTAAGGATAGACTCCGCCTGACACCAGTACCGGACGCGAAGTGGCCGCCGGCCCTCCATGGATGATGACCAACAATGGATACTTTTTGCCGGGTGTAAAATCTTCAGGCTTCCAGAGAATGCCTTCGATCACAGCCCCATCCTTGCTTGTCCACTGGATCACCTCCCTGGAACCTGTTTTCCATCCGCTCACCTGTTCGGTCATATTGGTGATCCGCACCGGCCTGAACGAGTCGAGAGTGGCCCTGTAAATTTCTGTCAAAGTGCTTCTGTCAAATCCTGCAAACGCTATGGTGTTGTCGTCGTCGGCAAAGCTCATCCCGTAGATGTTTTCGGGCGAATCGGCGATTTCATTGACCTTTTCACCTGAAGGATCGAGTAGGTAGAGCCTGAGGAAGACTCCCTTTGAGGCCATAAAATAAATCCCCGCATCAGCCCATTCGATCGCATAGGGATTTTCATCGAACGATGAGGTGAGGACAGTGATTTCCCCTCCATTCGACGGAATTTTGGCCAGCTCGCCGTTGGTGTAGTATCGGTTGTCTCCCATCTTTGTGCTGAACAGAATCCACTGCCCGTCAGGGGACCATCGAGCTCCTCCATCGCTTCCAGGCTGGGTAACCAGAGGGGTGATCTTTCTTGATTCCACGTCCAGTAGGGAAATGTCTGTTTTGGAATAAGAATTTATCAGGGGATCAGGCCGATGGTCGAACACGATCTTTTTTCCGTCAGGCGACCAATCGAAACTTCCTACCGTAAACTCATCCCCAGAGGTCAGACGCTTCGCTTCCGGAGTTTTGCCCGGTTCGGCCTCCACCATCCAGAGATGGGTCATGCGGTATTCGGCGTCCTCGACCGCGAAACGTCCGTATTGTTCTTTCCGGCTTTTCGATTCTTTGCTCTCCGGTTCGGTCGATGTGAAGGCGATGTGCGAACCGTTGGGAGACCACTGGTATCGATTGATTCCCTCCTCATGATCGGTGAGCTGGAAGGCCTCTCCTCCCATCGGGTTGATCAGGTAGATCTGCTGGCTCTCGTCTCTGTTGGCAGTGAAGGCGATCCATTTGCCGTCCGGAGACCAGGACGGAGAACCGCTGCTTCCTTCTTTTGTTCGAGTCAGCTGAAAAGGTTCGGCACCTTCACGGCTGAGCCAGATTTCGGTATCATACCGGTTCTTTTTCCAGTCAGGCTCACGCACAGTGAACAGAATATGTTTCCCACAGGGCGAGATGACCGGATTTCCTGCCGATTTCAGGCTCAGGACATCCTTGAATTCCGGACCGGGAACTTTGTCAGACTGAGCATAGATAAAAAAGATCGAGCCGAAAACAATTATCGCTGTTATCCTCAGAATTTTTTTCATTGCATACCTCCGTGCCTGTGAATGATTTCTGGATTTTGGGATCCGATAATGAAACTATCACACTGCAAGCGAATCGGTCAATGAATCAGTTTCCCAACTTGTCCCCGGCTTTCGATTTGAGGCACTGAAGAAATCTCTCCTTTGCAAAAGGAAGGAGTCGGAATGCTCCGAAAAACAGTTGCGTGGTTCTGTGTTTGATCTTCATTTTCATGGACGCAGAATGCAGATTCGAAGACTATATTCGAAAGCAAAACAGGGAAGAGGAAACTGACGCGGACGAAGTAATTAATGAATGCCTGCCTATTCGTACCTCAGTGAGTTCACAGGATTGGATGTCGCTGCTCTGAGAGCTTGATAGCTGACCGTTCCCAAAGCGATCGCAAGGGATATCAATCCTGCAAAAACAAAGGTCAAAAAAGTGATGTTCATTCGATAAGCAAATCCTTGAAGCCATCTGCTGAGGAAGAAATAGGCAACAGGCCATGCGATCGCATTGGCCACCAACACCCATTTCGTGAATTCCTTCGACAGCAGCACGACTATCCCTGGAACCGACGCTCCGAGTACTTTCCTGATGCCGATCTCTTTGGTTCTCTGTTCAGCCGTAAAGGAGGCCAGACCGAAAAGTCCGAGACAGGCGATAAAGATGGCCAACAAAGAGAAGTAGGAAAAGATGCTGCTCAATCTTTCTTCTGCTCTGTACTGAGCATCGAAAGAATCGTCCAGAAAGACGTATTCGAACGGACGGTAGGGATCCCACTCGCTCATTTTATCTCTCAAGAAGGCGATCGTTTCAGGGATCTTCTCTGAACCGATCCTGATGGAGAGCGAATTGAATATGTGTGTGGTAGAACTGATAAACAGAGGTGAAATCTGCTTATGAAGGGATTCGATATGAAAATCCTTGACCACACCGATCACAATCCTTTTGTTCAGTTTCTTTGATCGCGACAGCTCATGGATAGTCTTCCCGATCGGATTGTCCCACCCGAATTTCTTGGCGGCTGTTTCGTTGATGATGCAGGACTCGTCCCAGTCTGTCTGCAAATCCTCGGAAAAATTCCTTCCAGCAACGATCTCTATGCCCATGGTGGGTATGAAGTCATGGTCCACATAGAGTTCCCCCATATACTGCATCTGCTCGAGAGTGAACCCTTCAGGGACAAAGGGGTTGACATAGGTGGTTTCTCCTGGAACGTGAGAGGAGGCAGCGACGCTGAGAACTCTGGCGTGGCTCTTAAGATCTTCTTTGAGCGGCCTGAGCGATTCTAGTGTGCTCTCGTCACTGATCGGGACGACGACTGTCTGTTCCTTGTGGAAGCCGAGTTTTTTATTTTTCATATAGTGAAGCTGGTTGGACACGATGATTGTCCCCACAATCAGGACGACAGAAATGGAAAATTGAACGATAACCAGAACACTCCGGAACCGGGAACCCGCTGTCCCTGACTCGAACAGTCCCTTCATCACTCGCGCAGGCTGAAATGCGGAAAGGAAAAAGGCGGGGTAACTTCCGGCTGCCAGTCCGACCAATACGGTCAATCCGAGAAGACCAGGAATGAGCCATGGACTTTTTATGTAATTGATGCTCAGTTCGATTCCGGATAATGACCGGAAAAGGGGAAGTGCCAGATCGACCAGCAGGAGAGCGGCGGCGAGAGCAATCATACTGTAAAACATCGATTCAGTCAGGAACTGTCTGATGATTCGGCACCTATCCGCTCCCAATACTTTCCGCATACCGACTTCCTGTGCTCTGTTGGCGGAGCGGGCCGTGGAAAGATTCATGAAATTGATACAGGCGATGGCCAGGATAAAGACTGCGATGGCGGAAAAAATATACACATACGCTATGTTACCGTTTCCCGAGATTTCTTGCATGAGGTTCGAGTGAAGGTGGATGCTGGTCAGAGGCTGGAGAAAAAGTGCCAATTCTCCTTTGACATATTTCAACAACTGCCCCGCGTGCTTCTCGATCATTTCGGGAAATTTTTGCTCGAGCTGTTTGTAATCGTATCCATCTCGAAGGAGAATATAAGTGTAGTTGTTGATGGACAACCAGTTTTGCATATCCCTTTTGTTCTCTCGGGCGTATGTTTCGAACGAGCAAAGCATGTTAAAGGTCCAATGTGAATTTTGGGGAACATTTTGAACGATGCCTCTGACTGTGAAATCCCACTGATTGTTTATGGATAAGACTTTGCCTATAGGGTCTTCCTCGCCAAAATATTTTTTGGCCATATCCTCAGTGATGACGACTGAATAAGCTGTTTCCAGTGCCGTTCGGGGATCGCCTTCTGTTAACGGAAAAGTGAAGATCTCGAAGACAGAATGGTCGGCAAGGAAGAGGCGGTCTTCGTAATGCAATTTGTCTCTGTAACGGACAGGCATCTTCCCGAGGCTGCGAATCCTGACAGCGTCCAGGACTTCCGGATAATTCTTGACCAGATATTCAGCCATTGGAGGACTGGATTTTGGAATGTTGAGATGATCCCCTGATATTTTCAAATCGCTCCGCAGCCGATAGATCCTGTCAGCCTTCTTGTGGAATCTGTCGTAGCTCAGTTCATGGAGGACGTATGCTGTGATGAGAATGGAACAGGCAATACCGATAGCCAAACCCAATATGTTTATAGAAGCGAAAGCTTTGTGATTTCTTAAGTTGACCAAGGCAATTTTCAAGTAGTTTTTAAGCATGGCCATCTCCTCGTCCCTCTGTATGAGCAATAATCATGCCAATTTTGGGCATATTTTATAAAAATGAATGGGTCCAATGGAGGTTAATCAGGTCGTGATGGGGAGGTGGCTTTTCATGGTCAGACTTTGCTTTCGGAGATAATGTTCGCTGGCGTAACAAACGCTGTACGCTGCTGAACATTTTTAATTCGGGGACTTTAATTCGGTGAAATTAGTGACACCGAATTAGGGATAAGAGCCGGTGGAGCTGGTGTAATAGGAGAGCTGGCCGGTCTGAAAAGCGACTTTGAGCCAGGCATGGCTGGCGATAAAGAGCTGATAGACCACGAACGTGACCAAGATTGCAGCCCCGCTGGAGAAGGGAATCACCGACCTCAATCCCCAATAGACCAAAGCAATGACCACTCCTGTCAGAACCAGCAGATAATACAAAACCAAAGTTCCTCCCAGCCTCCTGAAGACAAACCCGATGCTCTGAAACAGGGAGCGAAACACATACCGGCTGTCTTCGGTCACTATTTTGATCCGCGCATAATCCTGAATCATGTTGATGAAGAAGATGAAAAACAGCGCAACCGCCGCACCGGCCAAAAATAGGTAGTACGCGAGCTGCTCATTGGCACCGCTTCTTGTTAGAGCACCACCCAATTGGTACAGGATGACCATAAACACCACAAACAGAAACCAAAGGATCAGGGAATAGATGAACAGTCGGAAAAAGCGTCCGAAGAACTTCCCGCATCCCTGGAAAAAATGCCGCAAAAAGGAATCCTTTCGATTCTCGACAAGGGTGTGGAGGATCCCGCCAAACAGAAAAATCGAAACCAAAACGTAAACAAAAACAAGAACTACTGCCGCACTCCGGATCGTACCCAACGCTTGCCCATGATAAGTCAAGAATTCGAAAACGAAATGATAATTCATTTTTGACAGCATGCCTTCCGAGATGGCGCTTCGGCTCATGGCTTCCATCAGCCGGTTATAGAGAAGATAGAAAATGATGAATCCAAATAGAAAATGGAAGAACCACAAGAGCAAGACCATTTTGGGCAGGCTGGCGGCTTCCCTGACTCCATCGCCGTAGCTTTTTAACGCTTTCACTTCATCCTCCTTCGCTCAAAAAGAAAAAATAGACAGAATATTCTGGAACTGGAACATCAGCCTGAGGGCGTGCTTCCACACCGGGAGTTTATTCGGCTCCATCAGCCTGGAGTTGTTGGTAAAGTTTATATCGAGCAGAACCTTATACTCCGGATCCACATGGACAGATGCGAGCTTGGAAGGCCTGAAATAAACATACCTCTTCCATCTCTCCCTGCCGTCCCACTTCTCCGTCACCTCTTCGCCCTCCTCGAAACGGATGAGGATCTCCTGAGGAAAGACCATCTCTCCTTTCCTCAGCACCACCACTTCGTTCCTGTAGATTTTTTCCTCTTCCGGAGCGTCGATGTCCTGTTTATCCCCAGCTTTTTTTCCCATGCCCTGCCTGACTGTGTCCTGTGTGTCTGCGCCCTGCCTGTCCTCCTCCTTTGATTCCTGCTCGCCTGCATCAGCCTCCTGTGCTTCATCGCGGACCTGGCCGTCAAAAATCCCCTCTGGCTCCTTGACTTCTTCGGATCGGATCCGTCCGATGGCATAATCCAGTTTATCCGGGCTTTTGAGGAATTGATCGAAAAACCAGCCCAAATCCCGGCCGCTCACTTCCTCGGCCACCGCCACAAAATCCTCTGATGTGGGATGTTTGAATTTCCACCTTTCGAAATACGTCCTCATGATGTCAGCCATCACGTCTTCCCCCAGATAATTCTCCAGTGTCAGGAGCATCAATCCGGCCTTGGCATAGGTGTTGGTTGCGTAACTCCCGCCGCTGTAGAACTCCCAGGAATTCTTAAGAATCGGGTCCAACCGGCTGCTTGCCATGACCGGAACTCTCTGATAGACAAGATCGCCTATTTTCAAGCCTCCCAGGTCGACCATGGATCGATCTTCCCCGTAGTATTTGGCCATGGCCTTGATCTCGGAATAGGTGTTGATCCCTTCATCCAGCCAGGCCTCCTCGAACTCGTTCGAGCCTACCATCCCATACCAGTAGCCGTGGCCGAACTCATGGATGGTGACCATCTCTGTCAAATGGAATCCTTCGGGCAGCCACCACATCGTCCCTCCGGTAAACAGGGTCGGGTATTCCATGCCGGCTGCGCCTGTCGCTTTGGGAGCAGGATCGACGAGGGTGATGGTCGGGTAGGGGTAGGCGCCGTAACTCTGGCTGTAGAATTCGATCCCGTTTTTGAGCGCGCTCAGGTATCTGTCTTTCTGGTTCAAATGCATGCGGTGGATGAGGAGGATCATCTCTGTTTCCACGTGCGGATTCTCCATCCTGAAGGGCTCCCTGAATTCCACAAAATCCGGACAGGCTGTCCACGCGAAATCGTGGACATCCTCCTGGTAGTGGGTATAGGTGACTGTGCCGTCGCTGTTGGTGGCCTCATCGATTCTTTTCCCCGTGGCACCAACCACATATTCTTCGGCCACTGTTATGGCGACTTCGTATACACCGTAGTCGGCAAAAAACTCGGTATTGTTATGATACTGGTGGCAGTTCCATTCCCCTTCCCAGAGCACTCCGATCTTCGGAAACCACTGCGCCACCATGAAGAAATTTTCGGAAAAACCGGAGCGGGCAAAGACCTTGGGAAGCTTGGAGTAGAAATCGATCTCCAAAGTGATCGCCTCTTGTGGAGGAACCGGCTCTGGAAGCACCACCCGCATCACGGTCTGGTCGTATTCGTTTCCATCGTCGGGCTGGATATATTCTATTGCGGCCGTCAGGTCCGGACCGCCACCCACAGCAAATCTTTCGATGTCGATGTAGCCCCAGTTGTTTTTATCCAGCTTGAAACCCCGGTGGACCCCGCCGCTCTCCTTGATGAAAGTGGTCTTGTTGTTCTTGAAAGCGTTGAGATAGAGGTGGAACTGAAGATCATTGACGGGTCGGCCGGAATCGTTGAGCCAGGTGAGGATTTGTTGTCCTGCCACTGCTTTTTCATCGGGCAGAAGCCTGGCCTCGATCCTGTAATTCACGATGTGTTTGCTCATGCTTGCTGAGGCAGGCGGGCCCATCGCAATAATTACGAAAAGGACGAGCAAAAGGGGAATGATTGGTTTTTTCATGCTTCGACTCCTTAAAAGCTTGGATGGCATTCGAGATGCGATGTATTGAAGTGTTGATATAAACGCATCGGGGGATCGTTTCATTCACATCACTTAGGCTCTTATCACAAGTAGTACTTCGAGTCAAAATGAAATATTCAAAATTTGTTATGTACGCGTATGTGATATCTGAAGAGCAGCTCATCATTCGAAGGTAAATTCGAAGTCACTCGATTCTGTCTGCCCGTATTTCCCCTGCTCCGGTAAGGAATATCATGTGCGTCACGTTCCCCTGATCGTCCTTGACGAAGCGGACAGTGGCATCGAAGGTTTTGACTGTAAATTGGGTGTCAGACTCCGGCTCGAGTTCTGTCTTACCCATCCCCGCAACCTCCAGGAACAGGCTTTGGTCCTCTCTCGTAACCGTAATGATATTGGATGAAAATTCGTACTTGCCCGCATAAGAATCAAGTATCTCTGGATCCACCTGTACAGACTTCTGAGAACCGGAGATTTTTTCCATATGCTGCTGAATATATTTCTCTTCGATTTGAAATTTGCCTTTCAACCAGTGAAGCCATTCCTTTTCCAGTTCCTCTAAAGGCTTCCCAACGGCCTTTTTCCAGGAATCTGTCGTCTCTTTTTCCTGGAGAGTGCGCCCTTCCAGACGGATTACTTCTTTAACTGCAGATAGACCGTAGGTTTCCATCAGAAAGGCGATGAACGACCCTGATGCCGGATAGGCCACACGGGTCTTCGTACCGGAAGGTCCTATATTGAAATTGACCATGTCCGCAAGAGGGAAAAGATTGTTTTCCTTCAGAAATTGTATCACCTGCAGATGATTCTTGTTCCTGTCGGTGGTCAGTGCTTCGGTGTACTTTCCCAGCCCTTCGTTCACAAAAGATGTTGAATCTCCCCAGTTCAACCTGGTAAGGATGTGGGTGTTCTCATGGACCGCCAATCCGAAATCCGGCACTCCCCCTTTATAAATCATGAAGACACCCTCTTCTCCGGCCTCTGTAGCTGTCCCATATACCTTCTTTGACGATCCCATTGCCGGTGAAAACCACCGGCCCCTCGACCAGAACATCTCGATCATAATTGCCGATGCCCATGGGTGCAGAGCGGACCCCTGAGGTCACCACAGGATAAAAAGGGATCTTTACCTTGGATCCTCCTTCCATATAGACCGAACAGCGTGCCCAGGGAAGATCGATTTCCTGAAGGTAATAATAGGCAGGATCCGGGCCCTGCGCCCAACACAAGGATGAGAATAAGAAAGAGAGCAAGAATCCTGATCCTGCCCATTTCAATCGTCGGATGAGTTTCGTTGCCATTTTTGCCCCATTCATCTTGGAGTTTATTCACACAATGAATAGAAGATCTCGCATGGTCCTATTTTCACATTGCATCACAGATGCAGATGTAAATGATAGGCCTTTTTACTGGTGAATAAAAGATCCCGAACTAAAGATCCTGAACTAAACGCCGGCGACAACCACGTCCGTAAACACCAGGCTGGGAAAATGAAGCGACGAATAAGGCCACGGATCGTTCCCGACCTCTACGAGTCTCTGCCAGAACTTCAGGTGGTTATCCGAGATGTTCATCTCGGAGATAGCCTGCACCGGCTTTCCTCCATCGAAAAGGTGTCCCAGGATTCCGATCGAGGCGTCTCCTGTGGTCGAATTGGAGTTCCCGCCGATAAATCCGGTGATGAAAATGCCTCTTTCCAGGTCCTTCATGATCTCTGCGACTGACCGCTTTCCCGGCGGAATAATCAGGTTGGAGGGGCTGCCTGTTGTCGGCTCCCATCCCAGCTTCCGGCTGTAGTACCAGTCCACATAGAAATCTTTCAGCACCCCCTTGTCGATCATGAGTCTCTTTTTTGCGGCAAAACCGTCGCCGTCGAACAGCCGGCTTCCTAACGAGCTCTTCATGAAAGGATCGTGAATCAGCGTCAAGTGGTCGCTTGCGATCTTAGTCCCTTTCTTATCTGCCAAAAAGGACTGTTTTTGCTGGATATTCCTTCCGAACATGGCTTCGAGAAGCCCCCCGAAAATCCTCGAAGCGACCCTGTTCTCGATAATGATCGGCAGCGTCTCTGTCTTGATCTTCTTCGCGCCCAGCAGATCCAGCGTCCGCTTCGCACAGCCGGCTCCAATTTTCTCAGGCTTGGGCATGTCTTTCTGGTTTACGACCACCACATACTCATAGTTTGCCGGCCGTCTGTCGCCTTCATCCTGGACAGTCATCTCAGCCCCGGCCACATAGTAGGTGACCTCCTGATATCCCTCGAAGCCATTGCTTGTCATGGTGTACGATTCTTCGTGTCCGTCCTGCTCCTGTGCCGTCACCGAGATCACCTTGTCCCCGCCGTTCTCCAGCGCCGCACTCTCGATGGACTTGACCATGTCGTGCCTGCCGTCAGCAGTGAGCTTTCCGTATGCAGGATCGACCAGCCCGAGGTCCATATCCTTCCTTCCTTCATAATATTTTGGATCGGGAAGTGTCCTATAAGGATCCTCAGCCAGCAGCTTCGTGGTCGCCACCGCGTTCGAGATAAAATCTTTCAATGCATCTTTCCTCAAATCCGACGTGCTCTGACCCGAGTAGCGTCTGTTCACATATATCTGGATGTAAAGCGATTTCGTGGTGGCTTCCTTGATGTTCTCCGGCTTGCGGTCCCGGTAACTCACCTCGACCAGCCGTTCGCCGCTGATGCTGACCTTGCAGTCATCCGCGCCCGCTGATTTCGCAGCCTTGACCGTCCATCCAGCCAAATCTTTCAATTCTTTGTTCATCTCGTCCCTCCTTCCTTATCTTCTTCCACCGACAGTCAAAGACTTCACCAGGCATGTGGGTTGACCGAAACTGCAGGGAGCTGCCTGTCCGTCTTTTCCGCATGCTCCAGCACCGCCCTTGTGGAATTTGAGGTCGCTGCCCATCATGGTGATGTTCTGAAGCATCTTCGGGCCATTCCCCATGATGTTGACATCTTTGATGGGTGCGGTGAGCTTTCCGTTCTCGATCATCCGTCCGTGAGAGACATAGAAGGCGAAGTCGCCCTCGCCGATTTTCACCTGGCCGTTGCTGACGTCCTCGACATAGATGCCGTCTTTGGCTCCCTTGATGACCTCCACAGGGGCGGCCGGACCGGCTTCCATGTAGGTGTTCCGCATGCGAGGGATCACATAGTGCTGATAGCTTTGCCGGCGTCCGTTTCCCGTAGGTTTCACTTTGTAGTATTTGGCAGAGATCTTGTCGTGCAGATAGCTCTTCAGGATGCCCTTTTCGACCAGAACGGTTTTCTGGCCGGGCGTGCCCTCATCGTCGAAGTTGATCGAACCCGTCAGATTCGGGATGGTCCCGTCATCGACGATGGTCACGAAAGGTTCGGCGACTTTTTTGCCGATCATGGTGGCATAGGTGGAGACCTTCTTACGGTTGAAGTCGGCTTCCATTCCGTGTCCGATGGCCTCGTGGAGAAGCACGCCGGTGACACCCGGGCCCAGCACGACCGGCATCTCTCCTGCTGGCGGCTGGACTGCATCGAAGAGAGTCACGGCTCCATCCACTGCTTTCTTGGAAGTCTCGTCCACGACGGCTTTTGTGTAGAAGGAAAAATCTCTGCGTCCGCCGAGATTCCAGCCTCCCCGTTCCCGCTTTCCATCTTTCTCTGCAACCACAAAGGCATAGAGATAGTTTCGCGGCTGGAGGTCTTCGGCTTTCACTCCGTCCGACGTCACCACCATGATTCGCTTCTGCTGGTCATGGAGCTGGGCGTTGACCTTTACGATGAGAGGGGAGAGGGAGAAGCATTTGTCGTTGACCGATTGAACCAGGGGAAGTTTGCTTTCCAGAGGAACCTCGGTGAGCAAAGTCTTGAGAGGATAGTAATTTTTTGTCTTGAGCCATGTGAATTTGCCGGCAGGTTTTGCAGCGCTCCCGCTGGCAATCGTAGCAGCTGTCGCAGCCGCATTCAGCATGGACTCTTTGGTCAGCTCCTGGGTGAATCCATAGCCGACCTGGTCGCCCTTGACCGTGCGGATGCCCGCACCGAGGGAGACATCGCTGTAAGCCCTGTTGACCTTGCCGTCTTCGAGCATGAGCCAGTTGCTGATGGTGTGCTCGAAGTACAGGTCGGCATAATCGCCTCCCTTGGCCAGTGCCTCGTCAAGGACCTTCTGGCACAAGCTGTCGGAGATGCCGAACTCGCGCTCGAAGTATCCCGGCTTCTCGGCCTGAGCGAGGCTGTACCAGCCTTCGGGGAGCACAACAGGCGCTGTGATGGTGACGGCTGCTGCTTTGGCAGTGGTCTTCAGAAAAGACCGTCTGGTCACTTTTTTCATAAAGCCCTCCTGTAAATTTTTGTTTTGGGGTAAGATTTATTTATCAAAAAATCTGGTATCCAAGATATGCACTTCGCCATCTTATTTACTTATACGCGTTTTCTCTCCAAAAAGTTGCCCATTAATCAATTTGGGGATAGTATATGCAATTACCGCCGAATTAGATGAGATGCCGCCTAATTAGAGCTTCCGAATAGGGCTTTACAGCGAAGCCAGGGAAGTGCTGCAGCGACCTTATTTTTCATGAGGTTGATTTGACTTATTTTTGTAATATTTGTTATTTTATATATGAATAAAGTATAATTAATTAGACATAATGAAAGGTCTGAATTTAAACAATCGCTGGCTGTCGGTCGACGAAGTGGCAGAATACCTGGGTATCAAACGCTTTACAGTGTATAAGTGGGTGAAACGTCACAATTTGCCAGCTCACAGAATCGGAAGACTTTTAAAATTCAGAAAACCCGAAGTTGATGAATGGGTCGAGAATCAAGATGACAGAAGATCAGACCTCCATACCAGCCAGAATTTCCTCCAGCTTTTACAGCGCTCCGTCAAGGAAATCCGAAAGTTTGGAGTGCGCCGTCTCGGGCTCTTCGGCTCTTGGGTCAGAGGAGATGCCGACCGCGAAAGCGATATCGATGTACTCGTTGAGTTCGCCACTCCCAATTTTGATAACTACATGGAGCTTAAATATTTCCTTGAAGACCTTCTTGGCCGAAAAGTGGACCTGGTCTTGGCAGACTCTTTAAAAGCTCGGATAAAGCCTAGGATAATGCGCGAGGTTGTGTATGTTGAGGGATTATAAGTTATATTTGGGCGATATTTTAGAAGCACGGGATCGCATCCTGAAATACACAGAGGGCATGACACACAAGGATTTTGCGAAAAGCAATATCACCGTAGATGCGGTTGTCCGTAACCTTGAAGTTATTGGAGAGGCAGCCCGCAAACTTCCTTCAGAAATAAAGGCAAAATCTCCCGAGATCGAATGGCATAAGATTGTGGGATTAAGAAACATTTTGACGCACGAATACTTCGGGATCAGCACGCAGATCGTATGGGATGTGGTTACGAACAAGCTTGATGCAATCGGTGATACTTGCATAAGACTCTTAGAGGAGTTGTGAATACATTAATTCAGTCACCAAATTCAATGGTTAGATTTTTAAATGACGAGACATATGCCTTAGGGTTAGATTTTAGATGATTTGATTCGGGCAGTTGCCCTCTTATTTGTTTCTAAGTATAATTGGTTGACACATAGATTCTTTAGAAAGTAGCAGTCTCACACCATCATGGAAATCAAAGAAAAACTCAACCTCGAAGTCACGGTAGATAAACGCCACATCGTCTCCATCGGCGAGCGCCTGTATGCTGAAAGTGTGGAGCTCATTCGTGAGCTGGTCAACAATGCTTATGATGCAGACGCAACCCAGGTCCATGTCGAAATCAGCCCGGAAAAAATCGTCGTCACAGACAACGGCACCGGAATGGATCTGGAGGGCTTGAAGCAGTATTTCGTCATCGGATCCGACGAAAAGGTCCTCCAGTCCCGCTCTCCCAGATTCGGCAGGGTCCGCATCGGTCAATTCGGCATCGGAAAATTCGCTTCCCTGGCAGCCTCCTCTCAGTTCGAGGTCATAACCCAGCACAAAGGCTTTGCAGCAAGAGTGGTCTTCGATAAAAAGGCCTGGGAAGAAACAAGGGAAACCTGGCATCTCCCCTGCGAGATTCTCACCTCCGATCCAGAGCGAGGCGACGGCACGACCGTCGTCCTTTCCGAGCTTTCCAAATCCTTCCAGCTCGAAGACGTGGAAAAAAAGTTGATGGAAGGAGTGCCTCTCCGGGCGCCAGATTTTGCTGTCTATCTGAACAGGCACCGTGTCTATCCCAGGAGCATTGCCGGCCAGAAAATCCCTATCCTGGAGGGCACCAAACATGGGGTGATTTCAGGGGAAATCGTCATCACTCCCCAATCTATGGCTTCGGCAAAGGACCTGGGCATCGAAATCAAGGTAAAAGGGGCGACCATCAAGAAGGAGCTTTTCGGGATGGAGACATGGGGGAAAGTCGTAAGCAGGATAAAGGGCGAAATCAACGCGGATTTTCTTCCCATCACCTCAGACCGCTCGAATTTTGTTACCGACTCCTCAGAATACCAGGAATTCCTGAAAGCAATGGGTAGGATCGTTGGAATCGTCAGGCGCACCTTAGGAAAAGAGGCCGACCGCCGCGAGGAACGAAAAGCAGGCCGTGCCGTCAAAGAGGCTCTCCAGAGAGTCCACAAAGCCCTGGCTCGAAATCCCGATCTCTCACCGTTCGGTCCGATCCCTTATGGCGACGAGGATGGAGGTATCGGTGGGGGAGCGGTGAGTAAAGGCGAAGAGAAAGAGGAGGAAGAGAAGTCAGAAGCTGAAGTCAAAGCACAGAGCGAAGAAGCGAAGAAACGTGCAGAGCAGAAGCGGAAGAAGAGACGGCATCCCCTGGTCAAAAGAATCACTCCCAATGCCATCGTCCGAAGGCTGAGGATGGGCACAGAGAGTGTTTCGGTTTGCGTCGATTTTTTCGGGGCCTCCGGCCCCGAGTGCTTTTCTGAAGGAAACGTGGTCTACATCAACCGCGGCCATCCCCTGTATAAGCGGGAGGCACGCAAAGCCGCCACCTATACGATGTACATCGGCCGCCTTATCACCCAGGAAATCTCCATGATGAAAGAGACGCGAAGCCCCAGGGTGGCTTTTAACCGCCAGAGCAAACTCCTCAAAGACGCCTTTGTCGAGGATGAGCCCGAATTAAATTAAAAAAAGTGCATCTCTAAATACATATCTTTTCGTCTCAAACGACTAAAAATATTGGAAGTTGGGCAAGTTATAGCTGTAGCTAACGAATCGGAGCAAAAATGTTGTCCCAACTGAAAAAATTGACTACAATACATGTCATTCCGGTTCGACATAAGAAATCGAGATAAGGATTCGGAAGAGGAACCGGACCAAGGCGTGAAAGCTAAACGTAAAAGTTCAGACCGAAGCTAACACTTAAAAACAATGATTGCCGCAGCCAAACAAATCACCAAAAAGCACGACATCTAAGCATCAAAGGGAGAGCAATGCCCATGCATATAAAAATGCCGTTTAAAAAGATCACACGATTTTCCCTCATTTTTATACTTATCCTTTCCATCCCCCACTTAAGCTGCAAAAAGCAGTCCACAACCCCTGATGTCAGCGAACTCACGAGGCCGGTCATCTGGCTGAATCAATTCAATCTCTCATTTTCAGCCACGGAACAGGGGCCCAATCCATCCTCCAAGATTCTCAAAATCAAGAACTCAGGCCAACAGACTCTGGAATACACCCTATCCTCCGACGCAGATTGGGTGAATTTTTCCCCAGAGAACGGCACCTCGACGGGTCAGGTAAATGAGCATACCATATCTGTAAATAAAACTGGGATGGTTGCTCAGGATCAAGAATACACGGCAAAAATCACTGTCACTAGCTCTCAGGCCTACAACAATCCCCAGGAAATCGATGTGAGCCTGAAGATAGAAAAAGAACTTCCGCCAAAAATCTGGATCGACACCCAGCAGCTCTCGTTCAATGCCACGGTAGGAGGCAAAAATCCTGCCTCACAGACCATAAAGGTCAAGAATACGGGTGAGGGAACCTTAAAGTACAGCATAGCTTCGGATGCCGCCTGGATGAGTGTCAATCCATCCAGCGGCGAATCAGAAACAGCAGAGAAATCCCACACAGTTTCAGTCAATATCGGCGGGATGGACAAGGGAACTTACCCCGGATTGATCACGGTCTCAGATCCTAAGGCCACCAACAGTCCTCAGGAGATCGATGTCACCTTGACCTTGACTGAGAAACCGCCCCCTCCACCGCCATCGACGGATAATGAAGTGGGAATCAGAATCAATCCCAGCTCAGGGGGAACAGACGACATCGTGACCATCACCGTTTTCATAAAAGGCAATACCTCCAAGATTGAAAGTGCCTTCGGCCTGAACCTGAATTACGATGCCTCCGTGTTTCAATACCAGAGCACGAGCAAAGGCAGCCTGACCAGCAGTTGGGCAGCCGTAGATGGAGGAGCATCCGGAGGATCAGTGACTGTGGGAGGTTTCAGAGGCTCAGGAAAAGTCATAGCCATAGGTAGTGAAGGGAGCATCGCACTTGTGAGGTTTAAGGTCATCCACAGCGGAAGCAGCAGTTTGTCGAGACAGTTCACCATGACCGACATCATCGACGATCTTGTGGGCATGACGATCAAGCCAGGCTCAGTCTGGTTTACCTATAACCCTTGATTCACCGAATTAGTTAAAAAAAGAGATTGCCGCGGTCCCTACAGTCCCTCGCAATGACCTAGCGATTACGTGCGATACAGGTTCTGCAGCATCAGGGCGTCGCGTTCCTGGACCGGGCTCTCGCAGATCACCATCCCCTCAGCGCCGTAATCCTTCAGCGCGAGCACCCATTCCTCATACCGGAAATCCGACTCATCCAGGTTCACATGCTTCAGCTCCCCCTTGCTGTTGTACTCAGCCCCCGATATATGGATGTGCATGTTTTTAATCGCATCCGTTCCCAACTTCCGCTCGATCTTCCTCAAGATCCGGTCAAATTGCCGGTAGCTGTTGGCTTTCCCTATTCCCTCCCGGGCATGGATATGCGAAAAATCCAAACACGGCAGCAGCCCCTCGACCGCCCGGCACAGAAACAGCACTTCCTCCAGCGACCCGAACTGCGATCTCTTCCCCATAGTCTCAGGCCGCATCACCACCGGACATCTTTCCGCTTTCAATATCGAAACGACCTCCTCGATCCCCAGCTTAATATTTTCGAAGGCCTTCCCCGGCTCGTCCCTTCCATAATACCCGCTGTGAAAAACCAAACTCTCTGCCCCGCATTTCTCGGCCAATCTCGCCGACTGCAGCAGCCTCTCCTGACTGGCCAATCTCTTCCCCTCCTCAGGGCTGTTCAGGTTCACATAATAAGGTGCATGAAGGCTCAGCCTCACGCCTCTCTCTCTGGCCGCCTCCTCGATCCTCTCTGCCGTCACCGCACCCATCTTCACTCCCTTGACAAACTCCACCTCCAGGCAGTCCAATCCCAGTTCAACGATTCTCTGGATCCCCTCTAGGGTCGTGGTTCCTCTTGTGGATTTGGGAACGCCTGCTGTCCCGAACAGCAGCCCCCCGCCGCCGCTCTGACCAGCACTGCCACTTCCACTGCCGCCTCTACAGCCGCTCCTGCTCCTTCCTCTGCCTCCACCCCGCCTAGAAGCACACATCTTCGGCCTTTCCATCTGATTTGAGGAATTCGCTGACTATGCGCATGGCACAGTAGTCACCGCACATGGAACAGGCCGTGGATTTCGTCCTCCTTTCCTTGCGGACGTTTTCATATTTAAAAGGATCGAGCACAAGCTTCCTCTGAGCCTCCCAATCCAGTTTTTTCCGCGCCACAGAAAGCTTCAAATCCCTTTCCTTCGCCCCCCGCACTCCCTTCACGATATCTGCCGCATGGGCAGCGATCTTGGAGGCGATCAAACCCTCCTTGACATCCTCAGGGGAGGGGAGTCCCAGATGTTCGGAAGGTGTCACATAACACAGGAAATCGGCTCCTGCTCCCGCCGCAATCGCTCCTCCAATAGCCGACACGATGTGGTCATATCCGGGAGCGATATCGGTCACCAGAGGACCCAACACATAGAAAGGTGCTTCCTGACACAGCCTCTTCTGGATCTTGATGTTCATCTCCACCTGGTCAAGAGGGATATGCCCCGGTCCTTCCACCATGACCTGGACATCGGCAGCCCAGGCTCGCTTCACCAGCTCTCCCAGCGTAATCAGCTCTTCGATCTGCGGTCTGTCCGTAGCATCGGCAATCGCCCCAGGCCTCAGCCCATCGCCCAAACTCAGCGTTACATCATATTTGTAGGCAATCCCTAACAGCCTCTCGAAATGCTCATACAGAGGATTTTCCCTCTCATGATGCAGCATCCACGCCAAATGAAACGCTCCACCCCTCGACACCACATCCGCCACTCTTCCTTGATTCTTGAGCCTCTCGATGGCACTGCTCGTCAGCCCGGCATGTACGGTCATAAAGTCCACACCCTCCTCAGCCTGCCCTTCGATCACATCGAAAAGGTCGTCCTCCTTCATCTCCACAATGGAGCCCCTTTCCTCGATCGCCCTAATAGCTGCCTCATACACCGGCACTGTTCCCAGCGGAATCCTCGCCCGATACAGTATGGTCTGCCGGATCTTCCGGATGTCCCCCCCAGTGCTCAGATCCATCAAAGTATCGGTCTCGTATTTAAGGGCAACCTCCACCTTTCTCAGTTCATCCTCCATCTCGGGAAAGTCAGAGGATGTGCCGATGTTGACATTGACTTTGGTCCGGAGTCCTTGGCCTATTCCGATGGCATGGATAGGGGAATGGTTGGGATTGACGGGGATCACCACCTTCCCCTCTGCCACTAGCCCCTGTAAGAACTCTGGAGATACGCGTTCCTCCTCAGCGACGGCCTTTACGGCCTCAGTGATGTTTCCTTTTCGCGCCTCTTCTATCTGTGTCATTTTTAATTGAATTCAAATTTAGCTCTATGCAAGCACTTTGCCTGCCCAGACAATTTGTCCTCTACAGGAAAATCAATTTTACTCCTATTCCCCCCTAAATGCAACGGGATGCCCTGTCATACCAAGGAGCGAGACGACACTGCCATTAAGCGAAATCCTGTAATCGTGAGCCATCCTGACGTTGCCAGCCACCTTGT
>JABAOH010145751.1_pt2 | contig 28447 bp, 26 predicted proteins | sample 7062181 | NCBI WGS metagenome assembly JABAOH01 (sample SAMN14538630, study PRJNA623070) | marine sediment metagenome | biome: marine biome [ENVO:00000428]; feature: marine pelagic biome [ENVO:01000023]; material: deep marine sediment [ENVO:00002113]; isolation source: pool of 5 deep marine...
GTCGGCTCGCTCAGGCGATATCCACCCGTGCCGACGGGTTCGCCGGATCCCTACGACCCGCCCGAATATCCGTAAGCGCGGGGGGGACCTGCTTCACACTTCCCGGTATCCCGAGCGGATACCGCGCCGGCCCGGCGCCGATTCCGGTGATTATGTGAACTGCGTTCGGAGCCGTTCGCCAGCCCGTCTGTAGACTCGTTTTCATTTTNNGTGGTTCCGCCTTGCCGGACTCTCGCTTGGCAACAGCGTGTGGAGTGCGAGCCTGGTGCTGGCGGCTTTCATGGGCGGTCTCGCATTGGGGAACGCCATCGTCGCGAAGTTTCACGACAGGCTGGCTCGCCCGGTGCGGGTATACGCATTTCTCGAATTCACGATCGGCATCGGTGGCATCGCTGTCGTCCTGTTGTTGCCGCAGTTTCCGAGCCTGCTCGGCCCGGTGCTGGGCGGTCTGACGGAGACACCGGCGGTCCTCAATACCGTACGCGCATCAATTGCATTTTCAGTACTGGTTGTACCCGCCATCGCGATGGGTGCAACCTTGCCCGTGCTCGCCCAAGCGCTGTCACGCAAGGATCCCAACTTCGGTTCCAACATCGGTTTTCTGTATGGCTGGAATACGCTGGGGGCGATGCTCGGCGTTATCGGCGCCGAACTGGTCCTGGTGCCGTTGCTGGGCATCCTGAGCAGCGGCTTCGTCGCTTTGCTCTGCAACCTGCTGGCGGCCGCGATCGCGCTGAAATTCTCGGAGGCTTCCGAAGCCGACGCGCTGCAGGTCGATTCTGCCGTTACTGCGCCACTCGCGATCGATAGCCGTACCCGTCGCTACATCGCGGTTGCGTTCCTGTCCGGTGGGCTGATGCTCGCGCTGGAAGTGGTCTGGTTCCGCTTCCTGTTGCTCACCAGGGATGGCACGAGCCTGATCTTCGCGGTCATGCTGGCCGTGGTGCTGGGTGGCATCGCGATCGGCGGTCTCGTCGCCGGCCGGCTGTTCGCGCGGGATGAGCGGGCATTCCGCTGGCTGCGTCACGTGACTGCAGCATCCGCCGCGCTGGTCGTGCTGACCTACTGGGGTTACGACCTGTTCGCGGTATACGACAGGGATCGCGATACGACGACCGCCGAGTTTCTCCTCTACTCGGTCTCTCTGATGCTCCCCGTTGCCTTCCTTTCAGGGGTGGCGTTTACGATGGTCAACCGTGCCGTCAAGGACAATCTCGGCGCATCGGCGAGAACGGCGGGTATCGCTACCTTCTTCAATACGACCGGTGCAATGCTCGGTTCGCTGCTGGCGGGCTTTCTCCTGTTGCCGACGCTCGGCATGGAGCTGTCATTCTTCACGATCGCAGCCCTGTATGCGCTCCTGGCCCTGGCCGTCCCGTCGGAGCAACCGGCTACGCAAACCAATGTACTTTGGAGCAGGGGTACGATCGCGGCAGCAGCCGTCGCGCTGCTGGTATTTCCTTTCGGCCTGATGCAGGAATCATTTTTCGGCGCGACCGCAAGGCATCTTCCGAACCATTCCTTGCTCTCGGCGCGAGAAGGCCTCGTGGAGACGGTTCGTTACTACAGCAGTAATGCATTTGGCCAGCCGAAGTACTACCGGCTGGTCACCAACGGACATTCGATGTCCGCGACCTCGACCGCCGCGAAGCGCTACATGAAGCTGTATGTCTACTGGCCGCTCGCGGTGAAGCCGGACTCGAAGGACGCGCTGCTGATCAGTTACGGCGTCGCCTCGACGGCGAAAGCGTTAACCGATTCCAGCAACCTCGAGAGCATCGACATCGTCGACATATCCGAGGACATCCTGGAGATGAGCTCGATTGTCTACCCGGGCGAGGAAAATCCGTTACGCGACGATCGCGTGCAGGTGCATATCGAAGACGGGCGCTTCTTTCTCAATACGACCGGAAAACGTTATGACCTGATTACCTCGGAGCCGCCGCCGCCGAAGATCGCCGGGGTGGTCAACCTGTATTCCCAGGAATATTTCGAATTGATCCGGGAACGGCTCGTTCCCGGCGGCTATACGACCTACTGGCTGCCGGTGCAGCAGCTCCAACCCATGGATGCGCTGGCGATCACCAGGGCGTTCTGCAACGCATTCGAAGACTGCTCACTGTGGTCGGGTGGTGGTCTGGAATGGATGCTGGTCGGCTCGAATAGCGCACGATCGGGGAGCACCGTTGACGAATTTTCCGCTCAATGGCGGGATCCCGTAGTCGGTCCGGAACTCGTCTCTCTCGGCTTCGAGTCGCCGGCCCAGTTCGGTTCTTTGTTCATGGCAGACGCAGCATTCCTGGGGCAGCTGACTGCCGATGTTGCGCCTGTGCGGGACAACTATCCGGCCCGGATTTCATCGAGCGTGGTCTCCTATCTCGGCAACATCCCGCTGTATGACCGGCTGATGGACGAGAACGAGCGGCTCGAGCGGTTTCGGAACAGCGCGCTGATTTCGCGGCTGTGGCCGGCAGAGCTTCGCCAGCAGTCAGAGCAGTATTTTGCCTACGAACACCTGTTGAAGAACCATTTCACGGGCGGCGGCTACCGTCGCCAGGATGACCCGTACTTCTGGGCATCCCTGGACGACATGCTCTCGGAGTCGTCGCTGACGACATTGCCGCTCTGGTTGCTCGGCAGCGATCATGCGACGCAGAACATCATCTCCGACTTGCTGCAGCGGGACGGATATCGCACCGAGTTTGCGCTCGATCTCGCGAAAAAGTTTGCTGCTCGACGCGATTTCGAAACGGCGCTGATGTACGCGACGGAGCATGTCAATTCGACCGGAAACGTGCCTTTATGGGAGTCCAACTTCTACCTGTACCTGCTTGGCAAAAGCGGCAACGCGGGGCAGGCAGCGCCGATTATTTCCCAGCTCTCAGGCATGGGGGAACCCGAGGCTGACCGGTTCGTCGACTGGTACACCGCCAGGTTCGACCTGGACGTCTCCGGGTCGTCGCAAGTCGCCGAGGCTTTCTGAGCGGACTATTGCGCGGTCTAATCCCCGCAGCGCGCAAGCAGCATCAGGACAACGACACCGATGATCGTGCCGACGTAAGTCTTCATCGAGACTGTTTTGCCTTCCATGCTGTCAAGCACGTCCNNTGACGCCGGCGAGCGGATCCGGCGACTCGGTGAACTGCGGCCCGCTTTGGGGCGACCCCTGGTCCTCCTGCGCGGCGGATTCCGACGCAGTCTCACCCGCGGCCGTCGATTCATTCTCTTTGCTATTGTCATCGCTCATCGTTTCGCTCCAACGTTGATCCGAAGATCGGCTGTCGCCGGTTAGTTTTCATTCTGGCACAGCCGCCGGTTTTTGCGAGTCAATCAGTCGTCGCGCCCGAATCTGTCGCCGAAGAAGTCGCCCTCGTTCCAGGTCGGCCTGTCGTCCTCCATCGCAATCCGGTAGCCGATCCTGGCGCCAGCGCGTGTGAAGCGCAGCGCCGTCTCCCAGACGATTGGCTGCGACAGGTCGTCCGACGGGTAGTGGTAGTGGGTGCCGAAGAATTCCTCCTGTACGGCCTGGCCGTCGACCGCCGGATCGATCGCGCCGATTCCCTCCGCGAGATAGATCGCCGGGTAGCCCTGGCGGACGAAGGAGTACTGGTCGCTGCGAATGAAATAGACTTCATCGGGGTAGGGGTCCGGCTCCATCTCGAAGCCTTCTTTCACCACTTCCTCCTGCGCCAGCGCCTCGAGCGATGAATGCTGGGCGCCGTAACCGACCACGGTTCGCATCGGGAACAGCATCATCGGCATGTCGATATTCACGTTCGCAACGATGGCGTCGGCCGGAACGGTCGGGTTCTGCGCAAAGTAGTCGGAGCCCAGCAAGCCGTGTTCCTCGGCCGTGACCGCGACGAAGAGGATCGACCGCCTCGGCGCCACGGGCAGCGAGCGGAGCGCCCGCGCGATCTCGATGGTGAAGGCGACACCGAGCGCATTGTCGTACATGCCGTTGTAGATGCCGTCACCGTTGACCGGTTCGCCGACGCCGAGGTGATCGAGATGCGTCGAGTAGACGACGTACTCGTCCTCGAGGTCCGGGTCGCTGCCGCGAAGCATGCCGACGACGTTCGAACTGCTTATCCGCTCATGCTCTGTGCTGCGCGAGATGGACACCTCGATGCCCAGCGGCGCCGATGCCGGGCGGGCATCAGCCGCGGCGTCTCTAGCTGCGTCGAAACTCAGCGGCGCATCGGCGAACAGCCGCTCCGCAGACGGCACATTGAACATGGCCGAGCCCAGGATCTCGGGGTGGAAGTCGGCAACCCGGTCGGCCTGGTCGATCCACGACAGGTCAGGCTGGGTGCCCAGGTTGCGGGTGTAGTCTTCCCAGGGCGAGCGTTCCTCTTCCAGCCGGCTCAGCAGGCCGATCTGGCCGATCGCGCCGCGCCGCACCATCTCCTCGGTCTTGGTCCTGCCTGAGGAGTAATGCGCCCGCTCTGTCGACGGGAAATCGGCGGGCGCGCCCCTGAAGATCGCGACGATCTTGCCCTCGACGTCAACGTCATCGTAGTCCGAGTAACCCAGTTCCGGCGCGTGCACGCCGAAACCCGCAAACACGACTTCGGCGCGGACTGCCGTCTCGGGGCGCAGCGGGTCGGCATAGACCAGCATGTCGTCCTTGTAAGCAAGGGCGGTGTCGCCATCAGGGCGATGAATGATGACGCTCGATCTGTCGGCGTCGAGCAGGCGCGTGATGAACGGAATCGGCTGCATCCAGCCGTCGGTGCCACCGGGTTCGAGGCCGATCTCGGCGAACCGGTCGGCGACATACTGCGCAGAATCGTCATAGCCTTGCGTACCGGTCATCCTGCCTTCGCGTTCGTCGGCGGCGAGGTAGGCGATCATTGCCTGGATGTTATCCTCGGAAATCAGCGCGAGCGCCTGGTTCAGCGCATCCTCCGGGCCGGCAACCGGTGCCGTTTCACCGGGATCCCGCCCGCAGGCTGCGATCAGTAATATCGTCGTGATTACGGCGCAGCGAAAAGTTCTACTCATGCGGGATGTCTCCTTGTTCGTCGTCGTCCGCTATTCCCGGGTCGCCAATGAGATCCGGGCGGTTGGGTTCCAGCAGGGGCTTGCCGGCCGGCATACGATAGTCGGTTTCGTCATGCTGTGTCGGCGCGGTTCGCGAGAAATACCCGAGAACAGCCGTGATGCCGAGCGTGATGGCGATCAGCAGGGCGACGATACGTTTCCGGATTGAATTGTTCACTGATTGTCCCGATATCCTCGGACTGGCGGGCGGGGCCAAAGAGCGATGATTGTAGGCCAAGGCTCTGCCGCAGTGGGCGTTTCCGGCCGCTTTGCGCGATTGCACATGTCCGGAAAATTGCCGTATAATCGCGCGCCAAAGTCGCGGTGGGGGTAGGACGCCGTGCAGCCAGCGTCTTCGCAGAAAAGACCCCGCTAAGGGGTTTTTTATTGTCAGCAGGATGATGCCGCGAAGAATACAAATGGGCTTTATGCCCATTTTTTGTTTTTAGAACAGTTAATTAGATAGCTTAGTTAAAGTAATTTAGTATGAACAGGGATGCGCTGATCAGCTTGCTGGAGCCGACTATCGAGCGGCTCGGCTATGAACTGACCGACCTCGAGCTGAAGCTCGGCGGGCGGGACGGCCTCGTGCGCGTGTTCATCGACAAGATGGGCGGCATCGATATCGAGGACTGCGAAGCCGTCAGCCGCCAGGTCAGTGCGATCCTCGATGTCGAGGATCCCCTGCCTGGCCACTACACGCTGGAGGTGTCGTCGCCGGGTCTTGACCGGGCACTGACCAAGCCGGCTCACTTTCAGCGTTTCATGGGTGAGGACGTGCGCGTCAAGTTGAGATTTCCGCTGGACGGGCGGCGTAATTTCAAGGGCGCGCTGAAATCAGCGAACGACGAGAACATCGAGGTCGAGGTCGACGGAGAGTCGCACAGCCTGCCGCTGGCGACGATCGAATCGGCCCGGCTGGTGCCGCATCTGTGAGCGCGGTCGCCGAACTGGAGTAAAAAGGTAATGAGCAAAGAGATTCTGATGGTTGTCGATGCCGTCTCTAATGAGAAGGGTGTCGAGAAAGAGATCATCTTCGAGGCCATCGAGGCAGCCCTGGCGTCCGCAACCCGGCGTCGTCATGGTGAGGACATCGACGTTCGCGTCGCGATCGATCGTGAGACCGGCGACTATGACACGTTTCGCCGCTGGCTGGTGTTCGAGGATGAGTCGACCGAGCTCGAGTTTCCGGATCGTGAACTGCGCATGATCGACGCCGTCGACGTGGACAAAAATGCGGAGCCGGGCGGCTTTGTCGAGGTCCCGATGGAGTCGGTGGAATTCGGCCGCATCGCGGCACAGACCGCCAAGCAGGTCATCGTCCAGAAGGTACGCGAGGCCGAGCGTGAGCAGGTCGTCGAGGAATTCGAAGGCCGTGAGGGCGAAATGCTGTCCGGGCTGGTCAAGCGCGTTGATCGAAACGGCGTATATATCGATCTCGGCGGCAATGCCGAGGGCTTCGTTCCGCGCGACCAGATGGTGCCGCGGGAGCCGGTGCGCCCGCAGGACCGCATGAAGGCGCTGCTGACAGAGGTTCGCTCCGAGCCCCGTGGCCCGCAGCTGTTCATGACCCGCACGTCGCCGGAGTTTCTCGTCGAACTGTTCAAGATCGAGGTGCCGGAAGTCGGCCAGGGCCTGATCGATATCCTCGGTGCGGCGCGTGATCCCGGGCTGCGCGCGAAGATCGCCGTGAAAAGCAACGACAACCGGATCGATCCGGTTGGCGCCTGCGTCGGCATGCGGGGTTCGCGCGTCCAGGCTGTCTCCAACGAGCTTGCCGGAGAGCGCGTGGACATCATCCTCTGGGACGAGAATCCTGCCCAGTTCGTTGTCAATGCGATGTCGCCGGCCGAGGTCGTGTCGATCGTCGTTGACGAGGATGCCCACAGCATGGATATCGCCGTCGACGAAGACAAACTGTCGCAGGCGATCGGTCGGGGCGGCCAGAATATCCGGCTCGCCAGCGAGCTGTCCGGCTGGGAACTGAACGTCATGACCGAGACGGACGCCGAGCAGAAGAGCGAAGCGGAGATGCGCGAGCTGATCGAGATGTTCTCCAAGCAGCTCGACGTCGACGAAGAGGTCGCGCTGATCCTCGTGCAGGAGGGCTTCTCGACGATCGAGGAGGTCGCCTACGTGCCGGCTGCGGAGCTGATCGAAATTGAGGAGTTCGACGAGGATATCGTCGACGAATTGCGCAACCGGGCGCGCGACGTGCTGCTGACGCAGGCGATCGTGCAGGAAGAGAAGATCGACGAAGCCGAACCGGCCGAGGATCTGCTGAGTCTCGAAGGCATGGACAAGGGCCTCGCGTTCAAACTCGCCAGCGAGGGTGTCGTGACCCGCGAAGATCTTGCCGAACTCGCGACCGACGATCTGCTCGAAATCAACGAGATGGACGAAGAGGAAGCGGCTGCGCTGATCATGAAAGCGCGCGCTCACTGGTTCGAGACAGACCAGCCTGACCAGGCTGAGGCGGCCGAACAGGCAGAGCAGGCGTAAACCAGGAATTACGGAGATCAGGTATGGCTGATGTCACCGTCGCACAATTTGCAGAGGTACTCAAAGTGCCGGTCGAGAAGCTGCTGTCGCAGCTCGATGACGCCGGCATCAAGGTTACCGGCGCTGAAGACACGATCAGCGAGGACGCGAAACTCGAACTCCTGACGCACCTGCGCCGCAGCCACGGACAGGACGATTCGACGTCGCCCGGCGCACCCCGCAAGATCACCCTGCGCCGCAAGTCGCAGTCCGAGCTACGCTTGTCGGGCGCCCAGGGACGTTCGCGTACCGTCAACGTGGAGGTCCGCCGGAAACGCACCTACATCAAACGCGACGTGCTGGAAGAGGAGGCGCAGAAGAAGCAGGAGGCGCTCGATCGCCAGCGCCAGGAAGAGCAGCAGAAAGTCGAGGCCGAGAAGCGCGAACAGGAGCGCCTGAAGGCCGAGAAGGAGCAAGCGGTTCGCGCGGCCGAAGAGGCCGAGCGCCTCGAACTGGAGGCCAAGAAACAGGCCGAAGAGGATGCGCGCAAAGCAGCCGAGGTAGCGGCACAGGCCGCGGCCGAGGAGAGGGCGCGCGTCGAGAAGGCCGAGCAGGATGCCCGCGATCGCCGCACCAAGGACAAGGATAAAAAGAAAGGCAAGCAGCCGGAGACGAAATACGGTCGCAAGGAATTGCACGTAGCGGGAGACAAGAGCGGCCGGCGCCGGGTCAAGCGCCCGATTCGCCGTCGACCCGTCTCGATCAGCGGCGATGGACAACATGGTTTCGAAAAGCCCACGGCACCGGTCGTCCGCGACGTGGAGATACCGGAGAGCATTGCGGTTTCGGAACTCGCCCAGAAGATGGCGGTGAAAGGCAACGAGGTCGTCAAGGTCCTGTTCAACATGGGCGCGATGGTCACGATCAACCAGGTCCATCGATCAGGATACGGCGACGCTCGTGGTCGAGGAAATGGGCCACAATGCCAAGCCCGTCTCGGACGCGGCGCTCGACGAGGCGCTGCTGGAAGACGAGAAGCTCGCGGGTGATGAGGTGCCGCGGGCGCCGGTCGTGACGATCATGGGGCACGTCGATCACGGCAAGACCTCGCTGCTCGATTACATCCGTCGCACCAAGGTGGCGGCCGGTGAGGCCGGCGGTATTACCCAGCATATCGGCGCTTACGCCGTAGAGACCAATAAAGGCAGCGTGACGTTCCTCGATACGCCGGGCCACGCGGCGTTCACGCAGATGCGCGCGCGCGGCGCCCAGGCGACCGACATCGTCATCCTCGTGGTCGCCGCGGACGACGGCGTCATGCCGCAGACGATCGAGGCCATCGAGCATTCGAAGGCGGCCGGGGTGCCGATCGTGGTCGCGATCAACAAGATCGACAAGGAAAATGCCGACCCGGAGCGCGTGAAGAACGAATTGTCGGCGCAGGAAATCATCCCCGAGGACTGGGGCGGCGAGAACCTGTTCGTCAACGTTTCGGCGCAGACCGGCGAGGGCATCGACGGGCTGCTCGACGCGATCCTGCTGCAGGCGGAGGTCATGGACCTCAAGGCCGTGGCCGATGGCCCGGCGCAGGGAATCGTCATCGAGTCGAGTCTCGAGAAGGGCCGCGGCGCGGTAGCGACCGTGCTCGTCCAGGCGGGCACGCTCAAGCAGGGCGACATGATTATTGCCGGCGAAGAGTATGGTCGTGTCCGCAACATGTTTGATGAAACGCATACCAAGATCAAGGAAGCCGGTCCGTCGACGCCCGCCGTCGTGCTCGGCTTGTCGAAGACGCCGAGCGCCGGCGACGATTTTCTGGTCGTCAAGAACGAACGCAAGGCGCGCGAAGTGGCCGAGTTCCGTCAATCCAAGACCCGTGAATCCAAGCTGGCGCAGCAGCAGGCCTCGAAGCTCGAGGACATGTTCAGCCAGATGACCGAGGGCGAGGGCAAGGTCGTGCCTATCCTGATCAAGTCCGACGTGCACGGCAGCACCGAGGCGCTCCGCGACGCGTTGACCAAGCTGTCGAACGACGAGGTCAAGGTGAAGGTGATCAGTTCCGGCGTGGGCGGCATCACGGAGTCCGACGCAACGCTGGCTGCCGCGTCGAAAGCCGTGATCATCGGCTTTAACGTCCGCGCCGATGCGACGGCCCGGGCGGCGATCAAGGAATCCGGTGTCGATGTGCGCTACTACAGCATCATCTACGAAGCCATCGACGATGTAAAAGCGGCCATCAGCGGACTGCTGACGCCGGAGATCCGCGAGAGCATCGTCGGTCTCGCCGAGGTCAAGGAGGTCTTTTCTTCGCCGAAGCTCGGCGACATTGCCGGCTGCATCGTCACGGAAGGCTACGTCAAGCGTTCGAACCCGATCCGCGTGCTGCGCGACAACGTCGTGATCTACGAGGGCGAACTCGAGTCGCTGCGGCGATTCAAGGACGACGTCAACGAGGTGCGCTCAGGGACCGAATGCGGTATCGGCGTCAAGAATTACAACGACGTCAAGGTCGGTGACCAGATCGAGTGCTACGAGCGCGTCGAAGTCGCCCGTACCATCGATTGATTGCCGCGGTCAGGGCTCCGGCTCTGACCCATTGTTGCCCGCTTATGCCGAGAGAATTCTCCAGACATCAGAGATTGGGGTCGCAGATGCTGCGAAGCCTCAGCGAATTGCTGCGTTTCGAGACCAAGGACCCGGCGCTGGCCGATATCTCGCTGACCGCTGTTGACCTCTCCCGTGACCTGAGCGTCGCGCGCGTCTACTTCAGCATGCTCGACCCGGATGACGATCCGCAACCGGCTCTTGACGGCTTGCAGCGGGCGTCCGGTTTCCTGCGCAGCAAACTTGGCAAGGCGCTCATGGTCCGGCACGTGCCCGAACTGCGATTCCAGCATGACGACAGCATCGCGCACGGCGCCGAGATCACGCGCCTGATCGACGACGCGACCGGCGCCAAACAGGAGAGCTGAATGAGCAGCCGTTCCGCAGGGGCCGGCCGGCGCAAGCCTGTCGCGGTCAACGGCCTGTTGCTGCTGAACAAGCCGGCAGGGATGACCTCGAACCAGGCGCTGCAGCGAGTGAAACGCTTGCTGAATGCCAGCAAGGCCGGCCACACGGGTAGCCTGGATCCCGCGGCGACCGGCATGTTGCCGCTGTGCTTCGGCGAGGCCACCAAGGTCTCGGCTTATCTCCTCGATGCGGACAAGACCTATCGGGTGACGGCGCGCCTGGGCGCAAGGACCGACACGGGCGACGCTGACGGCGCCGTTACCGAGACGGCGACCGTGCCGCCGCTCGATGCCGACAAGTGGTCTGCAATCCTTGCAGGATTCCTGGGCGAGATCGAGCAGGTCCCGCCGATGTATTCGGCGCTCAAGCAGGGCGGGAAGCGTCTGTACGAGCTGGCCCGTAAAGGCGTAACGGTGGAGCGGCCGGCGAGACCGGTGACCATTCACGCGATCGAGCTGCTCGAAGCCAGGGGCGACCGGCTGGTGTTCCGGGTGCGCTGCTCGAAAGGCACCTATGTGCGCACGCTCGTCGAGGATATCGCCGCTGCTGCCGGCACCGTCGCCCACACAGCCAGGCTGCACCGGGAAACGGTCGGCGCTTTCGAGCCCGGGGCTATGGTCGATTTGAAGACGCTCGAAAAAGCGGCCGAGGAAGATCCTGAGGGCCTGAGGGAGCGGCTGATGCCCGCCGACGCAGCGCTCGGCGACTGGCCTTCCTGCGGGGTCGGCGAGGTCGACGAGGCGCGCTTTTGTGCTGGTCAGGCGGTCCGCTGTGACGTCGATGGGAAAGGCCTGACCCTTGTCTACGGGCCCGGCAAACGGTTCCTGGGCATCGGTGAACTCGGCGAGGACGGGAGCGTTGCGCCGAAGCGGATTTTCCTGTCCGGCGACTAGCCGGTCCGAATATTCGAGGCCAGGACTGACGGGAAAAAAACCCTGATTTTTTGGTGTTTTAGGCTGTTAATGGGCCAGATTCGCCGCTAGAATACGCGGCTCAAAATCAAGGGCCAAAAGATACAGAGAACGATTGGAGTTTCTTAGGTATGTCACTGACCAGTGAAAACAAAAGCAAGATCGTCGCGGACTATGCCCGCGGCGACAACGACACCGGGTCGCCTGAAGTCCAGGTTGCCCTGCTGTCGGCACGAATTTCAGAGCTGACCGAACATTTCGGTGAGCACAAGAAAGATCACCACTCCCGGCAAGGTCTGCTGAAGATGGTCAACAAGCGGCGCAAGCTCCTGGACTATCTGAAGGACAAGGACCAGGACCGGTATCGCGAGCTGATCAAGCGGCTCGGTCTGCGCCGCTAAGCCATCATTCGGCGCCTCAAGGCATGAGTTGATCCAGTTGTCGGCCCCATAAGGGACCAGACGATCGCTCGTGCCATTTCTACGTTCATTTCGAGAAACACAGTGAAATCAATTACAAAATCGTTCCAGTACGGGGAACACCAGGTAACTATTGAAACCGGCGCCATCGCGCGCCAGGCGGACGGCGCGGTGCTGGTCGACATGGCCGAAACCACCGTGCTCGTCACCGCCGTCGGCCGCAAGTCGGCCGACCCGGGGCGGGACTTCTTCCCGCTGACCGTCGACTACCAGGAGAAGACCTACGCCGCGGGCAAGATCCCGGGCGGCTTCTTCAAGCGTGAAGGCCGACCCAGCGAGAAGGAGACGCTGACGTCCCGCCTGATCGACCGGCCGATCCGGCCGCTCTTCCCGAAGGGCTTCAAGAACGAAGTGCAGGTGATTGCGACCGTGGTTTCCCTGAACCCGGACGTCGATCCCGACATCCCTGCGCTGATTGGCGCCTCTGCCGCACTGGCGATATCAGGGATGCCCTTCGCTGGACCGATCGGCGCTGCCAAGGTCGGCTACGTGAACGGTAACTACGTCCTGAACCCGGGCATCGCGCAGCTCGCCGACTCCCATCTCGACCTCGTCGTGGCCGGCACCAAAGATGCGGTGCTCATGGTCGAATCCGAGGCCGACATGCTCTCCGAGGAGGTCATGCTCGGCGCCGTCATGTTCGGCCACGAGGCCATGCAGACTGCGATCGACACGATCAACGAACTGGCGGCAGAAGTCGGCAAGCCGGCATGGGACTGGGCAGCGCCGGCTGAGGACGAGGAACTCGCTGCAGGCGTCGCGGCAGCGGCGGAGAGCGGCTTGTCCGACGCCTACCGGATTTCCGACAAGGTCGATCGCCAGGCCGCGGTCGGCGACGCCAAGGCGTCCGCTGTCGAATCGCTGGCCGGCGACGAAGGCGCGAAGTGGAGTCCTGAAGAGGTCTACGGCGCTTTGTCGAAACTCGAGAAGAACATCGTCCGCAGCCGTGTAATCGCCGGCGAACCGCGTATCGACGGCCGTGACACGAAGACCGTCCGGCCGATCGACGTCAAGGTCGGCGTCCTGCCGCGAGCGCATGGCTCGGCCGTTTTCACCCGCGGCGAGACGCAGGCGATCGTCGTCACGACGCTCGGTACCGGGCGCGACGCACAGATCATCGACGCGATCGAAGGCGAACGCAAAGAGCCGTTCATGCTGCACTACAACTTCCCGCCGTACTGCGTGGGCGAGACCGGGTTCATCGGCTCGCCGAAGCGCCGCGAGATNNAAGCGCCGCGAGATAGGCCATGGCAAGCTGGCTCGTCGCGGCGTCCAGGCGGTACTGCCGAATATGGACGAGTTTCCGTACGTCGTCCGTGTCGTTTCCGAAATTACCGAATCGAACGGTTCGAGCTCGATGGCTTCGGTCTGCGGCACCAGTCTCGCGCTCATGGACGCCGGCGTGCCGACGCGTACACCGGTTGCGGGCGTGGCCATGGGGCTGGTCAAGGAAGGTGACGACTATGCCGTCCTGACCGACATCCTCGGCGACGAGGATCATCTCGGTGACATGGACTTCAAGGTCGCCGGCACAGCGGACGGCATCACCGCGCTGCAGATGGACATCAAGATCCAGGGCATCACGCGGGAGATCATGGACAAGGCGCTGGAGCAGGCGCGTGACGCGCGGCTCCATATCCTCGGCGAGATGAACAAGGTCATCGACGCGCCACGTGAGGAGATGTCCGAATGGGCGCCGACCATCCTGACCTTCAAGATCGACCCGGAGAAGATCCGCGACGTGATCGGCAAGGGCGGGGCAGTCATCCGCGCAATGACCGAGGAAACCGGCGCCACGATCGACATCGACCAGGACGGTACCGTCAAGATCGCGTCAGTGGACGGCGCCTCCGGCCGCGAAGCCAAGCGCCGCATCGACCTGATCACGGCCGACGTCGAAGTCGGGCGGGTCTACGAAGGCAAGGTTGCCCGTCTGATGGATTTCGGCGCTTTCGTCACGATCCTGCCGGGCAAAGACGGCCTGGTTCACATTTCGCAGATCTCGAACGAGCGCGTCGAGAAAGTCAGCGACAAGCTGGCTGAGGGCGACGTCGTCAAGGTCAAGGTGCTCGAGGTTGATCGCCAGGGCCGTGTCAGGCTCTCCATGAAGGAAGTCGAAGCCGCCTGACGGGGCAGGCCATCGCCCGGGCCGGGCGTGCTTGCAGGCCCTTGCCTGACGGCATCAATCGCGCCGTCGCCGTCTGATGGCGATGAAACGCTCCCGTGCGCTTGCGCGCATGAGAGCGAATCATGCCTGACAATGCGCCCCGGCTTCAGTGCGAGAGGACTTCGTCCTTCAGCGAGAAATTGAGCGCCATCAGTCGATCCTGATCCGCTTCACTGACATTGTTTTTCTCGAGGGCGAGCTTTATATCGCTGAGTACCTCGACGAATTCCTCGTGATTGATGTTCATGCCGACATGCGCGTCGTACATGTTCTTGCCGGTGTACTCCTCGGGGCCGCCCGAGACAGAACACAGCAGCTCGGTGACCAGCTTTATCAATTCTTCGTCGCTTTTCGGAGAGTGGCCGTAACGGCGCTCCAGAACGGGATTTGCATGGTGCAATTCCAGGATATCGCTGGCGATTTTCCTGAATCCTTCGTAACCGCCAACGCGATCGTAAATTGTATCTCCGTCACTCATTGAACTACTGCCTCCGATAGTCTGAGTTTGTTATTTTCCGCTTGCGATCGCGGCTTGCCCCGATTGTGCAAGTGTTTGCCGAGAATTGCCATTCCACTTAGATCCTGGCGCGCCGCGGCGTTCCGGATCGGCTCGCTAATCTGTCAGGGCTGCCCGCAGGCGAGCCCGGCTTTCGTCTGGCCAGACGCCTTACAAACTATANNCTTGCGCTGCCTTCCGGAATGACGACCCAGGGCTGCTTCGTCGTCGTGTAGATGTGGATGTCCGGCGCGACCCGGTCAATTCAGCGCGGCGGTTTGTCGGTTGGCTGGGGGCCGCGCATGGGCTCCCTAAATTCGGATTCGCGGTTAATTCTGGCGCCGGAACTCCTGGGTATTTTCCTGTCGATCCACAGGTCCAGGTAACCCTGACCCCCCCAAAGGCCGACCACTTGATCGACCGGAACCCGGTTCCGAAACAGAGCATAGTCCTCGCTCCAGGCGGCGAGGTCGTCGTCCAGCACGTTGGTGAAGTCGAGAGTGACGGCAATCGGTCTCTCGACCGAATCGTCTGTAAACTTTTCAAACCAGATGTCGCGGATCTCGAGTCTGCCGAGGTAATTTATCTCGCCCTGGGCCAGCCGAATCGGCTGGGTGAGACCCGTTCGATACCTGCGCCAGAATATGCCCGATCCCGAATCCAGCTCGAACCGGTCAAGGAGAATGTCCTGAGCGGGGACTGCCACCAGAATCCTCTGGGGCTTGGCATCCTGGCTGCGGAGGGCAATGATGACCAGGTCGTCGCCGTAGCGCAGGTGGATCTCTTTCGGCCGGACCCATATGTCCCCTTCGGTCACTTCACCGTGGTCCACTGAGAACGCGATAACGCTGGTATCCGGGTCTATGTTCTCCTGCCTGGGACCGAGCAGACCCGAGGTTGCGCAGCCGTTAGCGGCCATGATCAGCAGGAACCCACTTGTGTGCCTGATGAAGCGGGCGCGACGATTGTTTCCAGAAGCCATACCAACTCCCTGATACGGCTTGTTATACCAGATTACTAGGTGCTGGCGAGCGCTGCCCGCAGGCGAGCCCGGCTTTCGTCTGGCCAGACGTCTTTCAAACTGTAGAACTCGTCGGCGCTTGCGCTGCCTTCCGGAATGACGACCCAGGGCTGCTTCGTCGTCGTGTAGATGTGGATGTCCGGCGCGATACCGTGTCCTTCGTCCAGCGTCCCGACGCGGATGAACCTGATCCGGTCGCCGAAACCCGCATAATTGCTCCAGACGGCCACTTTGCAGTTCGGACAGCGCCAGACATCCTGGTTTTTGCCGCTGTTACTCGGGGTCACCACTCGTTCGGGCTCGCCAGCGAGCAATTTGACGTTGCCGGCCTCCAGCAGGGCATTCACTGCAAATGCGCTGCCGGTCTCGCGCTGGCACCAGGTGCAATGACAGCAATGAACCATCAGCGGTGCGGCCGTCATCCGGTAGCGGACGGCGCCACAAGCGCAACCACCTTGGTGAATTGAGTCAGTCATTAATCAACCGGGTTGCGAGCCGTGCGCTTGCCCCGGCCGTCTAGCCGAGCAGCTTTCTGTAGACCTGCGCAAAGTAACGCATCTCATCGGGCTTCGCCATGCTGACCCGCATCCAGTCGGTCATTGGCGGGAAGGGGCGGCCGACCATGCAGTTCTCGGCGCGAAATTCCTGGTACAACTCGCGGATATCGCGGCCCGTGTGAATGAACGTGAAGTTCGCGTGCGACTTGATGTAGCGGTGACCGAGGTCGTCGAGCATGCCCTCGATGATATCCAGCGATTCGCGGTTCTTCCTGATCGTAAAGTGCTGGAATTCCTGGTCCTGGTAGCTCGCGTATGCTGCCGCCACGCCGATCGCGTTGATTGNNTCGCGTTGATTGCGCCGGTCTTGGCGGCGCTGATCCGCTGCGTGGTCTCCGGGTGCGCGAAGCCGAAGCCGACTCTCAGGCCGGCCAGCGCGTGGATTTTGGAGGCCGTTCTGGCGATGACGATGTTGTTGTGCCCGTCGCGGACGAGATCCATCATCGATGCATACTCGGGACTGTCGACGAACTCGAAATACGCCTCGTCGATGAAGACCATGCGGTCTTTCGACACCTCGAGCGTGAAATCCCGCAGCGCGTTCTTCTCGATGATCGATGGAATCGGATTGTTCGGGTTGACGAGGTACACGCACTTCGTATCCGCGCGAATCGCCCTGTACATTGCGTCGAGGTCGGTCTGAAACGTCTCGGGGTCTACGGGTACCCGGATGATTTCGGAGCCGGCTCTCTCGGCATATCGGACGAGATCGTGATAGGTCGGATCGGCGCAAACAACCGATCCATTATCCATTGCCGCGAGCATGCCGGCCGTCTTCAGAATCTCCCCCGAGCCCGTGCCGATGGATATGTGATCGACCGGGATATCGTTGATTTCGCCGATCAGGCCGACGAGCCCGCGTCGGTTGCCGCCATAGAGGCTCGAGAGCTTGATGGAATCGACGATGGCCCGGAGCGCCACCCGGGAGGGGCCCCAGGGATTCTCGTTCGTGCCCATGCGGATCATGTAATCCGGTTTGGCCAGTTCCTCCGCGAAAGCGCCGCGGATGAGCTTGCTGCCGGGCAGCATGTTGGCGCCGATGATTGCACCGCCGCCGAGCAGGACCTGTCGTCTGGAGACTGCTGCCATGTCGTTTCCCCCTTGAATCGGACCTGGTCGTATCGTGGTCAATGTGACCGGAAAACGGCGGCTCGGTGGCCCGAAAAAACCGCCTCCGCGCGAAACCCCGGCACGGTAATTCGTATCCGGCGACGATGCAACCGGAGTAATGCAAATTATTGTAAAGACTGAGAAATTCGATTGCCGACGAAACTACTTCATCTCGATCTCGAGCCGGCTGCATTCCTGCACGACCTGGCTGGTGTTGCCACCATGCGTTATCCGTTCGCGCCAGCCGACGTCGCCCAGGCGAAACGACTGCATTCGGTCCTCGCCATCCGGTCCGGCCTCCATCCACGCGCAGGGGCTGAGGTGCACGATCAATGACTCAGGATGTGCGTGCAGCTGGGCAGTCTCGCCGCTCCTCTCCGTCACCTTCAGTACGCGCACCCGCTCGTTCTCGAGCACACTCTGATAGATATGCGGCGCTACGCGAACCGGGTCCAGCGCGGCAATTTGCGCGACTGCGATGCCGTAGCCGAGCAGACCGCCGATCAGGACAAGCAGGATGGGTTGTTTCATCAGGTACTCCAACGGTCGATTACAGGCCAGGCAAGGCGCGGCCGTGTGCGCCGGTCTCTGCGAGCCGGTCGTCCAGGAAGCCAATGATACGCCCGGGAAGGTAGTAACTCGGTTTCCACGGCATACCGCCGTCGATGAAGCCGATGTGGCCACCCTGCGCGCTGACCTCTAACTGCACGCAGTCCGGCAGGTTGGTCGGGGCGGGGATCGCGGCCGGGGTCATGAACGGGTCATCGAGGGCATTGATCACAAGCGTCGGGATGCCGATCGAGGCGAGGTAGCCCATGGAGCTGCAGCGATCGTAATACTCGTCTTTACCGGAGAAACCGTGCAGCGGCGCCGTCACGGCATCATCGAACTCGGCAAACGTGCGGGCCGCCATGCTGCGGCGCCAGTCGAAAGCCGCCGTGTGCCGGTCGAACTTCCGGCGTACCGCATTCTTCATCTTCTTTATTAAGTGATACTGATAAAATCTTGAAAATCCTTGAGATAAAGCTATAGCAGAATCATGCAGATTGAGCGGCACGCTAACCGCGACGGCTGCGTCCAGCGGGGTGGATACGCCGTTTTCCCCGAGATATTTGAGCAGCACGTTACCGCCGAGCGAAAAACCGGTCGCGATCATCGGACCGTCATGTCCCCCCGAGCGCAGGGATTCCAGGAAAAAGCGGATGTCGTTGGTTTCCCCGGCGTGGTAGCGGCGGGGCAGCCGGTTCCGGTAATCACCGCAATCCCGGAAATGCAGCACGGCGGCACGCCAGCCGTGGTTTGCGGCGGCCTGCAGCAGCATGCGGGCATAGGTGGAGTCCGACGAACCCTCCAGCCCGTGCAGAATGATCAGGATCGGCGCTCCCGAATCCGGTCCGGGGCCATCCGCCATCCAGTCCACGACGGTGACGTCGCCATCGGGCAACTCAAGGTTTTCGCTCAGCAGGGTCGGTTTCGGCGCCCGCGACAACGGCAGCGAGGAGTAGATCGTCTGCGCATGACGGTTCCTCAGCCACCAGGCCGGTTTGAACTCGCTGACAACCATTCGTTCCTGCATCTAGCTCGAATATTGCATCGCCAATAAAAAGGCCCCCGATTTCGCGGGGGCCAGCCGTGGAGTGCTTACTCCTTCAGGCATGCAGCAGGGGGCGGGGGAGCTAATCCCTGCTGCAGCTTCGAAATTAGGCCAGTTGCCACCTTGGTGTCAAGCGAGCCGACGGGCGCTCGAAAACGCGCCGTTCGGGCACCGAGCGCCTTTATTCAGGCCTCTTTGCGAGTCGCGGACAGTCCTTCGCCCGGCCGGTCATCGAGCAGCGATACCTCGGAGAAGCGCATCAGCACCTCATCCTGCAGCGCCTTCCAGCGCGCGAAGTTCTTCTGCGCCATGTCGGCGACAGCGGCAAACGGATCGAGGCCGACGACCCGGCAGATCTGCTTGCGCAGGTTCTGCTGCTGGGTCATGAAGAACTCCATGCTTTCCTCGAGGTAATCGGCGGCAAACTCGGGTATCGCCTTGTCGTAGGAGCGGATGACCTGGGAAAGGAAGTCGCGGCTCAAAACGGCCGAGCCCTGCTGCTCCTGCTCGGTAATGACCTGCAGGAGGATCGAGCGCGTGATGTCCTGGCCGCTTTTTCGGTCGCGAACAAGGAAATCAATGCGCTCGGTCACCAGCTTCCTGATGTCGGCCAGCGTGACATAGCGGCTCTCCTCGGTGTCATAGAGGCGCCGGTTCTGGTATTTCGTAATGATGCGGGCGGATTTCATGGGCGTACGATAGCCCATTTCCGGGATCATCCAAAGCCAAACCTGCCGGCTTCGATCGACCGGACGCCGAGCAGGCGCTCGGGTCGCCAGCTGTCCAGCGCCCATGCCCAGATATCGGCGATCGATGCTGTTTCGAGCGCTGCCGGCGGTTGCTGGTCCAGCGCCGTTAATGCGGCAAACAGCACGGGGCCCGGTCGGTCGGTATCGAGGCCCGTGGCTCCGGTCAGTTTGCTGAGCTTCTGCTGCTGATCGTTGTTGGCCACCGGGATATGCATGTAGCCCGGCGTCGTCAGCCCGAGGGACCGTTGCAGCCATAAGTGGCGGGGCGTCGAGTCGAGCAGGTCGATGCCACGGACAATCTCCGTAATGCCCTGGGCGTAATCGTCGATCACGACCGCCAGGTGGTAGGCGATCAGCCCGTCTCGGCGCTTGATGACAAAATCGCCGGACTCCGACTCGAGTTTATGCTCCTGCAGGCCCTGCAGTGCATCGACGAATGTGATGGGCTCATCCGTGGTCCTTACGCGGATGGCGACGTCATCCGAGCTGCAGCCGTCCCGGCATGTGCCCGGATAGATCGCGCCGAGCGGCCCCCGCGGCGCGTCCGCGAGGTCGCGCCGTGAACAGGAGCAGGGATACGCCAGCCCGGATTCGAGCAGGCTCGCAACCGCGGCTGCATGCCGCCCGGCGAACTCGCTCTGGTAGGTGACCGGGCCGTCCCACTCGAAGCCGTAGGCTTCAAGCGCATTGAGGATCAGTATATCTGCGCCCGGCTGTTCCCGGGGCGGATCAATGTCTTCGATTCGGACGAGCCACTGGCCGGCGGCGGATTTTGCCGCTGCATAGCTGGCGGCCGCGGCGAGCAGCGAGCCGAAGTGCAGGGGGCCGGTTGGCGAGGGGGCGAACCGGCCAACATAGTCGACAGGTCCTGCTGAGGGCGCCCTCCCTGGATCAGTGGGCGCCAAGTTTTGCAATCCACCGGCTAGCGGTAGCGGTCATCCCGATCGCGGAACTGCCGCTCCGCCATTTCGCGCCGTTCCTGGGCCTCGAGGCACAGGGTTGCAACCGGGCGTGCTTCGAGCCGCTTCAGGCCGATTTCCTCGCCGGTTTCCTCGCAGTAGCCGTAGCTGCCTTCCTCGATCCGCACCAACGCAGAATTGATCTTCCTGAGCAGCTTGCGTTCCCGGTCGCGGGTGCGCAGTTCGAGGCCGAATTCGGACTCCTGGGTGGCGCGGTCGTTGGGATCCGGGAAATTCGCCGCCTCGTCCTGCATGTGGTGGACGGTCCGGTCCACCTCCTGCATCAACTCGGTCTTCCAGGCAAGAAGGATGGATTCGAAATGATCGAGTTGCTCCGCGCTCATGTATTCCTCGCCGCGCCGTGCGACGTAAGGCTCTACCCCGTGAATCGGTCCCGACAGGACGTCGCCGGTCGGGCGCCGCGTCGCCTTCTTGCGCGCAGGCAATTTCCTGGCAGGTCGCTTCTTGCGAACAACTTTCTTCTTCGCGGGCTTCTTTCTGGCGACCTTTTTCCTGGACACCTTCTTCTTCGCGATTTTTTTCTTGCTGGCCTTCTTTTTCGAGGCTTTTTTCTTGCTCGCCTTCTTCTTGCTGGCGGGCTTTTTCTTCGCGACCTTCTTGCGGGTGGCCTTCTTCCGGGTGGCCTTCTTGCGGGTGGCCTTCTTCCGGGTGGCCTTCTTCCGGCCGGCCTTCTTGCGGCCGGCCTTCTTCCGGGTGGCCTTCTTGCGGCTGGCCTTCTTCTTCGACCCTTTCTTCCTGGCCACCTTCTTNNTAGCGGTCTTCTTCCTTGAAACCTTTTTCTTCGACACCTTCTTCTTGCTCACTTTTCGCTTCTTGGATGCGGTCTTCTTTCTGGCAACAGGCTTCCGCTTGGCGGCCTTCTTCCGGGAGGCTTTCGCGGGCTTGCGCTTCCTGCTCGCAGTCTTTTTTGCGGGCATTTTCAACTCCTGCCGGTCCGAGAAAAACGCGGCATTATACATTGCCCGGGTCGACATGGAAGGGCCGGAAACGGGTTTTTTCAGGCCACTTCCAGGGCCCGCTCGGGGGGTCACGGACAACTTCCGCAAGCCGCCGCAAGCCGAGAATCGGCGGGCTTTCCGGCCCATTCTTAATTTGCCGTGACAATCGTCTTATGCAAAAAATTCCATTACACTAGGACGATCAGATAAGGCGTTGGGCAAACACCTCGAGATGCGACTAAGCAAGATCAAGCTTGCAGGCTTCAAATCGTTCGTCGATCCCACCACGATTCCCTTTCCGAGCAGCCTTGTCGGCGTTGTAGGTCCCAATGGTTGCGGCAAATCCAACGTAATCGACGCTGTTCGCTGGGTGATGGGTGAGAGCTCGGCGAGCCGCCTTCGCGGCGACTCGATTACAGACGTCATTTTCAACGGCTCCAGCTCGCGAAAGCCGGTCGGGGCGGCTTCCGTGGAACTCCTGTTCGACAATTCGGAGACCACGCTGGAGGGCCAGTACGCCAAATATTCCGAGATTTCGATCCGCCGCGAGGTATCGCGTGACGGCATATCGACCTACTTTTTGAACGGCACCCGCTGCCGACGCAAGGACATCACCGGCGTGTTCCTCGGCACCGGCCTCGGGCCCCGCAGCTACTCGATCATCGAGCAGGGCATGATCTCGCGCCTCATCGAGGCCAAGCCCGAGGAGATGCGGATGTTCCTCGAGGAAGCGGCGGGCATCTCGAAATACAAGGAGCGAAGGCGGGAGACGTCGAACCGGATCCGGCATACCAAGGACAACCTGGAAAGGCTGACCGATTTACTCGAGGAAGTCGAAAAGCAGATCAAGCACCTGGACCGGCAGGCGAAGACCGCCGAGCGATATGGTCGGTACAAGGACGAGGAGCGCAGGACCGCGGCGGAATTGCTGGCCTTGCGTCTCCGCGATCTTGACAACAAAGCGGCCGAATCGCGGGCGAAACTGGCCGAAAAGGAGACCGCGTTCGAAGCGCTTGTCGCCGCCCAGCGGCGAACCGAGGCGCAGATCGAGGACGCTCGATCGCGGCAGACCGACTGCGCTGATGCGTTCAACGAGGTGCAGGGTCGCTTCTACAAGGCCGGTTCGGAGATCGCGCGGATCGAGCAGACAATCGAGCATGCCCGTGAATTGCGCGAACGCCAGCAGAAGGATCTCGAGCAAGCGGTACAGGGCGCCTCGGAAATCGCCGGTCACATTAATAAGGACCAGTCGGAGATCGCCCAGCTCGAACTGAGTCTCAACCAGCTCGTGCCCGGGCTGGAAGAGGCGAATGCGCGACAGGCGAATTCAGCGAGTTCGCTCGAGGAAGCCGAGGGGGCGCTGGCTGAATGGCAGGCGCGCTGGGACGCCTACACCGAGCAGGCAAATGCGGCGCAGCAGACGCGGACGGTAGAACAAACCCGGGCGGAACAATTGAAGTCCAGGCTGGACAGCCTTGCCGAACGTCGGCGCAAGCTGGAGCAGTCACGCAATGCGGCTGATCCGCAGGCGCTCAAGGAGGAATTCGACAAGCTGTCGGCGCAGGAACAGCGGAAACGGCAGGCGCGCGAAGAATTTGACCGGCACCTGGCCGACATAGGCGAAAAAATTCACAAGCTCCGCGAGCAGGACAAAAAGCTCAGCAAGCTGGTCGACGAGCGGCGCGTGACCCTGATCGACGCGCAATCCAGGCATGCTTCCCTGGATGCCATCCAGAAGGCGGCGCTGGGCGAGAGTGACGACGGTATCCAAAGCTGGCTTGAATCCTCCGGCCTGCGGGACGCCGAGCGCGTTGCCCAGTCCATCGACGTCGCGGACGGCTGGGAAACGGCCGTCGAGACCGTACTCGGTGATTATCTGCAGGCGGTGTGCGTCTCGGATATCGGCAGCGCGACGGCCAAACTTGCGGACTTACAGCAGGGCAGTGTCACCTTGCTTGTCGGTGCATCCCAGGCGGTTCGAGGCGACGATACCGGTGCCACGCTTGCCAGCAAGGTGTCGCAAGCGCCCACCGCGGTCCTCGAGATACTGCGAACGGTCAGGATCGCCGAGTCGCTCGACAGGGCGCTCGGCGTGCGCGAGCAGCTGTCCGATCTCGACGCCGACGGTTCGGTCATTACGCCGGACGGTATCTGGCTTAGCCGCAACTGGCTGCGAGTCAGTCGCGACAAGGACGGCGGCAGCGGCATCCTGACGCGCGAACACGACATGCGTCGTCTGAAAGAAGAGATTCGCGAGCTTCAGGCGCGCAGTGACAGCGCCGCGAAACTGGCAAGGGATGGCCGAACCCGTCTCGGGCAGCTGGAAGACCGTCGCGAAAAAATGCAGCGGGATGCTGCCGCGCTGCTGGATGAATACTCCGACATAAAAGCGAGGCTGGACACGGCTCGCTTTCAGCTCGACCAGGCGAATGCCCGCGAGGAGGCGATCTCCGAGGAATCTGGCGACATCGAGAAGGAAAGATTTGCTGCCGAAGAGCAGGCACGGACATCCCAGTCCCGCTACTCGCAGGCGGTTTCCACGCTGACTGACCTGGACGGACAGCGCGAAGCGCTGGAGGCGCAACGGGCGGAACTTCGCCACGACCTCGAGCGGGTGCGGGCACAGGCGGATGAAGACCGGATCGCGGCTCACGATCTCGCGATTCAGTTCGAGACGCGACGTTCGAGCAAAGACTCGGCCGCGCAAAGCCTGCAGCGCATGCAGTCGCAACTCGAGCATTTCAAGAACCGGGAAGCGGAAATCCGGCGGCAACTTGAACAAAGCGAATCGCCGCTGGACGACAACAAGAAACAGCTGGAGCGGCTGCTTGAAGTTCGTCTCGAAGTCGAGGGCGAGCTGGCCGAGGCGAGGAATCGCGTCGAGTCTGTCGAGCACCAGCTGCGCGAACTGGATCAGGAAAGGCTGCGCAACGATCAGGCCGTCGAGGCATCGCGCGCTGCTGTAAACGAGGCGCGGATGGCCGTCCAGGAAGTCAGCGTCCGGCGCGAGGGTTTCGTCGAACAGTTTGCGCAGACGTCTTTCGATCTCGAGGAGATGCTGGTCGCGCTCGATGAGTCCGCGGCGGTCGATGCCTGGGAAGAAAACCTCGAGAAGATTCGCCGCCGAATCGATCGGCTCGGCCCGATCAACCTGGCGGCGATCGACGAGTTCAAGGAGCAGTCGGAGCGCAAGGAATACCTGGATGCGCAGCTGGAAGACCTTAATAACGCGTTGGCGACGCTCGAGGCCGCCATCCGCAAGATCGACCGGGAGACGCGGACGCGTTTCCGGGAGACGTTCGACAACATCGACGCCGGTTTCAAACGGCTGTTCCCGAAACTCTTCGGCGGCGGTCATGCGTACCTCGAACTGACGGGTGACGACCTGCTGTCTGCGGGCGTGACCGTGATGGCGAGGCCGCCGGGCAAGCGAAACAGCACGATTCACCTGTTGTCGGGCGGCGAAAAAGCGCTGACCGCAGTCGCGCTCGTGTTCGCGATTTTCGAGCTGAATCCGGCACCGTTCTGTCTCCTCGACGAGGTCGACGCGCCGCTGGACGACGCCAACATCGCCCGCTTCTGTGACATCGTCAAAGAAATGGCGGAAGTCGTACAGTTCGTATTTATCACGCACAACAAGGTCACGATGGAAATGGCGAGGCAACTGACGGGCGTCACCATGCAGGAACCTGGCGTGTCACGATTCGTGTCCGTCGACCTCGACGAAGCGGTGAAAATGGCAGCAAGCTAATCTGAGATCAGCTGGAATTCCATATGGACGGTCTGCGTTGGTTGCTTTTGGGTTTCGGATTGGTCGTCGTTGCGGGCGTCTACCTCTATACCCGCTACCAACGTCACAAGCTCGAAGATTCTCCGCAGCAGGATCTTTTCGAAAATCGCGCGGAACCGGCATTGACGGCGACCCGCACGGAACCTGTATTCGCTGACGAACCAGCGGAACATCCCGGGGACCTCGAGAGCGATGATCGTGAAGCTCCTGAAGAAGCCGCCGCGCGGCAGAAGATCGTGACATTGCGGGTTGTGGGGCGTGACGGCAGCGCGTTTGCAGGCGATGACCTGGTCCTGAATCTCCGCGGTATCGGCATGCGTCATGGCAAGTTCGGCATATTTCACCGGCACGACGGTAATGACGAGAGCAAGGTGATCTTCAGCGCAGCCAGCCTGGTCGAACCCGGCAGTTTTGATCTCGCCAATATCAAGGACCAGGAAATTCCAGGCATCAGTTTGTTCATGGTCTTGCCGGGGCCGGTCGACGGCGCAGAGGGCTTCGACCTGATGATGACCGCAGCGCGGGCGCTGTCACAGTCGCTGGGCGCGGAATTGCTCGACGAGTCCGGCAGCACGCTGAGCATTCAGCGCGAACGCTATCTGCGCGAAGAAATCATCCAGTTCGAGCACAGCGCGCAAATAGGGTAGCCAGGGTGTCCGCGCCAGAAGCGACCCGCAAGGCTGTGGCGGAACTCCGCGAGCAAATCCGCCGCCACAACTATCAGTATCACATCCTCGACGATCCCTTGATCCCCGATGCCGAGTACGACCGGCTGGTGCGGGAACTCCAGGTAATCGAAGCTGAGTATCCGGAGCTGATTACTCCCGACTCACCCACGCAGCGGGTCGGCGCAGAACCCATTTCGGCATTCGGGACCGTGCAGCACCGGGTGCCCATGCTGTCGCTCGACAACGCCTTCAGCGAAGACGAACTCCGCGATTTTCACCGCCGAGTGACGGACCGTCTCGAGCTTGGCGCGGATGAGCCGATTGATTATGCCGCGGAGCCCAAGCTCGACGGGGTCGCCGTCAGCCTATTGTACGAGAAAGGCCAGCTGGTCCGGGGAGCCACTCGAGGCGACGGCAGCACTGGCGAAAACATCACGCATAATGTACGGACGATAGACGCCGTGCCGTTGAGCCTGTTCGGGGAGGGGTTCCCGCCAGAGCTCGAAGTACGCGGCGAAGTGTATATGCCGCGAGCCGGCTTCCGGGCCTTCAACGAGCAGGCTGCGAAGAAGGGTGAGAAGACATTCGTCAACCCGCGCAATGCTGCAGCTGGCAGTTTACGGCAACTGGATCCTCGGCTGACCGCGGAACGGCCGCTCGATATCTACGTTTACTCGGTGGGGCGGGTGGACGGTGGTTCTCTTCCCGACAGGCATAGCGAGATTCTTGACCAGCTTCAGGAGTGGGGATTCAAAGTATGCCCGGAGCGAAGGGTGGTGAACGGCATCGACGGCTGCCTCGCTTATTACGACGATATTGGCAGGAAACGGGACGCGTTGAGTTACGACATCGACGGGGTCGTCTACAAGGTTGACCGCCTCGATTACCAGCGCGAACTCGGCTTCGTATCGCGCGCGCCGCGCTGGGCGATCGCCCATAAGTTTCCTGCCGAGGAAGAGCTGACTGTGGTCCGGGACGTCGAGTTTCAGGTGGGCAGAACCGGCGCCGTGACGCCGGTAGCGCGCCTCGAGCCCGTTTTCGTCGGTGGGGTAACGGTGAGCAATGCGACCCTGCACAACATGGACGAGCTGCACCGGAAGGACGTCAGGGTGGGCGACACGGTCATCGTACGGCGCGCTGGCGATGTTATCCCCGAGGTGGTCAAGGTGGTCCTCGAACGGCGCCCCAAGCGAACCCGGGTTGTCACGGTGCCCGCGGAATGCCCGGTTTGCGGCTCTGCGGTCATCCGCGAGGCGGATGAAGCAGTGGCCCGGTGTTCAGGCGGCCTGTTCTGCGCCGCTCAGCGCGCCGAGGCCCTCAAGCACTATGTCTCCCGACGGGCGCTGGATGTGGAAGGTCTCGGCGCAAAGCTCATCGAACAGCTGGTGGCGAGCGACCGGCTGGAGACGCCTGCAGATATTTACGGGCTTACTCGTGACGAACTGGTAGCGATGGAGCGGATGGGAGAGAAATCGGCGGATAATTTGTTGAGTTCGATCGAGAACAGCAAGGAAACGACGCTGACGCGCTTCCTGTTCGGCCTGGGGATCAGGGAGGTCGGCGAGGCGACAGCGGCGTCCCTGGCCACGCACTACGGCAAGCTTGAGTCCATCATGGCGGCGGACGAGGAGGGGCTGCAGCAGGTTCCGGACGTCGGTCCGGTGGTGGCATCGAGAATTCACCACTTTTTCGGAGAATCCCATAACCGTGAGGTGATCGAGCGGCTTATCGACGCCGGGGTCACATGGCCGGAAACCGAGCCCGTGCCGATCCCGACTGATGGCGCCCTGGCCGGCAAGACGTTCGTGCTTACCGGGACCCTGAGCAGAATGACCCGGAATGAGGCAAAGGACCAGATCCAGGCTGCCGGCGGCAAAGTGACGGGCAGCGTGTCCAAAAAGACGGATTTCCTGGTCGCCGGCGATAAAGCTGGTTCAAAACTAACAAAAGCGCAAAATCTGGACGTGACGATTCTGAATGAGGTCGATTTGGAAAAGATGTTGACTGGTCAATAATTAATCAGCGTTTGGGAAAAAATGATCAGAAAACTTCAATGAAATCAAATCGTAAAACTTGCCAGTAGTTGCATAAATAACAATAGTTTTGGCCGATCTTTGAACGCAAGACTTGGGCCTTTTTTCCCAACTCCCTTATTTCGTTGACGAATATAGTCCTGCATTCATATATTTCGCGTCCATGCAAGACACCATCCAACGTCGGATCCTGAACGCGCTACTTGTAGCGCTTCAGCCGATTGCAAGGGCGCTTTTGAGGGCCGGAATCGGATATCGAGAGNNGCGTGCACTGAAACCCATTGCTCGATTGCTGATGAAAGCCGGTATTGGCTATCGAGAATTCTCGGAGATCTCAAAGTGTGCGTTCGTTGACGTAGCGACCGCTGACTACGGGCTGCGAGGCCGGCCCACCAATATATCTAGAGTAGCTGTA
>JABAOH010011106.1_pt1 | contig 28446 bp, 30 predicted proteins | sample 7062181 | NCBI WGS metagenome assembly JABAOH01 (sample SAMN14538630, study PRJNA623070) | marine sediment metagenome | biome: marine biome [ENVO:00000428]; feature: marine pelagic biome [ENVO:01000023]; material: deep marine sediment [ENVO:00002113]; isolation source: pool of 5 deep marine...
CTCGAAGCAGCCAAGATTATCACCGAGGCCGGCGCAACCGTCAAAAATATCGTCTGCGTAATCGACCGCAAGCAAGGCGCCGAAGAAAACATCACCAACGCCGGCTACAAATTTGAGTCCATCCTCACAAGAAAAGACCTCGGCATAAAAGACAAAGATTGAGTAGGGCCGGCAATTACTTAGCCGTTAACTCCATTGGTCAGTCCAGAAACATCCCTAGTTTTAGTCCCAGCACTGGGCGAACATTAGCTTGAAGTTATGACTGCTAACCGATATTACCGCCGGCGAGGTCGCCATACCGACCTCTTGATGTTGGTGCTGAGGTTGGGATTTAGCCGCCAGATGTTTCCAGCATCAATATAGCATCTTCCCATCCCTCAGGCGTCGAAAAGTGCTTCACCCCCGTATTTGGAAAACCGCCAATCTGGACCGAATCGCCGTTTTTCGGGTCAATCCAAAATGCATTCTCTTTGTTTCCCGCGGTAATTTTATTCATGTTGATGGAGAATGAGCTTTTGCTGCCTAAATAAACCATTACCCATTCGCCGTTTTTATGACGTGCCGCCAGGTTAAGCACATCTCCGCCGGTTTGGCCGCCGCTTGCAAAAATCGACTGGTCTGGCACAAGATACCACCACTCTTTTCGGCCCAGAAATATTTTCTTAAGAACGCCCATTTGACGAGCACCCGGCGCATCCAAGGCTTTTTTCCATGTAGGCAGAACCCGCCAGCTGTCGTTATGGCCATAGGTGTGATGGGCGCCGGCCAGGTATGAATAGTAGGCCTGCCTGCGAATCCACAGGGGAGTTACATCAAATCCATATTCAGAGCCTGCTTCATACGCACCTTCGGCCATTAAAACAGGCTTTACCGGCTTGAGGTTATAATCCTTTGTCACCATAGGATAAATCAGCTTAACGCCATTCCAAGTTTGCATTGAATTGAAGTCGAGCCAATCTTCATTGTGAATGAAGCTGGATGAGTATGGTGCAGGGTCCGGCTTAAATGTAATAAGATGGTAACCTCCATCTCCTTCGTGTAGACCCGCAGCCAGCTCGCGAAGAACAGGAACAAACTCCTGTTTGGCCTCAGGTGTCATCGACCAGACAATATTGGGCATATCCTTATACCGCTGAGCCAGCCATTTCGCCCACGCCCGGGCATTCTTTAGCGTTATATACTTACGGTAACGTTGATGATAAAGTGTCACCGATATGACCAGGTTATTTTCACGGGCTATCATAATAACAGAATCTACATTTTTGAAATACGCCTCGTTGGGTGTGAGCGGGTCGTTATTAATCCAGGGCTTTTGACCGTACACGTTGGGTTTAGTGCCGTCGCCAACGCCCATGAGCATTGCCTGAACAAAGACAAAACCATTGCCTTTCACCTTTTCAAGAGTCGTCCTAACTTCGTCCAGAGTATATTCCCGAAAGATTTGCCATTGGGTAGTGCCCAGCCAGAAGACGGGATTATTATTCTGGTCTATAAAATACCGCCGATTCTCACTTACCTTGATTGGGAAAACCGGCTCTTCAGCCGTTGCACTCACTGTAAATATTAATAATAATTGCACCAATAAAATAACTCTTCTAATCGTCACTTTCTTCTCCTTTTCAATAGCCAATAAAACACCTTCCACACCCCCTATATTATCAAATTCGAGTGTTGTTGAACAAATCCAAATGAGAGACAGATTTTAAAGACTTCCGACGATAGAAATAATTTTTTGGGCGATCGTTGCTTTGCTTGCCTGTGAGAGTTTTAGCCATTCGCGCCCAGCTATTTTTATTTGAACGGTTGATTTGTCAGAACCAATAGCAGCAGCGGTGTTGGCGATTATCATATCAAGGTTCTTTTCTTTCAGCTTCTTTTCCGCACGGGCTCGGACGGCTTTGTCTTCGAGGGCAAAACCGACCACAATTTGATTTTTTCTTTTATGTCCCCCCGCCCATTTCAAAATGTCAGTTGTTGGTTTTAATTTGATAGTTAGGGGCTTGCCGGTTTTTTGGATTTTGGTTTTAGCCGGCCGGGCAGGAGTATAATCGGCCACAGCCGCAGCCATAATCAGACAATCGCACCTCTCAAAATACTTTTTGACCGCCTCGAACATCTGGGCGGTGGTTTCAACTTCGATTACTTTTGCTTCGCTCGGTGGCCTTTTGGCGGTTGGTGCGATGATGAGTGTTACTTTGTGACCGGCTTTGATTGCTGCGCGGGCAAGGGCATAGCCCATTCTGCCGCTGCTTGCATTGGAGATAAAGCGGACCGGGTCAATGTATTCACGAGTGCCGCCTGCTGTGATTAAAATTCGCATCTCGATTCTTGATTCTCGATACTCGAATTTCACTTTTTATGAGCATCGAGCATCAAGTCAAACCTTGCGCTTGTTAATTTTTGAGGCGATTTTTTCTATCGCCTCTAAAATATCCCGCGGCTCCGACATTCTGCCAATGCCTTCAGCTCCGCAGGCGAGTCGGCCCTCGACAGGGCCTATCAACTGAAAACCCATTTCTTTAACCGTCTTGATATTACGCTGCACGGCCGGATTATCCCACATATTATTGTTCATCGCGGGAGCCAAAAGTGCCACCTCTGATTTAATCAGCCGCCATGCCGCACAAAGGACTGTACTAAGTAAATCATCACAGATACCGTTTGCTATTTTGCCTATGATATTAGCCGTTGCAGGTGCCACGACAACAATATCAGCCCAGTCAACCAAATCAATATGGCCGATTTTATAATCTTCGGGCATACTCCACAGGCTGGTAAAAACGGCTGAGCAGGTAACCGCCTCGAAGCTTTTGGGGCCGACGAGCCGACAGGCGTTTTCCGTCATTACGGTATTTACTTTGGCACCGGTAGCGGTCAGTTTGCCAGCCAAATCGACCACCTTGTATGCAGCGACTCCCCCGCTAACACCTAATAGTATATTCAGATTCTCGAGCATCTCATATCTCGTTTTACCCCATTAGAAAACTCCGGCGTCGTTGCCGGACGTCTGTTTCCCGTGTTTTTCGGGCAATTTCACTTTTCGTGCCGCATCTCTATCATTTTACGGAATTTCTTACGGGTTTTTTACCTCCGATGCGTACCGGAGAGCTGATTTATCTCTAATCTTTCTTTGTGTTCTCTGAGGCCTTCGCGGGCAATCCGTCATCGACGGTGATTTTGTCCTGCAGGATCTCCTGAATAACAATTTCGAGCATTGTTTTACCTGCGGCATCCTCAATCAACGGCCTGGCACCTTGTAAAAGCTCAGCCAACCGTCTTTGAATCAGCGCCGTCAATTTGAATCTACCGCCAACTTTGTTAACTATCTCTTCACTCTTGAGCTCATCTATCATCTTTTACCTCATATTCGAGTTCAGGCTCCATCTTGAAATACGCTGCAAAATGAGAACCTTCCCAAACTTCCTTCGTTGCGTTTGTGGTTAGCCTCCTGCTTTACGGTTCGTGGTTTATCGCTCGTACCTACACCGGCGGGTCACGCCCCACTTCTCGAATCTTCGATTATTTGCACACATTCGTCCACTGCCTGCTGCAAATCCTCATTTATAACCATATGTTTATAATATTGCCAGGCCGCGGCGATTTCATTACTTGCCCCGCTCAGTCTTTTTTCAGCGGCATCAGCGGCTTCTCTGCCCCTGTTGTCCATACGTTCTACAAGGTCTTTTTCGGTCGGGGGTAAAATAAAAATCATCACCGCATCAGGGAAAATTACCCTTGCTTGTTTGGCACCTTGAACGTCGATTTCAAGAATAACGGTTTTACCGGCCCGCACAGCTTCTTCAACCTTGTCTTTCGGCGTCCCATATAGATGACCGAATACCTCAGCATGTTCCAGCAACAGGCCCTTATTGATTCGCTCTTGAAACTCCTGTTCTGATATAAACCAATAATCATGGCCGTCAACTTCAGCTTCGCTCTTCGGCCGGGTAGTAACCGAAATGCTGAGATAAATATTATCCAGCCGTTTAACCACCTCTTCGCAGATAGTGCTCTTACCAACTCCGGATGGGCCGCTCACTATCACCACTTTGCCTTTTTTGTTCTCAATGTCGTTCATTCCAACTCCAGTACGAACTTGCGATGCTCTTTACGTTCTGCATCCTTTCTATTCTACATTCTGAACCTGCTCCTTAATCCGGTCTATTCGGCATTTTATATCGACCACACAACGGATAATCTCGGTATCAGAGGCCTTGCTGGCAATGGTGTTGGCCTCTCTGAGCATCTCCTGGCTGATGAAGTCCAACCTGCGTCCGGCCTGGTCGTTAGCCTGACAGCACTGCACAAACTGCTGCAGATGTGAATCCAGCCGGGCAATCTCCTCGGAAATATCCGACCTGTCTGCAAAAACTGCAACTTCTCTGGCAAGGGTCTCTTCATCCAATGTCAGTCTTGCCTGTGCAAGCAGCTCATCGACTCTTTGCTTGAGTCTTTTTGCGTACTGTTTGAGAACTACATCGCACCGAGCCTGTATTTTCTGCAGGTTTTTTTGTATGGCCGCGGATTGTTTTTTCAAATCATCATGGAGCAGCCTTCCTTCGGCTGCTCTCATTTTTTTGACCTTATCTATGGCCTGCTGACTTATTTTGCAAACCAGCTTTTTGATTTTCTCTACTTGCTGTTTATCAGGCGATGCAGGCTGAATGATTCCGGGCAGGTTCAACAAATTACCTACATCAACGGTCCCCTTAACAGAAGCCGACGAGGCAGCCCGGCTCAATTTTTCCACAACCGCCCTCAGGGCTGATTCGTTTATATCAAAGAGTGCGTTGGCCGAGGTATCCTTGAGCCGAAGCACATAATTTACCGTCCCGCGCGACAAATTCTTCCGCAGAAGTTTTTCAATATCTTCTTCCAGAAACGCCGCTAATTCCGGCAACCTTACAATCGTCTTGAAATAGCGATTGTTAAGGGTCTTGATTTCAACGACGTAACTTACACCGTTAACCTCACCCTGTGCCTCGCCGTAACCGGTCATACTATTTATCATAACGTTACGCTTTCAAGTCAAATTCGGACGTGCACACAACCATTATATGCGTACCTTGAAACAATCTCCTCATTAACCACCGGGCGAATTCACATCAGCACCGGCATTAGCATCACTGGTCGTATCCTCGATGCCGGCGGATGGGGGTAGCTGCTCTGGGCTTGTCAGCGGCTGCTGCTGAACCGGCTGGTCCGCTCCATAACCACTGTCACTCGGTTTGTAGAACTTGGCCATCACCACCGCAAGGGTCAGAAATATACCCACCAGCACTATTGTTACCCAGGTCAGAAAGTCACCTGTTTTGGAACCCAAAATCCCGCCGGCCATGCCGCCGCCGAACGCCGCACTTAAACCACCACCTCTGCCCTTCTGAATCAAAATGATTAAAATCAGCGCCACGCAGCAAACGACAAACAAGACGGCGACCACCTTCAAAACAAAACCCATTGCCAATAGTGGAAAAACAGTCATATTCGTTACCCTTTCAATTATACTGCCGCCTGAATTATTGCCAGAAAATCATTCGCCTTCAGGCTTGCCCCGCCGACCAGCAGGCCGTCGATGTCAGGCTGGCCCATCAACTCTGCTGCGTTGTTGGGCTTTACCGAGCCGCCATAGAGAATACGAATTCCCTCAGCTAATTTATCACCGTACATCTGGCCTAACAACTTTCTTATAAAATCGTGCACTTCCTGGGCCTGCTGTGGTGTCGCCGTCAGGCCTGTCCCGATGGCCCAGACCGGCTCATACGCTATGGTTACCGCTGAGACCTTTTCGGGACTCAAATCGGCAAGCCCGTTTTTTACTTGCCGGGTTACTACCCCATTTGTTTGCGAAGCTTCCCGTTCGGCGAGCAGCTCGCCTACACATAATATCGGCAAAAGTCCACCTGCAATTGCAGCAGTAACCTTTTTATTTATCAGCTCATCAGTCTCACCGATTACATGCCGGCGTTCCGAATGGCCGCAGAGACAATATGTGCAGCCTATATCCTTCAGCATCGAAGAACTTATCTCGCCGGTAAAAGCACCCTTCGGTTCATAGTAAATATCCTGGGCGCCGACGCCAACACACGATGCACTAAGGGCTTTGGCCACAACCTGCAGATAAACAAAGGGCGGACAAACCGCCACAGTCACACTTCCGCTCGCCGCTGCCTCCATCGCCCCGGAAGCAACACGCTCAGCCAGCTCTACGCTGGTGTAACTGTCCGTGTTCATTTTCCAGTTACCCGCCACAAACGGCTTTCTCATAAAACTCTCCTTATAATCGCTTGTAGTTATAAGTTATGAGCTCGTAGGCTAAGAACCACGAACTATGAATCCAACTAAAGCAGCTTTGTCGCTCTCGGGAAGCTGCCTAATATCGAAAGCTGCAGACAATGCTTCCTCGCTTCTTCCATTCCCTCCCGAACGTTCTTGTCCGTTCTGTGTCCCAAAAAGTCCACGAAGAAATAATACTCAAACTGTCTTTTCTTGCTTGGCCTGGACTCGATATTTGTCATATTTATATCGTATCGCTTGAAAACATCGAGCACATCGGCTAAAGCACCGGCCTTATGAGCGGTGCTGAACAATATAGCTGTCTTATCTTCGCCGGTCGGCCTTGCGTCTTCTCGGCTGATTACCAGAAATCTGGTTATATTGTTGGCAATATCCTCGATATTCTCACAGATGATCCTCAGCCCATACAATTCCGCAGCTACATTGGAGCCAATTGCAGCGGCCCTCGGCTCATCGGCAGCCATTTGTGCCGCTCTGGCGGTGGAAGCTACGGGAACAGTTTGTGCCTCCTTAAAGGTAGCACTTAACCAGTTTCGGCACTGAGCGAACACTTCCGGCTTTGAGTAAATCTTCTCGATTTCTTCCAGCGAACAATTGCCCAAAAGACTATGATGGATTGCCATCAGAACCTCAGCGCAGACCTTCACATTCGACTCAATCAGGGCATCAAGCGTCTCTATCACGCCGCCGCCCATAGTGTTCTCTACCGGTGCAAGGCCCAGGTCGCAATGACCCTTGCTCACTTCATCAAAGATACTTGTGATATCCACCAGCGGTTCGTATTCAACACTCTGTCCAAACTTGAGCATCGACGCAGTATGGCTGAAGCTGCCAGCGGGGCCAAGATAGCCGATTCGCAACGGCCTTTCCAAAACAAATGACCCGCTCATCAACTCGCGCCAAATAGCTATTAAGCACCCATTCGGCAGCGGGCCTTCATTGATCTTGACAATCCTGGCAAGGACATCTTTTTCGCGGTCCGGTGAATAAACCGGCTTGTCGATCCTGGTCTTTAGCTTTCCTATCTCCACCACAACCCGCGCTCGCTCATTGAGCAGCTTGACAAGCTGATGGTCAAGTTCGTCTATTTTCTTTCTCAGTTCTTCAAGAGACATAAATTAAAAACAAAAATCAAAAATAAAGCTGTCAGCAAATCTTGGCTGCTATCCGCTATTTTTGTAAAAACTAATATATTTAACAGAATTTTGCCCTTGCGTCAATGAATTTGGCACATTAGAAAATATTTAGGCGCGCAATTCAGGTAAAAAAATGCAAAAAGTGATAAAATATGTGATTTTTAAGACCAGATGGGGCTATTTTGGCCTTGCCGGCACCGAATATGCCCTTTGCCGAACCCAACTACCCGGGCCGAAACCTGAAAAAATCAAATCACTGCTTCTAAAAAATTTCCCCCACCCTCAGCTCGACAAAACCTTCTTTAAGACACTTCAGGAACAGATAACCGCCTATTTTGATGGTGTGCACATAAATTTTAGCCGGGATATCCCATTGGGCCTCGATAGATTTAGTTCATTCGGCATCTCGGTTTTAACCACCTGCAGAGATATCGGATTCGGCCAAACAATAAGCTATTCTGGCTTGGCGAAAAAATCAGGCCGGCCCAACGCAAGCCGGGCTGTCGGCAGCACACTTGCCAAAAATCCGCTACCGTTGATTATCCCCTGCCACCGTATAATCCGCAGTGACGGCAAAATGGGCGGCTTCTCCGCTCCCGGTGGTATCAGCTTCAAAAAGAAAATGCTTGAACTTGAACGCAAAGCCACCAGAATTTGATCCTCCTTTTACATAACTTCAACTCACTAAGCGAGTTAAAAAATATAAAAAATTTTATTTTTTTCGTTGATAATTCAATGGTAATCGTGTAAAATTACATGAAATAATTAAACCAATAAGAGTATTATGAAAGGAGAAACGAAATGAACGAATTCATTGAAAAAAACAGGCGGTTGTTGAAGTTTTATTGCTTAGCAGCACGGATCTTTGGATGGGTGTTGTTGTGCGGCGGCACTATTTGGTTTTTAATGTTTGTACTGTTGACACTGGCTGTGGACGATGCTGCAGGTGAAATAGGCTGGCCATATACCTTAGACAATTTTGTTTATTCGATTTCATCTTATGTTTACGAGTTTGCCATGCTCGGGCTGGTCGCACTGTTAGTAGCGCAGCTTATCAGATACATGCTTGAAATTAAATATACCCCAGGTCACATTCTGCGATTCGGGGATAAGATTCTATACATATATGCAGCATTCCTGATAGTACAGAAAACTTTCGTACATTATATTTTGAATCCAGAATTGCTGAGTACACTCAAGCCGGGGCATTTTATTTTCAACAAACCTTTAATTGTGCCGATGGCAACAAAAGTGCTAATTTTAGTCGGACTTGGACAAATACTCCGCCGGATCCTTAATGTTCTTGAAGAGTCAAAAACGCTGGTCTAAAAGGAGGTTTGCAAATGATTAACATTCGACTGGATTATGTGCTTTTGGACAAGCGGATGAAGCTAAAGGAATTGGCCGAGGCAACAGGTCTGGCGGTAAACAACCTTTCCATCCTTAAAACCAACAAGGCCCGTGCAATTCGCTTTTCCACTTTGAACAGCTTATGCAAAGCATTGAGCTGCACGCCGGGCGATTTGATTGAGTATATTCCGGATGAGGATGAGAATTCTTAAATTTATTCCAGATGCACAACGCCGGTTCACCGGTCCACCTCAAGGCTGGCCTTCTTGATAATATCGTAGAGCTCGCGCGGCCTGTGCATCTTTTCAAACTCAAACTTCGGGTCCGTCTTGTCCTTGTCGGTCGTTATCAGCCCCACAGTACCGATGCCGAAAATACAGTCGAGCACGCTTCTGCGCATCTTCAGGTCAATCACCCTGAACATATCTATATTATCAACCCGTCTGTCGAGGATACCCCGGCTCCATTCAATCCTATCAGGCGAAACTTCATAGCGTGTCATTTTGAGCCTGACTATTTTCATCACAAGAGCAAACACAACAATTAAGCCAAGCCCAAAGCCGGCGATAATCCTGTACCCGCCAACGGTCCAGCTTTGGTCTTCGGTAAGTCCCAAACCTAACAGGTCATTAATGAAGCTCTCGAGGGGCAGCCTTACCAAAAGGCCCGCCAGAAAAATAAAGAACAAGCCCTTGACCATCACCGGGGCCATCCCCCACAGAGAAGGCCTGGCTGCAAACAGCACGTTATCATTTGCTTCTTCGTCCTCGAATGACTGCGAATCCGACTCCGGATCCGCCTCCAGGGCCTTTGCCTTGTCACTATTGAGAAATTCCCCGCAGAATCGGCATTTGATTGCGCGGGCCTGTATGGTCTCAGCACAAAATAGACATTGCTTTGTCTGGAAATCAGTAAACGCCATTAACTATATATATCGGAAATACGCCAGAATTTGAGCAGTAGATTCTTCGCCTGTCACTTTCGAAGGCTCAAACTGAGAGATTTCTTATTTGCGTTTGAACACCCAAGACAAGAACAGAGGGTTACGCCGAGATTTCCACAAAAACAGCCTCTCCCAAATCATTATAACATCTTACCTGCAGTGGATTTACGAGAATATTTAGCTTTTTTTCAACCTATCAGAGAAAATTTTTGTAAAAATGTAAAATATACTTGACAAAATGTAAAGTATTCTTTACATTTGCAAACATAGAGAAGCCTTGAAATTTAAGAGGCGAAAAGCATATGCTATGGTGCACATTGGCTTCAAAATGGCCGCAGGATAGATACAAGACGCGACTTTAAAAGTTTGCTAAGTAACCCGTAAGTGTTAAATAAGAATGCGGGAAAGTGAGAAAAGTCAAAAATAAAATATCAGACTATGAAAACAAGGAAATTAACCATATTCGCTTGAAAGGAGACATTCTCAATGCGTAAGCTTTCTGAAAATCGATTCATACGGTTCCACTATAAGATAGCAAAAATATTAGTGAAAATAGCTTTTGTTTTTTCAGCAATATTCGGCGTTCTTACATTCTCCATTTGTGTAATAATGGGACATCGCATTATTTCCTTCGATGCAGACCCAGCAACGGCAGCGCATGTTCGTTCTGCTGCAGCCGAGGGCAAAATCGCTTACAAATTAACCACCCCAGAAGAATTTAAGACTCAGTTTGGGACTCCTGTAATGGAAACTACAGTGAATCATTATGCCGGCATGCATAAATTTTTTCTCGACTATCGCGGGTTTTATGCTGTCTTTCAGAGGGCTGTTCTTGAGATGACAGAAAATTCCGTGCCATTGACGCTCCGCGAAGTAATGTTGAGCAACAAAAGCATTAGTATCAGCATGTCCCGCATCCCGCTTGGTGGTAGAAGAGTTGATATTGGAATATTTCGTCCTCTTGTCCTGAGAAATGAGAATGACCTTGCAAGGATGGACCCCTTTGAAGGCCTTGTGGGCAACATAAAAAATGTGTCGCTGGCCAACCTCGATTTGAAAGACCATGCAAAACTACTTGACAAGATGCGTTTTGACAGTCGAACCGAGTGGCCTGAACCAAACAAAATGCCTGAAGGTTTTGACCCTGCTCGCTTGCTCAAAGAAGGGAAAAATCCAGGGCTTGGCATTCGTAGTCTGCATGAACAGGGAATTGATGGCCGAGGTGTAGGTATTGCCATCATTGACCAGCCTTTGCTGAAAAATCATCAGGAATATGCTGAGCAATTGGTGATGTACAAAGCCATGGATTTGCCGACACATTTTGCTTCACCACAGATGCACGGACCAGCCGTAGCAAGCATTGCTCTCGGAAAGACATGTGGTGTAGCACCAAAATCTGTACTATACTTTTTTGCTATCTCTCCGAGATTTGAACAAGATAACCAACGATGGTGTAACGTAATTGATAAAATTATCAAACTAAATGAAAGCGTAGATGCCTCAAATAAAATTCGAGTGGTAAGCATTTCGTATGGCAGTTTTTCTAAACAACCAAACTTCTCTCGTTGGAAGGAGGCCTTAAAAAGAGCCGAACAACACGGAATTCTAATTGTAACTTGTGATAGATCGGTTCTCAACTATGGCACTCTTACCCGTATCTTGGATAAAAATCCTGATGACCCACACAGTTACCGGCGGGGAATGTTTGGTTATGCCGGAACTGTCCTTTGGGTACCAACAGGAAATCGAACAACTGCTTGTTGGAAAGGAGCAGACCTCTATACTTACGAGCGAGAAGGCGGAATGAGCTGGGGTGCACCTTACTTGGCGGGTCTCGCCGCTTTAGCTTACCAGGTTGATCCTAAAATTGAACCAAAAACAATTATCGAGTTGTGGCTCCGGACTGCTGTACATACAAATGTAGGCCCAGTTGTCAATCCTAAAGGTTTTATCGAATCTGTTGGAGAAATTCGCAATTAAATGGATAGTACTTATATGAAGTGAATTTAAAAAAGGAAAAATTATGAACAGGTCACAAAAAATCGCACGATTCAATTTAATTGTGGTAATGATGGCTCTAATCCTCAGCGTAATAGCGGTCGGTGTGCTTTACTTTGTCGTTGGTCTGCCGATGCGACGTGCGTTTGGTGGGTTTGGGTTTATAGCTATCTGTGGCCTTACGGGGATCTCACCACTCTTGTACAAGAAGGAACCTGGCAAGGTAAGTTTCGATGAGCGGGACCTTTTGATTCATAAAAAGGCGTCACTTGGAGCGTACTCGATTTTTTGGTTTCTTTTTGTCCTTGCAGCTATGATTCCATTTTTTGTCCTGGGGCCGAAGGGGACAATTTCCGTCAAATATCTGCCGACCATGGTGTTCGGAGGTATGGTCATAGTGATACTTGTACAATCAATAGTAACACTTGAGGAGTATGGCTGGAGAAACAAAGGAGAAATCTCATGAATAGAACACAAAAGGGCGCATGGTTTACTTTTGGGGTCTCGATTCTGCTTCTTACTTTTGGCCTCATCATATTCACACAGATGTTTACACCTGGGGCAACGTCAATAACATTAGTCAGGATTTGGCTGTTAGTAATTTTGTTTTTTATGGGTATTTCAGCGGTTTTACTTCGTATCAAACAAAGCCGGGCCGAGGTGGATTTCGATGAGCGAGACAATTCCATCAAGAAAAATGCTGTGCTGGTATCGTTTGTTTCGCTCTGGGTCTTATTATTCGCTGCCAGCATAATTCCAGGGTTCGTTGCCGGAGATGCAGGCTCAATTCCAGTTTGCCTGCTGCCAATTATCAATTTCGGCGTATTCCTTATTGTTATGCTGGTTTACTCTGTGGCAATTCTGGTCCAGTATGGCTGGAGGATAAAGGAGAAAAATCATGAATAGAGCACAGAAAATATCCTTAACTATTGTAATCACATTTTCGCTCGGTATTTCTCTTGGGATTATATTAATCGTAATGCGATTTTTTGATATGGGTATTCCCAAAATTGCCTTCCTTATTCCAGTCGTTATTGCAGGCAGCGGGGGGATTATATCGATTACCTGCCTTAAAAAAGATAAAGGCACTATTATATTCGACGAACGGGACAAGTTGATTGAGAAAAATGCAAACTTAGCCGGCTTCGGCGCCGTATATTTGTACGTTATTCTCATGTCTTTCCTTCCGATTGGCATCCTGGGCGAGGAAGGCTCCATCCCAGTGACATGGTGTCCGGCACTGCTCATAGGAGCCGGGTTCTGCCAGGCTTTTGCACAATCCATAGCAATCCTCATTCAGTACAGCCGAGGGGGCAAAAATGTCGAAAAGTAACTTAACCAACAACATCCGCAAGCTGCGATTTGAAAATAGCCAAATGACCCAGCAGCAGTTGGCTGACAAAGCAGGTGTTACCCGTCAGACAATCATCGCCATCGAAGCCGGCAAGTACGCGCCATCACTGCCCCTGGCGTTTAAGATAGCCCGAACCTTCGGCCTACCAATAGAGCAAGTCTTTCAATATCAGGACGATGACCCTCAGGTTTCAGCAAGCGATACAAACACCTGACTACTCAAAGTCCTGCAACAACTCCAGTAACTTACGGTCGAGCTTATGGCCGTGGAAGTCCTCATATTCCACATCTTTTCGGCCGGAATCGAGAATACCGAATGACCCGCGGAAGTTCCAGATAGCTAAGCCGATACCGTGGCCGGTAAGTATCTCCAGGACATCCCGCAGCCAGGCCAACACCACCTTGTGCGGCGTCCTGTTATACGCCCCGCCTTCGCCGCAGTGCACACCGACGCCTTTTTTAGCAAGGTCGGCCCATTTCTGGTAGTGCTGTTCCATGCGCTTGCGGTCCCAGTTATGGCCGGGCCAAGCCGGCTCGGGATATCTATCGCTGTTTACCCACGAAGCCTTGTAATGACTAATGAACATAGGCTGATATGCCCGTGTGCTCTGTGCGATTCCGAGGTCGGCCAGTTCCGGCGCAGGCTCATTGCCCCAGCTTATACCATCGGCTATGACAATACGGTCGGGATTTACTTCACGGATGGCCGCTACCGCAGTGCGGACTACCCGCTCATGGTCGGCACGGCTCATACGCTGGCCAATGGAAGGCGGCTCATTGATTAAATCGAAGCTGAGCTTATCTCTCGAAATACTCCGATAGCGCTTGGCAAGCATCTGCCAGTGGAAGCAGAATGCATCGAGCGGCTCCTTGTCCTTCCAAAGGTTGAACGGCTCGGTGAATTCCCTGTTCACCGAATATCCCGGCCCGCGGTGAAAGTTCAGACTGACGTGGATACCGTATTTGCCGGCAAGCTCCACGGCCCGGTCGAGCTTCTCTAACATCGGCTCATGGATTTTATAGTCGTCCCCATCTTCTATCCACAGCCGATAGCACATCGGAAAGCGAACGAAGTCAAAGCCCCAGTCCCGCATCCAGCGGAAATCATCTTCCCGGAAATCGCCTCTGCTTCGCATTGTGAACATATCCAGCAGATTGAAACCCCGCCAGCGCGGCAGAACCGTTTGCGCGACGGATTTGTTGGGTTTTCTTTTCGGCTGCTGCGCATACGCCGGCAGCGCCGCCGCGGCCGCTCCGGAGGCCAACATTTTCAAAAAGTCCCGTCGATTACTGTCCATAAGACTTGCCTCACCTGAAAAAAACTCCTCACAGCTTAAAATTTGAACGTTGACTGTTAGATACCGAAAATAGTAAATAATAAAGAAAAGATAGTCAATAAAAAGAGTTGACAAAAAATGGCACTACCCATAGTAGCAATAATTGGTCGGCCAAATGTCGGCAAGAGCAGTTTGCTGAACGCGCTGGCAGGGCAAATGATAAGTATCGTTGAGCCGACAGCCGGCGTTACAAGAGACCGCGTCAGCACCTTCATCGGAAGAGACGACCACTACTTTGAGCTTATCGATACCGGCGGATACGGGATAGTCGATAGCGACCATTTGAGCGAGCATATCGAACAGCAAATCCTCCAGGCAATTGAATCGGCGCAACTTGTCCTGTTTATGGTCGATATTCGCGACGGCCTGGTGCCGTTAGACGAAAAAATAGCCCGGCTTCTGCGTAAAAATAATCTCGACGTCATCGGCGTTGCCAACAAGGCCGACACAGCCAGGATGTTCCCTGCCGCCGCTGAATTTTCCAAATTAGGCTTCGGCGAATTTCTGTGCATCTCGGCAAAGAACAATCTCAACAAAGCCGTCCTGCTGGATAGAATCTTTGACAAACTTGTAACTCTGGAGCCGGGCAGGCCGGCGAAGCCTGCTATGAAATTAGCCATAATCGGCAAGCGAAACGCCGGCAAGAGCACTCTCGTAAATGCTATGGTCGGCTCCGAGCGGGTAATCGTAAGCGAGACGCCGGGCACTACAAGAGACGCGGTTGATGTGCGGTTCGAAAAAGACGGCAAGACCATTATTGTTATCGACACGGCAGGGATAAGAAAGAAAAGCAAGATGGCCGACAGTATCGAGTTTTACAGCTACGTTCGCGCGACGCGGTCGATTCGGCGTGCCGACGTTGTGCTGCTTATGATTGACGCCACTGTGCCGGTCTCCCAGGTCGATAAGAAATTAGCCAAATTCATCGCAGAAGAACACAAAAGCTGCATAATAATCATCAACAAATGGGACCTGGCCAAGGACTCGGCCACCACCGATGACTACCAGGAGTATTTGACGAAACTGCTGCCGGGCTTAAAATATGCACCGATAGCCTTTACCACAGCGACCGAAGCAAAGAACGTCCAGAGCGTTCTGGATTTGGCAACGGAAATCTTCAAGCAAACCACAATGTGGATACCCACCGCCAAATTAAACAAGGCCTTTGAAATCATAAAACAAGAAAAAATCGGCACAGCCAAAGGCAAAAAAAAGGGTTGGCCGAAGATTTACTATGCCACGCAAATTGCCGTCAATCCGATTACGATTCTTATGTTCGTGAACAGACCTGAACTTTTTGAAGAAAACTATCGCCGATTTATAACAAACCGCCTGCGAACTATACTGCCGATAGAGGAAGTGCCAATAAGACTGTTGGCTCGACCGCACAGAAAATAGCGGCCAGGAAAAAAACAAATACAAAATACGAGGTACGAAAAATGGACACACTTCTGTTGATGCTGGTTTGTGGAGGCGGGTATCTGGTCGCTTATCATACCTATGGGCGATTTCTGGCTAAGAAGATATTCAAACTCGACAAGAATGCTCCTGTGCCGAGCCGGGAGCTTCAAGACGGCATTGATTACGTCCCGGCCCGTAAGGGGATAATCTTCGGACATCATTATACTTCAATCGCCGGCACAGGGCCGATTGTAGGCCCGGCTATAGGCATCATCTGGGGCTGGCTGCCGGCTATACTCTGGGTATTCCTCGGTTCTATCTTTATGGGGGCAGTGCACGATTTAGGGGCGCTGATTATCTCATTGCGAAACGAGGGCAAAAGCTTATCAGAAGTCACCGCCAAGTATATCAATATGCGTGTGCGATTTATATTCTTTGCCGTGGTATTTTTGAGTCTGCTGATTGTTATCGCAATATTCGGGGTTGTGATTGCAGCAGTTTTTACGAGGTTTCCCAGTGCGGTCGTTCCGGTCTGGCTGCAGATTCCGATAGCCGTGGCGCTGGGTTTTGCCGTTTATAAAAAGACTGCCAACGTTGTCATTGCGACGACAATAGCCGTAATCGGAATGTACCTGTGCATCGCCCTCGGCAGTTTACTTCCCGTCGAGCTTGGCACAGTTTTCGGGATACCGTCCACAGGATTGTGGGTGATAATCCTGCTGATTTACGCCTGGGTGGCTTCGACACTGCCGGTTACAACACTTCTTCAGCCGAGGGATTATATCAACGCCTGGCAGCTATTTATTGCTATGGGGCTATTGGTAGCCGGCACGGTGGTAGCTTCATTATCGGGAAAACTGCCGATCGTAGCACCATATATAAATCGGTCGCTGCCGACAGATACGCCGCCGATTTGGCCTTTTATGTTCGTGATAATCGCCTGCGGCGCCATCAGCGGCTTCCATTCGCTGGTGGCCTCCGGCACAAGCTCAAAACAGGTCTCCAAAGAAACTGACTGTCAGTTCGTAGGATACGGGTCCATGCTGCTCGAAAGCTTCTTGGCGGTGCTGATTCTTATCTGTGTCGCAGCCGGTATTGGAATGGCTCTGAAACTCGACAACGAAACACTTCTGACCGGCCAGGCCGCCTGGCAACATCAATACAGAACCTGGATGGGAGCCAAGGGACTGTCCGACAAAATAGCGCCGGTAGTTATCGGTGCGGCCAATATGATGGGAAAACTCGGAATACCTGAGGCGGTTGGAATTACACTTATGGGGGTATTCATCGCTTCGTTCGCCGGCACGACCCTCGATACCTCGACCCGAATCCAGCGCTATGTCATAAGTGAGCTGGCAAACGACCTGCGAATTCCGTTTCTGGCCAACAGATGGGCGGCGACCAGCTTCGCTGTGCTTACAGCAGCGGGGCTGGCATTCGCCACTGGAGCAGATGGCAAAGGGGCAATGGTGCTTTGGCCGTTATTTGGAAGCGCAAACCAGCTCTTAGCTGCTCTGGCCTTGCTGCTGGTTACACTTTATCTAAAACGCAAGGGCGGATTGAAGTTTATTGTTACCGCAGTGCCGTGTCTGATTATGTTAGTGATTACAAACTGGGCTATGGTTAAAAACGAAATGGGTTTCATCAACAAGGCCGACTGGCTTCTGGTTATAATCGGCGGTGGGATTTTTGCATTAGCGTTGTGGATGACAATTGAAGCTCTGGTAGCCTTTTTCAATCCGGCCCGGAGGCGGGAGTCGGGGCCGAAGTTAGACGTATCAGCTTAAATCTCGCTTCTGCCGGTTGCTGTGGACTTTTTAGCCTAATTTCGTCTTTGCGGACGAATTCTTCCGGAAAATTGTAAACTACCTTTCTCCGTTGCTCTTGCTGAGATCCCTTTTTTGCGTCATCGTCAAGAACATACAGGGTCATTTGGAATGGTTGATTCTCATAAGCCTGTTTGGCTTCCAGAGTAGCCTGTATCGTAAAAGGGCGGACCACATCGTTGTGATTGATTACGTCCGGTTTATATTCGCCCAGGAGGTTCACACTTAGTGCGATTCCAAGCTTGGCTTCCGTTATAGTGTGCTCGCTTAACGTGTCCGCTTCCGAGGGCATTTTGATTCTCACGTTTGTGGGGGCTTGCCTTATCTGGTCTGGTGCTAATACGACGTACGGCGTTTTTACAACAACCGAGAGCCTCGCCAGCTCGATTTCCCTGGGCGTCAACCGGACTTGCGCCGTCAGCCTGCTATCAGCAGGCACTGCCATAACAACTTTCGGCGGGTCAATACTCTCAACCTCCAAAGGAGCTCCATTTTCATCAAAGCATTCTATATCCAATGCCTTTTTAACAAGCTCAACGACATTTATGGTCAGTTTATCCGGCTCACAGGATTGAACGGCCAGGCCCAGTTCTCTTATCTGGTTACTTTTTCTCAGAAGATTAAGCACGTCCAGCGGATATTGGCCAGGCTTGTCCATTCCCTCTTGCTCAGCATCCAGGAAGAAATCAAGTTGTAGCGAGCCGGTTTTTAGCTTTCGATCTACATCGGAGGTTCTGGATGCAGAGCCCTTAAGAACAATACTCTTAACGTTGTAGACAGGAACCAATGATTCGTTTTCGTCAACGAAACTAACCCAAAGAGCACGATTTGTAGATTTGGAAATGGTTATCGGCACATTGGAAACAGGGAATAATTTCTCCAGTGCCAGGTCCGCCCAGACCCAGATCAGGATCGTCAGAAATATCACAATTGCTATCTTGCCGAATTTGATCTTTTTTAACATCATATTTATTATCGCGTATCCGGTGCGATTCAACTCACGAGATCACACTTGTAAGATGCTTTCTTAACGCTGATTCGTCAATATTTCGGGTAATTCTTCCATCTTTAGCAAGTGAAACGATGCCGGTTTCCTCGCTTACGATCAAACAAGTAGCATCCGAACCTGTCGTTATTCCTATAGCTGCACGGTGACGGGAACCGAGTTCAACGCCCCCGATACTGCCGGCCTCAGCCAAAGGCAACTGCACACTGGCGGCAACTACTCTATCGCCTCGTATTATAACGGCCATATCGTGAAGAGCTGTGCCGGGGTGGAAAATGGTCCTGAGCAGGTCTGCAGTTACCTTGGCATCGATGCGAACTCCGGTTTCTATAAATTCGCCCAACGCCACCCGCTGTTCAATAACAATAATGGCTCCGATGCGGGCAGCGGAAAGTTCGGTTAAAGCGGTAAGTAATTCTTCTACGGTCCTTGATAGCTGATGTAACGAGCTCGCCCAGAAGCGAGGCTGACCAAGACGTATAAGCACTCTTCGAATCTCCGGCTGAAAGGCGGCAACGGCGATAATCAAAACGCCAATCAAAAAGCCCTTGTAAAGGTGTCGAAGCCGAGGGAAGTCAAGCTGTTCAACAACCAGGTTCAAGATAAGAACGCCGGCAACGAGAATGAATATCACACCGCGGAATAATCTCTCTCCACGAGTGCCTTCGAGGAAGTCAACAATCCAGTAAACCACCAGGCCAATACTTATTAACTCAATGCCAACGTTCCACCAATCATTATTATTGGCCACTCGGCTGAAATAATCAACGAGCGTTTCCACTTTCAATTTCCTATTGAATATTGACTATTGACTATTGCAAAAAATCAGAATTCGAAATCAATAATAAATAGTAAATAAACAATAGTCAATTGTCAGGGTATTCTTTTGTCAGTGAGCTTGCTGGGCTTATCAAGAAGCAAAAGCGCGTCCAAGTCTGCCATCAGCTGCTGCCGTTGAATACGTTGATTGCGTTGATGCCTTCTGCGTCCTTCAGCAGCGGTCTCACCCATCTGTTCGTAAGAACTGCAGCCGCAGGGCAGGAAAACAAAAACAAACAAAACAATAGTCAAAATCACCTTGCACACAAAAAAAGAAACGCCTTTCATCTTTTCTTCCTCTTTGAAATCACTTTTACCTGCGCAATCGCAGGTGCAGGCGGTACAAAACAGAACTCCGGCCATTTATTCATTATAGCAGCCGCTGAAATTGTTGTCAAGCCCGTCAAAATTTTCCCAAGTGTCCAGGCAATATTTTGACCCCGTGGCTGTACCGGCGTATAATAAGAATGATAATTGACAGCCGAAGCGTGTCCCATCCAGCGATTTATCAGAGCCCCAGATGCCTGCTATAGTGTTTAGGGAACTCTGGCTCAGTATAAATAGCAAATCACAGCAAGGACGGGACTAATTTAAGGGGGTAAACTATGAAACGCAGCAGAATCAGCAGGGTCATGCAGATTTTAACAACATTGCAGGCGGGAAAAAGCTACGCCGTCAGTGATTTGTCGAAAATGTTCGGAACGAGCCGACGGACAATCTTTCGCGATTTGAAAGAACTTCAGGCTATCGGCGTGCCATTTCACTACGACGCCAGGACCGGTGGCTATACCATAGAGCCGGAGTTTTTTCTTCCACCCGTAGATTTAAGCCTGCAGGAGGCGCTGGGGCTGCTCCTGCTGGCCCACAAGGCACGGGAGCAGATACAATTGCCATTCAAAAACTCAGTTCTCTGGGCGGCTCTGAAAATCGAAAACAATCTGCCGGCCAGGATAAGGCAATATTGCAGTACAGCGCTAAAATATATCTCAACCAGGTCCTGCGCCCAGGCACCGGTCACGCATTCCGCCGGCCTTGACAAAACCTTCGCACAGTTACAGCAAGCTATCGTAAAGAAACGCAAAGTGAACATCCGTTACCATTCGCTTTTCGAGGGGACAATTATTGACGTTGAGCTGAGCCCCTATCATTTGCTCTACAACAATCGGGCGTGGTATGTCCTGGGCCGCTCCAGCCTGCACAAGAGCGTTCGCACTTTCAAGCTTAACCGCATCAGGGAGCTAACAACCACCCAGAGATGTTTCGTGGACGGCGGAAAGTTCGATGTGTACGATTATCTCGGCAGGGCCTGGTCGATGATACCGGAAGGCAGAATCTACAATATCAAGCTGCGGTTCCTGCCCAAAGTTGCCAATAATGTCACTGAGGTACAATGGCACAGCACACAAAAAGTCGTTCGCAACAGTGACGGCTCAGCCATCGTAGAATTTCGCGTGGACGGCCTCGGTGAAATCACCTGGTGGATACTCGGCTACGGCGACCAGGTCCAGGTGCTCGCCCCAAAGACCCTCCGCAAAAAAGTCCTTGAAGTCGCCAAAAATATAATCGAATTAAATGAGAAGATATAAATTGTATCCATCGCTTCTCATTATTGAAAAACAGCCCACTACAAAAAAATGTTTTTTCTGTAGCGCTTTAATCACACCAACGTTCTATATTACAGAATTACAGAACTGATAAAGCAATTTCCATAGGAGATATTCAGTGCCGGATAACCCTGACGTAACTGCCGCCGACGAAAAGCTCATCGAAGCCACCTTGAAGGGTGATATTTCATCCTTCGGTATTATTATGGAGCGATATTGGGATATGGTTAAAGCATTTGCACTAAGCAAGATTGATAATGCCACTGATGCAGAAGACATTGCCCAGGAAAGCTTCCTCAAGGCGTATTCACAATTACACAGGCTCCGAAATCCTTCACGCTTTGTCGGCTGGCTCAGCAAAATAACAACTCAACAGTGCGTTAATCATATTCGCAAAAACGCTCACAATAGAATCGCTCCAAAATATACCACTTACGATGTTGACGCCTCGGCACAGGCTGTTGTATGCAATAGTAATCCGGGCTTAACTGATGAACAAATTTGCTTCGTCAGACAGACCGTAAGCAGACTACCTGAGAAATTCCGTAAGGTAATAATTATGCGGTTTGTTGCAGGACTTTCCGCGGTGCAGATTGCAAAACAATTAGGCAAACGCCACGGCACAGTTAGAGTTTGGCTGCACCGTGCATATCAAATATTACGTAAGGACCTTGTATCACTTTTTGAGGAGGTCAAATAATTATGAGCTGTGAGAAATACAATGAGCTTATCGAAAAATATTTATACGCAGACATAAAAGATAGAGAACTTGATGAGCTGAAAGACCATAGCCTGCAATGTGCATCCTGCCATAAAAAGTTTGAGCACATCAGCAAGTTTGGGAGAATCGTAAAAAGCGCATTTTCTTCGGCTACCACTGCCGAACAGGCCTCGGATTCTATCCTGTCTAAACTAAGGGCAACTCAGGTTGCTCGGGCACCGGCAGTGATGTTTAGCAAACAAATGGTGGTTGCCGCCAGTATCTTTTTGGCGGTAGGCCTTTTATCAGGATTTGGCTTGGCCAGATTGAACGCTGACAAGCGAATCGCAGTATCGACAACTGCAAAAGTCCCGATGAAAGTTGCCCGGCTTGAAGGCACAGTCCTTGTAAAACACCAAAACTCAGACCTCTGGTATCCACTGATGCCTGGCTCCGGTATATATGTTGGCGATACGTTCCACTCGACAGCCAGGTCGGCTTTTGTCCTGGAGCTGGAGGATAAATCCACGCTTGAATTGAATCAAAACAGCATGCTGGTTTTGAAGTTGTATAACGGCGGAACGCAGTTTCATCTTGAGCATGGCAAATTGGCCGCTGCTTTAGAAAGTCCGCATCCGCCATTTTTCGTCAGCACTCCACACGGCCGGGTGGAGGCGCTGGGAACAGAATTTACAGTAACCGTCGAATAGACAAAGCAAACCACCTGTCCGCTTAGCTGGACGGGATAAGGAGACATAAAATGAAAGCGAATTTAACTAAATTTTGCGCGGTTATTCTATTGTCAGCCCATACAATTGTTCTTGCACAAAAGACAGAAGTCAGCGTTCAAAAGGGAAAGGTTATAGCCGAAACAGCAACCCAAAGCGTTGCCATTGGTGCTGGCCGCAAGGCAGTACTAACAGCGAATGAGAAGCCGACAGTCACTGTAGATAATCCTCTTGTAAGTGACGCTCTGCAGTTGTATAAGCTGATTGAGGCAGAGAAAAAACAGGGCAATTTGAAGATTGACTCTACCTTTATCCTTGTAGGCAAGGCAGACGATGAAGAAATACTTGGCGCTCTTTTGTTCGAATTTCCAAATCACGGATCCGAGGCAACGAATGTGTTAACGCTGGGCCCTGCGTCGATAATGGAGGGTCTACAGGTATATGACCTGAATGGCAACCTTTGTCAGCTTGACGTCAAGCTTGTAAACGAAACCACTGCATTTTACAGCATCCATGTTTCAGAGCAGGTTCAGCCCGGCGAGCATTTTAAGCTTATCGGTGTGGTTAACCTTGAAAACATGCCAACGTTTCCCGGTGGAGCGCCTGCCTATGGTAAAGAAGGGTCCCTGTGGTATTTCAGGACAGTCAACGGCGTATCGAATTGCCTGAACTACTTTCGCCTCATTCTGCCTGAGTCTGCGATACTTATTGACTCGAATCGGGAGATTATTGCAACTGACACTGTCGATGGGAGAGTGGCGGTGACAATGAGGAATTACACCGGCGAATACGCCGACGGATTATGTACGATTTCGTTTCTATGGCCTGACAAAGACGGAACGACACTGGCCGATATTCCGGATAAGTATCGCGGCCTGCGAAGTAAACAGGATGAACGAAATATCGAAAAATTGCGACAAGAAATTGATAAAATTCGAGCAGGCATAAAGTTCGAAGATCAAAGTACACCTTTGGCAGCCCTGCTGACTTGTCTCGGGAGTGCTGTACATAAAGATAATGATCTTTATGCGAAGTCAAAATACACAAAACAACCACCCCAGAAGCTACAAGGATACGTAGAACAGGCAGGATATTGGGCAAATGTACTCGACGTTCTAAGTACACCAAGATGGCCAGATAATCCCGGGAATGGATATGTCCATCCAATCTACCTGTGTAGAAAAGGGTCGATGATTTGCGAATTCATGCAACCGATCGTCTACTGGGACGGCAAATGGTATGTACATGACACGAAGTCACAGTTGGGTGGTGACAAGAAGATCGAAAAGCCAAGACCGCAGGAAATTGCACTCGCCGGAGCTGAAGGTTACCTGACTGACTGGGAGGTAGCCGGCCCATATCTACAAAGGGACAAAAAAGCTCTGGAGCTGTTTGACATCCCGTTTGGCCCGGAAGTACCCGGTACCGATGTTCTGTGGCGGCCGATGCCGATAGAGCCGAGAGGACAACACCCAGCCTATTTAAATCTGGATAAGGTACTCTATGGCGGTGACCAAATGGCAGCTTACCTGCGCACGAAGATTGTCTGCGATAAGGAGAAAACGGCGCAACTTGAAATCTATACTGACGATGGGGTCAAGGCCTGGCTCAATGGAAAGCTCATCCATGCAAACAATATCAACCGAGGGATTCAGGAGGAACCGGACACAGTCGCCGTGACACTGAAAAAAGGCACCAATCATCTGATGCTAAAAGTGACCGATGACGTCTGGTCGTGGGGAGCCATCGTTCGGCTGCGGCCTGGCAAGGTTGACTAACCTCAACTTGTAAAACAAAATAAGGGACCAGATAAACCGGGCGTACAAGAAAGACACTCGGCACTGAAGTTAACTGAGCATTAAGGCCGTTTCTTCAAAGAAACGGCCTTTGATGTAATTTATCTCTGATTTCAGAATTTAGCAAGTAGTAGATATCACACATATTTGACAATATCACATCTTTTGGTTGTAGTCCTTCCTTTCTCCTCTCGAGTGAAGTTTTTTAAGGAAAAGTCACCACTGTCAATTGCAGAATGAGCATTGGGTCGACAATGTGTACATATGTTAGGAAGGTATGTCCGATTATCTGTCACCTTCCCAGCTCAGACTCAATCTTCTCAAACTCATCAAGGAAATCAAGCGGCACAAGTACAGTCACTTTGTAGATAGACAAGGACGAATTTTTCAGTAGTCACACCCGAATTTATGCAAATACGCGATTTCAACCATGCAATTTGTAATCTCTACTTGCAGCTTACGGTGACTCCGGCTCCGGTGCATACAGTCGAATATCATCGAAGTACATTGTGCCTGAACCACCGGCTACCGGATTGCTCCTGTTACCAAGACCAAGAGAAATCGTATCGACATTGGCTAAGTTCACGCCCTGGTCGACAAACGCCTGCAGGTCGATATTCCATTCGGTCCACTCATTTATCTGTGCTGCATCAGGATTATCATGCGAGACCACCGCGCTTCCATTGAGGGCAACATACAACGTCTCAGCAGCGTTATCCGAATTACCCCTGAACCAAATTGTCAACGTGCTAACACCTTTCTCGGTCCAGTCACGCGGATAAGTCAATGTCAAAGTCGCCTCAGAGTAGCCAACACTGTTGTCGTAGAAGAGCGGCATCGACTGGCTGCCGCTGTGAACGATAGTCTGCTCGGCAAATGGAGGAGCGTCATACCCAACTAAAGAACCGTTTTCCGGGTTGTCATATCCGTCTATCCACGCGTTAAATATCCTGTTGCTCTCGGGGTCAGCAGGGTCAAGGTCATTGTAGCTCTCGAAATCGTCCACGATAAGGAAGTTGGCTGTCGTAAAGCTCCAGACAGGGCCTATCCAGGGACTGTCGGGATTGACATTATTGACCTCATCAATACGCCAATAGTAGGTGGTATTCCACTCAAGTTTTCCGGGGTCATAGCTCTCAGATCCAAGGTCCCTGGTGCCTTTGTATTCGGGCGAACCTGTATCGGCGTTTTTCACGGCATCTTTCTCTGTGCCGAAATATAATTGATGCGCAGCAGCATAGACACCCGGCGTCCAGGTAAGAATCGGCGTCTGAGTTATATCCACAGCGCCATTAGACGGGTTCAGAGTCTCAACGGCGCCCTCAGTAGTAAAGCTCCAGACGTTGCCTTTATGTGTATCGATAGTATCAAACTCATCGACACGCCAGTAGTAAGTTTTAGATAATTCAAGTGGGCCGGGGTCATAGGTTGAAGCTCCCCAGGGCATACTCCCAGCGGCATTGTTCACATCGTCAAAATTGTCGCCGAAGTACACGTAGTTCAACACAGCACCGAAACCCGGTGTCCAGGTAAGGTCATCATTCGGGTCTATAGACTGGGCACCATCAGCCGGGATGGGATTATATGCAATCCTGGGGGGAATCGTAAAATTCCAGACACTGCCCTTCCACGGACTATTTGGCTCGGCGTCATTGACTTCATCGATTCGCCAATAGTAAGTCGTGCCAGGAACGAGACCGTCCGGATAGGCAAACCCTGGAAAGCCGACAATAAAATAATTCGAGCCCTGGTTACCCCAGAACCCCGACGAGTCGGGGGTGCCGTTGTTCACATCTTCAAAATCTTCGCCGAAGTACACATCGTGCGAGAGAGCAAAATCTCCCGGCCGCCAGCTAAGGTTTGCCCATGTATCCTCATAATATGAACCATCAGCAGGATTGGGGCCCAAGGCATACGGATATCCTTCACCACCTTCCATAGCCCCAAGAATCTCCCCTTCCGTCAGCGCGTGGTTGTAGATACGGACTTCGTCAATTATGCCGCTGATAATATTAGCGCCTCTTTGTCCAATGGTTAAGCCTCCAACAGCTGAATCTGTTAAACGATTCGATCCTGTAGCGCTGTTCTCTTCTACACCATCGATATAAACTCTGACATCAGGGTCGTCATAAGTGCCGACAACGTAATGCCATTGGCCATCATTTACAGCAACATTTGAATCTAACTCGACAGTTCCACCACTACCAGCGATTTCAAACTGGAAGGTCATCGGCACATTATATTCTTGCCCTATTGCATAATGCCCTGTCTCATCCCAAGTAGTTCCCTTTGAAACAAAGTATCCATGAGCCGTGCTTGTTGTTTTTACCCATGCTGCAACCGTGATCCTATCGTTGATATTGAGCGAAGGGTCATTGCCGCAATCAACATAGTCGTCACTTCCATCAAATTCCAGGGCAGCACCCATTTTGCCGACTACCCACTTCGGGTTGCCATTGATGGCACCGTCGTTGGCGTAATTACTTAAATCATAAGCGGTATTGCCGGAGCCCTCATCAAACTTCCAGTACCCCACCATATCTGCATTTGCAATACCAGCGGCAAGGCCCAGTACCAAAACATAAGAAATTAAATAAATCGATTTCCTGCACATAATTAATCCTCCTTCCAAAAAAGGTTAAATACGACAACGCTTTGTCTATACGCCTAATCCTGAGCATAGTCCTTATAGTGCTGCATCCACTCGGGCCATACGGGCGTACGAGCCTTACGTCGATCCTCGTGCCAGCCGCGATACCACCTGAGCTCCCATAGCTCCTTCAATCCAATCGGCCGAACTGAAAAGTCCACAAAAACGCCATTAACAAAACCGGTGTGCCGATCGATGCAGAATGAACCCATGCTCCGGTCTATGAGCATGAAGAAACCACTCGGCGGCTGGTCAGTGGGTCGGGGCAGTGCATCCACCCATTGAGCATCCACGAATACAGGTATCTCGTGGCGGTTACCCGGGATGGCGTTAATATTCCGCCAATGTTTCTGCTCGCGGTCTTCATCGCAGAGCCACCAGTTCCACCCATAGCTGCCGTAGTCACCCTCAGCCGCCCAACTCGGAGTGGTGTAACCATCTTCCCCGTATACGCCCCACCCCACGAATGGGCCGCCCCTACCACCAGTGTCACTGTAGAAATGGTGCACCGAGGGGCAGTTACGTATCTCGGGCTCGTGGCTGTAGTAAGGCCGCATTGCGTAGACCCAGCTGTGTTGCGGGCCGGCCGGAGACTCCTGGTGGAACTTACCATCGAAGTCATTCGTGTACATCGAGACAACCAGGCCCATCTGTTTAAGATTTGATTGGCAGGCGGCTTTTCCGGCCTGCCTCTTCACCCGCTGAAGCGCCGGCATTAGTATAGCCATTAAAAGAGCAATAATGGCAATCACCACCAGTAGCTCTATTAATGTAAATCCTCTTTGGGTCTTCACGACTTTCTCCTTCAGTTGCCGCTTTGAGAACGGGCTTTCGAAAGCACCAAGCTCACAAGGAGTTACTCTCGAAAAGGCAAGTCCTCGAACTTGCACTGCAGCCTCCTAAGTGGAACATATTCCCAAAGGGTAACAGTACCTCTAAAAATGAGCGCCTACAAGACTTGCTGTTTCAATGATATGTAAAAAGCCGCCTTTGTGTCAAGGAGAAAGTACTCAAACTTTAGGGTTTTTAAGGTTTCTCCGGGGACAGATTCAATTTTAAGCGTACTGGCTTTATATGACGATACAAGGGGTAGTAGCTGTATGTTTTGGGGCTTTTTGGCGCTTGGGGATTCTCGTGCAGGTTGTTGTAAAAATAAGGACAGCCCCCACTAAATGACAGGCAAATTGGGAACCTGAAAGGACACTCGTTGCGGAAAATAATTGAGCATTAAGGCCGTTTCTTTAATAAAGAAAGGGCCTTTGATGTTATTTGTCTCTGATTTTCTTGCAATTGGCTCGTTTTCACTGTAAATTAATAAAATGACGCCAACGTAGCTCAACGGTAGAGCTCTGGTTTTGTAAACCAGTGGTTGTCGGTTCGAATCCGACCGTTGGCTTTTTAATCCTCTATTCCGGTATCCTCAATGTGGTTGATGGCCAAACAGCTCAAACTTAGGGGTTTTTTAAAAAGATTTTTTGGGGGGTGATTCACTCAAGACGCACTCC
>JABAOH010046745.1_pt1 | contig 28434 bp, 35 predicted proteins | sample 7062181 | NCBI WGS metagenome assembly JABAOH01 (sample SAMN14538630, study PRJNA623070) | marine sediment metagenome | biome: marine biome [ENVO:00000428]; feature: marine pelagic biome [ENVO:01000023]; material: deep marine sediment [ENVO:00002113]; isolation source: pool of 5 deep marine...
CCAGGAAGAGGAGCGAAGCCAGCAGGTTGATCACCACCGTCGGCAGCGTGGCGGCGAGCGAGCGCCGCGTGCCGGGGACCTGTAGCAGCAGATAGGAGGTCACGAGCACGAGCTCGAACATCACGAAGAGGTTGAAGAGGTCCCCGGTCAGAAAGCTCCCGAAGAGGGCCGTCGACAACATCAATAGCAGCGGGTGGGCGCGCCGCACGACCTCGTCGCCGTGCGCCGCTGGACGGAGCACCAGGAGCGTTACGACGAGCAGCACCGCGTGCAGCACCACGAAGAGCGCGGAGAGCCGGTCGGCCGCGAAGGCGATGCCGAAGGGTGGACGCCAGCCGCCGAAGGCGTGCACCGCCACGGCGCCGCCGGCGGCGGCGTCGACGAGCCGGAGCGAGAGCAGGAGGACAGCGGCCGCGACCAGCAGCGACGCGACCCGCGAGGCGGCCGCGGACGGACGCAGCAGCCAGAGCAGCAGACCGGCCAGTCCCGGCAGCACGAGCAGCAGCACCAGGCTCACGGGTCTACCCCCCGACCCTCGAGCTCGGCGCGCACCCCGTCGGAGGCTGGATCCTCGTCTCCCTCCGCCGGGGCGACCCACTCGGGAACGCCGCCGCGCCGCGTCTGCACGGCCATGCCGGCCAGCAGATAGATCGTGAACGCCATCGAGATCACGATGGCGGTGAGGACGAAGGCCTGCGGAACGGGGTCGCTCACGTCCTGCGGTGCCACGCCTTCCACCACGAGCGGCGCGCGCTCCGCAAGGCGCCCCGCGGAGAGCACGATCAGGTTCACGGCGTGGCTGATGCAGCCCAGCCCGAGCACGACGCGCAGCAGGCTCCGGTGGAGCAGCAGGAACACCCCCACCGTGACGAGCAGGAAGACCGACAGCGCGACGACGGACAGCATCTACTCCTCCTCCTCCTGGCGTCGGGTGGGCGTCTGCCACAGCCCGAGCGCGGCCGCGGCGAGGCCACCGCCCACCGTCATCACGACGCCGATCTCGAAGAGCAGCGCCGTCTGCCACTTCCAGGAGAGCCGGCCGACGTCGAGCGTGCCGTGGCGATGCGTGAGCCCGGCATCGCCCAGCAGGAGCGGCAGCGCCAGACTCACGAGCAGCACGACGCCACCGGCGAGCGCCACCCGGTCCGGCTCGACGGGAACGATCTCGTNNTCACGCAGAGGATGCCCGCCGCTGCCAGCGAGAGCCCGGCCACGAAGCCACCACCCGGCTCGTCGTGTCCCTTGAGCAGCAACGCCAGGCCGAGCAGAATCGCGAAGGGAAGGATCAGGCGCGCGAGCTGCTGGAGCAGGAAGCTCTTCAATGCCTCCCTCCCTTCCCGCCGCGAAGCGCCGGCAGCTCGCGGCCCAGCAGCAGTGCCAGGGTGCCGAGCGCCGCCATCAGCACGACGAGCGTCTCGATCAACGTGTCCAGACCGCGGAAGTCCGCCAGTATCAGGTTCACGAGGTTCCGGCCCTTCGCGATGGCGGGGCCAGCCGCGAAGTAGGTGTCGGGAACGCGCGTGTCCGGTGGGATCTCGTGCAGCGCGAAGACCAGCGCCGCCGCCGCCACGCCGATCAGGCCCGCGAAGGCGAGCCGCACGCCCCGCGCCGTCCACGACGGTCCGGGGACGGGCTCGCGATCCGCCACGAAGCGCACCGCGAGCAGGAAGAAGACCGTCGTCAGCACCTCGACCAGGAGCTGCGTGAGCACCAGGTCCGGCGCCTGGAGCAGGCCGAAGAGCAGGGCGACGGCGAAGCCCACCGCGGTGAAGGCGAGGATGCGCGCCACCTTGCTCGAGAGCCCCACGAGCAGGGCCAGCGAAAAGGCGAGCGCCGCCGCGATCACGAGCCCCGCCAGGTCCCAGCTCGACGAGAGCGCCGGCCGCAGCGGTAGCGCCCCGCCCAGACCGAGCGCGAGCAGCAGCGCCGCGTAGACACGCGGCGACGCGCCGGCCAGGGCGCGGTTGCAGAGCCCCCCGAGCTTCTGCGTGACGTCGAGGAAGCCCTCGAAGAGACGCTCGCCGGAGAGGGCCGCCGGGATACCGGGCAGCGAGTGGGTCTCTCCGTAGCGGAAGAGCAGGAGGCCCAGCGTCAGGATCACGGCGGAGAGCACGAGCGGCACGTTGACGCCGTACCAGAGGCGCAGCGTGGGCGCCTCGAGCGCATAGCCGAGCAGCGACGCGGTCATCGGCTCCAGCAGGATGCGGTCGACGGTGCCGGCGCCGAGACCCCCCGCCACCGAGAGCCCCGCCAGCAGTCCCGGCGCCAACAGGAAGCCGCGGCCTACCGGCCGGGGCGCTGCGGCCAGCTCGCTGCGCGGCTCGCCGGCGAAGCTGTCGAAGAAGAAGCGCGCGGTGTAGGCGACGGTTCCGATCGAGCCGAGCACGATGCCGAGCACCGCGACGTCGTGGAGCACCGTGTCCGCCAGGAGCAGCTTCTTCAGCACGAGCTCTTTCGAGAGGAAGCCCGCGAAGGGCGGCAGGCCCGCCATCGATCCGGCCAGCAGCGCGACGACGACGCACAACACGGGAGCGCGGCGACCCAGTCCGCCGAGCCGCGAGAGCTCTCGCGTACCCGCCGCGTGATCGATGGCGCCGATCCCGAGGAAGAGTCCCGCCTTGAAGACCGCGTGCGCCAGCAGGTAGAGCAGCGCCGCGCGCACGGCGAGGTCGGTACCCAGCCCGACGGTGATCGTCATCAGGCCGAGCTGCGAGACCGTCGACCACGCCATCAGCAGCTTGGCGTCGTCCTGGCGGAGGGCCTGGTAGCTGCCCCACAGACAGGTCGCCGCGCCCAGCGGGATCAGCACCCCGCTCCAGAGCGGCGCCTCTCCGCAAACCGGGTACAGATAGAGGAGCAGCACCAGGCCGGCCTTCACCATCGTGGCCGAGTGCAGGTAGGCGGAGATGGGAGTGGGTGCGGCCATCGCCCCCGGCAGCCAGAAGTGGAAGGGGACCTGCGCACTCTTGGTGAGGATGCCGGGAAGGATGAGGGCCAGCGCCAGCGTCTGGACGCCCGTCGGCAGGTCGTGCGTCACCAGGGCGGAGAGGCTTCCCGTACCGGTCTCGAGGATCAGGTAGACGAAGCCCACCAGCATCGGCAGCGCGCCGCCGACGGTGACGACGAGCGCCTGCTGGCCCGCCGCGAAGGCGTCGTCGCGCTTGTCCGCGTCGGTGTTGATCAGAAAGAAGGAGCAGAGGCCGGTGAGCTCCCAGAAGACGAACAGCAGCAGCAGCTCGTCGGCCAGCACCAGGCCGAGCATCGAGGCCTGGAAGATGCAGAGCACCGCGATCGCCCGGCGCCCTTTCGGGGTGGGACCGAAGTAGGCGCCGGCGAAGTGGAGGACGAGGGCGCCCACCCCGGCCACGAGCGCCGCCAGCGACAGCGTGGCGACGTCGAGCCGCCACGCCACGCGCACCGACAGCGTCGGCGCCCACTCCCACGCGACGGCGACACCCGCGCTCCCGCCCGACAGCAGCCAGCCGACCAGCGCGAGGGACGCCAGAGAGGCGGCGACGCCGAGCGTGCGCCCGGTGTTCGCGAGTCGCGGAGCGGCGAGCAACAGGGCGCCGACCAGCGCCGGCGCCGCGACGGCGCCGGTCGAGATCCAGACCTCTGCACTGGTCACGCTGCCGGAAGCTCTCTTATTGTCCTGCGAGTGGCGGCGAGGTAGGGATTCGGACGCGATAGCTCGGCGACGCGCGTCTGCCAGAAGGGTCCGAGCCTGATCCTCAGCTCCACCCGGGTCCCGACCTCGAGCGAGGTCGGGGGCTGGACGATCTCCGTCTTCTGCCACGGCGGCTGGAGCCGCTCGAAGGCATCGGGAGCCTCGTGAAATGCGAAGACCCGCTCCGCGCTCGCCGCGATGACGCTCTCCTTGACGAATCGCATGTCCGTCCCCTGCTCTTGAAGAGAATAGGTTGCGTCGTCGTCTTCTCTTCTTACTCGGCCGGCCACCGTTGGGGCACGCGCTTCACCTTCGCGACGTCGTAGCCGAGGCTTGCTGCGTAGCTCAGCATCCGCTGATACTCGGCTTCGCTCATCTTCGGGTTTCGAGACATGATCCAGACATTGCTGCGGTCGGGTACGCCGATGATGGTCTTCTGGTACTCCTCGTCGAGGTAGACGATGAGGTAGGCCGCCTTGAAGGGCCACAGGAACTGCATGCGCCATTCGGCATTGGTCTCGTGGTCATGCACCCATCCCTTTGGTGTAAAGCGCTTCTCCGGCCCGTCGAAACCGCCATCGCGAAAGGTGTAGGTGGTCTCGATGACCCCCTCGTCGGTGAGCCGGTAGGTTTCCACGCCGTTGTGGGCACCCTCCTCGCTGAAGAACGGGAGAGTGATCGGAATGAACCCGATCACGTACCAGTCTCCCATGAACCGCTCCAGATCCACCTCGCGATCCATGGCCTCCAGCGGCGGGACTCGATGGGTCGCGCAGGCATTCAGGAGCGCCAGGGAAAGCACGCAGACCAGTAGATGGAACCAGCGGGTGGGCCCACCGACGGCGAACTCTTCGACCTCAGACATTTGCTCCCTACTCCAGATGGCTTCGCAGCATCCAGGCGTTCTTCTCGTGGGTCTCGATGCGGCGCACCCCCAGGTCGGCCGTCGCCTGGTCTCCAGCCGCTTCGGCCACCTCCACGATCTTGCGCGCCGACGCCACCGTGGCTTCCTGATCTGCGGCCAGATTCCCGATCATCTCCATGGCCGGGGGAGAGCCGCGGTCCTCCTTCACCGACGCAAGCTCGGTGAACTCCGTGTAGCTGCCCGGAGCCCGCGCGCCGATCGCGCGGATCCGCTCGGCGATCTCGTCTACGGCCAGCGCATACTCCGTGTACTGGGTCTCGAAGAGCGTGTGGAGCGTGTTGAACATGGGGCCCGTCACGTTCCAGTGGTAGTTGTGGGTCTTGAGATAGAGCGTGTAGGTGTCGGCCTGCGAGAAGCCTGGACAGCGCCTCTACGACATGCTCGTTGGAACTCATGGCGTCTCCCTGAATGAAGGGTTGCTGGGGAAGGTTCGGCCTTCTTGCTCGGCTTCGGGTGATACGAGACTAGCGGAAGGATCCGTCGGTCGGTCGTGCTACGGCGGCCGATCCTCGGGACGCGCGGCTTCGCCCTCCCGCAGTCTTCCCCGGACCCAGTCGTGGACGCGACGGTCGTGCTCGCGCCGTCGGCCCGCGCGTCGCGCCAGCGAACGCAGCGGCATGGCGAGCCTCGGGTTGTCGCGAAGCGACGCCTCGTTCCGATCGAGAAAGGCCCAGTACAGCGAGGTGATCGGGCAGTCGTGCTTCGGCGAGAAGGAGCATTCGCCGCAGTAGTCGGACATCTTGTTGATGTAGGCCGCGCCCGAGACGTAGGGCTTGGTAGTAAAGAGGTCTCCCAGTCCGAAGGTGCCCATGCCGAGGACGTTCGGCTCGACGACCCAGTCATAGGCGTCCGTGTAGGCCACCCAGAACCAGTCCGCGATCTCGCGCGGCGAGATCCCGAGCAGTGTGGCCAGGTTCGAGAGCACCATCAGGCGCGTGATGTGGTGGCCGTAGCCCGTCGCCCAGACGTCCGACACGACGCTGTCGAGGCACGCGAGCCCGGACGGCTTGCCCCAGAAGGCGGGCGGCAGCGGCTCTTCGGCGCGCAGTGCGGACGGGCATGCGCCGCCGTCGATCCGTGCAGGGGAGCGTCCCGAGCGCCAGGGTCTTCCCGACCAGCGTGAGAAGCCGGCGGCGCCCGGTGAAGTTGCGCGCTGCGGCCGGGTTCCGTCCGGCAGGACGCGAAAGCCGTCCGTCTCGTCGTGGACGTGGTGCACGAACTCGCGCCAGCCCAGCACCTGCCGGACGAATCCCTCCTGGCTCGCGATGGGCAGGTCCATCGCCGCAACGTCGGCGACGACGCGCGCCGGCAGCAGCCGGTGGAGGTTCATGAGCGCCGAGATCTGGGTGTGGAAGAGCGTCTTCGAGCGGCGCGACATCGCGTCCTCGTACGGGCCGAAGTGCTCGAGGCAGTGTCGCCGGGCCCAGCGCCAGGCGCGCTCGGCGTCCTTCGCCGTGGCGGCGAGCGCGCGCGGCTCGAGACGACCCGGGTGTCCGGCGAAATCGGATTCGACGAGCTCGATCACCTCTTGTTTGATGGGGTCGATGGGATACCGGGGCGGCGTCGGCGCGGGCGGCTCGCCGCGCCAGGGCCTGCGGTTCTCCGTATCGAAGCTGAGCTTTCCGCCCACGGGTTTGCCGTCCGACATCAGGATGCCGGTCTCGCGCCGGACGTGGCGGTAGAAGCCGTCCATCCGCCAGCGCTTGCCGCCTGCGAAGGCCGCCTCGAACTGCTCGCGGCTCGTCAGCCAGCCCTCGTGCGGGACGATCTCGATCCGCTTCTTCTTGACCAGCGGTTCGAGATCGCTGCGAAGCTCGCGCTCGGCAGGACGCATCAACCGAAGCGGTCCCAGCTCGGCCACCACCGGCTCGAGAAGGCGGCTGTACGGTGCGTCCCCGACGACGTGGCGAACGGCGACGCCGCGCTCGGCCTGCTCCAGCGCGAAGTGGCGCAGGTTGGATAGCACGAGCGCAAGCTTCTGGCGGTGGTAGGGACGCCGGCGCGCCTTCCAGCGGCTCTCGACCAGGACGATTCCCAGCTCCGCCGGGTCCTCGCGAGAGAGCGGACCCACGGCGTCGGTGAGCTGGTCGTACGGAACGAAGACCCAGCGCCGCCCGGCGGGATCGGTCTGGCGCGCGTCCAGCTCGCGGCGGAACTGCTTCACGCCGAGGCTCCGGACCAGGCGCTAGAGACCATCCACAGCACGAGCAGGCCGCGCAGCGACCACGCAGACGTGCGGATCCAGTTCGTGGCGACGAGGCGTCGATGTGCGGAGGTCTCGAATCCCGCCGACAGGTCGCGGTGGCGCGGAACCTGGAGCAGCGAGGTCGAGAGCCAGATGACGGCCAGGAGCCCGACGCCCAGCCAAGGCAGCAGGTGCGGGACGTTCGGCATCGGCAGCGCGAACAGCGCCAGGGCCGTGACGGCCTCGATCAACATGGGCGGGCCGACGACCGGATTGGTGCGCGACACGTGTGCGCGTTCGTAGGCGGGGAAATGCTGCGCTCCCACGCCGGCGAACAGCGGATAGTGCACCCGCTGTACGAACCACACCAGACCGACCATGTAGAACGTGGCGGCGAAGTGGAGCAAAAGCACCAGAAGTGAAAGCGTCTCGGCCGTCATGACGCCTCGCTCGGGCTGCCCAAGGCGCTCATCGGTCCGGCTTCCCGCGCGGCTCGCGAACCTCGATCAGAACCTCGTTGCGGCGAAGGAACCAGGGCATGAACGGCGGGTCGTAGCGCGCCCACACGGGTTCGCTGACCGGCTCGAGGCCGCGCCGTTGGATCCACTCGCGCAATCTGCGCTCGTGGTCGTCGTAGCGGGAGCGGCTCCAGAAGCCCGTGTAGCGGATTGCGGCGACGCTGCGCATCGGCTCGGCGCGCAACCGGATCCGCGTGTCGGTGGGCTGCGGAAGAGTCTCGAGGGTGTACTTCGAGGGCATGAGGAACGTGATCCGGTAGCGATCGCCGACCTTCTCCTGCGCGACAGGCGCCGTCATCGCGATCTCCTCGGACGCCGGCTCCTGCACCACCGGCGCCGTCATCGAGATCCTGGCCTGAGTACGGTTGGCGCCGCCGATGTACTCGACCAGGCGACGGAACCCCTCGTTGCCCACACGTTCGAAATCGCCCTCCACGAAGGTCTCCGCCACCACGTGCGGCTCGATCAGACGCAGCTCGAACTGGCCGTCCTGCTCGATCGTGCGGTAGGCGAGCTTCTCGGTGGACATGGCATCTCCAGCAATGAGCATCCCGATCGCGAGCACCATTGCGCTGGCGGGCACGGACGCAGTCACGAGCCGCCCTTCGGAGTGCACGTCGCGAGATTCTCGTTGGCAAAACGCCAGTTCGCGAGGTGCGAGAGGAAGGCCTCCACGTAGCGTTGGCGCGCGTTCTGGTAGTCCAGGTAGTACGCGTGCTCCCATACGTCCATGCCGAGAAGCGGGACGCGTCCGACGAGCAGCGGACTCTCGGCATCCTTCATGGGCTCGATGGCGACGCGTTCTTGCTCGGGGTCGAACGTGAGCCAGACGTAGCCCGAGCCGAAGAGTCCGACAGCGCTAGCGATGAACTCCTTCTGGAAGGTCTCGAACGAGCCGAAGCTCCGGACGATCGCCTGGTCGATTCGCCCTGACGGCTGCCCGCCGCCGTCGGGAGCCATGCTGTGCCAGTAGAACGTGTGATTCCACACCTGGGCCGCGTTGTTGAAGATCTCTCCGCTGGTGCTGATCACGAGCTCGGACAGCTCGCTCTTCTCATGCGGGGTACCCTCGATGAGACCCCGCAGCTTCTCGAGATAGCCGCGGTGGTGACGGTCGTAGTGGAATTCGAGGGTCCTGGCCGAGAGGTGCGGCTCGAGATCGTCGATCGCGTACGGGAGTTCCGGTAGCTCGAACTTCATCGCGTCTCCTTCGCTGGGTCTGGGTTCTCTGGGCAGCTCGTTTGGCGCGGCCTGCCGCGGTCGGGCCTCTGATCTGCCAGTCTCCAATGCCTTCATGCCAGCGCTTCGGCGACCTCCATGGCCGCGCGGCGTCCGCAAGCCATCGCTCCCTGGAGAGATGCGAGATCGCGGTGGTCGCCACAGATGAACAGGCGATCCGACAGCTGCGCGCGGCGGCCCGCGGGCTCGAACGGACCAGGGGGCTGCGAGGGCAGCGCATCGGGAATCCGATCGATTCGGAGCAGCCTCCAGCCCGAAACCTCCGGTCCGAACCAGTTGGTGAGCTGGCTCCGTACGGCCGCCTCCAGGGCCTCGTCGTCGCGGAGTACGGGCGCGAGCACGCTGGCCGACACCAGGGCGCGACCGGGCGGCGCGTAGTCCGGGACCACCTGGCTCGGAACGCAAAGCTCGTTGACCGGACCTTCGCCGTTTCCGTCGAGAACCAGGAAATCTCCCACGGCGGGTGCACGCGGCGCGTCGAACTGGAGACAGCAGGCCGGGTTGGCTTCCGGGACGGGGAGGCCGGGAATGAGCTTGGCCGCGGCGCGGGCGGCTGTCGCGACGACCACGGCCGACGCGTCGATGCGCTCTCCCGATTCCAGCGTGACGCCCGAGCGTTCGAGACGCGCGACTCGCGTCCGTGTCCGTAGGGCCCCGGGCACGAGCCGGGCGGCGAGCTGCAGCGGAATCGCCCCCATTCCCTGTGCAGGCAGCGCCGCATTGCCTTCGGCGAACATGCGGAAGAGGAACTCCAGGGCGCGGCTGGAGGCGCGCAGCTCGTGGTCGAGCAGTACGCCGCCGAGAAAGGGCCTGAAGAACCCCTCGATGATGCGCTCCGAGAAACCCTCGGCGCGCAGCGCATCGAGCGTCTGGTCCGAGGCGCCCCCGAGGAGGTCCTGCGGGGCCCCGCGACCCACCCGGCGTCGCAGGCGTGCGATGCGCAGGGCGTCCAGGGGAGTAGCCACGCCGGAGAACAGCGTGCGGAGCGCATCTCCGGGACGGCGGAACGGGTCCGCCACGCGCGCGAAGCGGCTGCCCGTTCGCACCATCGCCCCGGGCGCAAAGCTCCCGAGAAGCAGGGCGTCGAGGTCGAGCACGTCCCGGGCTTCCGGGTAGGCGGTCAGGAGAACCTGGAAGCCACGGTCGAGCAGGAAGCCGTCGCTGCGATCCGTGCGCACGCGACCCCCGACGTCTTCGTCCGCCTCGAGGAGTAGAACCCGGAGGCCTCGTTCCTGCAGGTGGAGCGCGCAGCACAACCCGGAGACGCCGGCACCCACGATCACGATCGGCTGGCTTTGCGCGCTCACGCCCGGGGCTTTCCGCGAAGCGTCGCGAGGCCGCCGTCCACGCCGATCACCTGCCCGGAGACCCAGGTGTTGCTGGGCTCGAGCAGCCACTCGATCGCGGAGGCTACGTCCTCGGGCTCTCCGATGCGGCCGAGCGGGTGCATGGCCTCCGAGGCGGCGAGGCTGGGCGGCGACTTCGTCAGCCGCTCCGTCAACGGCGTGCGGACGAGACCCGGCGCCACGCAGTTCACGCGCACGTTCTGCGCCGCATAGCTGGCCGCGGCGCTACGCGCGAGCCCCTCGACGCCGGCTTTCGCAGCAGCGATGGCCTCGTGATTCACCATCCCGGTGCGGGCAGCAGCCGACGATACCAGGACGATCGCGCCTCCTGTACCGCGGATCACCTTCGCGGCGGATCGGACGAGGTGGAAGGCGGAGCCTAGGTTCGTCGCGATCACCTCGTTCCACTCGTCGGGCTTCGTCAGGTGCGCCGGCTTGAGAAGAATGGAGCCCACCAGATTGACGGCGCCATCCAGCCGACCGAACCGCTCGACGGCATGCGCCACCGCTTCGTCGACCGCGGTCGCGTCGCGTGCGTCGCCCGGGCAGACCTCTCCTCCGGTTTTCTCCGCCAGCTCGTTGAGCTTCCCCGGGTCGCGTCCGCCGAGGACGAGTGAGGCGCCGCGTTTCGCCAGGCGCTCGCAGAGGACGCGACCGATGCCGCCGGTCGATCCGAGGACGAGGTAGGTGGGGGTCGTCATGGCGCNNAGATAAAATATTGACATAAATGGGACGCCGACTATCCTTCCCTCATGTCGACTCCCGCAATCGAGCGAGATGTCCTCCAGGCAGGGACATGGAGCCGGCAGATTCTTCTTTGTTCACGAGGAGGTATCCGCGGTCTTGCCGCTGGACCGGAGCGGTCCTCTCGTTGACTCGATGAACCCGAACCAGGAGACCGAGATGAGCATGATCGGACAGTGTGAACCTCAGTGGTGCGCCACCGCCCATCTGAAGGGCGAGGAAGTGAACCTCAGCAGTCAGGACTACCAGGGGAAGTGGCACGTCCTCTACTGGTACCCGCTCGACTTCACGTTCGTCTGCCCGACGGAGATTCGAGGCTTCCAGTCCCTGCTGGACGACTTCCGCGCGGCCGGCGTGGAGGTCATCGGCGCCAGCACCGACTCCTTCTACAGCCACAAGAACTGGTTCGCCGACCGGAAGACCTTCCCCGACGAGATCACCCATCCGGTCGTGGCGGACACGAGCCACGCCCTGAGTCGCGCCTTCGGCGTCCTCAAGGAGGACCAGGGGGTGGCCTACCGGGCGACGATCGTGATCGACGACCAGGGCTTGATCCGGTCCATGAGCCTCAACGACCTGACGGCGGGCCGGAGTCCGTCGGAGGTGCTGAGAACCGTGCAGGCGCTCCAAAGCGGTGGGCTCTGCGGGACGGACTGGCGCCCGGGAGAGGCCTTCGTCGGCTGACGGATGACCTCCAGCAGGCCGCAAAGACGCACGATGACGGAAGCGATCCAAGCACCGAGCCCGATGGGGCTGCTCGCCGAGGCCCGGGGACTCCTCGAGCTCCCGAATCTGCTGATTCAGTTTCCCAACCTCGCGAGGCAGCCACGAGGGCGAGGCCAGCGCGTGCTGGTGCTGCCCGGCTATGGAGCCGGCGATGCGTCGACCGCCGTGCTGCGCGCGTACGTTCGCTTCCTCGGCTATCAACCGCAGGGCTGGGGGCTCGGGCGCAACAATGGCGAGGTTCCGGACCTGCTGCCTCGCGTTGCGGAACGACTCGAAGCGCTAGCGCGCGAAGAGGGCAGGGCCATCGGGCTCATCGGCTGGAGCCTCGGCGGCTACCTCGCACGCGAGGCGGCGCGCGAGCGCCCTCGGGCGGCGCGCCAGGTGATCACGCTCGGCAGTCCGGTTGTCGGAGGTCCCAAGTACACGGCGGTTGCGGGGGCGTACCGCCGTCGGGGCATCGACCTCGACGCGATCGAGGCGGAGGTCGCGGCAAGGAACCGCCAGCCGCTCGAGACGCCCGTGACGGCTGTCTATTCCCGGAGCGACGGAGTCGTCGCGTGGCAGGCGTGCATCGACCGCCACGCGCGGAACGTGGAGCATGTCGAAGTCGAGACCACGCATCTGGGCCTCGGCTTCTCGCCAGATGTATTCCGGATCATTGCCGAGCGTCTTGCACGACAGGAGACACGATCGTGACGAGAAGGAACCTGCATGCGCTTGCGACGCTACTGTTGCTGTTGGCCCTTCCGGGCACGGTGCTGGCCGAGCCCGCCGGCGAGCAGCGCGAGGAGCCGGACTCGCTCCTCCGCCTCGAGGCCCGACGCCTCGGTGGGGGTACCGAGTCGCTGGACCGCTATCGGGGCCAGGTGCTGCTCGTCGTGAACACGGCGAGCCGCTGCGGCTACACCCCGCAGTACGAGGGCCTCGAGGCGCTCTACGACCGCTATCGGAGCCAGGGCTTCAGCGTGCTCGGCTTTCCGTCGAACGACTTCGGTGGCCAGGAGCCCGGAAGCGACCCGGAGATCGGTGCGTTCTGCCGGTCGAACTACGGCGTCGAGTTCCCGATGTTCTCCAAGGTGCGCGTGAAGGGACCTGACGTCCACCCCGTGTATGCCTACCTCACCTCTCTTCCCGAGCCGCTCGGCGGCGCGGTGCAGTGGAACTTCCAGAAGTACCTGGTCGACCGGAACGGAAAGGTGGTCGCTCGCTATGCGTCGCGCGTGGCCCCAGCCGACCCGGGACTCGTCGCGGAGGTCGAGCGACTCCTCGCCGAGCCGAGACCCGAGTCGCCGAGGGCCGGGCTGGATCGGTGAAGACCGGCCGCATCGCCGTCGTCGGCGCGGGCATCGCGGGCCTGACGGCGGCGCAAAGCCTCGCTCGCGGGAAGCACGATCTGGTGGTCTTCGAGAAGGCGCGGGGCGTCGGCGGGCGCACCTCGACGCGCCGCCGCGAGACGTACGCGTTCGATCACGGCGCGCAGTATTTCACGTGTCGGGGCAGCGAGGACTTTACTCGTCAGGTAGACGACTGGTGCAATCGCGGGGTCGCGGCTGCCTGGGACGCACCCATCCGTACCCTCGGAGGCGGCGAGGCAACAAAGACCCGGGAGCAGCCTATCCGCTACGTAGGCGTGCCGGGCATGAGCGCGCTGGCGCGGGACCTCGCGACGGAGCTTCGCGTCGAGTGCGGGCGGCGCATCGAGCGCATCGAGCGATCGGCCACGAGCTGGCACCTGATCAACGAAGAGGGATCGGCGCTCGGCGGGTTCGACGCGGTCGTGGTGGCGACACCCGCGCCCCAGGCCGTGCCGCTGCTCGCTCCGGTGCCGCGACTGGCCGAGCTGGTGGGTGGCGTCGAGATGCAGCCGTGTCACGCCGTGATGGTGACCTTCCCCGAGTCGATCGGGGTCGAGTTCGGCGGTGCCTTCGTGGCGGAACCGCCGCTGGCTTGGGTTGCGCGCAACGCGAGCAAGCCCGAGAGGGCCAGCGGCGAGTGCTGGGTGCTGCATGCGAGCCCGGAGTGGAGCGCTCTCCACCTCGAGGAACCGACCGATACCGTGGCTCGTTCTCTTCTTCGGGCTTTCGCAGAGGTGCTCCGGCGTGAGCTTCCGATTGCGAGTTCCCACGCAGCGCACCGTTGGCTCTTCGCCCGCACCACGCGGCCACTGGGAACGCCATTTCTGTGGGACGCTGATTCGCGAATCGGCGTCTGCGGCGACTGGACCCACGGGGCCCGCGTCGAGGACGCGTTTACGAGTGGGAAGCTGCTGGCCCACGCCATGCTGGGGGAGCAGATGCTGACTGCGAGCCACGCCTGAGCGAAGGAGGACTCGAACGCCATGGCGAACGACCCCAAGCCTGCGACCGCCGGAAAGGAGTGCGTCTGGGACTATCCGCGGCCTCCGCGGCTGGAGCCGACTCCGAAGCAGATTCGAGTCGAGTTCGCCGGCGCGGTCCTGGCCGATAGCCGTTCCGCGTTTCGCGTGCTCGAGACGAGCCACCCGCCCGTCTACTACATCCCGCCGAAGGACGTGGCCATGCAATACCTGGTGAAGTCGCCGGGCAGCTCGTATTGCGAGTGGAAGGGGAAAGCCCGCTACTACAGCGTCGTGGTCGGCGATGCGCGCGCCGACAAGGTCGCCTGGTTCTACGCCGATCCGACGCCGGCCTTCCATCCGATCCGCGACTACATTGCGTTCTACCCGGGCCCCATGGATGGCTGCTTCGTCGACGGCGAGCGGGTCGTGTCGCAGCCGGGCGACTTCTACGGTGGCTGGATCACCTCGGACCTCATGGGTCCTTTCAAAGGCGGAGCCGGAACCCGTGGCTGGTAGTGACGCCGGCACCGTCGTGGGCCGAGGCCGGCCGAGTTCGCTCCGTTTGCAGCACGTCGCGCTCAACGTGAGAGAACTCCAGGTCTGCGAGCGCTTCTACTGCGAGACTCTGGGGCTGGAGGTGGTGTGGCGACCGGACGAGGACAGCGTCTACCTGACGAACGGAAGCGACAACCTGGCGCTTCACCGCGCTCCCCAAGCACGGGCGCCCGTCGCCCAGTCTCTGGACCACATCGGCTTCGCACTGGAGCACGAGAGTGCCGTGGACGCCTGGCACGACTACCTCTCGGTCCACGGGGTGGCGATCGTCGCACCGCCCCGGACCCACCGTGACGGCACGCGCAGCCTGTACTGCAAGGACCCGGATGGCAACACCGTGCAGCTGCTGTACGAGCCTCGTGCGGCCGCGAGTCGGGAGTGAGCTCGCAGCGGCGGCCGGGCAAGGGAGCGGATCTCGAACTGAAAACGCCCGAGTGCGATTGCTGGAACAGCCTGGATCCGAACAACCGCGGGTGCAGCTGCGTCGCCCCCTGGGCTAGACCTACCGGATGCGCAAGTCCACGGCCCAGGCCGTCCTGTCGATCCCGGTGATCCTGTTGATCGCGGCCGCCATCGGCTGGGCGGGAAGCCAGGGCGGACAGCGGGCGGCAGGAGTACCGGTCTTCGCGCTGTGCGGCGCCCTCTGCTTCGCCCTCAACTGGCTGGTCTTCGTCCATGCCTACGCCGCTCAGACCGAGCGCTATTTCGACCTTACGGGCAGCCTCACCTACCTCTCGGTCGTCGCCTGCGCCGTCGCCCTGGGAAGCCGCGATCCGCGGGCGCTCCTGCTGGCGCTGCTGGTCGGCGTCTGGGCGCTGCGGCTCGGCACCTTTCTCTTCCGGCGCATCCGCCGCGAAGGCGCCGACCGCCGCTTCGACGCCCTCAAGCCGAGCTTTCCGCGCTTCCTCCTGACCTGGACGCTCCAGGGTCTCTGGGTCTTCCTCACCGTCGCGTGCGCGCTCGCCGCCATCACGGCAGCCACTGCGGAGCCCCTGGGCGCGCTGGCGGCTCTGGGAACGGCCGTCTGGATCGCAGGTTTCGCGATCGAGGCCACCGCCGATCGCCAGAAAGGGATCTTCCGGGCCGATCCGGCGAATCGCGACCGCTTCATCACCACGGGCCTGTGGGCCTGGTCGCGCCACCCGAACTACTGCGGCGAGATCCTGCTCTGGATCGGCGTGGCGCTGATCGCCCTCCCGGCGCTCTCCGGTTGGCCGCTCGTGACGCTGATCTCTCCGCTCTTCGTCTACGTCCTGCTGACGCGCATTAGCGGAATCCCGCTGCTCGAATCACGGTCGGACGAAAAGTGGGGCGGCGACTCCGAGTACGAGGCCTACAAAGCGGACACACCCGTCCTATGGCTCCGACCCCCGTCCTCGAAGTGAGCGACGCAAGCGTCCGCCATCCACCGCTTCGCCTCACCACCTACGCGCTGCCCTCCCTGGTCAGCTCGGTGGCCGCGCTGCCCCTGGTGCTGTTCGTCCCCGCGTTCTACGCCGACGACCTCGGCGTGCCGCTGGCCGCCGTCGGCTTGGCGATCGCCGCCTCGCGCCTGCTCGACGTCGTCACCGACCCGCTGATCGGAATCGCAAGCGACCGGCTCGGGCTTGCCTGGGGGCGCCGCAAGCCCTGGATCGTGCTCGGCACGCCGCTCTTCGCCGTGTCGTTGTGGCAGCTCTTCGTGCCGGGAGAGACGGCCAGCGTGGGCAGCCTGCTCGGCTGGTCGGCGTTGCTGTACCTCGGCTTCACGATGATCGACCTGCCCCACAAGGCCTGGGGCGCCGAGCTCTCCTCCGACTACGACGAGCGCTCGCGCATCACGAGCTGGCGCGAGGGGCTCTCGGCCGGCGGCCAGGTTGCGCTGCTGGCAGCCTTGGTGGGGTGGGGCGCTCGTGGAGTGAGCGACGCGGCGGACCAGCTGCGGGGCATCGCACTCGTGGTCGTGATCGCCTTGCCGCTGCTCGTCGCCGCGGCCGTGCTGGTCGTCCCGGAAGGCCGACGCGAGGGCTTTGCCCACGAGCGCCGCGGGATCGTAGCGGGCCTTCGCCTGGTCGCTCGCAATCCGGCCTTCCGCCGCATGATCGGCTGCGTCGTCTTCTTCGTGTCGGGGATCGCGATCCAGGGCACGCTGCATCGCCTCGTCCTCGCCGACGTGATGGGCGACGAGGCGCGCTTCCCCCTGATGCTGCTGATCGAGAACCTCGCCACCCTCGCCGCGGTTCCCCTGTGGCTGCGCATCTCGCTCGCAACCGGGAAGCACCGCGCGCTGGCGGCGGCAGCCCTCTGGCTCGCGGTCTTCAGCGTACCGCTCGTCTTCCTGCGCGAAGGCGACACGACGGCGCTGATCGTCCTCATCGCGATCCGGGGCTCGAGCTTCGCCTCGATCCTCTTCCTCGCGAACTCCATCGCCGCGGACGTGATCGACCTGGACACGCTGGCCTCGGGCGAGCAGCGCTCGGGGCTCTACTTCGCCGTCTGGGGCATGACCACCAAGCTCTCCCTGGCCCTCGGTGTGCTGCTGGGAACCGCCCTGCCCGCCGCCTTCGGCTACGACCCGACCGCGGAGGGCGCGACCCCGGCCGTGCAGGCCCGCCTGATGGCGATCTACGGCGGGGTCCCCGCGCTGCTGATGGGGATCGGGGCGCTCTTCCTGCGCGGCTTCCCGGTCACCCGCGCGCGTCACGCAGCCGTGCGCGCCGAGCTAGCGAGACGCGCGAGCGCGTGACTCTGGACTCACGTGCACCTCGCGCCTCTTCTCAGGCTCGGTTAGGGTGCGTGGCATGGATTTCGAGGACGCGCGCGCCGAGGGGGCGCTGAAGGAAGCGGAGCGGGCGCGCGAACGGGCGTACGCGCCTTATTCCCGTTTCAACATGGGGGCAGCGGTCGTGACCGAAGGGAACGCGGTCGTGCCCGGGGCGCTGGTCGAGAACGTATCGCTCGGACTAGCCATGTGCGCGGAGCGGGCGGCTCTCTTCAGCGTGGTGGCGCAGGGTCTCGGCAAGCCAGAGATCCTCGTGTTGGTCGCGCCCCGCACTTCCGGGGAGCTCACCTGGCCGTGCGGAGCGTGCCTGCAAGTCGGCATGGAGCTCGGTGGTTCGGAGCTCCTCGTCGTCGCATCCGACGGGAGCCGCGACGTTGCCCAGGCGCGGCTGCACGAGCTGGCGAGCCGTCTTCCCTTCAAGAGCTCGCGTTAGGTGGAGCGAGCATCGAAGACACCGTGAGCGTATCTGGGGCTATCCGCGGTCTCCGTGGCTGCAGCCGGCTCCGAATCAAGTCCGCGTCGAGTTCGCCAGCTCTGTTTCCCCCGGCCGAGGGATCACCAGAACACCGGAGGGCCCGAAATACCGTGCGAGCAGTGCTAGAGCCGATGCGTGAGCAGCACTCGTCGTAGCCGACCATTCCGCGGCTCCGCGTGATAGGAGAGGTCATTGGCGGCTGCAACATCATTCAGGAGCTCTGTGCAACCGGCGATTTGCAGGCGGCCCAACTCGGCTTGGTCGCGCGTGAAGCTGGTCGAGACGCTCCTGGCGTCCTCGGATGCGATGGATCTTGCCTGCCGTAAATGACGGGCTCACAATCCCGAGCGATGTGGAGAACGCACAAGGGTCGAACGCGGCGGATCCAGACGTCCGCCGTCTTGCTGCTAGTGGTCTGCGCAGCGTGCACACCGCGGGGACCCTTTGCGGGCGGACCGCTTTCTGGCAAGCCCGGTCCCGCGCACGTTGCAAGCTGGGAGTTCGCGGCGGACGAGGAGGTTCTCGAGCTCGAAACGCGGCCAGAGGATCCGCGCTCCGTCACGCTCTGGTTCTGGGCGGACGGCCCGCCCCTGTACGTGGCAAGCTCGTTGATCGGGGGTACTAAGGAGCCGAGCGAGCGGACGTGGGTGGCGCACATTACGGGGAACCCGCGGGTGCGCATCCTTATCCGCGGGCTGATCTACGAGCGGCGCGCGCGTCGCGTGATCGAGCCGTCCGAGTACGAGCGCGCGCGTGCGGGGCTCGAGAGGAAGTACGGCCTCGACCCGTCCGCACGCGATCCCGAGCGCAGTGTCTGGATCTTCCGTCTGGACCCGCGGGGTTCTGGAGAGCGATCGCCAGGCGATTCCTAGCGCACGCGTGGCTGTCCTTCTGGCGGACGGTTATTGCTGCCGTTTCTCAACTTCCGATCTGAGCTTTTTTGGACCATTACGTCGCTTCGCTCCGCGAGCAGCGAGAGAACGTGTCGAGGCGCGAGAGCGTCCTCGAGCTGACCTATCGCTTTCAGGTGACCGGATGGCTCACCGTCCAGTCCGACGTCCAGTTCTTCTTCGACATGCACTTCAGCCGGCGCGACGCGACCGTGATCGGGCGTCGAGCCGTGATCGAGCTGTAGAATTGGTGCCCAATGCGCATCAGGTCGTTGGGAAGAACACGAGCTGGCCAAGGACGCCACGGCGGCCCCGCGGCGCCCAATCATCCCGGGTCCTGGCGGAGCAGCCGCGGGGCCGAGATCCTGCGCGAGCGCCTGCACCGCCGAAGATCTCACGACTCCCACGCGATTCCGCGGCATGAGCTACTCGGAATGCGGCTCGAGCTTCCCACCCTGGTCCGGCCGCGAGGCGCCGGCGCCGAGCACGGCGTCGGCCGCGTGGTCGGCGAGCCCGACGCCGGCCTCCGAGTAGAAGTCGAAGACCGCGTCGGCGCCAGCCTCCCGGAGCTCGCGGACCTGGTCCGGGAACTGGGCGGCTGCGACCACGAATGGCCGCGCGGGGCCGCTTCTCACCTCCCGCACGGCAAAGAGGTTGGCGACGTGGTCGGACATCGCGACCAGCACGACCCGCACGTCGCCCGGGCAGCGTAGCCAGAAGTCGGGGTCGGTTCCGTCGCCGTGGATCGCGCGCCGGCCGGCCTCCCGGTGGGACTCGACGACGGCCGCATCCACGTCCACCCCGATGACGTGGCTCCCGAAGCGCGAGCACAACTCGTCGTAGGCGCCGCTTCCGACGCGGCCCATGCCGAAGACGATGGCGTCTGACGGCGGGATCGGCTCGGGCGCGTCGATCGGCCTGGACCGCTCGAAGCGACTCAGGCGCGCGCCGAAACGCTCGTAGAGACCGTGGCTGGCGGCGTTGGCCGGGGCCGACGCCAGGAACGAGAGTGCCACCGAAACGCCGATGATCGCCATCCATCCGTCCGGAAGCCAGCCGGCGACCTTGGCGTACGAGGCCACGATCAGGCCGAACTCGCTGAAGTTCGTGAGCGCCAGCGCGGTGAACCCGGCGGTGCGCACCCGCAGCCCGAAGCCCGAGAGCAGCCCGAAGAAGAGCGCGCCCTTCACCGGGATCAGCGTCACGAGCACCAGCGCGAGCACGAGGCCGGCGTTGCCAGGGAGGCCTTCGAGCCCGATCAGGAGGAAGAAGCCGACGAGGAAGAGCTCCTTGAAGGCCATCAGTGACTGGGCCAGCTCGTAGCCCTTCGGGTGTGTGCCCAGTAGCACGCCGAGGGCCAAGGCGCCGAGGTCGCCCTTGAACCCCACCGCCTCGAAGAGCTGGTAGCCGAGCAGTGCCATTGCGAAGCCGAAGAGGAGCATCACCTCGCCGTGGCCGAGGCGCGTCATCACGAAGCTCAGCGGCGCGCGCAGCAGTGGAAGCGCGAAGAGCGCGAACGCCCACGCCGAGGGCAGCTTCCCGCCGAGGACCACTAGGAAGACCACCGCCATCAGGTCCTGGACGATCAGGATTCCCACGGCCGTGACGCCGTGCCGGGCGCCCGTCTCGCCTTTCTCCTCCAGCACCTTCACGGCGAAGACCGTGCTCGAGAAGCAGAACGCGAAGCCCAGCAGCAGGGCGGTCCCCGGGTCGAGCTCGGCGACGAGCGGAATACCCAGGGCGCCGAGTCCGAGCAGCAGCGCGCCGATGCCGATGGTGCTGGCGGTGGCGTGGACGAGGGTCGTCGCCCAGACCTCGCGCCGCAGCAGGCTGGCGAGGTCGAGCTTCAGGCCGATCGTGAAAAGCAGCAGCGTGATGCCGAGGTCGCTCAGTCGCGCTAGCGCCTCGCCCCCCTGGAGGCCCAGCGCGTGCAGCACGAAGCCGGCCACCAGGAAGCCGGCCAGCGGAGGCAGCCCGAGCCGCGATGCGCCGAAGCCCATCACGAACGCGACACCGAGCAGGACGGGATCCAGGTCCAAGCGCGCTACCCCCCCACCGATGCGGCAATCATAGGTGGCAGTGCCGGATCTGGTGGGTCTACCCGCTGTTCGACTCTATTGGGATCGAAGTGAAAGCTCCTTGCGGCTCAACGCGCCGAGAGCAGCGAGAGGCGACCCTGCCGACGCAGTGCCTCCAACGACGAGACCGTTGGCCAGAGGAGCGCGCGCGCGGCGCGGTCGGCGCGATGCAAGGCGCGGGGCAGCCGGCTCCACAAGGGCTGCGCATCGAGCTGCGCCATGACGAGCTCGAACACGGCCTCCTTCGCAGCCGCAAGGGAGGGCCCCGCGAGGGCGCGCTCTCCGGCCACGAGGAAGCAGGTGAGGTCCCCGAAGGAGATGAGCATCGGCTTGCCGGAAGGTCGGAACGGTGCGAGCGCCCGACCCGCCAGCAGCCGCTCGGCGTTGCGTGCAGCGCACACGCCCATGTCGAGCGCGTGGTAGCCCTGCTTGGACAGCGGCGTCGGGAGCTCCGCCGCGTCGCCGGCGACGAAGATCTCGGGGTGGCCCTTGCTCTGGAGCGTGATGTCGACGGGCGCCCAGGCGCCGTTCGGCGCGAGTCCGCACTCCGCGAGCAGTGCGGGCGGCGCGGGACCCCCTGTCCAGATCGTCAGATCCGACGGAAGCGAGCGGCCCGCCTGGAGCACGACGGCCTCGGGTTCGATGCTCCGCACCGGAGACTCCATCTGGAAGTCCACCTTGTAGCGCGCGCACAGCTCCCGCACGTGAGCATCGAGCGCCGCCGGAGCCTCCGGAAGCAGACGCTCGCGCGCCTCGACGAGCGTCACGTGCAGACCGCTGCCCCGGTGGCGGCGCAGGATCTCGCCGAGCGCCTCCACGCCCTCGAGCCCGCCCCCGACGATCACCACCCGCGCGGGCTTGCGGCGCGCGGCGAGACGGGCGAGGCGCTTGCCGATGCGGTCGCACTGCTCGACGGACTTGAATGGCAACGCGTGCTCGACGACACCCGGGACACCCCGGGTCGCGTCCACCCCCCCGAGTGCCATGATCAGTGCGTCGTAGCCAACGGCCGACCGGCGTCGCGTCACGACCGTATGCTCGGCCGGATCGATCGACGTCACCGTATCGCGTACGAACGTGTGACCCGCGCGCCGGACGTTCCGGTCGAGGGGCAGACGCAGTAGCTCGGGTGTCTTCACGCCCGAGAGCAGCTCGTGGATGTTGGGCAGGAACTCGAACCAGCGGCTGCGATCGATGAGGGTCACCTCGTGTCGATCGGGGCTCAGCTCGAGCGCGGCGGCGAGGCCCGCGAAGCCTCCGCCCAGGATCAGCACACGCTTGCGTTCGGAACGTCGACGCGTCATGGCTCTACGTCCGGTGCCCGCTCGGCGCCCACCCGGGGGCACGGCTACGGAGAGGGCGGTTGGGGGGTTTGGTTCAGGCGCTCGAGATCGTACCCCTGCGCCTCGATGCGGGCGAGCAGCGTCTCGTAGTCCGCCGGGTCCATCGTCCGGGTCCGAGCGAGGATCCAGAGGTAGTCCCGAGAGGGATGGCCGACGACGGCGTAGCGGTACTCGGGGTCGAGCTCGATGATCCAGTAGTCGCCGCGGAAGGGCCAGAAGAACTGGACCTTCAGCTTGGCCTGGCTTGCGCTCGGATCCGTCACCCAGGCGACGCCCTCGGCTCGACGGAGGTCCCCGTCGAAGGAGCCATCGCGACACTCGTTCTCGACTCGGATGCGACCATCGTCACGAAGCGTGTAGTTCGCGGTCGTCGCGACGCAGCCCCGTTGGAAGCGCTGCGGGAAGCTCGCGATCTCGTACCAGCGACCGACGTAGCGATCGAGGTCGACCTCGTCCACGACGTCCAGGGGCGCGTTCGCAGTTTGACAGGCCAACAGCGTCGCAAGCAACGCCAGGCCCAGGGATCGTAGCCTCACCTGCCTGAACCCAGGCTCTCGCTCTCGAGCGCGTTGCTTGCCGTCGCGTGGGGCGCGACAACCTGACATTCCCCCGCTTCGCAGGCGGATCCGCGTCCCGTCCATCGAAGGCGGTTTCTCGCGAAGATCCGATAGGCCAGCTCCGCCAGGCGGCGGAGAACGGGCCATCGCGTCGGCGCCATCAGCCAGCCCAGCCCGACGGCCGCGTAGGCACGCCGAAAGACCTCCACACCCTCGATGACGGTTCCGTCCGGAAGTACGCCGTGGATCCGCGCCATCACCTTCCGGGCGTCGAGTCCATAGGCACCGGGATCGAAGGACGGCTCGGCAATATCTTCGAACTGGATGCCGCCGCGCCCGCGATCCCGCTTCTCGAGGAACCGGATCTCCCGCGAGCAGAGAGGGCAGTCTCCATCGTAGAGGACCGTGATCTGTGACGATCCGTTCATGCAGTCTTCTCCATGCGCTTCTGGTAGTCCCATGAGACGAGCGCCTTCGGCTCGATCGCAATGGCGGTCTCATGCTCGACCCGTGCCAGAAGAAGGCTCGCGAGCTTCGAGTTCGAATCCCCGAGGTAGCGATCGATCAGCGTGCGCAGGATCTCTTCGCCGCGCTCGTCGTGCAGCGTCGCCAGTCCCGGCCCGCGGACCCCGCGGTACGGCGGTGTTTCCACCGAAACCTCGAATGCGCAGCGCGGATCTCGGGCGAGGAGCGATACCACTCTCGCCGTTCGCTGCGTCGCACACCAGAGCTTGCCGTCCATCGGGACGAACCACAGCGAGGCCAGCATGGGGTGGCCGGAAGCTCCGTTGCAGGCGATGCGGATGGGAACCCGAATCTCCTGCAGGAAGCGTTGGATCTCGCCCGTCGACCAGGGGCCCTTGCTCCTCATCGGCGTCTCACGGTGCGCTCGCAACCCCGAGCAGGATGACCCGTTGCTCGAGATCCTCGAGGCTCTCGATGTGCTCGACTCCCTGGGGAAGCTCGACGTCGCGGGCGCCGGCTCCGCCGAGCCAGAGATGCACCTCACTCGCGAGGCCCCCGCGGAGCGCGCTGACCGTGCGCGCCGCCTGGGCGGCGGGGACGGTGACGAGGCTCAGGGCCAGGGCTGCAGCGTCTGTATCCTCCACTGCGCCCAGGAGGTCCTCGACGGGAAGCTCCGCGCCAAGGTAGAGCGCATTGGCACCGGCACCCACGGCTGTAAGAGCCGCCATCAGAAGTCCCAGCTCGTGGCGCTCGCCGGTTGGACTGGCGAACACGATGCGCGGGCCGAGGAGTGACGTGGCCGTCGGCTGTAGAGCAGAGCCGAGCAGGGACCGAAGAACGCTGCTCGCCAGGTGTTCGCGCGCGATCCCCATCTGACCGTTGGCCCAGCGTTCCCCGATTTCGCGCACCAGTGGGACCGCGATCTCGCGCGCGAAACGCGCGGCTCCCAGCGCGGAGAGTTGGAGGGAGAGCAGCCGCTGAACCTCGCCACTGTCGAAGTGGTCGAGCGCCGCCAGGATCTCGTCGAGGCGACCGGCGGGGCGGGCTTCGGCGCCGGCCGACACACGCTTCAGCTCCGCCAGCTCGAGGTGCGCGACCTGGCTGATGCGGTGGCCCGCGTCCACGGCCGCCTTCACCAGCCGGAGGCGCTCGAGGTCTGCTGCGCTGTAGCGCCGGGTTCCTCCGGGCGTGCGGAGCGGCTCGACCACTCGATGCCGTCGCTCCCAGGCGCGTAGCAACTCCGGCGACAGGCCGGTGAGACGGGCCGCCGTACGGAGGGGGTAGGTGAGCTCCACCGCGTCGGATTTGGGTTTCGCCACGGGAAGAGTCTATACAAATTCGATCCTATGTCCAGATTATTGCGTTTATTTGTCTGATCCTGATACGCAGGGTATCCTATAACTCCTTGTTTTATATTGGAATATATGTTCCCTCATGCATCCGATTGACAATTATGTACAGATATAATCTTGACAAATTAGGCAGCCTGTACAAGAATGCTTCTCAACCAGGAGGAGTCCACGTGGCCCGTTACATCGACGCGATCGACCTCCCCGTACCCATCGAGGACGCATTCGACTACCTCGCCGATTTCAGCAAGACCGCCGAGTGNNCCATCGCCATCGAGGACGCATTCGACTACCTCGCCGATTTCAGCCGCACCGCCGAGTGGGATCCCGGCGTGAGCGAAGCCAGACGCATCACGCGAGGAGAGGTCCGGCTCGGCAGCCGGTTCCGGGTGAGCGTCTCCTTTCTCGGGAGGCGGATTCCGCTCGAGTACCGCATCACCGAATTCGAGCGCCCTTCGCGCCTCGTCCTCTGCGGAGGGGATTCGTCGCTTCGCTCGATCGACGAAATCACGTTCGTGTCGCGACCCGGGGGAACCCGCGTGACCTACGAGGCACGCCTCGAGCTCACGGGCATCCGCCGCCTCGCGGATCCAATCCTCGATCTCCTGTTCCAGCGCATAGGGCGCCTGGCCGTTCGCGGTCTGCGCGAGCGGCTGGCGGGGGAGGGCTCCCACGAGCCTTCGAGTGAGGGAGTCGTGACGAAGGATCAGGAATCAGAAGAGCGCAACCGGAAGCGTGCGAGGACCGCACGCAAGGTCCGGGCGGATCACCAGAAGCAAGGAGTTGCATCATGAACGCACAGGTCGAGCAGACGCGCGTCACAGCGCGCGCCGTAGAGCGACACGACGTCATTCCGGGAGTCAGCAGGCCAAAGGCCCTCTTCATCCTGGCGGCGGGGCTCTCGTTCCTGATGTCGGTCTATCTGTTCTTCACCGGAAGTCGCGAGCAGGGGATCTTCGTCGGCATCTGGGTTCCCTCGATCCTGTCGGCGGGCGCGCTGCTGCTCGCGAGGAACAGTCATGAGTGACGTCAATCTCCTGCTGTTCGGCTGCGTTGTGACCTTCATCGGCGTGGCAGGTGCATACGTGTATATCCGCGAATCCTTCACCGCCGGAGCAGAGCCGCCGCGTGAGTCCGAGGCGCGGAATCCGGACGCCGTCAAGCCCGAGATTTCGGAGGTCGCTTGACATCTGCTCGGTGTTGCCGAGCGCACTTGAAAGGAAGCTGAATGAACCTCCTAAAAGCCATCACGATCGGCTTGGCAGTAGTCTGCTTCTCTGGCAATGCCGGTGCAGCCCAGATCGAGGGCGTCCGCTTCTCGGATACTGTCACGGTAGGCGATACGCAGCTTCGGCTTCACGGCGCCGGGCTGCTCCGCTACCGCGTGTTCATCAAGGGCTACGTTGCGGCACTGTATCTCGCGGATTCCTTCGATGAGGAGGTAACGCCGACCACCGTGCTCGCAGACGTACCGAGGCGCCTGGAGATCGAGTACTTCTGGGCGATTCCGGCCGAGGGCTTCGCGGAGGCCACCATCGAGGGCATTGGGCGGAACACGGACCGAGAGACATTCGAGAGGCTTCAGGATCGCATCGAGCGACTGAACTCAATGTACGAGGATGTCGAGCCCGGAGATCGCTACGCGCTTACGTACGTGCCAGGAGTCGGCACGGAGCTGTCGCGCAACGGCCGTAGCCTCGGGGTGATCGAGGGCGCGGACTTCTCCTCCGCGCTCTTCTCGATCTGGCTCGGGGAGCGAGCCCTCGACGACTCGCTGCGCAGACAGCTCCTCGCTAGCCGCTGATCGAGAAAGACGGAGGTTTCGACATGCTCTCACGACGACGCACGATGGCTGGGATCAACCTGCTCGGTGGCCTGGCCGTTCTTGGCAGCTACGCATACTGCCTGAGCGCCTACTCAGCCCAGGCTGGCGACTTCTGGGGCGGCGTACCGGACGGGCTACGCCCCCTCTACACGGTCAACATGGGCCTCGCGGCGGCAGGATACTTCGCGTTCACCTACTTCCTGATGTACCGCTTGAAGCCCACGTCGGGCGGCAGTGAGCGCTTCGGCCTCGGCACGTTCAACGCGCTCTACGTGATGATCCTGCTTCCGTCGGCACTCTGGATGCCGCTTACGTTCGCGATGCTCGAATCGCCGAGCGAAGGGCTCTGGTGGACCATCCGGCTCACCCTGGCCGCGGTGGGGATCGGCTCTCTCGGGCTGTTGGCCGGCCTGGTTGCGGTGCGGCCGCGCTCGCCCTCGCTGGCGCACAAGCTGGCCACCGCGGGGAGTCTGGCCTTCTGTCTCCAGACGGCGATCCTGGATGCGCTGGTGTGGCCGGCATACTTCCCGGCTTCGGTGTGACTTCCATTTGCAATGGTGGCTCGGATGAACTTCGATCAGGCCTATTGCCTCAACGCCCCGGTTGCGATCCAGAAGGAGAATCCAATGCGACGCCGTTTCTTTCCCCTGATGGCCGCCCTCGCGGTCGCGATTTCAGCGGTGGTGCCCTCGAGTTCGGCCTTCGCTCAGGACAAGCCGAAGTCCAACCAGTTCTGGTGGCCGGAACGGCTGGACCTGTCGCCCCTGCGCGACCACGACCCGTCCTCCAACCCCTACGGCGAGGACTTCGACTACGCCCAGGCCTTCGCCAGCCTGGACCTCGAGGCCGTCAAGCAGGACCTCAAGGAGCTCATGACCACGTCCCAGGACTGGTGGCCGGCCGACTTCGGCCACTACGGCCCCCTGTTCATCCGCATGTCCTGGCACGCCGCCGGCACCTACCGCGTGGCCGACGGCCGAGGCGGCGCCGGCGGCGGCCAGCAGCGCTTCGAGCCGCTGAACAGCTGGCCCGACAACGCCAACCTCGACAAGGCCCGCCGCCTGCTCTGGCCGATCAAGCAGAAGTACGGCCGCAACATCTCCTGGGCCGACCTGATGGTCCTCGCCGGCACCGTCGCCATGGAGGACATGGGCTTCGAGACCTTCGGCTTCGCCGGGGGTCGGGCGGACGACTGGGAGCCGGATCTCGTCTACTGGGGCCCGGAGACCGAGATGCTGGGCCGGGAGCGCTTCGACGAGGAGGGGAAGCTGGCACAACCCCTCGCCGCGACGCAGATGGGCCTCATCTACGTGAACCCGGAAGGCCCCGGCGGCAACCCGGACCCGCTCGCCGCCGCGGAGCAGATCCGCGAGAGCTTCGGCCGCATGGCCATGAACGACGAGGAGACCGTCGCCCTGATCGCCGGCGGCCACACCTTCGGCAAGGTCCACGGCGCGCACAAGCCGTCCGATTGCGTGGGTCCGGAGCCGACGGCCGCCGCCATCGAGGAGCAGGGCCTCGGCTGGAGCAACAAGTGCGGCAAGGGCAAGGCGGAGGACACCGTCACCAGCGGCCTGGAAGGCGCCTGGACCGCGGCGCCCACGCAGTGGACGATGATGTACCTGACGAACCTGTTCGCCTTCGAGTGGGAGCAGACCCGCAGCCCCGCCGGCGCCATCCAGTGGATCCCGAAGGACGGGCAGGCCGCGAACACCGTTCCCGACGCCCACGTCGAGGGCAAGCGGCACGCGCCGATCATGCTGACGACGGACCTGTCGCTGAAGGTGGACCCGGCGTACCGCGAGATCTCGCAGCGCTTCCTGGAGAACCCGGAGGAGTTCGAGCTCGCCTTCGCCAAGGCCTGGTTCAAGCTCACGCACCGCGACATGGGTCCGCGTGCCCGCTACGTCGGTACCGAGGTGCCCGCCGAGGCGCTGATCTGGCAGGACCCGGTTCCCGAGGTCGACCATCCGCTGATCGGCGATCGCGACATCGAGAAGCTGAAGGCCGAGATCCTCGATTCCGGTCTGACCGTCCCCGAGCTCGTCCGCACCGCCTGGGCGGCGGCCGCCAGCTTCCGCGGCACCGACATGCGCGGTGGTGCGAACGGCGCACGGCTCCGCCTCGCGCCGCAGAAGGACTGGCCGGTCAACGATCCGGAGGAGGTCGCGAAGGTGCTCGCGACCCTCGAGGAGATCCAGAGCAACTTCGACGGTGGGCTCTTCGGTGGCGACAAGAAGGTGTCGCTCGCCGATCTCATCGTCCTGGGCGGCGCGGCGGCCATCGAGAAGGCGGCGAAGGATGCCGGCTACGACGTGAAGGTCCCCTTCACGCCGGGCCGCACCGATGCCACCCAGGAGCAGACCGACGTCGAATCCTTCGCCGTGCTCGAGCCGAAGGCGGACGGCTTCCGCAACTACTACGGGGAGGGCAACCGCCTGTCGCCGACGGAGAGCCTCGTCGACCGGG
>JABAOH010005513.1_pt1 | contig 28433 bp, 23 predicted proteins | sample 7062181 | NCBI WGS metagenome assembly JABAOH01 (sample SAMN14538630, study PRJNA623070) | marine sediment metagenome | biome: marine biome [ENVO:00000428]; feature: marine pelagic biome [ENVO:01000023]; material: deep marine sediment [ENVO:00002113]; isolation source: pool of 5 deep marine...
ATAGACAACAGCCCCCGAAGATCATGGTAGTCATTGTCCTATAAATGATGCTACTCAGGAAACCCGTAAGACCACCACTGAGTAGGAGATTGTGGAATCGGCGCCGATTTGCAGGCGTGATCGTACACTCCTGTCAATCCGTTGCGACGGGAGTGGCTGCTTTTAACCGTCGCTCAGCAAGCCAGCAGTAAAGAACTGGAACGGTAAGAACCCGAATAAGCACAACGACCATACCGCCAAACGATGGGATCGCCATCGGGACCATGATATCTGCGCCGCGGCCGACTGACGTCAACACAGGGATTAGAGCGAGCAGTGTGGTCGCGGACGTCATCATCGCCGGCCGGATACGTCGTAGACCCGCTTCGACGGTGGCTTCCCGTATTTGGGACACCGTGGATGGTTTTCTACGCTGAAACACTTGTTTGAGGTACGTCCCGATAATAACGCCGTCATCGGTCGCTATCCCAAAAAGCGCAAGGAAGCCCACCCACACTGCTACGGAAAGATTATAGTTTCGAATCTGGAATAGCTCGCGCATGTCGACGCCGAATAGAGAGAAGTTCAAGAACCAGTCCTGCGCGTAGAACCATATCATGAGGAATCCCCCAGACCAGGCGACAAAGATCCCTGAAAACACGAGCAGCGTAGTCGGTACGTGCTTGAACTGGAAATAAATGATCAACATGATGATCACTAGTGCCAGCGGCAGCACTACCATCAGCTTCTTTTCGGACCGCACCTGATTCTCATAGCTCCCCGCGAACGCATAGCTCACCCCGGCCGGGACGTCGAATTCACCGCTTTCGATCTTCCCCTGCAGGTAGCGCTGCGCATCTTCGACGACATCAACCTCGGCATGCTCGGGTTTCTTGTCGAAGATGACATATCCCACGAGGAACGTATCCTCGGATTTGATGACCATCGGGCCGCGGACAAACACGACCTCCGAGAGTTCGGACAGCGGTATTTGAGTTCCGTCGGGAGCGGGCACGAGTATCTTACCCAGGTCCTCGATAGTATTGCGCAACTCGCGCTGATACCGAACCCGCACCGGGTATCGCTCCCGGCCCTCAACGGTGGTCGTCAGCCGTTTGCCGCCGATCGCTACCTCGATCACGTCCTGCACCCTTCGGATTCTGATGCCGTAACGCGCAATTGCCTCTCGGTCGATATCGATTTCCAGATACGGTTTCCCGACGATTCGGTCCGCCACGACGGCGGATGGTTCGATCGACGGGACTTCTTTGAGGTATCGCTCGATTTGCAGCCCAACTCTCTCGATCGTCTCCAGGTCAGGGCCCTTGACCTTCACACCCATCGGCGCACGCATACCAGACTGCAGCATGACGATGCGCGCCGCGATAGGTTGCAGCTTGGGTGCGGAAGTTGTTCCGGTGATTTTTCCCGCCTTGACAATTTCATCCCAGATGTCATTGGGCGACTTGATGTGATCTCTCCAGTTGCGATACGACCGTCCGCGGCTGTCGGGAACCAGCTCGCCGAATTCATCACGCACGAACTCATTCTTTTCCTTGTCGTATTTGAATTTCAGCCGATGGCCGTCCTTATCCGTGACGTATTCGGGTTTGTAGTTGATGACCGTTTCGATCATTGAGATCGGGGCCGGGTCGAGCGGAGAGTCCACTCTTCCCAGTTTGCCGACGACTGACTCGATCTCAGGAATGGCGGTAAACGCCATGTCCTGCAATTGAAGGATGTCGAGGGCTTCGCCGATCGATGCGTGGGGCATCGTCGTAGGCATATACAAATAAGATCCTTCGTCCAAGTCGGGCATGAACTCTTTGCCAAGACCAGGAAACGAGTGGTTCATGGACACATACAAGGACGTCGAGCGTACGAAGCCTGGCATGAAACCGAAGACGCTGTCGAACCCGCGCCAAACCATAGCCCCGATGAGTATGAGCGCTACCGGAAATGAGAGAAATGTCCACTTATGTCGTAGGCACCACCGAAGGATGGGTTCGTACACCCCGATAAAGCGTTGGATCAAAAACAGCATGCCACCGATGAGCACCGCCACAAATATGAAATTCAGGAATGTCCCCGCTTCGACCCCGAGCGGGAGCCAGTGGTCGGCGAGGAGCCAGGCGACGATGACGACTACGACGTAGTTGAATATCGAAGGCATTCGTTTGTGGATGGACTGCGGGATGCGCTTGCGCAATTGCAGATACGCGGCAATGACGATCAAGGCCAGCCCTGTCAGCCAAAAGGACCAAAACATTGCTGCGACCGCGGCGGCCAACAGCCCGAGGGGCCACAGCCGCCGTGAACGCATCGTTTTCTTCCCTCCAGTGAACAAAAGATGCGCGAACGGTGGCACAAGCGTCAGCGCGATGATGACAGAGGAAATCAGCGCGAATGTCTTCGTGTAGGCCAGAGGCTTGAATAACTTCCCCTCCGCGGCTTGCAATGTGAATACGGGAAGAAATGATACGACCGTCGTCGCCACCGCGGTCAAAACCGCACTCCCGACCTCGGACGCTGCGGTGAAGATGACGTCCCTTCGGTTTGCATCAGGCGGCGCGCGATCCAAGTGTTTCAAAATGTTTTCCGTGACCACTATTCCCATGTCCACAATTGTGCCGATCGCAATAGCTATTCCCGACAACGCCACGATGTTGGCGTCCACCTTGAATAGCTTCATCGCAACAAACACCATCAATACCGTCATGGGCAGGAGTCCCGAGATCAGCACCGAGCTGCGCAAGTGCATGACCATCATGATCACGACGATGATCGTGACCAGGATTTCGTCAATAAGCGCTGTATTCAACGTGCCGAGCGTCTCATAGATTAGCCCGGTTCGATCATAGAACGGCACAACTGTCACCCGAGACACACGACCATCCGACAGTGTTTTCTTGGGAAGCCCTGGGGAGATCTCCTCGATTTTCTTTTTGACATTTTTGATGGCTGCAAGCGGATTTTCGCCGTAGCGGACGACGACGACCCCGCCGACGACCTCAGCGCCACCTTTATCCAACGCACCGCGGCGAAGCGCCGGACCGAGAGCAACTGTCGCCACATCGGCAATTCGGATGGGCACATTTCCTGTCTGCTTGATGACGGATGTCTCTATATCTGAAAGGCCTTCGATGAATCCCAACCCCCGGATCACGTACTCCGCTTTGTTGATCTCTATGGTGCGGGCTCCGACGTCGATGTTCGACATTTTGACGGCCTGAAAGACGTCCGTGAGCGTCACGCCATGGGCGCGCATGGCGTCGGGATCGACGTCGATCTGGTATTCCTGGACAAAGCCTCCCACCGATGCAACTTCCGACACTCCGTCAGCCGAGAGCAGCGCGTAACGAACCGTCCAGTCCTGTATGGAGCGGAGTTCGTGAAGATCCCATCCGCCGGTAGGTTTGCCTTCTTCATCGCGGCCCTCGAGTGTGTACCAGAAGATCTGGCCGAGCGCAGTGGCGTCGGGACCGAGCGCCGGTTGAACGCCGGCAGGCACCGTTCCCGGTGGGAGGGAATTCAACTTCTCGAGAACGCGACTCCTTGACCAGTAAAAGTCAACGCCGTCCTTGAAAATGACGTATATGGTGGAGAATCCGAAGAACGAGTAGCTACGGACGGTTTTTATTCCGGGGATCCCGAGTAAGGCGGTGGTCATGGGATAGGTGATCTGGTCCTCGATATCTTGAGGCGACCTGCCTTTCCACTCCGTGAACACGATCTGCTGGTTTTCTCCGATGTCGGGGATCGCATCGACCGGTACGGGGTCCCTGGGCAATCCGCCCAGGTTCCAATCGAACGGGGCGACCATGATGCCCCACGCAACAAGCACGATGGCGAGTATGCTCACGATGAGCTTGTTGTCGAGGCAGTACCTGATGAGTCGATCGACAGGTGAGAGATGAGTCGTGTCGCCCGTATACTTTTGATCCGCCATGCTCTACCTCTTCCCTTCAGCTGTTGATGCCAACGTTTCTTTGATCGAGCCGCAGCGCAGCATCGACTCGCCATAGAAGGAATTCCACACGATGTTTTCGGTCTGAAGCCAATATGCCCCGTCACCCTCCCGAGCCATCGGACAGTGGGTCAGATAATAGTCCTCTTTGCCGGCGTGGCCGAAGCTCTGGTGAAGATCGATGGTTGCCTCTGAGAGATAGAAAAACCCATCACGTGCTACTTTGATGTCTTTCGCGCTTGAGATCCTGTCAGCGTGTTTGGTGAGTTTCTTCGACAACTCCATCCAACGGCCGTGACCGGATCGGGAAAAGACTGATATGTTTACGCTTTTGATAGCCGTGATGAGTCTCGTTCCAGCCTTCGTCGCTCCCTCGAGGTCATCCTTTGCCAGTGCCATCTGAACATCGAAGTACTGATTGTATACCGGCACCATGGCTTCTCTCGCTTTGACGCTCTCGTCGGATTGCTCAACGGCCGTCTCCTTGTGGTTCGCGTTCGGCGCCGCGACCGCGGTGGAGGCGCCGTGCCGATGCCCGCCCGTGGCCGCGTCCCCGGTCGGCGACATCATGCTCGGTTTGGCTTGGATCTGGAGTTCGCTGTCGATTTTGAACGCACCGTTTGACACAACCAAGTCGCCTTCCTTCATGCCAGATTTCACAACGTAGTAATCACCCGCGCGGGGTCCCAGCTCGACCTCTCGCCCCTCGAACAATGGCCCTTCGTCGTTGAGTATCTCTACATAGGCCACAGCGCGTTTTCCGGTGATCATTGGTGCGCTCGCCGGAATAAGCAACGGGGCATCGTCATTGCTGAGTTCCGAACCGACGAACCCCAGTGACGCCGCGGGCACGAGATCCATGCCACAGACATCACATTTGCCCGGTCCACTCTTGACCACTTCAGGGTGCATGGGTGAAATCCACTTGTCGGCCAGGAATTCGTCGATGATATTCCCCTCACCGTCGATACGAGACTTCACCACGCCACGAACGAACATATCCGGTTTTAGCCTCCGGTCCTTGTTTTCGACAACCGCCCGCACCCTCACAGTGCGTGTCTTCGGATCCACCAGCGGATCGATGAAGCTTATGATGGCTTCGAAGCGTTCGCCGGGAAAGGACGGTGATGTGAACTCGACCCGCTGACCGAAGCGAAGCCACGGCAGGTCCGACTCATACGCCTCGAACATAGCCCAAAGCTTCGCCAGATCGGCGATAGTGTAGATACGGGTGCCCGTCTTGACGTACATGCCCTCCTTGGCGTCTTTATGTACGACCACTCCACCTATCGGGGCGTAGATCGTCAGGTGGTCAGACGTTTCATGCGTCGCCTCTATGTGCGCGATCTGCGACGCTTTAAGCCCCCAAAGCCGAAGTTTGTCCCATGCGGCTTCGAGTGTCGCTTGTGCGGTCGATCGCAAGACGGGGCTCGTTGTGTTGTCCAGCGCCTGGACAGCGACGTGTGCTTGGATCAATTCCTCCTGCGCTGCCAATAGTTCCGGCGAATAAATGTGTACCAGGTGATCCCCTTTGTTGACAGTCGCGCCAGTGTAATCGGCAAACAAGCGGTCAAGTCTGCCCGGTACCCAGGCGGTGATGTAGGCGAGTTTGGTTTCGTCATACGCAATCTTGCCGACCATTCGTACCTCCGCCTCAGCGAAGGCCCGCCTAGCCGGTGTCGTCTGAATTTGAGCCAGTTGTTTGGCCGTCTCGGACAGTCGCAGCTGCCGCGGTCCGACGTCATCCCCGGAGCCCAAGTCCAGCGGTATCAGATCCATGAAACAGATGGGGCACTTGCCCGGCTTCGGGAGTTTGATCTGCGGATGCATCGAGCACGTCCAGATCGTGGGCTCCGAAGAAGTACTTGCCGCACGATCATGGCTATCATGCTCACTGACCGCTGTTTCATCACCACCCCCGAACAGCAGTCCACCGAGCACGAAGGCCACGACGGCGATAGCAGCTACTCCGATGACTCCGCGCTTTCCGCGAGGCGCGAATCCACCAAGAGCTGTTCGATTAGTTTTATGTTCATTCATTACTCATCTCCTTGCGCATCGGACGGCATCGCCCTTTGAGTGTCCACCTCAGTCTCCACCCTCCGGGCAATCTCAAAAATACAATACGCTTTTGTCGATCACTCGTTTCAGGGTGTTGGAAGAGTCTTTCCTGTCACCATCTCAATTTCCGCCCGCTTGATGGCGAGATTCGACTTCGACCGCTCGTACTGTAGCTGGAAGTCGAGGAGCTGTCGCTGAGCGTCGAGCAGATTGAGGAAGTCCGTCTCCCCTGCTTGATATGCCGTATAGTTTGCGTTGAGCGACTGCTCGGCTTTCGGGACGAGGCCGTCCCGGTACAAACGAGTCTTTCGTAGTGCATCATCATACTCGAATATGATTTTTTCGGTGAACGCGTACAGCCGGTTTTGGGCATCGGCATGACTGTTCTGCGCCTTGCGATATTGAGCTTCAGCTTCCTGTCTTCTGGCTTTATTCGCTCCGAACCATATGGGCAGGCTTATCCCCACGCTGGCCATCCACGCGTCCTTCCCGCTCTCAGGGAAATTTGGGTTGATTGCCTGGCCGACGTCGATGTAGTCAACACCGACGAAAAAACTGGGCCACGAAGACTTGCCTGCAAGCCGCTTCCCCGCCTGCGCCTTGTCGACGAGGTGACCGAGCGACTTCAAGTCGGGATTGTTGGCCAACACCTGTGCAATGATGGCGTCGCGGTCCAGCGCCGCCTCTTCGACGTGGATCTCCGTCGGCACCAGCAACATGACATTGTCAGGCAAGTTCATAACGGCCCGAAGTCGTGCGACGACCGGTTCCGTCATGTCTTCAACTGTGCGCAGTCGATCCTCGAGTTTTCCGAGTTCCACCTGCGCTTTAATCACGTCGGGATGTTGTTTCAGAGCGACACGATACTTGGCCCTTGCGACGGATTCCCAGAACGTGAGTAGCTCAAGGTTCTCGCTCGTGATGGCGATATCGCGCCCGAGATAGTAGTATTCGTAGTACGCGGTTTTCACCTGGTAGAATAGCTCAAGCTTTTCCGCCTCGAATCTCTGGTAAGCGGCATTGGCTGCTTCGAGTGAAATATCCTTCTTTGCTCCCAACGTTCCAAACCACGGAAACGACTGCCGCAATCTGAAGACCTGGTTTTGCGGTCCAACGCGCGTCTCGACGTTATCTACGAAGTAGGTATACGAGAACCATGGATCAGGTAAGGCTCCCGCGTACCCTGATCGTTTTAATGCCGACCTCCATTCGTAGAAAGCCGCTTTCAAAGCCGGACTCTGCTTCGCGGCGTACGCCAGATAATCGTCTAGCTTGGCAGTCGATGCGTCGAACGGAACCTCACCCTCGGACAACGCATACGCGGTGGACAGAGAATCGGACAGACTCCGGGGGTCACTCTGACCTCCCGCCAAAGCAGGTCCATACTGCGCCAACACCGCCAGAAGAGCCAAGGCGAACGATATGAATTCACCGCTATGTCTTTTTGTTTTCATGACTTTTTTTGAGCTCCTTTTGCGATCTGTGGGACGATTTGTTGTTACTCCTCTTACAAATGCCGTGCCATAATGCTTAACGCGCGCTTTCACAATAGATTAGGTGCATTCCGCTGTCGCACACCAGATCTACCTTGAAGAATATTATTTGTTTTTTGAACAAAATTGTCTATTATTCTCCAATAACACATCTCTTCCAGCGGGGCCGCGGCGGAGGCGTTTGACTGGACGATCGGGTATCTGGTTCGGCCACATCCAGTTGACCCGGTCGGTAATCCTTGATTCCCTCGTGGCATGCTAGTTGCCTTTACCCAAGATGCGTCGACATTCATGGAGGTGGAGTCTTGTGGACGCCTGAATCCCCTAAGTCCAAGCTACTTCTACTTGCAGCCGCTATCGTGTTCACGCTGGCCTTCCACTACGGTTGGTTCGTAGAGCTGCTATTCGGGCCCGTGCACTGGGTCCACGCCGTTCACGGGCGGCTTTGTTATATACCGATCGTGATCGCCGCCACCTGGTTTGGCCTCCGCGGAGGGTTGTACACTGCTGGCGTGATATCGGTTCTTATCCTCCCCTACATCTTGGGTTTTCTCAAGGCGCCGTACGAGCTTGCCAACGAAATGGCAGAGATCGTGTTTTACTTCGCGATCGCCGTACTGATCGGAGTATTGGCTGAACGCGAGTTCAAGGCTCGACGAAAGCAGCAAGAAGCACAACTGCAGATGGAACGTTCTCAAAAACTATCGCTCGTCGGTCAGCTTGCCGCTGGCGTCGCCCATGAGATTAAAAACCCTCTGGCATCTATCAAGGGCGCTGCAGACATACTGACCGACGATGACACGTCACACGCAGACCGCGAAGAATTTAAAGGGCTTTTGCAGAACGAGATCAGGCGGATCGATGCGACGGTAGCCGAATTCCTCGAATTTGCTCGCCCGAAGGAAACAAGGCTGGAGAAACTCGATTTGACCAAGACGGTAGAGGCAACTCTACGTCAGATTGAGGCCCAAGCAAGACGGGAGGGATTGTCGATCGAGACCGACTTGCACGAAGGCGTTGTTGTCAATGGTGACGGAGAAAAGCTTCATCAGATAGTACTAAACCTCATACTGAACGCCATTCAGGCGTCGCAAGAGGGCAACACCATACGTGTCTCGTTGATTGATCGAAATACTAACGGCGCCCAGCTAGTAATTGCAGATACAGGCGTAGGCATCGCCGCTTCCGACATGGAACACATCTTCGAACCCTTCTTCACGACCAGATCTTCGGGTACGGGTTTGGGACTCGCGGTTGTCAAAGACATTGTCGACAGCCACTCAGGCGAAATCACGATCGAGAGCAAGGTGGGTCGCGGCACGAAGGTGACTGTCACCCTTCCACATACGCAATTAGGGAGCACTATTGAAAATTTTACTCGCAGACGATGATCGATCATTGCGCCGTGTTCTCCAGTTCAAGCTGAAAAAAAACGGGCACGACGTCACCGCAGTAGAAGATGGCAATCGCGCGCTTGATCAGCTGCGCGAAGACCGGTGGGACCTTCTACTGTCGGATATCAAGATGCCCAACGTTGACGGTATCGAGCTGCTCGAGTACGCGAAACAACTCCAGCCGGATCTCAAAGTCATCCTAATTACCGCGTATGCAACAATTTCCCAAGCCGTTCGAGCGGTCAAACTCGGTGCCTTCGACTACATCACGAAGCCGTTCGAGGATGATGAACTTTTTGCAGCTATTGATAAGGCAACGGCGTTTCGAAAGCTCGAAAGGGAGAACAAGCTTCTTAGAGGACGTCTTGAGCAGAATGAGCGAACCGGGAAATTGATCGGCGTTTCCAGGGCATTCAAGGAAATGATGAGGACTGTTGACAAAATAGCTGCAACTGAGGCCATTGTCTTGCTAACTGGGCCATCGGGAACTGGAAAGGAGCTTGTGGCACGTACAATTCACGCCAAGAGCGAGCGGGCAGGCAGGGAGTTTATCGCCGTTAATTGCGGAGCGATACCTTCCAACCTTATTGAATCAGAGCTATTCGGCCACGTCAAGGGAGCGTTCACAGGCGCGATAAAGGATAAGAAAGGGAAATTCGAGCTCGCTAACGGCGGCACGATCCTACTGGATGAAATAGGTGAACTGGCGGTTGATCTTCAGGTAAGACTCTTACGTGTCCTTCAGGAAAGGGTCGTCGAGCCCGTCGGCTCCGAGCAGTGGAGGCAAATCGATGTCCGAGTAATCGGTGCGACCAACGCCGATCTGCAGAAGCGAGTCGCCCAGGGCAAATTTCGCGAGGACCTGTTCTACCGTCTTAATGTTATTCCGATAGAAGTTCCAACTCTTGCGGAGCGAAAAGAGGACATTCCGGCCCTCGTGAAGGAATTTGTTCGCCGGTACGCGCCAAACACAAAGGTAACTGCCTCCCCGGAGCTCATAGATCGCCTTTCCCTATACTCCTGGCCAGGTAACATTCGTGAGCTAGAAAACCTGGTAGAACGGATAGTGATTCTGCGTAAGGCCGACGTGTTGTCCGTCCGCGATTTGCCGAACGATTTCGGCGTGACCCCCGCCGGGGTAACAGAGTCTGCCAGCGAACACCTCACCTATCATGAAGCGGAGGAGAAAATCATAAGGGAAGCCCTCAACAAGTGCGGATGGAACCGCACAAAGGCTGCGAAGTATCTCAACATCCCGCGTCACGTGCTCCTCTATCGGATGAAAAAGTACAGAATCGAAGAGATGCAGCAGCGCTGATCGTAATCTCGATTTCCGATAATCTGCCAGAGGGATGACGACCGCCACGACACTGCTCGAGTTCCACTCGTGCTGCGATTCATTGGCACGACCATGACCATCCTCAAACTAGTGACGAATATATCATCGGTTCCACGAAGCTCGAGGCCCGGGGGCTTCATCAGACGCACAGCCGACGTAATCGTGTTTTGAGTCTCGCGCAGAATATTCTTCTTTTCTATAGAATATTCTGTGTTCTTTCGCTGGCCTTCTCGCCCCGTGCCATGCACCCAGCTCATAACTAGCCCGTTGCCAGCGAGTTGTGAACTATTGTAATTCTTGGCATTTCTTTTGCCGATACTCTCAACAGCAACCAGTGATTTGAGACGGTAAAAAGAGCTTTGGAGTACAATTTTGCTCCACACTTTTTTCCTCGAGCCATCCCACGAAGCTTAAATGAGAAGCGGCCAAAATTGAGAAACACTTACAACGCACCGCGTCTTTTGAAGGCGGATCAACGAACAAGGTGAATCGAATATCGGAGAAATCACGAAAGCAACCTATTTGATGAGGATGGCCAATAAGGATTTGTTATGAGAAAGTTCTTATACTCCCTATTCGGGTTCTTGAATGGTTGCCTTCTGCTTCATCCCATTTCTATGGTTCTCTTTGTGAACCTTGCCAAGCATGAGAATCCCAACCCCATTCACCAAGGGACGCTAATGATTATTCTGAGCTCATTCAGTCCCGAAATGTTGCCGATGGCTTTGGGCTTCGGGCTTCTGGGAGTGGTTGTGAGCCTCATCTATGAAGGCCAGAGCAGTAGGCTGGCCAAAGAAAAGAACCGTTTGCGCTGGGAGTTGGCGCGAGGTAAGGCATTGATGGACGAACTGGAGTATCGTACTCAGCAGTTGAACGAACAGAAACAAAAGCTGCTCGACCTGCAAAGAATGCGGGAACGCACCATCAGGTTTCTCGTGCACGACTTCAAGAACCAGTTGGGGTGCATCAAAGGCTTCAGCGAGATACTTTTGGGCAGGCCGACGATTAGCGACGACCCAGACATTAGATCACCACTAGTCAGAATCCACAGGCAGGCAAAGGTCATGATAACCGGTATTCGAAACCTTTTGGACATCGCGCGCCTGGAGGAAAAGTCGACCCTCAGAAAAGAGCTTCTAAGTCCAGTATCCATTTTGCAGTCAGTCGCGACCGAGGATTACGCGGCACACAGTGAATACGAAATCAGCATTACGCCTGAAACCATCAACTGTCCCTCAGTATTCGCTGAACAGGATCTGATCCGGCGCGTGATCCTGAATCTGGTCAGCAACGCCATTAAGCATCAACGGCCAGATGTTCGGATTATGTTGAGCGCGGGGCCCGATCCGTCCGATCAGGCCGTTGTGTTCACGTGCCGCGATGATGGAGAGCCCATATCGCCTGATGTGCAGCCCCACTTGTTCAAGGCATACCGTGTCGGTGGCGAGATGGCAGCCGACTCAACGGGATTGGGCCTCGCTTTCACGAAGGCCGCAGTGGAAGCCCATGGCGGGCGGATCTGGTATGACGGTAGCGAACAAAACGGGAACAGCTTTCATTTTACAATTCCTTTGGAAAGGAGAGGAGAAATGCAAACGGAGAAGCAACGAAATGTACTGGTGGTAGAGGACGAACCTGATTTCTCGGCGTTGCTCGAATCGATGCTCAGAGGATTGGGGTTCGAGGTTCAGTCAGCATTCAACGCTGAAGACGCGTTGACAAAGATGGAAGCCCAACCGCCAGATATGATCACTCTAGATGTCAAGCTGCCAAGCAAATCCGGCCTTCTCTTTTACCGGCAGATTAAGAACCGTGAAAAGTGGAGGGACATTCCCGTCATTGTGATTAGCGGTTTGCCAGCACAGGATCCCGAATGGCGTGGTTTCATGAAAACCTTCATGGAGGTCGATCACGTACCCGCACCCCAGGCTTATCTGGACAAGCCCATCAACAGGGACGACCTGGAGACTACGATCAAAAACGTTTTGGGAGACGACTCGGTGCAAAGTTGACGATCTCGTGACACCCCGGACTGCACGTTCTGATCCAGTAGCTTCAGAACAAGCTGAGTTCTCTCCTGGAAGGAGCAACGAAATGAAGACCGATAAGCTACGACGTGTGTTGATCGTCGACGACGAATCCGATTTTGCGGCGCTGCTCGAATCGATGTTTAAGGAACTCGGATTCGAGACCCAGATAGCTCACAATGGCGAGGATGCCTTGGCAATGCTAGACCTGGGTCGCCCGGATATCATCACTCTAGATATTCAAATGCCCAATCAATCCGGCATTCTGTTCTACCAACAGATTAAGACTATCGAGTATTACGCCCATATTCCTGTCATCGTTATTAGCGGCCTGCCACCAAAAACATCAGAATGGAGAAGATTCATGACGGCCTTTCTGGAAGGGCAGCGCATGCCCGGCCCTCAGGCGTATCTAAATAAGCCCGTCGAAAAGAACGACCTCGAGTTCACGATAAAACGGGTTTTCCGAATCGACTAGCCCAAACCTCAACGGATTCCAAATACATCCGCTATTCGGCTACGGTTGAAACTGACTCGGTTTCCAAAACAGAAATGCGAACGCATCACCCAAATGATAGAGAGATTTTAATCGATATTTCGACGAAGGCACGTTGTCCTGCCGAACTCCCGCTCCGCGCGATGGATATCCTTTGTTTTTGAAGAATATTATGAAGCAATCACGCGAGCATTGTGCGTCCTGTTTCATGTTTTGTATGTAACTAGATTGAAATTAATGGCTTGAGCATTCACGAATTTCTTGGCTTCTCTTTTGCAATGATCATGAGTAACAGCAAACTGCTTCGCACGAATTGCAGAATTTTCGACGGTGAACAGCAACACTGGGTTGAGTGATTCGATCGAACCCACGTCACAAATGAGGAGCTAAGCCAAATGAAAAGAGGAGACACCAAGAGAGATCCCGTCTGCGGAAAACGCATAAACCGAAACAAAGCCCATATCGTGATCGAGTACAAGAATCAAGAGTATTTGGTTTGGTGCCCAATCTGCCAATCGGAGTTCGAAAAGGACCTTGAACGATACGCTTTGAAGACGCGCAAACGCTAGACATAGGCGCCACCACCATGGGAAAACAGGTCAGTGGCACTTAAACTGGGAGTGAATGAACTGTGAGGAACCGAACGAGAATACGAACGATTTCGATATTGATTGTCGTTACTGCCGGGATTGTGTTTACCGTGACAATACGATCGATGCGGGAGGGACCACGTCGAACCTCAGAATCAGTGACCTCGGCAATGAAGATGGACGACTCCGGTCACGCGAACGACATTGTGATATCACCCACGCAGCTCCAAACGCTGGGAGTCAGAGTTGACACGCTGAGATATCGAAAACTCGAGAAGGTTATTCGAACCGTCGGAAGGGTCGATTACGACGAACGGCGACTGACGACCGTCAGCACGAAAGTCAGTGGATGGATTGAAAAGCTCCACGTCGATTATACGGGCAAGTTTGTGAAGAAGCAGGAGCCATTGTATGAGATCTACAGTCCGGAGGTCGTGAGCGCTGAAGAAGAGTATGTGCTCGCACTCCGGGGTCAGGCCAGGGCCGGCGCCGAACTTCCAGCACGGTGGCAGCAGGATGTCAAAACGCTACTTGAATCTGCCAAGAGAAGGCTGGAGTTCTGGGACGTGCCGAGCGAGCACATCCAGGATCTCGAGAAAACCCAACGCATCACCAAGACGATGATGATTCACTCTCCGGCAGACGGATTCGTGCTTAAGCGGAACATCCTCGAGGGGAGTTTTGTCAAGCCTGGATACGAATTGTTCACGATCGCGGATATTTCTAGGGTGTGGGTATACGCCGACATCTACGAGTACGAACTGCCGCTCATCGAGACTGGCCAGACCGCAGAATTTAGCTCATCCTATTTTCCGGGCGAGACATTCATAGGCAAGGTCACGTACATCTATCCCTACCTCGAGGAAAAAACCCGCACAGTCAAAGTCCGGTTCGAGTTTGCCAATCCTGGTTGGAAGCTAAAACCCGGCATGTTCGCCAACGTTAGACTCAATGTACCCGTTGCTGAGAAAGGCCTGGCGCTCCCGGAGGAGGCTGTCCTCGACACAGGGGAGCGCCAGCTCGTGTTCATAAGGAAATCAGAGGGAGTGTTTGAACCTCGAGAGGTGAAATTGGGACTGAAGGCAGAGGGATACTACCAGGTTCTCGAAGGAGTAGCAGAAGGTGAAGTGGTGGCAGTCTCTGCGAACTTCCTTATCGATTCGGAGAGTCGGTTAGGTTCTGCAATGATGAAAATGAAGATGTGAGTTGGCCGACACTGTTAGTCCGAGTCAGCTTGACCGGGATGACAGTACAAATACTCAATCAAAACTCAATAGAACGCGGTAGCAAATCATGATCGAACGCATAATAGAATGGTCTTTGAATAATCGGTTTCTGGTTCTGCTGTTCACAATCTTTTTGGTCGCCTCTGGCATCTACGTCGCCCTGCGCACTCCTCTTGATGCTTTGCCGGATCTCTCCGATGTCCAGGTGATCATCTACACAGAGTTCCCTGGACAAGCGCCCCAGATCGTTGAGGAGCAGGTGACGTACCCCCTGACTACGACGATGCTCTCCGTCCCCAATACGAAAGTAGTCCGCGGTTACTCCTTCTTTGGATACTCTTTCGTCTTCGTGATCTTCGAAGACGGAACAGACATGTACTGGGCGCGCTCGCGCGTTCTGGAATACCTCAACTTCGCCCTCGACAAACTCCCAAAAGGTGTGATCCCCACTCTTGGTCCCGACGCAACTGCCGTCGGGTGGGTCTATGAGTATTCCGTCGAGAGCGACCAGCACGATCTCAGTGAGCTTCGATCTCTTCAAGACTGGTTCATACGATATCAGTTGACGACTGTGCCCGGGGTTTCAGAAGTCGCCAGCGTCGGCGGTTTCGTACGGCAGTACCAGGTGGAGGTTGACCCCAACAAGCTGCTCGCATACGACCTATCGATTAAGCATGTCTCCATGGCGATCAAGAACAGCAACAACGACGTTGGCGGAAGAACGCTGGAGAGGACAGGGATCGAGGTCCTCATACGCGGCCTTGGATACATTCAGACTGTTGACGACATTGCGAATATCGCTATCGGAACGGACGCCCGAGGCACGCCCATCCTCATAAGAGACGTAGCAAATGTCCACCTCGGTCCCGAGATGCGCAGGGGCATCGTTGAGAAAGACGGCCGCGGAGAGGTGGTAGGCGGCATCGTCATTATGCGTTTCGGAGAAAACGCTCTCGAGGTGATCAAGAACGTAAAGAAGAAGATCGAAGAGATTCAGAAGAGCCTGCCTGAGGGCGTGAAGATCGTTCCCGCCTACGATCGAAGCGAACTAATCGAAAGGGGTGTCGAGTCTCTGACGCACAAGCTGTTCGAGGAGAGCATCTTCGTTGCCTTTATCTGCATCCTGTTTCTCCTACACTTCCGTAGCGCTTTGGTGGCGATCCTGATGTTGCCCATCGGAATCCTCATCGCATTTATTGTGATGAGAACGATCGGCGTGAGCGCCAACATCATGTCCTTGGGAGGGATCGCTATCGCCATAGGCGCGATGATTCCTGGTGCGGTCGTAATGATTGAGAATGCACACAAGCATCTCGAGGCCGAGCCAAACCGAACATTCTCTTTGGACTTCATCAGTCGTGCATCAAAGGAAGTCGGTCACGCGCTCTTCCACTCCCTCCTCATCATTACCCTGTCTTTTTTACCAATATTCGCACTCGAAGCGCAGGAGGGGAGGCTCTTCAGGCCGCTTGCATACACCAAGACTTTCGCCATGGCTGGCGCCGCACTTCTGCAAATAACGCTTGTCCCTGTGCTGATGTACTACTTGGTACGCGGCAAGATCAAGCCGGAGGCGAAAAACCCGCTCAACAGAATCATAAACAAAGTCTACCACCGCTTAATCACGTTCGTATTAAAACGTAAGAAGAGCGTTCTGCTGACCTCTCTCGCCGTCCTGTTCCTGACGATTCTGCCGTACCGTCAAATTGGTTCGGAGTTCATGCCACCGCTAAACGAGGGCACGATCCTCGCCATGCCCTCGGTTTTCCCCGGTGTGTCGATCACGGAGATATCAGACATACTGCAGAAACAGGACCGTATCCTGAAGAGCTTTCCGGAGGTGGAACGAGTCTTTGGTAAAGCGGGCCGGGCCAGTTCAGCCACCGATAATGCCCCGCTTGGAATGATCGAGACCATAATCGAATTGAAGCCGGAGGAAGAGTGGCGCCCAGGCATGACCCTCGAGAAGCTCATTGCCGAAATGGATGAGGCTACGCTGTTACCCGGTGTCACGAATACGTGGTCCATGCCTATTAAAGCGCGCCTCGACATGCTCACGACCGGCATTCGAACCCCCGTGGGGATCAAGATCTTCGGCGAGGATCTAAACGTCATCCAAGAGATAGGCAAAGAGGTGGAGCGTGTCCTGGTGGGAGTCCGCGGAACGACCAGCGTGTATGCAGAGCGTGCCGTCGGCGGCTATTATTTGGATTTCAAGATCAAGCGCGAGGAGATCGCCCGTTATGGCCTGACGATCAAAGACGTCCAAGACGTGCTTCAGTCAGCGATCGGGGGGATGGTCATCACCAATACTGTTGAGGGATTGGAGCGCTATACCGTCAATCTGCGGTATTCACGTGAACTCCGTGACGACATCGACAAGCTTCGCAGGGTCCTCGTTCGTACGCCTCAGGGCGAGCATATTCCCTTAGAGCAGCTAGCGGACATAGAGGTCGCCCGCGGCGCCCAAGTTGTGAAGAGCGAAAATGCTTTGCCCAATGCGCTCGTATTCATCGATATTCGCGACAGGGATATCGGTAGTTACGTGGCAGACGCCAAGCGGACCGTCGAAGAAAAAATCAAGCTTCCTCCAGGATACTTCCTCACCTGGAGTGGCCAATACGAATACATGCAGCGAGCGCAAGCCCGGCTCCTCGTCGTTGTGCCGGTCACATTGCTCATTATCCTTCTGCTGCTCTACTTCACCTTCAAGAGGCCCACGCCTACACTGATTGCCTTTCTCACGATTCCCTTTGGACTGATCGGCGGCATCTGGCTCATGTATTTCCTCAACTACGATATGAGTATAGCCGTCGGTGTCGGCTTCATTGCTCTCGGTGGAGTGACCGCCGAGATCGGGGTTCTGATGCTCTTGTATTTGGAGCTCGCATATCAGCAGCGTCTAGAGACGACCGGAATTCACAGTATTGACGACATTCACACGGCCATCTACGAGGGCGCGGCCCAGCGGGCACGGCCCATCGTCATGACAGTAACGGCCATCGTCGGCGGGCTGCTGCCCATCATGTGGGGTAGCGGTACCGGTGCTTCGGTGATGAAACGGATTGCGGCGCCCATGGTCGGCGGCATGGTCACAGCGACACTCCTGGCGCTTCTCGTGATTCCCGTCATCTACACGGTTATAAAAGAGTTGCAGTTGAAGAGGTCACAAAGTCCAACCGTCCCCGTAAGGTAAGGCACTGTCTGGACCAGGTAGGGAAGGAGAAGCACATGTCATTTAGAGAGATCAAGGCTTTTGTCCGGCGCGCCCGGATTGATTCGGTTATCTATAAACTCAGAGCAATGGGTTTCAAATCGATTTCGGTGATAGCAGTGGATGGTGTGGGGAGCTTTGTGAACCCATCGGATGACCGATTGTCACCCAAGTATGTGATGAACTTCAGTAGGGTATACAAGATCGAGCTGGCTTGCCGGGACGAGGATGAAGACGAGATCGTCCGTTTAATCGGCAGGGAGGCCCATTCGGGTGAAGCCGGTGACGGCATGATATTCGTGTCGGATGTTGAACGCGCGGTCAAAATCCGCACCGGCAGAGAGGGCCCCGACGTCGTTGAAAGACCGACGATGTCTGACAAGGAGTGACTCGCGCTAGGCGTTCGGCAGCTAACCAAAAACAAGGAGGTAGGTTCTATGAGCTTAAGAACAAGTTTCATAATAGTGGCGACTATGCTGCTGATTTTCGCGACCGGACCGCCTTTCGTGCACGCACAGCACCAAGGGCAACACCAGTCAATGCAGCAGCACCAACAGATGACTATGCAGAACCAGATGACCCAGATGCATGCCATGATGCAGCGCATGTCCGAGATGATGGGGAGGTTGCATCAGCTCCCGCAGACACTCGGCCACATGATGGACCAGCATCAAGGTCAAATGAGGAACCAGATTCACATGATGCAACGAATGAGTGAATCCATGGGCACCGTGGCGGAACATATGAAGACCAATCTGGAGCGGTGTAATCAGATGCTACAGGATGAAGAGATGATGAAAAACCGCGATATGCAGCAGGAGATGGGACGTTTTCGAGGCCACATGGATGACATGGCAAACAAGACGGACGACGCTCTCCAGAGTCTCGAGAAAATGACAAAACAGCTCGCTGAGGAGAAACCCAGCAACTAAACCATGCTCGCCATTGGATGGACATCAGTTCCGCAACGGATTGCAGCGGTGGTCGGGATCGCCCTGGTGATCCTGGCCGCCCCTCTCGCGGTCCGTGCGGGGAACCTCGTATACTCCGGCGCGCTCCAATTCGCAACGGGCGACTACATCTTCACCGATCGGACGAACAGCATCTATCTGATGAACGGGCTTTTCCTCTCCGTTGGCCCCGCTCATCTTTCGGTGAGCGTCCCCGTCATCTACCAGAACACATCACTCGTTTCCAACAGCGGCCCCGGCATGATTCCTTCTGGTGGCGAGGGGAGTGATGGCGTCAGACAACACCGTCACGGGGGGCAGATACACGTTACCGCCACAAATGATTTTCGTGAAGTCGAGGTCGGAGATCCACTGGCCCGCGCGGACCTCGAAGTCCTGGAGGGAGGAAATAGATCTCCCTCTATCAGCGTCGCCGCCCTGGCCAAGCCGCCAGTTGCTAGTGTCCAGAGAGGATTCGGAACTGGAAAGTGGGACTACGGCGCGGGCCTGTCGGTCGCCCACGTGATTCATCGCTACGTTGCGTCTGCGAGCATGATCTACTGGGTTATGGGTGACCCGGCTGGTGTTGATTTCGAGAATCCCATAGCCTACAGCATCGCCATTGGTCGGCCCCTGGCGAATAGCAAGTTCTCCGCGCTTCTCTCTCTTTCCGGTTATACACAAATCGTAGAAAACACCGATCCATTCAGGCAGCTCGGAATATTGCTTACATACTGGCTGACAACGCGACGAAATCTCAACGGGAGTATCATCTTCGGTCTAACGGAGTCCACGCCGGACGTTGGTTTATCCATCGGTTGGGGGATCACCCTATGACACTTGCTCCGACCGTTCAAGACATGATTTTCGGCGCACTGTGGTTCTGAATAATATCCCGCTGTTTTCAGATGGCAACAATCAGACCAGCTCTATTCTTGATTTCTTTTGCCGCTCTCACGTTCGAGATCTCCCTGACACGCATCTTTTCGGTAATGTTGAGTTACCACTACGTATTCGCAGTCGTGTCATTTGCACTATTCGGCCTGGCCCTCGGGGCCATCCTTTTGAAGAGCTGGCAACGCGTGACGCCGGAGTGGAGTTTCTACGTCAGCGGAGCGCTATTCGCACTTTCCATTCCCATTTCGATCATCGCGATTCTCGGACTGCCGATTGCCAGCCTTTCTACTGAAGGGCAACTTGGGTTTTGGATATATATTTCGTTTTCTGCGATTCCCTTCACGCTGGCGGGCTTGACGATTGCAGGCGTCTTTCAGGAATACCCCGAGCGGAGCTCAAGCCTCTATGCCTTCGACCTGCTAGGAGCAACGATCGCTGCGTCGGCGGCAGTTCCGCTTTTCGATCGAATCGGGGGCATCGGCGTGGCGCTGTCGTCCGCGCCAGTTGCGGGTCTTGCAGCCGTCTTGACCGGCGTTCGCGCCAAAACATTTCCAACACTTGGCGTTATCTCTCTCCTGCTGGGGCTCGTTGCCTTCCTTTTTGTTGTACTGCACGTTTTCTCGCCAACTGTGCCAATTGGCAGAAACCACAACAAAGACATGTTCCATATGTTGTCAAATCCGCTTGGAGCGTCTGAGGTTGTCGAGAGCAGATGGAGTGCTTTTGGTAGAACGGATCTGGTTGCGAGTGCTCGGCGACCCAACGAAATGACGCTCTTCGTCGACGGAGCAGCGGGCTCTGTCATGTATGCGAAAAGCATCTTCGAAGACTCCGAAGAGGCGGGGCACCTAACGCACCACTACGGCCAGTATTTCCCGTTCCGTTTCCTTTCCGATGAAGAGAAGGATAGCGCACTGATCATTGGGTCCGGCGGAGGTCGTGACGTCGTTGTCGCACTGCTCGGTGGCGTGAAGGAAATAACCGCGGTTGAGGTAAATCCCGAGATTGTTGAGATAGTGAAAGACCATGAAGCGTTCAATGGCGGGATATATTCCGGTATGCGGAATGTGAAGGCAGTTGTTCAAGAAGGGCGCCATTTCATCCGTAACAGCAGAGAGACATACGATCTGATAATGCTGGCCATTCCCGTAACCAAGAGCAGCAGGAGTGTGGAAGGATATTCCCTAACTGAAAACTATCTGTTCACAGCCGAGAGTTTTGAGGACTACCTTGATCATCTGACTCCCGAAGGACGGATCGTTATCGTCGCCCACAGTACCCTCGAGGTGTACCGCCTCGTATCACTCGCCGTCGAGGCCTTCCGCCGTCGCGGATTGAACGAAGAGGAGGCGTTCGAACGGATGTATACGTTTTCAACCGGCATGATGCCGACGATGGTCATTCGGAATGAGCCCTTCACACCCTCCGACACGGAACGTAGACACGAGATGATCCACAAGCTGGGCTACGATCGCCATGGCTTCTATCTCCCCCACGTCGAGCAGGTAGCGTTCTTGGCACAGAGCCTGGCAGCAGGACAGCAGATCACATTGATGATGGACGAGATTCTTTTCGAAGCCTCAAAGGAGACACTGAAGTGGGACGAAGTCGTGCGAGCGGCAGTCCGCGACATTGGCGTTGTTACTGATGACCGACCCTTCTTTTACAAGTTCCGGGGTGGTCTTCATGGTCCCCTTCTAACGTTTGAAGTATTGATCCTCATGGCGCTAGCCGGTCTGACCGTACTTGTCTTCAGTCCACGAAGACTATTCTTGTTTGGTGGTTCTTTCTTCCCGCAGTTGGCGGAGCGAGTCGAGCTGCGGGCTTTGCTCGTCGTATTCTTCCTTCTGGGTATTGGGTTCATGCTACTGGAGATTGCACTATTCCAAAAACTGCTATTGTACATTGGCAACCCGCTTCAGGCTTTGAGCGTTCTCCTTTTTTGCCTGTTCCTCGGCGCTGGGCTGGGAAGTCTGGCCAGTTCGCGTGTTCAGAAGCGGCTCGTGCTCACTATATCCGTGACCTCGAGTCTGGCAGCGTTCCTAGCTATCATATACTCGTTCTACCACGATGACATCTTCGCGGCGGTTCAAGCCCCGAGCACCGCAGCGGCAGTGATGCTTGTGCCGCTCGGATTTGTCCTTGGTTTCCCTTTTCCACTCGGCATCCGGTTACTGAAATCGTGGGGGCATGACGAATTCACCTATGTCATGTGGGGAACGAACGGGATCACATCCGTGCTTGGCTCGGCGTTGGCCATGATTGTCGGTATGACTATAGGCTTCTCTTTTGCCATTTACCTGGGGGCAGTGCTGTACGGAATCGTAGCCGTGTCGATAAGATTGACGGACACTCGTTCGGGCCGGTCCCCGCGGCGAATTTGAGGACTAGCCTGCTTCTCATCACACTATTAGACATATTTCTTTTATATTAGAGAATAGTGTACGGTAATCCGCCGGCGCTGATGACGGTGTTCATGCGTAACCCACGTTATACCTTGCTCTTACGCGACTTTGTATTTCAGTGGCATCGGATTTGCCTTTAGTGATCAAGAAATCGCACATACCTCCAAGTTCTCAGCGTCGACCTTTCAGTCGGACCGTCGCAACGCTAGAGCCAAACGGATGTAAAGCGATCGAATATGGAGTCATGTTTAACATCCCCTAACCGTTGGAGGTTTGAAGAATGAGAAATCCCTCAAACATCACAAGAAGTATCCCCATCTTGGGACTATCAGTGTTCCTCGGCTTCGGTGCGCTCAACGCTTTCGCCGATCAAAAGGAGCACAAGCATCACAAGATGCACGGCGAGGCCGACCAAGAAGTCGTGCTCATGGGTGAGGTGCTCGATCTTTACTGCTACATGAAACATCCAGCCAATGGCCAAGGACCTGACCATGCCAAATGCGCGAAGACCTGCATTCGCAAAGGGCTCCCCATCGGATTTCTCGCGGACGGCGAGGTTCATTTGATCATCGGGAAGGAACACGAGAGTGCCAAGGACCTCGTTATGGACTTCGCAGGTACGCAGTCTCGCTTAACGGGAACGCTCATCGAGCATGATGGCGTGAAAGCCATTGAAATCGTAAAAATCGAGAAGGTAGTTACAACGTCGGACAAATAGCTGTCGGCTAGGTACTAACGATGAAGCCGTCGAATACCAGAGTAGTCATCGTCCTAGCGATCCTCGTGGTCCTCGCTGGTATTACGTTGGGTGGGTTGACCTACTTACGAAAACCCCGCCTTACGCCGACGATGCATGGAGCCAAGTTGGCCCAAGAGCTCGGCTGCTTTGCGTGTCATGGACCTCGTGGTACGGGAGGTGTCGCAAACCCGGGAAGTGAGGAGGAGGAAGTTCCAGCCTGGGATGGCGGGAACGCGATGATGTATGTGAAGAATGAACAGGAAATCCGGGAATGGATCCTGTACGGACACCCGAAGCGATTAGAAAACGAACACCGCCACGAGTCCGCCAGCAATCCTGAGCTCCGCGGCGACGAAAACCACGTGCAGGACGGTAGCAACGCATTTCCCCTTCGCATGCCTAGATTCGAGGACGTCATCTCAAAGAAGGGGCTCGACGATCTCGTCGCTTTCTACAAGGCCGTGGCAGCCTTTGAGACTCTGCCGGAACAAGCTCGAGAAGGATACCAGGCGGCCTCCCGGCTCGGTTGCTTTGGCTGTCACGGTCCAGGCGGACGGATTGGATCGAAGAACCCCCGAAGCTTCAAGGTGTACATTCCGCCCTGGCACGGCAGAGATTTCGCGGATTTGGTGAAGAACGACGAAGAACTTCGGGAGTGGATTCTAGACGGCACAATTGATCGCTTCGAATCCAGTCCAGTTGCCAGGTACTTCACACGGCGCCAAGTGATTCAAATGCCGGCGTACAAGGACGCGCTCTCCGACAGAGAGCTGGACGCGTTGGTTGCCTATATACACTGGCTGCAGAAAGATGAAGGCTGGGAGCAGGCGCCGGCGACCGTAGGAAGCGGAACTAGTCGGAAGGAGAGAACCAGAACCGTTTTCCCGATCGTCGGCGCTTTTGTCCCAATATGGCATTCACCGAACCTCAATGGACCAAGGTATTCTGACTAATGCCTCAAGTTACCATAGAAACTGCTGTTTTTACTTGTCCCATGCATCCGGAGGTCATCCAGGACGCCCCAGGAGATTGCCCGATTTGCGGCATGGCCCTCGAACCACGGACACCTCCGATCGACGATGAAGAGAACGCCGAACTAGCGGATATGCGGTGGCGCTTTGTGGTGAGTGCGTTCCTTTCCATTCCTCTCGTCGTTATCGCAATGGGTGATTTGATACCGGGCCGCCCACTCGAGGACCTCGCAACCCCACCGCTGTTGCACTGGCTGGAATTAATTTTGGCAACGCCCGTGGTTCTCTGGGCTGGGTGGCCCTTCTTTGATCGCGCGTGGAAATCGATCGGCAACCGCAGTCTGAACATGTTCACGCTGATCGGCCTCGGCGTCGCAGCAGCTTATCTCTATAGCGTCATTGCACAAGTATTCCCGCAGATCTTCCCACAGTCATTCCGCTCCGACTCGGGCGAAGTGGCAGTGTACTTCGAGGCTGCCGCTGTTATTGTAACACTTGTTCTCCTGGGACAGGTCCTCGAGCTCAAAGCGCGCAGCCAAACTGGTGCAGCGATCAAAGCTCTTCTGGGCCTGGCCCCAAAGATTGCCCGGCGTGTCAGAGACGACGGCAGCGAAGAAGACGTACCGTTGGACCAGGTTCGCCAGGGAGATCGCCTACGCATCCGTCCGGGCGAGAAGGTGCCTGTCGATGGAGTCGTTCTTGAGGGAACCAGTGCCGTTGACGAATCAATGGTGACAGGAGAGGCTATTCCGATCGAGAAACACGAGGGCGATCCTGTTATCGGCGCCACCATAAACGGTACTGGAACGCTCGTCATGCGAGCAGAGAAAGTCGGGGCGGAAACGCTTCTCGCCCAGATTGTAAAGATGGTGACGGAAGCACAACGCAGCCGCGCTCCTATCCAGAAGCTTGCCGATGTTGTCGCCGGTTATTTTGTACCCGCAGTTGTTCTCATTGCCATTGGCACCTTCATTTTGTGGGCACTCGTCGGTCCCGAGCCGAGGATGGCCATTGCACTTATCAACGCTGTGGCCGTACTGATCATCGCGTGTCCGTGTGCGCTGGGACTGGCAACACCAATGTCAATTATGGTTGCGACAGGCAAGGGTGCGACGATAGGAGTGTTATTCAAGAATGCTGAAGCAATCGAGGTCATGCGTAAGATCGACACACTCGTCGTTGACAAAACTGGCACACTGACCGAAGGAAGGCCGAAGCTCGTAACCACAAAGACCGTCAGCGGCTGGGGCGAGCAGAAGCTGCTGCAGCTCGCGGCAAGCCTGGAGCGGGGGAGTGAGCATCCGTTGGCGGCTGCCATTGTCGCTGGTGCATCCGAGCACAACGTTGAATTGGTGGATGTTCAAGACTTCGAGTCGTTAACGGGCAAGGGTGTGAAGGGTAGGGTCGATGGTCACGTTGTGGCGCTTGGCAATCGCAGACTACTTGACGGGTTGGGGATCGATCGCGGCGATCTGACGGATTGGGCAGAGATCATGCGCAGCGACGGCGAGACTGTGATGTTTGTTGCGGTTGACGGAGAGGTTGCCGGAATCCTCGGTGTGGCCGATCCGATCAAGACCACAACGCCAGAGGCGATCCGCCAGCTCCATGACGAAGACATCCGTATCGTGATGCTTACCGGCGATAGCCAAACTACTGCCAAGGCGGTAGCAGGCCGACTCGGCCTCGATGATGTGATCGCCGAGGTGCTACCTGATCAAAAGGCGAATGCCATCAAGCAATTACAAGAAACCGGCAACGTTGTGGCAATGGCCGGCGACGGTATCAACGATGCTCCGGCGCTCTCCCAGGCGCAGGTCGGCATCGCCATGGGTACCGGTACTGATGTGGCGATGGAGAGTGCGGGCGTCACGCTCGTAAAAGGCGATCTTCGTGGGATCGTGCGTGCCCGACAACTCAGCCGCTCGACCATGAGCAACATCAAGCAGAATCTCTTTTTTGCTTTCATTTACAACGCACTGGGCGTGCCGGTGGCTGCAGGGATTTTGTACCCGTTCTTCGGCCTCCTGTTAAGCCCAATAATCGCCGCAGCAGCGATGAGCTTCAGCTCGGTATCCGTTGTGGGGAACGCTCTCAGACTGAGCAGAGTGCGCCTGTAAGCAACATGGAACTTTGATGGATACAACTTACTTTTTTTATTTCGAAGCGTATTATCGCATTCGTGTCATACAACAATTGAGGAGGCTACAGACATGACGCGGCCCGGATTCTTTTCAACGGCTTTGATCCTTCTTGCCTTCGGCGTCTGGTTCTCGGGGTGCAGCAACGATGATTCCATATCCGGTATCGCCGAGGTCCAGCCCTTAGTTGTGAGCGTATCCCCTCAAAACGGAACAAAGAACGTACCGATTTCGAGCTCGATCATCATGACGTTCAACACGCCCATGGATACGATATCCGTAATGGAGCATTTTCATTGTTCCGGCGGAGATGAGATGTGGGAATGGATGGACTCGCTCCAACACCACGGCCCCGGACACGGTGGGCATATGGGGCGGATGGACCACATGATGGAGTGGATGAGGGACATCGAGCTCTCTGGCGAATTCGACTGGAATGCCGAGATGACGGAGTGCGTATTCCATCCCGATACCGGCTTCTTGGCTCATACCGATTACATGATTTATCTCGAGGGCGATGTTCGATCACGAGGGGGAATGATGATGGACATGCACCGCTTGCAGTACGATGGGCTAATGATTCATTTTCGAACTGGTCCCTGAACGTCCTCGACGTAAGCGCTCACGCGGATTCGCTTTAACCGTACGATGTCGTCGTGCAGGGATGGACGGAGGCAAGAATCGCGGAATCGATCGGGGACTCAAAGATCATGGCGGCGCTAATGGGAAGCCCAGAACTCGTGTCGACGGTAGGGGAGGTTGGCCTTAGTCTGTGGCGTGTAACAAAAGCGCTTGGATAAGGCCAAAGACACAGCCAAGGAGGAGATACATGAACCAACATAAAGAATCCAGGACGCCCAACGGACTCCGGCTTCCGGGCTGGGCCGGACTGATCGCGTTTCTGGGCATCGCCGTGTTCTTTCTGTGGGAGGAGCACAAGGTTCACATACTCAGCGCACTGCCATGGGTTCTGCTGGCCTTGTGTCCCCTACTTCACCTCTTTATGCACGGCGGTTATGGTCACGGTGGCGGGCATGGGCATCACTCTCACGATGTGACGCCGCCACGGGGTGGCAACGAGAAGGAAGGAAGTGGGTCATGAGTCACGATATCCCCGCATATGGTCTGTGGGGGCTCGTTCTGATTAACTCTGCGGTATTCATCATATTCGCATTCAGCTTCACCAAACCGAAGACCAGCCGGGACTGGCGTTCCTTTGGTGCTTTTTCGGGGTTCATCATCGCCCTTTTTGCAGAGATGTATGGGTTTCCATTGACAATCTACCTACTTTCCGGTTGGCTGAGCAGCCGCTTTCCGGAACTCGACCCGCTGACGCATGATGCTGGTCACTTGTGGTATTCTGTGCTCGGATTTGAGGGCAATCCGCACCTCAACCCGATTCACATAGTGAGCAACCTGATCATACTGACGGGGTTTATCATTCTATTTTCCGCATGGCGGGTGCTCTACGTGGCCCAGCGCGAAGGACGGCTCGCCACAACCGGACCATATGCCCGCGTGCGTCATCCGCAGTATATTGGGTTCATTCTCATCATGTTTGGCTTTCTCGTGATGTGGCCGACCATTCTGACACTAGTCATGTTCCCGGTGCTCACAACGATGTACGTCAAGCTAGCGAAGCGGGAGGAACGGGATTCCCAAACCGCATTTGGATCTGAGTGGGATGTATACGCGGCGAGGACGCCTGGGTTCATAGCTTGGTTTGGCCACTCTAGGTTTGATGGCAGCGAGGTGGAGGATTAACGCTATGGAAAAGAGGCCTCGTGCCGCAACAGATATCACTGGGCAAGTCTGATGGCGCGGCACTATCCCGTAGCAGTGTCGCATGGCAATCGCTACAAGGAGGAAAAGATATGTCAAAACACACTGATCCCGTCTGCGGGATGGAAGTGGATGAAGAAGACGCTGGCGGTAAATCACAACACCAGGGCAGAACCTACTATTTCTGCAGCGAGAGCTGCCAGAACAAATTCGAGCAAGAACCTGAGAAATACGCGTCGAAGTAAGCGAGGCTAATGTTGCACCCGAGAGAGATTTTCATGGATACGGCTACCACTGATGAAAATTGGCTGAACCCGAGAGTACATTCGAGTGGGCATCCGGTTTCGTCGCGGCTCTCCTCTTTCTGGGCCTCGGCCTATCGTCCGGAGCATCCTGGATGTGGTACAGAGTCATAAGCAGTGGCGAATTGATACATCTGAATGGTTTGACGCTGCTCGGGTCAACATTCGCAACTGCGCTCGCTTTCGTCGTCTACCGCGAATCGCTTGACGTGCGCCAACTGGTGGGGATCGTTGCTACCCTCGTGCGTGTAATCATGCTTGGCCAGAGAATAGGAGTAACCGCGGCCGATCACGCCGTATCATAATCTAGCGATCATGTGGTCACAAGAGATGTCGCATTTCAGTTTCTATTCTAGACGGCCGTTCTCCCTGTGTTGACAGAATCTGCAATTGAGCATGATGTAGGAATACCAGACCTTCTGAGACACATTGTGATATGTTCTTAATGGACAATGGGAGG